>Ga0182745_1002694_pt1 | contig 15665 bp, 12 predicted proteins | sample eDN3rd30CKraftBY_FD_128523 | JGI IMG/M metagenome (GOLD analysis project Ga0182745, IMG submission 128523) | Enriched backyard soil microbial communities from Emeryville, California, USA - eDNA 3rd pass 30_C Kraft BY (version 2) (version 2) | ecosystem: Environmental > Terrestrial > Soil >...
CACGAGCTCACCCGCCGGCTCATCGCGAGCGGCCTGCGGGTGCGGGCCCGAGACCGCTAGCGACGGACCTCGACGAGCGTCACCCAGGAGATCAGGACGGCGGAGGCGATCGCGAGCACGCAGCCCACGACGATCCCGACCATGCCGGCCCCGAGCCCGGCGACGAGCAGGACGGCGCCGACGGTGAACGCGATGAGCGGCAGCAGGCCCGAAGCGATGACCCCCGGCCGTGACCGGGTGCCCTGCTGGACCGACGTCATGATCCGGACGGTCGCGTTGACCTCGAAGATCCACGCGATCGCCGTGCCGATGAGGACCGCGATCCCGTAGCCCCAGACCGGGGTGCCGGGGACGAGCAGGAGGCAGGCGGCGACCGTGGTCAGGACGAGCGTCGCGATCGAGGCGCCCGCACGAGCCGGCAGCGACTTCGACGTGACGATGACGTCGATGTTGACCGACATCGCGACGATGAGGAGTCCGGCGAGCGCGCCCGAGACGCCCGCCATCGCGACGCCGAAGTCCTTCCAGGCCTCGAGGCTCTCCACGCGATCACCGTAGTGGGCGACCGGGCAGCGGGACTACTCGGTCTCGGCCGGGGTGACGATGGCCTTGGTCGAGGCCCGGCGGCGGCGCGGCTTGGTCGGCGGGGCGGCCTCCTCGACGGGGGCCTCCGCCACTGCGTCGAGTGCCGCGGTGAGGATGGTCTCGGGGTCGGCGCCCTTCGACTCGCCTGCGGCTCGCTCAGGGGCCGGTGCGCCGCCTGCGGGCTCGGAGACCGGGAGCTCCGCGTCGTCCGTGTGGATCGTCGACTTCGCGATCTTCGAGAGGGCGTTGCGCACGTCCTCGGTGATCGCGTGCGTGCCGGCCGAGCCGACGCCGTTCTTGACGCCGCTCGCCCCGCCCGCGGCTCCGCGACCGGAGCGCTTGCGCGTGCCGCCATCGGCCGCGCGGTGCTTGATCACCGGGTCGTGGTGGATGACGACGCCGCGGCCGGCGCAGACCTCGCACGGCTCGGAGAACGTCTCGAGCAGGCCGAGGCCGATCTTCTTGCGCGTCATCTGCACGAGGCCGAGCGAGGTGACCTCGGCGACCTGGTGCTTCGTGCGGTCGCGCGAGAGGCATTCGACGAGGCGACGCAGGACGAGGTCGCGATTGGTCTCGAGCACCATGTCGATGAAGTCGACGACGATGATCCCGCCGATGTCGCGCAGCCGCAGCTGGCGGACGATCTCCTCAGCGGCCTCGAGGTTGTTCTTCGTGACGGTCTCCTCGAGGTTGCCGCCCTGACCGACGAACTTGCCCGTGTTGACGTCGACGACGGTCATCGCCTCGGTCCGGTCGATGACGAGCGAGCCGCCCGACGGCAGCCAGACCTTGCGCTCGAGCGCCTTGTCGATCTGCTCGGTCACGCGGTACTCGCTGAACGAGTCGCCGCCCTCGTAGCGCACGACGCGCTCGAGCAGGTCGGGCGCGACGCCCGTGAGGTAGTCGGCGATGATCTCGTGCGCGTCCTCGCCCTCGATGACGAGGCGCTGGAAGTCCTCGTTGAAGACGTCGCGGATGATCTTGACGAGCAGATCCGGCTCGGAGTGCAGGAGCGCCGGCGCGTTCGCCGTCTCGACCGCGTGCTGGATGTGCGTCCACTGGTTCGTGAGCCGCTGCACGTCGAGCGTCAGCTGCTCCTCGGTCGCGCCCTCGGCCGCGGTGCGCACGATGACGCCGGCGGACTCGGGAAGGACCTCCTTGAGGATGCGCTTGAGCCGTGCCCGCTCGGTGTCGGGGAGCTTGCGCGAGATGCCGGACATCGACCCGTTCGGCACGTAGACGAGGTAGCGCCCCGGCAGCGAGATCTGCGAGGTGAGTCGGGCGCCCTTGTGGCCGATCGGGTCCTTCGTCACCTGGACGAGCACGCGGTCGCCCGGCTTGAGCGCGAGCTCGATGCGCTTCGCCTGCTGCTTCGGGCGACCCTCCTCCTCGGCGTTCGCCTGGGCGGCCTCCCAGTCGACCTCACCCGAGTAGAGGACGGCGTTGCGCCCGCGCCCGATGTCGACGAACGCGGCCTCCATCGAGGGCAGCACGTTCTGCACGCGGCCGAGGTAGATGTTCCCGATGAGGGACGCCTCCTGGCTCTTCGCGACGTAGTGCTCGACGAGGACGTCGTCCTCGAGGACCGCGACCTGGATGCGGTCGAACTTGCTGCGCACGACCATCGAGCGATCGACGGCCTCGCGGCGGGCGAGGAACTCGCTCTCCGTGACGACCGTCCGGCGGCGGCCGTCGGAGCGGCCGTCGCGGCGGCGCTGCTTCTTCGCCTCGAGACGGGTCGAGCCCTTGATCCGCTGCGGCTCCGTGATGGGCTCCGGCGCGCTGCGCTGCTGGCGCTGACGCGGCGGCGACTGGGTCTGCGGGGCGGTCTCCCCCTCGCCGTCGCCACGTCCGCGGCGACGGGTGCGGCTGCGGCGGGCCGCGCCTCCGGGGATGTCGGCATCGGGTTCGAACTCGTCGACCTCGGGGAGGTCAGGCGCCTGCGGCAGTGGCGGGGGCGCCATGAACAGCAGCGATACGGGGGAAACGGTCGGGGTGGTCTCGTCCACCGGTACTCCTTGCCGGGCCGCACTGCGGCACCGGTACGCTCGTGCGCGTTCCGCGTGTGGCGCGGATCCTCGCGCAAATCTGTGGGGGTCTCGACCCGGGTCTCAGCACGGCCTGCGGCCGACTCGACCCTCGGTGGGACCGATTCTCGGAACTGGCTATCCGACTGCCGCGGCATGGGCCGCTGCCTGGTCCGGTGTGCCCGGAAAGCTTGGTTCCAGCATTATCGCACGGCTCGTCGGGATAATGGCGACGTGACCCAATCGCGTGCGCGTCGCCCCTGGCTGCTCATCGTCGTCCTGGTGCTGACGGGGGTCGCCGGCATCTGGGCGGCGTTCGCGCTCACGCTCGACAAGTTCGCGGTCCTCGCCGATCCGAATGCCGACCTCGACTGCAACTTCTCGATCATCGTGCAGTGCGGCGCGAACCTGCAGTCGTGGCAGGGCGCCGCGTTCTTCGGCGTGCCGAACCCGATGTGGGGCCTCATGGGGTGGATCGCGCCCATCGTGGTCGCGGCCGCGCTCATCGCCGGCGCCCGCTTCCGGACCTGGTTCTGGCTCGTGTTCAATCTCGGGATCACGGGCGCGCTCGCGTTCTGCATCTGGCTCATGACCCAGTCGATCTTCGTCATCGGGACCCTCTGCCCCTGGTGCATGCTGACCTGGGCTGCGGCGATCCTCGCGTTCTGGACCCTGACGTTCTACAACCTCAAGGCGGGCCACTTCGGAGCCTGGGGCCGCAGGGCGGGCTCGCTGCTCTACAGCTGGTCGCCGCTCATCGCCGTCGCGAGCTACCTCGTCATCGCGATCATCGCGCAGCTGCGCCTCGACGTGCTGAGCTACATCGTCTGATCGATCTGGCGCCGCAGCTCGTCGAGCACGGCGAGCGCCGGCGGCGTCGTCGCGACCGCATCGCGCAGCACGAGGTGGATCGAGCGCATCGGGGTCGGCCGCACGACCCGCACCGCGACGGCGCCCGGCGGCAGGTGGCGGGTGCCGAGGACCGGCAGCACGGTGATGCCGACGCCCGCCGCGACGAACGCGAGGGCCGTCGGATAGTCGTGCGCCTCGACCTGGAAGGGCGGGCTGAATCCGGCGGCCGTGCAGGCCTCGAGGAGGTTCGCGCGGCACCAGCCGCGGGAGAAGTCGTTGTCGATCCAGCGCTCCGCCACGAGCTCGGCGAGCTCGATCTCGGGACGAGTCGCGAGCGGGTGCGACTCGGCGACCACGACGACGTAGGGATCGTCGACGAGGTGGTGGCCGACGAAGCCGCCCACCGGGCGATGGTCGGGGCGCGCGACGATGATCTGGACGTCCGCCCGATCATCGGGCGAATCCGGGATCGTCTCGCGCAGCTGGAGGTCCAGGCGCACGCCCGGGAACTCCGTCGTGAGGCGGCGGACGACCCGGGGCAGCCAGGCGGCGCCCACCGAGGCGAAGTACCCGATCGAGATGGAGCCCGTCCGGCCCTCGCGGAGGTCCGCGATGAGCGACTCGGTCTCGCCGAGCCTCGCGAGCACCGTGTCGGCCTGCGCTGCGAGCTCCTGGCCCGCCGCGGTCGGCCGCAGCCCGCGACCGGCGCGCTCGAGCAGGGCGAGGCCCGTCTCGCGCTGCAGCGCGGTGAGATGCTGGCTGACCGCGGATGGGGTGTAGCCGAGATTCGCGGCGGCGGCCTGCACGCTTCCGCTCGCGACGACGGAGCGGAACACTCGGAGGCGATGGACGTCGAGCATGGCGAAACAATACAGCCTGACTGAATGATTGGGTAGCAATGTGAACTGGTGCTGAATCGTCAGGGGCGTGACGATCGATGCATGCCGACCCCCTCAACCGCAGCCCTCGCCCGGATGCTGCCGGCCATCGCGGTCGGCGTGACGCTGGTCCTCTGGGCATCCGCGTTCGTCGGCGTGCGCGCCGCCGGACTCGACTACTCCCCCGGCGCGCTCGCACTCGGCCGCCAGATCGTCGGCTCCGTCGCCCTCACCGTCATGTTCGCCATCCGGACCGCGCATCGGGGCCAGTTCGAGCTGCCGAGCGGCCGGACCCTCCTCGCGATCATCGCCTGGGGCGTCGTATGGTTCGCCGGCTACAACCTCGCGCTCAACGCCGCCGAGCAGATCCTCGACGCGGGCACGACCGCGCTCCTCGTCAACGTCGCCCCCGTGCTCGTCGCCGTCCTCGGCGGCATCCTGCTGCGCGAAGGATTCCCCCGCCGCCTGCTCCTCGGGATCGCGATCGCGTTCGCCGGCGTCGCCGTCATCGCGGCGAGCACGTGGACCGGCGCCGGGAGCCTCATCGGCATCCTGCTCGGCCTCGCCGCCGCCGCGCTCTACGCGGGCGGCGCGATCGCCCAGAAGCGCATCCTGGTCCGGGTCGACGCGCTCACGATGACCTGGGTCGGATCGATCGCCGGGACGCTCGCGTGCCTGCCGTTCGGGCGCGCGCTCATCGCCGAGTCCGCGACGGCGGCCTCATCGGCGACCGCCGCGATCGTCTACCTCGGGATCTTCCCGACCGCGATCGCGTTCACCACCTGGGGCTATGCGCTCTCCCGAATGAGCGCGGGCCGCCTGGTCGCGACGACCTACCTCGTGCCGCCGCTCGTCATCGCCCTGTCCTGGATCCTGCTCGGCGAGGTCCCCTCGCCGTTCGCGGTCATCGGCGGGGTCGCGGCGCTCACCGGAGTCGCGATCGCGACGCGGCCCGTCCGGGGGCGGCCGCGGCTCAGGACCGGAACCAGAGACCGAGCTCGCGTGCAGCCGACTCGGGCGAGTCCGATGCGTGGATGAGGTTCTGCGACACCGAGGTGCCCCAGTCGCGGCCGAGGTCGCCGCGGATCGAGCCGGGCGCCGCCGCGGTCGGCTCGGTCGAGCCGATCATCGAGCGGATCCCCTCGATGACGCGATTGCCCGCAATCCGGATGGCGACGACGGGCCCGCTCAGCATGAACTCGATGAGCGGCTCGTAGAACGGCTTGCCGGCGTGCTCCTCGTAGTGGTCCTCGAGCAGCTCCCGCTCGGGCTCGAGCATCCGGATGTCGACGAGCTGATAGCCCTTCGCCTCGATGCGACGGAGGATCTCGCCGGTCAGGTTTCTCGCGACGCCGTCGGGCTTCACGAGGACGAGGGTCTCCTCCACTGAGGTCATGCGGCGTCTCCTGACAGGGTGTACGGGGCGGGTGCGCGGTCGGTCTTCGCGCCGCGCCAGAGACACCATACCCACAGCGCCAGGGAGCCTCCCGCCACGAGCAGCAGCGTGACTCCCCCTGCCGGATCGCGGAAGAGGAGCGCGATCCCGCCCGCGACGAGCACCGCCTGGACGAGCCACCCGATGCCGACCGCGAGGGTCGCGCGGCGGCGCACGAGTCCCGCGCCGAGGAGGCACAGCACGATGAGCGCGCCCCCGATGCCGAATGCGGCGCCGGGCTCGAGCCACCTCAGACCGAAGGCGGCGAAGGCGACGAAGATCACGAGGAACACGTCGAGCCCGAGCACGATCGCGACGAGCTTGGGCGTGAGCAGATTGCGCTTGAGTGCTTCGGTCATCCGGGCTCCGCCATTCTCAGCACATCGCCGACGAGGGTGATCGATCCGGCCACGACGACCGCCCGCCGGGGCAGCTCGGCCGCCCACTCCTGCGCGGCGCGGAGCGCCTCGGCGAGCGGGAGCGGCGGCTCGTGGGGCAGCTCGGTGCCGTCGAGCAGGTCGGCGATCTCCTCGGCGGTCAGCGCGCGCTCGGACCCGGAGGAGGTCGGATACCAGCGCGTCGCGACCGGCGCGAGCTCCGCGATGACGCCCTCGGCATCCTTGTCGGCGAGGATGCCGATGACGAACGCGATCTCGTCGAATGCGAAGTACTTCGTCAGCGCCTCGGCGAGCGAGTGCGCGCCGTGCGGGTTGTGCGCGGCGTCCACGATGACGACGGGATCCGACGCGAGGATCTGCAGCCGCCCGGGTGACGACGCGTTCGCGAGCCCGTCGGCGAGGACGGAGTCGACGAGCGGCTGCGTCCCCCGTCCGAGGAAGGCCTCGACCGCGGCGATCGCCAGGGCGGCGTTGTGCCCCTGGTGGTCGCCGTACATCGGGAGGTAGACATCCTCGTACCGGCCCGCGAGCCCCCGGACGGTGATCGACTGCCCGCCGACGGCGACCTCGGACGACTCGAGCTCGAACGCGATCGGCTCGGCGCGCAGCACCGACTCGGTGAGCTCGACCGCGCGTTCGATCTCGGCCATCGCCTCGGGGTCCTGCGCGGCGGAGACGACCTCGGCGAGCGGCTTGATGATGCCGGACTTCGTCCTCGCGATCTCCTCGATCGTCGAGCCGAGCCGGTGCGTGTGGTCGAGCGCGATCGGCGCGAGGACCGCGACCTGGCCGTCCGCGACGTTCGTCGAGTCCCACTCCCCGCCCATGCCGACCTCGAGGATGGCGACGTCGACCGGCGCGTCGGCGAACGCGGCGAACGCGAGCACCGTGAGCGCCTCGAAATAGGTGAGCGGCGCCTCGCCCGCCGCCTCGAGCTCGGTGTCGACGAGCAGCAGGTAGGGCTGGATGTCGCCCCAGTTCTCGACGAGCTTCTCATCGCTGATCGGCTCGCCGTCGATGATGATGCGCTCGTTGATCCGCACGAGGTGCGGGCTCGTCATGAGGCCCGTGCGCAGGCCGTAGGCGCGCAGGATCGACTCGATCATCCGGGACGTCGTCGTCTTCCCGTTCGTCCCCGTGATGTGGATGACGGGGTACGCGCGCTGCGGGTCGCCGAGCAGGTCGGCCGCGCGGCGGGTCGGCTCGAGGCGCGGCTGCGGGGCCTGCTCGCCGATGCGGGCGAGGAGGTCCTCCGTGACGCGCGCGGCGTCAGCGGCGTAGTCGGGTGCGGTCACGGGGTCGCTTTCGTCACGCGGATGTCGGAGTCACCTTCGCCGATCACGACCTCGACCGCAAGGGTCTCGCCCGCGATGAGCGCCTCGTGTGCGCGCGCGGCCGCAGCATCGTCGGCCGGCAGCGTCAGCGTCAGCGCGATCCGGTCCGACACGTCGAGGCCGGCCGCCTTCCGGGCGTCCTGGATCTGGCGGATGAGGTCGCGCGCGCGGCCCTCCGCCTCGAGCTCGGGCGTCGTCGTCGTGTCGAGGACGACGAAGCCGCCGCCCGACAGGAACGCGATCGCGGCGCTCGGATCGGCGGCCTCGAGGGTCAGCTCGTACTCGCCCGGCTGGAGTTCGACGCCGCCGGCGGTGACCTGCTCGCCCTTCGACTCGCCTGCGGCTCGCTCAGGGAGCGAGATCTGCCAGTCTCCGGACTTCGCCGCCGCGATGACGTTCTGCACCGCCTTGCCGATCCGCGGGCCGAGGGCGCGCGCGTTGACGTCGAGCCGGCGCGTGATGCCGTAGCCATCGGCGCTGTCCGCGATGCCGAACGCCTTGACGTTGAGCTCGTCGCGGAGGATGCCGGCGTACGGCTCGAGGTCGAGCTCCGCGCCGACGACCGTGATCGACGGCAGCGGCAGCCGGACGCGCAGCTTCCGCGCCTTGCGCAGGCTCAGGCCCGCGGAGGCGATCTCGCGGACGGCGTCCATCGCCGCGACGAGCTCGGGGTCCGACGGGAACGCGGTCGCGTCGGGCCAGTCGGTCAGGTGGACCGAGCGGCCGCCGGTCAGACCGCGCCAGATCTCCTCCGTCACGAGCGGCAGCAGCGGGGCCGCCATCCGGGCGACCGTCTCGAGCACGGTGTACAGCGTGTCGAACGCGTCCCGGTCCTCCGACCAGAAGCGGTCGCGCGAGCGGCGCACGTACCAGTTCGTCAGGACGTCGGCGAAGTCGCGCAGCGCCTCGGCCGCGAGCGGCGAGTCGAGGGCATCGAGGTGCCCGGTGACCGTCTCGAGCACCTCGCGGGTCTTCGCGAGGATGTAGCGGTCGAGCTCGTTGGGCGAGTCGGTGCGCCAGACGCCCTTCGCACCCGCGGCGTTCGCGTAGAGGGTGAAGAAGTAGTACGTCGACCACAGCGGCAGCAGCAGCTCGCGCACGCCGCTGCGGATCCCCTCCTCGGTCACGACGAGGTTGCCGCCGCGGATGACCGACGACGACATGAGGAACCAGCGCATCGCGTCCGAGCCGTCGCGGTCGAAGACCTCCTGGACGTCGGGATAGTTGCGCAGCGACTTCGACATCTTCTGGCCGTCGTTGCCGAGCACGATGCCGTGGGCGATGACGTTCGAGAACGCCGGCCTGCCGAAGAGCGCGGTCGCGAGGACATGCATCGTGTAGAACCAGCCGCGCGTCTGCCCGATGTACTCGACGATGAAGTCGGCCGGGTTGTGGGTGTCGAACCACTCGCGGTGCTCGAAGGGGTAGTGGACCTGCGCGAACGGCATCGAGCCCGAGTCGAACCACACGTCGAGGACGTCCTCGATCCGCCGCATCGTGCTCTTGCCGGTCGGGTCGTCCGGGTTGGGGCGGGTCAGCTCGTCGATGTACGGGCGGTGCAGGTTCGGCTCGCCATCCGGTCCGACCGGCAGGCGGCCGAAGTCGCGCTCGAGCTCCGCGAGCGAGCCGTAGACGTCGACGCGCGGGTACTCGGGGTCATCCGAGCGCCACACCGGGATCGGACTCCCCCAGTACCGGTTGCGCGAGATGGACCAGTCGCGGGCGTTGCCGACCCACTTGCCGAACTGGCCGTGCTTGACGTTCTCCGGCACCCAGTTGATCTGCTCGTTGATCCCGAGCATGTCGTCCTTGAAGTCGGTGACGCGGACGAACCAGGAGCTGACCGCCTTGTAGATGAGCGGCTGCTTGCAGCGCCAGCAGTGCGGGTACGGGTGGTCGTGGCTCTTGACCTGGAGCAGCCGGCCGGCGTCGCGCAGCGCCTGCGTGAGCGGCTTGTTGGCCTCGTCCCAGCGCAGGCCGGCGACGAGCGGGACCGACGACAGGAAGCGTCCGCCGTCGTCGAGGCTGAGGACGACGGGGATGCCGGCGGCCGCCGAGACGATCTGGTCGTCCTCGCCGTAGGCGGGCGCCTGGTGGACGACGCCGGTGCCCTCGCCCGTCGCGACGTAGTCGGCGACGAGGACCTGGAACGCCTCGGGCCCGTACGCCTCTACGTAGAAGTCCCACAGCGGCTCGTAGCGCACGCCCGCGAGGTCGGCGCCCGCGATGGTGCGCTCGGCCGCGTCGATCGCGGCCGCCGGCGTCTCGTAGCCGAGCTCCTTCGCGTACCCGGCGATCGTGTCGGTCGCGAGCAGGTAGCGGACGCCGCCGTCCGCGGTCGGCACGACCGAGTAGGCGATCTCCGGCCCCACCGCGAGTGCCGCGTTCGTCGGCAGGGTCCACGGGGTCGTCGTCCACGCGAGCGCCCGCACCCCGACGAGACCGAGCGCCTCGGCCTGCTCGCCCACGAGCGGGAACGACACCGTCACGGTCTGGTCCTGCCGCGACTTGTAGACGTCGTCGTCCATCCGCAGCTCGTGGTTCGACAGCGGCGTCTCGTCGTTCCAGCAGTACGGCAGCACGCGGAAGCCCTCGTACGCGAGCCCCTTGTCGTGGAGCTGCTTGAACGCCCAGATGACGCTCTCCATGAACGTCACGTCGAGCGTCTTGTAGTCGTTGGCGAAGTCGACCCAGCGCGCCTGCCGGGTGACGTAGTTCTCCCACTCCTGCGTGTACTCGAGGACGGAGGCGCGGGCGGCGTCGTTGAACGCGCCGATTCCCATCGCCTCGATCTCGTCCTTCGTCGTGATGCCGAGCTGGCGCATCGCCTCGAGCTCGGCGGGCAGTCCGTGGGTGTCCCAGCCGAAGCGGCGCTGGACCTGCTTGCCGCGCATGGTCTGGTAGCGCGGGAACAGGTCCTTCGCGTAGCCGGTGAGCAGGTGGCCGTAGTGCGGCAGGCCGTTCGCGAAGGGCGGGCCGTCGTAGAACACCCACTCCGGCGCGCCGGCGCGCTGGTCGATCGAGGCCTGGAAGGTGGCGTCCTGCTGCCAGAACGCGAGGACCTCTTCCTCGATCGCGGGGAAGCTCGGGGACGGCGTGACGCCGGTCTCGTCTCGATGCTCTGGGTACGTCACTGAAGGCTCCGTGGTGCGTCGTCTACTCGTGTGCATTGCTTCGTATGCCACGAGGACGAGAGCTGCGCTCCCGCGGTACCACCTCGCTTGCCGCGAGCCTGAGCCCGCGACCGCTTCGTTCTCCCCTGTAACGGGCGGACCCGCCTGGTTCTACCCCGCCGAGGCGGCTCTTCCAGGGACTCCCCGGTGATGGCCGGATCGATGTCGTCCCGCCATTCTATCCGCCCGTCCTCCCTCCATCGACTGTGCACTTTCTGGCGCTGAGACACCCGAATCGGGCCGAGAAGTGCACAGTCGATGGAGGGAGGGTGCAGGCGTCAGGGGGTGAGGTAGGCCTTGAGGACCGCGGCGGCCGTCGCCGCGTCGTCGACCGTCACCACGAGCCGCTTGCCGCCGCGCCGGGTCACCTGGATCGCGTCGCCGGCCCGGACGATGAGTCCCGTGCGCCAGTGACCGTCGCGACCGAGCGCGCCGCGGATGCCCCAGCCGCCGAAGTCGCGCATCGGCTGGATGCCAACGGCGACGACCCCCGCGATGTCCGCCGTCCTCACGCGGAAGACGGGCAGGCCGAACAGGCCGCGCACGGTCAGGCCGCGCGGGCCGGCCGACACGCGCCAGCCGCCCGTGAGCGCGAGCAGGACGATGAGGAGGACGGGGAGGAAGACCGTGGGCCACGCGCGTCCGCTCGTCGCCCAGATCGCGACGGCCGCGACCGCGGCTGTGACGACGATGGCTGAGCCGACGGCCCAATAGAACGCGGCCGACGCCATCACCGTGCGGCTCCAGCCGGCGACCTCGCCAGGTGCGAGGCGGATCGGCTCCGGGTCGACGACCTCGACGGGCCCACGCATCCGCAGGAACGCGAATCCGATGGCGATCGCGGTGAGCACAAGGCCGAGGACGGCGATCAGCACCGGGTAGGTCCAGGCGGGTCCCCAGCGGTCGGGCTCGCCGGCGAGGTTCCAATGCACGACGACCTCGCGGTCGAGCGGCGAGAGGAGGACGGCCGAGAGGACCACGCCGATGATCGTCAGCAGGAGCAGCAGCGCCGCCATGGAGAACGCGACCTTCCTCGCTCTGGTCATGACCGGTGTCCCTTCCTGACGAGGGCGACGAGTGCCGCCTCGCCGAGTCCGCTCGCCTTCGCAGCGTGAATGGCCGCGTCGATCGCGCGCTGCACCTCACCGACCGCCGCCGCGCCGATCACGACGGCGCCCCTGCCGCGGCGGAGCTCGACGAGTCCGTCGTCGCGTAGGCGCTGATAGGCGTGCAGCACGGTGTGCACATTGATCCCGAGGGCATCGGCGAGATCGCGCGCCGCGGGCAGTCGCTCGCCCTGCACGGTCTCGCCCAACGCGATGCGCACCGTGATCGCATCGGCGATCTGGTCGTAGACCGCTCCGGCGTTCGGGTCGATGGAGATGAGCACGCATTTATTCTAGTTCATCTAGAGCTTTTCAAAAGTCAGGTCGACCCGCGTCGGCGAGATCCCCGAGGCGGAAGTGGCGAGCATCTATCCTGGGGACGACTTGCACCAGGAGGACAGATGAGCGAGCAGAACCCGCCCGGCACGCCCGCCGAGGGGCCGGACCCGTTCGCGGAACTCCTCAAGGGACTCATCGAGGAGCCGACCGCCGAGCAGCCCGCCGCGGCACCCGCACCCGCCGAGCCGGTGCAGCCCGCTGCCGCGCCCGCGCCCGAGCAGCCCGCGACGAGCTCCGCGGACGTGCCGACCGTCGCGTTCACCCCGTTCGAGACGCCCGCCGTCGTGCCGCCGTCCGTCGAGCAGTCCGCCGTCACCGCGCCGCCCCTGGAGGAGCCGACCGTCGCGTTCTCCCCGGCGCCCGCGGCCGCGTTCCCGGAGCCGACGTCCGCGTTCCCCGAGCCGACCGCGGTCCTCCCGGAGCCGATCGCGGCGTCCGGCACGCCGTCCTCCGGCCTGGCGCCGACCGTCGTCCTGCCCGGCGCCATCGACCCGACCGCCGCGACGACCGTCCTCGCCGGCGGGGCCGGTGGCGGCCTCCCGCCATCGGAGCCGCCGAAGGGCGGCGGCTTCCGCGACTGGGACCCGCGACGCAAGGCGCTCTTCATCACCCTCGTCTCGATCGCGGGCGTCCTGCTCATCGCGCTCGTGATCCTGCTCATCGTGCTCCTCGGGGGAAACAAGGGCGATCAGCCCACCCCCACGACGAGCCCGACGGGCACCTCGACACCGACGCCGACTCGCTCCGCCACGCCGACCCCCACTCCGACGCCGACCGTCAAGCCCGCGGTGCAGAGCTTCACCGTGAACTCGAACACCGCGGTCTGCGCCGACACGGGCGCGGGGACGAACGTCACGATGCACTTCGCCTGGACCGTCGTCGGCAACCCGACCCAGATCGCCATCGCGAGTGCCCCGAACGCGATCGACGCGATCGCGAACCCGTTCCAGAACAACCTTCCCGCGACCGCAACCGACTTCCAGATGCCGTTCGGGTGCAGCAACGCGCAGCTCACCTACTCGCTCACGATCGCGGGACCCGACGGCCAGCACTACAGCGGCGTCGTGACGGTCGTGCGGCAGTACACGCCGCCGGCTCCGGTGCCGACGAATCCGACGATCACCCAGTTCACCGTGGAGCGCCTCGACAGCAACGTCTGCGACCCCAACGACCCGACAGTGACCCCGTTCCCCCGGATCAGGGTCGTTTGGGCGACCAAGGACGCGATCGCGGTGGAGATCCCAGAGCTGCCTGGATCGGAGCAGCTGAGTGGCTCCTCCGAGCTGGATTACGACTGCGCCGGAGAAGGCATGGTGTTCTCGATCACGGCCACGGGTGCGAGCGGCACGACACCGGCCACTGGAACGACGTCGATTCTCCGGCCGGTCGCGTGAGCGGCGACCCGCGCGGGTAGAATCTTCCGGTCCAACATCTGAGGCACCAAGGGCGCGCGAGCGCCCGAGGACACGGTGCCGCTCATAGTGAACCGGAGTACGTCGATGCCGCGCGAGATCCCCGAGAAGCCCGCCCTCGAAGGCCTCGAAGACACCTGGTCGGTCGTCTGGGAGCAGGACGGGACGTACCGGTTCGATCGGGCTGCCGCGCTCGCCGCGGGCAAGGACGCGATCTACGCGATCGACACCCCACCGCCGACCGCATCGGGCTCGCTCCACATCGGCCACGTGTTCTCGTACACGCACATGGACCTCGCCGCGCGCTTCAACCGGATGCGCGGCAAGCAGCTCTTCTACCCGATGGGCTGGGACGACAACGGCCTGCCGACCGAGCGGCGCGTCCAGAACTACTACGGCGTGCGCGTCGACCCCACGCTGCCCTACGACCCCGACTTCACGCCCCCGCTCGAGGGCGGCGAGGGCTCGAGCGGCAAGATGGCCGACCAGGTGCCCGTGAGCCGGCGCAACTTCATCGAGCTCTGCGAGCGCCTCACCGAGGAGGACGAGGTCAAGTTCGAGGAACTCTGGCGCCGCCTCGGCCTCTCCGTCGACTGGTCGCTCACCTACCGGACGATCGGCGACCACGCGCAACGCGTCTCCCAGCGGGCGTTCCTGAAGAACCTCGAACGCCGTGAGGCCTACCAGGCGGACGCGCCGACCGTGTGGGACGTGACGTTCCGCAGCGCCGTCGCCCAGGCCGAGATCGAGGACAAGGACCAGCCGGGCGCCTACCACCGGATCACGTTCCACCGCCCCGACGGCGGCGTCATCGAGGTCGACACGACCCGCCCCGAGCTCATCCCCGCCGACGTCGCGCTCGTCGCGCACCCCGACGACCCGCGCTACCAGGACCTCTTCGGCACGACCGTCACGACGCCGCTCTTCGGCGCCGAGATCCCCATCCGCGCGCATCACCTCGCCCAGCAGGACAAGGGCACCGGCATCGCGATGGTCTCGACCTGGGGCGACGTGACCGACGTCGTGTGGTGGCGAGAACTCGATCTCCCGGCTCGCGCGGTCGTCGGCAAGGACGGCCGCTTCATCGCCGAACCCGGGGCGCTCGACGTCTTCACGGACGCCGGCCGGGCCGCGTATGCGGAGCTCGCCGGGAAGACGGTGTTCTCCGCCCGCCAGCGCATCGTCGAGCTGCTGCGCGCATCCGGCGATCTCATCGGCGACCCGAAGCCGATCACGCACCCGGTGAAGTTCTTCGAGAAGGGCGACAAGCCGCTTGAGATCGTCTCGACGCTGCAGTGGTATCTCATCAACGGCGCGCGGGACGAGGGGCTCCGGGAGGCGCTCGTCGGCCGCGGCCGCGAGATCGACTTCCACCCCGACTACATGCGGGTCCGCTACGAGAATTGGGTCGGCGGCCTCACGGGCGACTGGCTCGTCTCGCGCCAGCGCTTCTTCGGCGTGCCGATCCCCGTCTGGTACGCGCTCGGCGCGGACGGCGAGCGCACCGGAGAGGTGCTCACGCCGCTTGCCGAGCAGCTGCCCGTCGACCCCTCCTCCGACGTGCCCCCCGGTTACGAGGAGTCGCAGCGCGGTCTGCCCGACGGCTTCGTCGGCGAGGTCGACATCCTGGACACGTGGGCGACGTCCTCGCTCACGCCGCAGATCGCGGCCGGCTGGGGCAGCGACGACGAGCTCTTCGATCTCGTCTTCCCCTACCAGCTGCGCTCCCAGGGCCAGGACATCATCCGCACCTGGCTCTTCACGACCGCGCTGCGCGCGCACCTCGAGCACGGCTCGATCCCCTGGCAGAACGCCGGGATCAGCGGCTTCATCGTCGACCCCGACCGGAAGAAGATGTCGAAGTCGAAGGGCAACGTGGTCACGCCGGCCGGCATGCTCGACGAGCACGGCTCGGACGCGGTGCGCTACTGGGCGGCGTCCTCGAAGCTCGGGACGGATGCCGCGTTCGACCCGCAGAACCCGAAGGTCATGAAGATCGGCCGCCGGCTCGCGATCAAGGTGCTCAACGCGGCGAAGTTCGTCTACTCGTTCCCCGCGCCGTCTATCGCTCCCCTCCCCGAGCCATCCCTCGCTCCGCTCCCTGAGCGAGCCGAAGGCGAGTCGAA
>Ga0182745_1002696_pt1 | contig 15658 bp, 11 predicted proteins | sample eDN3rd30CKraftBY_FD_128523 | JGI IMG/M metagenome (GOLD analysis project Ga0182745, IMG submission 128523) | Enriched backyard soil microbial communities from Emeryville, California, USA - eDNA 3rd pass 30_C Kraft BY (version 2) (version 2) | ecosystem: Environmental > Terrestrial > Soil >...
CTCCGACTGGAAGCGGCTGAGCGCCCGGAGGTTGACGGGGAAGCCCGCGAACCGCTCGGCGAAGGTTTCCGCGTGCTGGCGCACGAGCAGCGTCGTCGGGACGATCATCGCGACCTGCTTGCCATCCTGGATCGCCTTGAACGCCGCGCGGACGGCGACCTCGGTCTTCCCGAAGCCGACATCGCCCGACAGTAGCCGGTCCATCGGGATCGGACGCTCCATGTCCGCCTTGACCTCGTCGATCGTCGTGAGCTGATCGGGGGTCTCGGCGAACGGGAAGGCATCCTCGAGCTCGCGCTGCCAGGGGGTGTCGACCGCGAAGGCGTGGCCCCGGCTCGCCTGGCGCGCGGCATAGAGCTTGACGAGCTCGACCGCGATGTCGCGGACCGCCTTGCGCGCCTTGCCCTTCGCCGCCGACCAGTCGCTGCCGCCCATCTTGGAGAGCGTCGGGGCCTCGCCGCCGACATAGCGGGTGAGCAGGTCGAGCTGATCGGTAGGGACGTAGAGCTTGTCGCCGGGCATGCCGCGCTTGGACGGCGCGTACTCGATGACGAGGAACTCCCGCGTCGACTTGACGATGTTGCGACCGCCGATCCCGCGCGTCGTCCCGGTCGACACCTCGCGTTCGACGAGCTCGATGAAGCGCCCGATGCCGTGCGTCTGGTGGACGACGTGGTCGCCGGCCTTGAGCTGGAGCGGGTCGACGACGTTGCGACGCCGCGACGCGAGCTTGCGCGGCGCGCCCTGGCGATACGAGGCGGCGCGACCGAAGAACTCGGCCTCGGCGAGCACCCCAATCCGCTCGCCGCGCAGCTCGAGCCCGGCCTCGATCGAGGCCTGGATCAGGTAGGCGACGCCCGGCTCGGGATCCGCGGGGAAGTCGTCGCTGCGGCGTGCGGCGAGCCCGCGCTCCGCGAGGAGGTCGGCCGCCCGGTCGAGGAGTCCAGGACCCTCGGCGGTGACGCCGAGCGCCCAGCCGTCCCGGAGTCGGTCGCCGACGTGGTCGATCGCGGCCTCGGCATGACCGGTGAAGCTCGGCACCTGGGCCGCACCGAGCCGGCGCGCGTCGAAGTCCCCCGCGTCGAACGCGCTCACGGTCCACCAGGCGCGCCCGCCCGAGCGCTCGCGCAACTGCTCGACCGTGAGGAAGTCGCCGGATCCCAGCCGCCGGCGCAGATCCGGGCCGAGGTCGATCGGCGCGTCGCCGCCCGCCGTCGCGGCGAACCAGGCGGCGGAGAGGAACTCTCGGTTCGTCTCGACGAGATGGATCGCGCGCGTCGCGACGCGCTCGGGGCTGAGGATCGCGATCGCCGCGTCGTCGGGCAGCAGCCTCGGGAGCGGCACGAAGTCGTCGACGAGCGCCGGCGCGAGCGACTCCATGCCCTCGACCGGGATGCCTTCGGCGAGCTTCGCGAGCATGGCGTCGAGCGCGGGGAACTCCCCCGTCATCTCTCGCGCGCGCTGCCGCACGGACTCGGTGATGAGGAACTCCCTGGCCGGCGGGAGCAGCACACGGCCCGACACCGGGTCCGGCAGGCTGCGCTGGTCGGCGACCGCGAACTCGCGCACCGTCTCGACCTCGTCGCCGAAGAGCTCGATGCGCAACGGGTGCTCCGCCTCCGGCGGGAAGACGTCGAGGATGCCGCCGCGCACGGCGAACTCGCCCCGGCGCGTGACCATGTCGACCCGGGCGTAGGCGAGCGACACGAGCCGCTCCACGATGCCGGCCAGGTCGTGCCCCCGGCCGCCGATGTCGAGCGCGACCGGCTCGATGTCGGCGAGGCCCGGGAGCAGCGGCTGCAGGGCGGCGCGGACGGAGGCCACGAGGATGAAGGGGCGGCGGCCGTCCCAGTCCTTCAGCGCCCGCAGCGCCGCGAGCCGGCGGCCGACCGTCTCGGCGGACGGGCTGAGGCGTTCATGCGGGAGCGTCTCCCACGACGGGAAGTCGAGCACCTCGGCATCCGGCAGATACGCGCGGAAGGCGTCGACGACGTTCTCCGCCTCGCGCCCGGTCGCGACGACCGCGAGGAGCACTCGCGGACCGTCCGGGACCGCGAGCAGGCGGGCGAGGAGCGGCACGCGCGCGCCATCGACGCACGAGAAGTCGGCGTCGGCGTGCGGGCTCGTCAGGACGCTCGCGAGCACCGGGTCGGCTCCGAGGGCGGCAGGAATCCCGGTCAGCGGCACCGAAGGATTCTAGGTCTCGATACGGCGACTCACGTCCCCTGCTCGACCTGCGGCGCAGAATCGGCGGGCGGCGGGGGCTGCGGCGCGGCAGGCGGCGGCTGCGGCACGTAGTACTGACCGGTTCGCGGATCGAACACGGCGATCGGCTGCGGTGCCGGCTGCGGCTTCGGCGGCTTGGGCTCGAAGGCCCGCACCACGACGGGCACGACGAGGGCGACGACGGCGACGAGCGCCGCGGCTCCCGCGATCCGCCACCACCAGTCCGCCCAGTCCGCCTCCGGCAGCGCGAGCGGGATCGCGAGCACGAGCGCCGAGATCCAGGCGAGCAGCAGCGCGACCATGCCCGTCACGCGGGTGAGCGCGATCTTCGCGCGCGACACGAAGAAGTGCCAGTAGAGCTGCGTCACGAGCAGCGCGACGCGCAGCAGCACGACGATGAGCAGGAAGACCCAGATCTGGAGGATCCAGACGACCGGGTCGGCCGTGTTCTGCGGCTGCAGCCAACCGTTCCAGAGCTTGTTGAGCCCGACCGCCACGAGCACGACGTTCACGATCGTCGAGGCGGCGAGGTACCAGCGGTTCGGGCCGTTCGCCGCGACGGAGTCGAGCGCGACCGCGCCGGCGAACGCCGCGACGAGCAGGAGCGTGAGCCACGCGCGACCGGCGACGTTGGCCTGGTCGCCGACGATGATGAGGACGGCGCCGAGCACGGCTGCCGCGAGCAGCGTCCCGACGACGAGGTAGAGCGAGAACGTCGCGGTGCGCGAGCGCTTCGGCTGTGTGGCGGTCATGGATCTCCCGTCGAGCGGATCGAGCAGTGCCGAAACGGCACCGCTTCCAGCCACGCCCCGCACACGGCCGCTCCGATTCAAACAGACACCCGCTGTCGAGGCGAATGCGACTGGGCTAGTTTGGCGAGATGAGCGGATACGAGATTCTCGAGCTCGGCGCCTTCGAGGCGTGGAGCGAGCATGTGACGAGCAGCGGCGCCAAGGGCAAGCGCTTCGTGGACCAGGAGATCACGACCCAGTACATCGGCGTCAGCGCGAACGCCGCGGCCCCGGGCGAGGGCTCCCCGGGCTGGCACACCCACTCGCAGCTCGAGGAGATCTACCTCTTCCTGCAGGGCCGCGGGCAGATGGGGCTCGACGACGACGTCATCGACGTCGAGGCCGGCAGCGTCGTGCGCGTCGGCCAAGGCGTCTGGCGGATCTGGCGATGCGCCCCGGACAGCCCGGAGGACCTCCGGATGCTGTGCGTGCGCTCGGGCGGCGACGCGCTCGCCGACATTCCGAAGGACTCGGAACGAGACCCGGAGCGGCCGAAGCCCTGGTGACGGACGAGGGCGAGTTCGCGGCCGTCCGCGAGCGGGCTCGGGCGCTCGACGCCGCCGATCCGCTCGCGGCGCACCGCACGGCGTTCGTCGCCCATGACGACGTCATCGCCTACCTCGACGGCAACTCGCTCGGCCGGCCCCTCGTCGCGACGCGCGAACGGCTCGCGGGCTTCGTCGAGGAGGACTGGGGGCACCGGCTCATCCGCTCCTGGGACGAGGGCTGGATGGCGGCGCCGACCGAGCTCGGCGACGAGATCGGCCGGATCGCGATCGGCGCGGCGACCGGTCAGACGGTCGTCGCGGATTCGACCACCGTGCTGCTCTACAAGCTCGTCCGCGCCGCGGTCGCGGCACAGCACGGCCGGGACGAGATCGTCGCCGACACCGAGAACTTCCCGACCGACCGGTTCGTCGTGGAGGGCGTCGCCGCCGAGCGCGGGCTGCGCGTGCGCTGGATCGAGCCGGACCGCACCCGCGGCGTGACGCTCGAGCAGGTGCGCGGCGCCGTCGGAGACCGCACGGCGCTCGTCGTGCTCAGCCACGTCGCCTACAAGTCGGGGGCGATCGCCGACCTGCCCGCGATCACGGCCGCGGTCCACGACGCCGGCGCACTCGTCCTCTGGGATCTCTGCCACACGGTCGGCGCCGTGCCGGTCGAGCTCGACGCGCACGGCGTCGACCTCGCGGTGGGCTGCACCTACAAGTACCTCAACGGCGGTCCGGGCTCGCCGGCCTTCGCCTATCTCGCGACCCGCCACCACGGCCGCCTGCTCCAGCCGATCCACGGCTGGATGGGCGCATCCGACGTCTTCGCCATGGCCGAGCACTACCTCCCGGCCCCGGGCATCGGGCAGCTCATCAGCGGCACCCCGCCGATCATCGGGATGCTGCCGCTGCGCGACGCGCTCGAGCTCATCGCGCGCGCGGGCATGCCGGCGATCCGGGCGAAGTCGGTCACGCTGACGGCGTTCACGATCGAGATCGCGGACACGGTGCTCGCCCGGTTCGGCGTCCAGCTGGCGACGCCGCGCGAGCCCTCGGCCCGCGGCGGGCACGTCCTGCTCGAGCACCCCGCGTTCGCCGACATCGTGCCGGCGCTCTGGCGACGCGGGGTCATCCCCGACTTCCGTCACCCGCGCGGGCTGCGGATCGGCCTCTCGCCGCTGTCCACCTCATTCGCCGAGGTGGCCATCGGGATGCGCGCGATCGCCGAGGAGCTCGCCGCCCGCACCTGACCGGTGCGCGGGGCGCCTAGGCTGGACAGCCGTGCCCCGCCAGCCGTTCCCCCTCGCCCGCCTCCTGGTGATCGCCGGCGCGATCTTCGTCTGCGTCTCGAGCGAGTTCCTGCCGACCGGCATCCTCCCGGAGATCGCCGAGGGACTCGGGGTGGGCGAGGCGCAGGCGGGCCTGCTCATCTCGGTCTTCGCGTTCACCGTCGCGCTGACCACCGTGCCGCTCACCCGACTCACCTACCGCTACCCGCGCAAATGGCTCATGGTCGCGACGCTCGTCGCCTTCGCCCTGACGAACGTGGTCTGCGCGCTCGCCCCCGACTACTGGGTCCTCATGCTCGGCCGCGTCCTCGGCGGGCTCGCGCACGGCGTCTTCTGGGCGGTCACCACCCCCTACGCCGCGCGGCTCGTCAAGCCGAGCCAGGTCGTGCGCGCGACGAGCGTCACGACCGGTGGCGGCACGCTCGCGTTCATCCTGGGCATTCCGATGGGTGCCGCGATCGGGCACGCGGTCGGCTGGCGGCTCTCCTTCGTCGTGATGGCCTGCCTCATCGTCGCGTTCGCGATCCTCGTCGTCCTCTTCCTGCCCTCCGTCGAGCACCGCGTGCCCGTCGTAACCGGCGAGATCCCGATCCCCGCGCGGAAGGATCCGACACTGCCGGTCGTGATCCTCGTCTGCGCGATCATCTTCATCACCGTCTCCGGGCAGAACGTCATGTCGACCTTCATCGCGCCATGGCTCATCGCGATCCCGGCGATCGACCCCGGGCAGGTGGCGAGCATCCTCATGCTCGGCGGCATCGGCGGCGGCGTCGGCCTCATCATCTCGGGCCTCTTCGGCGATCGGGACCCGCATCGCATCCTGCTCATGACGATCGCGGCGCTCGCCGTCTCCGTCGCGGCCCTCGCCCTCCTCGGCCCGACCGGCTGGCCCGCGATCGTCGTCTACATCGTATGGAGCGCCGTCTTCGGGATCATCCCGCCGCTCAGCCAGGGGCTCATGATGCGAGACGCGTCGCCGCAGCTGCGCGACATCGCCGCCGCCGCGCTGACGACCTCGTTCAACGCGGCGATCGGTCTCGGCGCGCTCATCGGCTCGTTCGTCGTCGCGGGGCTCGGGCTCGGCTGGCTGCCCTGGTTCCTCGTCGGCTTCGCCGTCATCGCGTTCTGCATCCTCGCGATCGAGATGCGCCGGTTGCGGGCGGTCGCCGTCGCCCACTGAGCCGTCGAGATCAGCCCTGCGACTCAGCGGATGATCTGCGCGAGGAAGGCGTTGCGCTCGGCCTGGCGCGCGTAGTCGGCGGGATCCCGGACGCAGACCGGACACCAATGCCCGCCGTGCAGCACGAGCCGCGGACTCGCGGAGAACCGGTGCCCGTCGGCGCACGCCCAGTCGAGCGGCGTCGTCACGTCGCCCGTCGGCGGGTCGGCCGAGACGAGCGCACCGCCGCGGAACGCGGCCGCACCCGCGTAGTCGGCTCGGGACCAGCTCGCCGGCGCCCGGTCCTCGTCGTAGCCGTGATCGAGGAGGCTCGGCGTGCGCGACGGCTCCTCCGGCTCGAACGACGACCAGTCCCCGATCTCCCGCCACGCCTCGAGCGAGCCGAAGTAGGCGGCGATCGCCGCCTCGTCGCCGCTGCGGATGACGCGGAGCATGCCGCGCGGCCGCTCGACGAGCGGCTTCATGACGAACTGCCGGACGATCGGCGCGAATGCGCCCGCCGCCCATCTCGCCGCGGGCGACAGCGTCGCGCCCGCCCGGCCGAGGGCCGCCTCGATCGTGTCCCCACGGAACGGCACGAGCTCCTCGAGCCGGTCGCTGTCCGTGAACCAGAAGCCGTGGAAGTTCTGCAGCGCGAACCAGTTCCGGTCGTACCAGCGCCGGATGTCGCCGATGCCGAACGCGACCGAGATGGCCGACAGGAACTCCCAGTTGGTGAGCCGCCAGCCCTCGCCCCCGCCGACGTGCCACGCCCTGCCCCAGATCTCGTCGGGCACGTCGGGCTCGCTCAAGCCCACGGCGAGCCGCGCGGAGTCCTGGTCGCTCGCCCACTCCATGACGCCCGCGAGCGGCGGGTGCGTCATGATCGGGTCGCGGATGCCGATCATCTCGGGGTAGAGGATCCCGGTCTGACGCAGCCAGGTCCACCGGGGCAGACCGGAGTCGGCCAGCTCGCGTTCTGCGATGACCTTGCTCTGGCCATACTCGTCGTACGCGGAGACGCTGACCGGGTCGCCGATGCGGCCCCAGTGGACCGGCGGGTTCCGATCGCCGGACTCGGCGATCGACCCGACGCCGACGACCGCGACGCGCGAGGGGTCGGGAAGCGCCTTCACCGCGGCGACGATGTTGCGGATGGCACCGACGTTGACCCGGTGGGTCAGCTCCGGGTGGTCGTCGGCATACGGCGAGACGACGGCGCCGAGATGGATCACGACGTCGCAACGGGCGACGCACGCGGCGACGACCACCGGGTCGGTGAGGTCGCCATGCACGACCTCGAGCTGGGGCCAGTCCTCGAACTCGCGGAGCACCTTCGCGGAGTGCTTGCCCGGGCGCACGAGCGCGATGACGCGGAAGCGGTCGCCTCGGGCGCGGAACTCCCGGAGCGTCGCGCGCCCCCAAGCGCCGGTCCCGCCGGTCACGAACACGGTCGTCGGCACAGCGCTCGTCACGCGAGCATCGTACTTGGGCCGGAGCCTCACCCCCTGGCTTCCGGTGCGCTCTGCGCAATGTGCCGCCTCGCATGCCGCACGAGGCACCCGGATCCGGGGGTCAGCGGGTGTTGAATCGGTTCTGCGCGGCGAGCACGCCATCGGCGATGATCGCCTCGACCGCATCGGCCGCATCCTCGAGCAGGTTCGGCAGGGCCTTGCGCTCGTCCGTCCCGAAGTCCTTGAGGACGAAGTCGGCGGCGTCCATCCGCCCCGGCGGGCGCCCGATGCCGACGCGCACCCGCGTGTAGTCGGGAGCGCCGAGACGAGCGCTCACGTCGCGGATGCCGTTGTGGCCGCCATGGCCCCCGCCGACCTTGATCCGCACCGTGTCGAAGTCGATGTCGAGCTCATCGTGCACGACCACGACGTACTCGAGCGGCACCTTGAAGAACTTCGCGAGCTGGGCGACGGGACCGCCCGAGAGGTTCATGTAGGAGCCGGGCTTCGCCAGGATGGTGCGCGGGCCGCCGGGACGCAGCCGCCCCTCGGCGACCACGGCGCCGGCCTTATGCGACTTGAACGTCATGCGGGCGCGCTCCGCGAGCCGGTCGACGACCATCTGGCCGACATTGTGCCGATTGCCCGCGTACGCCGGTCCCGGATTCCCGAGCCCCACGACGAGATACTGCTCGTCACTCACACCCAAACCTCCGTGAATAGTGTGCGATCTCGGAACGAAATCGATCGAGTCCGGGCCGGAATCGCACAGAATCCGGGGCTACTCGGCGGCAGGCTCCTCGGCGGCGGCCTCGCCGGCCTCGGCAGCAGCCTCGGCCTCGGCCTCAGCAGCGGCCTCCTCGACCTCGGCGGCGACCGTCTGGCCGGTCACACCGATGATGAGCAGCTCGGGGTCCGACAGCAGCGTGGCGCCGGCGGGGAGCTCGACCTGGCCGGCGGTGATGTGGGCGCCGATGTCGAGGCCCTCGACCGAGATCGTGAGGCGCTCGGGGATGTGCGTCGCCTCGACCTCGATCGAGATGGAGTTCGCGTCCTGGAGCACGTTCGTCCCCGGAGCGGCCTCGCCCTCGATGTGCACCGGGACGTCGACGTGGACCTTCTCGCCCTTCTTGACGACGACGAGGTCGATGTGCTCGATGATCTGGCGGACGGGGTCGCGCTGGACGTCCTTCACGAGCGTCAGCTCCTGCTTGCCGTCGACGAGGAGCTCGATGATCGCGTTCGCCTTCCGGATGAGCAGACCGGTCTGGTGACCGGGCAGCGCGACGTGGCGCGGCTCCGTGCCGTGGCCGTAGATGACCGCGGGGATCTTGCCGGCGGCGCGGAGCTTGCGCGCCGCCCCCTTGCCGAAGGACTCGCGGTTGTCCGCGGCGATGTGGTTGCTGAGCTCAGCCATGGGGGACGTACTCCTAAGTCGTGGACGTTGTCGATGACGGGGATTCAAGCCCCCTCGCCAGGTCGGACAGGAGATTCTAGCAGTCGGTGGAGAACGCCGGCGCCGGGCGATGCGACGCACGCATCGAAGAGCCGATACGATTGTCAGACAACAGCACCGATCGATGAGGACCGGGGCCCGAGGTGCACCGGCTGAAGCTAAGGAGCACCTCCATGCCCGACCACGCGACGGCCCCGACCTCCGAGACGCTCATCGAGCGCGCCGAGGCGCTGATCCCCGCCATCCGAGCGCAGGCCGCCGAGGCCGAGCGGCTCGGCCACTTCACCGACGAGCTGCTGCAGCAGTTCCGGGACGCGGGCTTCTACCGGATGTTCCTGCCGAAGATGTTCGGCGGCTACGAGGTCTCGCACGAGACGTTCCTCGAGGTCGCCTACCGCGTCGGGCGCGGCGACCCGGGGACCGCGTGGTGCTACACGCTGTCGGCGTCGCACGTCGCGATCGTCGCGTCGATGCTCGACGAGCAGGCGCAGCGCGAGCTCATCGAGCCGCACGGCGAGCTGCGCGCCCCGCACCGCGCCCCGCCCGGGGGCAAGGCCGAGAAGGTGGACGGCGGCTACCGCATCAGTGGGAAGTGGCGGTTCTCGTCCGGCATCCCGGTGTCGACGCACTTCATGGCGAACACCATCTGGGCGCCGGAGGACGGCGAGCCGGTCGAGTTCTCCTTCATCACGCCGGTCGAGAACGTCACGATCCTCGACGACTGGGGCGGCGGCAAGGGCATCGGGGTGCAGGCCTCGGGCTCCAACACGGTCGAGATCTCCGAGCCGGTGTTCGTCCCGGAGCGCCACATCATCTACGACGACCTGCTCTTCGGCCAGGACCGCGACTGGGAGGGCGGCACGCCGGGCACGCGACTGCACGGCAACGGCCACTACCTCGGCGTCTACGGTGGCTTCTACCACCTGTGCTTCGCGGCGATCTTCGCCGGCGCGGCCCAGGCGGCCGTCGACGAGCTGCGGGAGCTCGGCAAGCGGACCCCGGCGTTGTTCTCGCCCCCCGGCGTGCTGATGCAGGACAACGGCGACGTGCAGCGCGCGCTCGGCGAGGCCGCGGCGAAGGCCGACGCCGCGCACGCGATCATGTCGGCCGGCGCGCGCCAGAGCGACGCCTTGCTCGACCGCTGGGCCAGGACCAAGCAGCCGATCACGAAGGCGGAGACCGTGCGGCTGTGGACGCTCGCCCGCCAATCTGCGCGGCTCGGCTGCGAGGCGGTCCAGATCGCATTCCAGAACGCGGGTCCGGCCGCCGTCTCCTCGGCGAGCCCGCTCCAGCGCTACGTCCGCGACTGCGAGGTGTACCTCGGGCACGCGTCGACCCAGCCCATCCTCGACCTCGCCCGCGGCCAGGTGGAGTTCGGTGTCGACATCGCCTTCGGGCCTCCGGACAAGCCCAAACCGTAGACGACGACCGTCGAGGCGACGGTGGCGAACGACTAGCCTGGGACGCGTGACGAACGCGAACATCGGGGTCGTGGGCCTCGCCGTGATGGGATCCAATCTGGCGCGCAACCTCGCAAGTCGCGAGGGGAACACGGTCGCGGTGTTCAACCGCTCCTACTCGCGGACGCAGGAGCTCGTCGAGGAGCACCCCGAGGCAGGCTTCGTGGCCGCCCAGACCTACCAGGAGTTCGCCGACGCGCTCGCGAAGCCCCGCACCGCGATCGTCATGGTCAAGGCCGGCGCGCCGACCGACTCCGTCATCGACGAGCTCGTCGCGGTCTTCGAGCCGGGCGACATCATCGTGGACGGCGGGAACTCGCTCTTCACCGACACGATCCGCCGCGAGGCGGCCATCCGTGCGACCGGCATCAACTTCGTCGGCATGGGCGTCTCCGGCGGCGAGGAGGGCGCCCTGCTCGGGCCGTCGCTCATGCCGGGCGGCTCGGACGAGTCATGGACCACCCTCGGCCCGATCCTGCGCTCGATCGCCGCGATCGCGGAGGGCGAGCCCTGCGTGACGCACGTCGGACACGACGGCGCCGGCCACTTCGTGAAGATGGTGCACAACGGCATCGAATACGCCGACATGCAGCTCATCGCGGAGGCCTACGACCTCATCCGCCGCGGCACCGGCAAGTCGCCGGCCGAGATCGCCGACGTCTTCGTCGAGTGGAACAAGGGCGAGCTCGACTCCTATCTCATCGAGATCACCGCGGAGGTGCTGCGCCAGGTCGACGCCGAGACCGGGAAGCCGCTCGTCGACGTCATCCTCGATCAGGCGGGCGCGAAGGGCACGGGCGCCTGGACGGTGCAGAACGCGGCCGACCTCGGCATCCCCGCCCCGGCGATCGCCGAGGCGCTCTTCGCTCGCTCGCTCTCATCGAAGCCCGCGCAGCGGGCCGCCGCGCGCGACCTGCCGGGTCCGGCGGACGGCCCCCTTCGACTCGCCGAGCTCGCTCAGGGACCGGAAGCGGCCGCGTTCATCGAGGACGTCCGCCAGGCACTCTACGCGTCGAAGATCGCCGCCTACTCGCAGGGCTTCGACCTCATCATCGCTGGCGCCGAGCAGTACGGCTGGGATATCCAGAAGGGCGACATCGCAGCGATCTGGCGCGGCGGCTGCATCATCCGGGCCAAGTTCCTCGGCCGCATCACCGAGGCCTACGCCGCGGACCCGGCGCTCCCCGAGCTGCTCACCGCCCCCTACTTCCGCGAGGTGCTCACCCGGACGCAGGAGGCGTGGCGCCGCGTCGTGCAGACCGCCGCGGGCGCCGGAATCCCCGCGCCGGCGTTCTCCTCCTCGCTCGCCTACTACGACGGGCTGCGCGCCGAACGCCTGCCGGCCGCCCTCATCCAGGGCCAGCGCGACTTCTTCGGCGCGCACACGTATCAGCGGGTCGACAAGGCAGGCACCTTCCACACCCTGTGGAGCGGCGACCGGACGGAGGTCGTCGCGGAGGGCTCGGGCCACTAGGCTCGCGACGTGGCCAAGGAGACCCTCGCGCAGCTGCACGCGCGCATCGCAGAGCTCGAGGAGCGCAATGCCGCGCTCGCGAACCAGAAGGCGGCGCTGACGGAAGAAAAGGCTGCCCTCGCCGACGCGAACGCCGCCCTCGCGGATCGCGTCGCGACGCAGTCGCTCTCCGGCCCCCTGAGCGAGAGTGCCGGCGACCCCCCGGCAGGCCCTTCGACTCCTTCCGGCCGCTCAGGCTCCCGTGGCGCCGCCCACGTCGGGCGCAGCATCCTCGCCGGCATCCTCGTCGTGCTCGGGCTCATCGTGACGCCGGTCGCGCTCGTCGTCGACTTCGCGCAGGCGCAGGTCACCGACACCGAGACGTTCGTCGCGGCCTACGGTCCGCTCGCCGAGTCCCCCGCCGTGCAGGAGGCGATCACCGACGCCGTCGTGACCGCGATCGACCGCAGCGTCGACTTCGAGGCGCTCACGGGCGGGCTCGTCGACGGGCTCCAGCAGCTCGAGCTGCCGGGCTTTGTCTCGAACAGCCTCGACCTACTCAGGTCCCCCCTCGTCGAGGGCGTCAACGCGCTCGTTCGCTGGGGTGTCAGCAGCATCGTCACGTCGGAATGGTTCCCGACCGTCTGGGAGCAGACGCTGCGGATCAGCCACTCGCAGCTCATGGCGGTGCTCCGCGGCGACCCGAACGCGATCGCGCAGATCTCCGGCGACAGCGTCTCGCTGCAGCTCGGTCCCGTCGTCGCCGTGCTGCGCGAGCAGCTCGTGTCGAGCGGTGTCACCCTCGCGCAGCTCATCCCCGCGGACCTCGACGTGTCGATCCCGCTCGCAGACATCGAGGGCATCGGCAACGCGAGGACGTTCTACGCCCTCGCCGTCGCGAGCGGCGTGTGGCTCCCGATCATCGCGGCGGCGCTGCTCATCGGCGGCATCGCGCTCGCGCCGCGCCGCCGCGGCTGGGTGCTCGGCACGAGCATCGCGCTCGGCGCGATCGGGATCCTGTTCGCGATCGCGCTCAGCATCGGCGGCAGCGCCGTCATCACGCTCGGCTTCCTCAACCCCGACGCGCTCGGCTTCATCTTCAGCTCGGCGACGGGTGCGCTCACCATGACCCTCGCGGCGCTCATCACCGTCAGCGTCGTCGGCATCCTCACGGCATGGTTCGTCGGCCCGTCGCGCCTCGCCGCCCGCGCCCGCGCGGGAGCCGGCCGCTTCCCCGCGATCGCGCGCCACCGCCTGGCCCTGACGAACCCGGTCAGCCGGTTCCTGACCCGCTACCGTTCGCCGCTGCTCTGGCTCATCGGCGCGGCAGCGGTCGTCACGATCGTGTTCTTCCGGCCGCTGACGATCGGCGTCGTCCTCGTGACGGCGCTGATCGCGATCGTCGTCGTGGTGCTACTGGAAATCTTCCGATCAGACGTCGGCTCAGCCGAGCAGGCTGTCGCGGACGCGCCGGCGCAGGACCTTGCCGAGGACGTTGCGCGGTAGCTCGTCGATCACGACGAAGCGCTTCGGGACCTTGTAGGCGCCGAGGTGCGCCCGGGCATGCGCGGTCAGCGCCTCGGCATCGAGCTGCGCGCCCGGCGCGAGGACGAGGGCTGCGACGACCTGCTCGCCGGAGACCGGGTCGGGAAGTCCGACGACGGCGACGTCCTCGATCGACGGGTGCTCGCGGATGACGTTCTCCACCTCGGACGGCGCGACGTTGAAGCCGGCGGTGATGACGAGCTCCTTGATCCGGTCGACGACCTTCACGAAGCCGGTCTCGTCCATGACGCCGATGTCGCCGGTGCGGAACCAGTCCTGCCCGCCGTCGGTTGCGGCGAGGAAGACCGCCGCGGTCTCCTCCGGCTTCTGCCAGTAGCCCTGGAAGACCTGCGGGCCGCGGCCGATGATCTCGCCCTCCTCGCCCGGCTCCACGTCGACGAGCGTCTCCGGGTTGACGACGCGCACCTCGGTGCTCGAGATCGGCACACCGATCCAGCCGATGCGGCGCTTGTCGGTGTTCGGGTTCGCGATGAGCGCCGGCGAGGTCTCCGACAGTCCGTAGGCCTCGATGAGCGTGCCCCCCGTCGCCTCCTCCCACGGTCCCGCGATGTCGTGCGGGAGCGGCATCGCGCCCGAGACGCCGACGCCGATGCCGGCGAGCGACTGGCCGCGCGCGGCCGCCGCGGCGAGCACCTTCTGGTAGATCGGCGGAGCGCCCGCGAAGACCGCCGCGGGGTCCTTCTTGGCCACGTCGAGCACCATGTCCGGGTCGAACCTCGGGAAGAGCACGAGCTTCGCGCCCGCCCCCATCGCGAAGGTCAGGCCGAGTGTCAGCCCGTACGCGTGGAACATCGGCATGACCCCGTAGATCGTCGCGCCGGGGTAGGCGAACTCCGGCAGCCACGCGCTCGTCTGCAGCGCGTTCGTGATGAGGTTCGCGTGGCTCAGCATCGCGCCCTTGGGCGTCCCCGTCGTGCCGGACGTGTACAGCAGGATCGCGGTGTCCTCGGCCTTCGGCCCGGGCACCGACGCCGCGATCGGCTCGCTCGAGACGATGTCGTTCCACGACGTCGTGCCGCTCACCTCCGTCGTGAGGGCCGCACGCGCCTCTCGCGCCTTGGAGATCGGCAGTTTGAGCATGAGTCGCATCTTGCCCGGCATCGCGGCGATCAGGTCGACGTCGATGATGGTGTCCGGGCGCACGGCGTCCGGCAGCTCCTGGAGCAGGGGCACGACCTTGCGCCACGCGATCGCGACCTTCGCGCCGTGATCGGCGAACTGCGTCTCGAGCTCGCGGGCCGTGTAGAGCGGGTTGTGCTCGGCGACGATCGCGCCGAGCCGGAGGACGGCGTAGAACGCGGCGATGTGCTGCGGGCAGTTCGGCAGGATGATCGCGACGCGGTCCCCCGCGACGACCCCCAGCCGCCTGAGCCCCTCCGCGGCGCGGTCGATCTGGTCGCTCAGCTGCGCATAGGTCGTGCGCGCGCCGAAGAACTCGAGGGCGACGCCGTCCGGATGACGCCGCGCGGAATCCGCGAAGAACTCCGGGAGCGACACCTCCACGGGGGCGAGGTCGTGGGGTACGCCGGGGGCGTACTGGGCGAGCCATGGCTTGGCAGCTGACACCGTTGTCATGTCGCCATTGTCCGCTACTCAGTCCACCAGCAGGGAATCTTTCACCTTTTTCCTCAGTACCTTGCCGATCAGGGACTTCGGAAGTTCGTCGACGATGAACAAGCGCTTCGGGATCTTGTACGCCGCGACGTGGTCGCGGAGGAACTCCCGCACGGCCGGCGTATCGAGTTCTGCGCCCGGCGCGAGCACGACCGCGGCGACGACCTGCTCGCCCGACGCCCGATCCGGGATGCCGACGACGGCGGCGTCCTCGATCGTGGGATGGCGCCGCAGCGCCTCTTCAACCTCACTCGGCATGACGTTGAAGCCGCCCGAGATGATGATCTCCTTGATCCGGTCGACGATGACGATGTGGCCGTCGGACTCCAGCCGGACGATGTCGCCCGTGCGGAACCAGCCCCGCCCGCCGTCGGTCGCGGGCACGAAGACGGCCGCCGTCTCCTCGGGCTTGTTCCAGTACCCCTGCATGACCTGCGGGCCGCGGACGATGAGCTCGCCCTCCTGACCGGTCGGCACGTCGATCGTCGGGTGCTCCGGATCGACGACGCGCGCCTCGGTGCTCGGGACGGGGAAGCCGATCGTGCCGATGCGACGATTCGGCGCGACGGGGTTGCAGACGAGGACCGGCGAGCACTCGGACAGGCCGTATCCCTCGACGAGCGTGCCGCCCGTCGCGGCCTCCCACGGCTCGACGATGGAGGTCGGCAGCGGCATCGCCCCCGAGATGCTCACCATCGC
>Ga0182745_1002698_pt1 | contig 15651 bp, 14 predicted proteins | sample eDN3rd30CKraftBY_FD_128523 | JGI IMG/M metagenome (GOLD analysis project Ga0182745, IMG submission 128523) | Enriched backyard soil microbial communities from Emeryville, California, USA - eDNA 3rd pass 30_C Kraft BY (version 2) (version 2) | ecosystem: Environmental > Terrestrial > Soil >...
AACAGACAACTCCTCGCGCCCCCGCACCACCCCCACAACCCGCCCCCCCGACCCCAACCAACCAACCAACCCGCAAACCAGTAACCAGGCAGACTCCTAGACCAGTTTGGTCTATCATGTGCCCGCGTCGAGAAGGTTTCACTTGATGAAAGACTGAATGCCGCGAGGCAAGTTCGCCACAAGATTTACAAAAACGCTCTAGCGATGTGGAGATGATTCCTGAGAATAACCCTGCTGCAGCAAGGGCTGATTTCGATGATTCATCTGAATCGCTCTGCCATAGTGTCCCGGCGCGCGCTGCGGTGACGTTTCCACACCATATCCATGCCGTAGTGGAGCATGGCCCGGATAAGTCCCGGTGGAGTGATCGCGGCGAGGTGCGGACTCCACCCCATAACCGTACTCAATCGGATGGGCACGATGACCGGTCTGCATCTGGTAGGATTGATTCGTGTTCTGATACATAGGATTGCGCGATGTGCGTCGCGCCCTGAGCCGTTGGAACAAATCTGCCTGGGCAAAATCGCAACACAGCATTGCACCCGCCAACACCGCGCAGGAAAAATAGAACGATCGAAAATGGAAAGCTTTCATAGGAAACCACCCTGAATCTGCGATGAAATATCAACGGTTACAAAACCGACGACGGCCGTTTTTTCAGGCAATGCCAACGGCACGAGTCGCAGAGAACGCTCAATCCGTTTTAGACCAGTTTGGTCTCTCATGTGCCCGCGTTGAAACGCTTTCATCATGAACACAAGCCAGCGCAACCTGTTTTCAGTGAATTATTACATATATATTACGGGCGAGGCTGGCCTACTATGGCAAAAAAAATGGTGCGAATCTCAAAATTTCATCAAAAAACAAACCTTTTTCGCCCACCCTTCAACCCCGTCTCTTGGAAAGTTGCCTGATGATTGCAGAAATCGTGGCGATCGGGACAGAAATCACATCCGGAGCAAAACTCGACACCAACAGCCAATGGCTCAGCCTGCAACTGGCCGAGATTGGAATCTCCACACGTTTTCACACAACGGTTGCGGATGAAATGCAGTCGAATGTGGAGGTGTTTCGCATCGCGATGAATCGTGTGGATCTGGTGCTGGTCACAGGAGGGCTTGGACCGACACTGGATGATTTAACACGCGAGGCACTTGCAGAAGCAGCTTTCGTCGGCCTGGAGTTGGACACGGGGTCTCTGGAACAGATCGAGAAGTTTTTCGAGAGCCGTGGACGAGAAATGCCGAGTCGAAACCGCATTCAGGCCATGTTTCCCATGGGGGCCATTCCATTGGCAAATCCCATTGGTACGGCACCGGGAATCTGGATGGAACAGTCCCGGCCTGGGAGATCCCCCTGTGTCATCGCTGCCATGCCTGGCGTTCCCAGCGAAATGAAGAGAATGTTTTTCGAACAGGTTCGCCCACGGTTGCATGCGGGGCCGGTGGTCATTCGCCGGGCACGGCTCAATTGCTTCGGACTGGGAGAATCGAATACGGAAGAACTTCTGGGAGACCTAACTGCCCGAGGGCACGATCCGGAAATCGGTATTACAGCTCATGATGCCACCATTACGCTCCGAATTGTTGCTCAAGGAGGGACCGAGAAGGAATGCCAACAGAAAATTCACTCCGCCTCCCTGCAAATTCGCGAGAAGCTGGGAGATGTGGTCTTTGGAGTGGAAGACGAAGAACTGGAGCATATCGTGGTTCGCGAACTCGACGCTCGAAATCTGACGTTTGCCAGCGTGGAATGCGGGACTTGCGGATTGCTGTCGGAGCATATTGCCCATGTTCAGGGAGCAGCCCGCTGCTATCGGGGAGGATTGGTCCTGCCCGCGATGACGGAATCTCCCCCGATCATTGCCCGGCAGTTTTTTTCACAGACCGATGCGGATTTTGTGTTGTTTACCGGGCCGGAAACTTGTTCGACGGACGCCGATGAACATGCTGTCTCCGAAATTTGTATCGGTTTGCTGGAACAAGGAGAAGTCTTCGAGCAAGACGTTCTCAAATGGAGTGGTAATCCAGCATTTACCCGCAGTCGCGCCATGAAAAGTGTGCTGAACCTGCTTAGAAAGAAGCTGCTGACAATGAAGAATGATCAGAAACCATAGAGCGTATTTGTAAATATCGTCCAATCAATCACAATCGTCCAATCAAATCTTGTTTTACTTCTGCAGAATCGAAGTTTCTGATGTTGGAAGAAGTTGTCTCCTTGCCGTTGCCGTATGGTCTGGGCGGAAGATTTCAGGCAAACCTGCTTGCACGTCAATTGGTGGCCCATCATCGTGCCCCCCAGGGAACCCGTGATCCGCAGCAGCAGGCGGAACAGGCATTCAATGCGCCGGTAGATTTTCCTGAAGTCAAGCGAGCCTTTGTGCCTGGCGATCACGTGGCCGTTGTGGTGGATGTCGACACGCCGGATGCGGACCATATTTTTCTGAAATTATGGGAAAAACTCCTGGCAGCGGGAATCGAGTCGACAGACATCACACTGATTCAACCGGCGGCCTGGAAGACGGTTGAGGGCATTGATCCAAGAAGGGCGCTTCCGGCAGAAATTCGTGAACAGATTCCACTCATCCGGCACGATCCCACGGTGCAAGCCAATTGTGCCTATCTGGCATCCACGGCCGGGAACGAGCGGGTTTACATGTCCCGAATCATTGTGGATGCGGATGTGGTCGTGACCATTGGACCGGCAGAATTCGATCCCATACTGGGAATCCGCGGCACCGCCAGCAGCCTGTATCCCGGTTTGTCTGATCTGGAAGCCTTACAACGCGTGAAGGGGCAGGGCCATGAAGAACTGGGACCGGATGATTCACGGCCCATGCGGCAGATGATCGATGAAATCGGCTGGCTGCTGGGGCTGCAACTCTCCATTGCCGTCATTCCGTCCGGGGGAGTTTCAGCTCAGGAAATCATCGTCGGGCAAGCGGACAGCGTGCTTCGTCGCGCGAGAAAAAAGCTGAAGTCCAACTGGCTGATTCCTGTGCATGAACGGGCAGAGTTGGTTTTGGTCACGGTTCCTTGCGATGCTGCCGGTCATCACTGGGATCAGGTGGCTGCTGCAGTGGATGTTGGACGTCGTATGGTGGAACGGAACGGCCGGATTGTGGTCCTCTCCGAACTTTCAGCTCTTCCAGGCCCCGGTCTGGAAATTTTGAAATCCGTCCGAGAACCACGAGAGGCTATGAAGCCCATTCAACGAGCCCAGCCGCCGGATATGCTGATTGCTGGACGGATTGCTGCTGCAACGGACTGGGCCAATGTTTCTTTCCTGAGCAAATTGAATCCGGAAGTGGTCTCCGACCTGTTCATGCTGCCATTGGAAAACGAACGCGAAGTTCAGCGTCTTCTGGAAATGGAAGATCTGACTGCGATTGTGGAAGCCGCCCAGCATGCGTTTGTGATGAACGGCTGAATACCGCGAGGCAAGTTCACGACAAGATTTACAAAAACGCTCTCGCCAGACAAAGCACCTTTCCGGATCGGTTCTTACTCAGTTTTCTGAAATCGTTGCACTTTCTGTAATAATGGAGCGACAACGCATTTGGGGACGAACTTCAGTAACTGCGCCCGTGTGGTATCGGTTCCCATGATGGCAATCTGCTTGATAAGCGTGCTGGAGATGTGTGAAAACCGTTCCGCCGCCATCAGAAAGACGGTTTCCAGATCGGGAGCCATCATATGGTTGGCCAGCGCCATGGTGAATTCCGATTCGATATCAGAGACCGTGCGAACACCGCGAATCATCACACTGGCACCTTGCAAGCGGGCAAAGTCCACAGTCAGATCTGAAAAACGAACCACTTTCACATTCGATAGATCCGCCACAACTTCCCGCAGAATCTTTTCCCGTTCATCTGGAGTGAACAGGGGGGATTTGTCGGGATTGATGCCGATTCCAACGACCAGCGTGTCGAACAATCTTGCGCCACGGCGAATGATATCTTCATGGCCCAGGGTCGGCGGATCGAAGCTGCCGGCATACAGTGCGGTACGCTGAATTGTCATTGTGAACTTAATCCAAAAGCCCGCAGGTCATACTGTGTCTAGACCAGTTTGGTCTATCATGTGCCCGCGTCGAAGAGGTTTCACTTGATGAAAGACTGAATGCCGCGAGGCAAGTCCGCCACAAGATTTACAAAAACGCTCTAGAGCTTCGTCAATTTTAAAACTTCGGGTAGGACTTTGCGTGAAGACCTACCCCAAGTTTTAGAAGAGACGAAGCACTACTTCTTCGTCTTGAAATTGCCGGCTTCGAAATCGGCTTTGGCCTTTGTTTCCTGTGCCGCTGAGACCTGTGGATTAGGAGTGGCATCGACCTTGATGTCCCCGCGAATCCATTTCACAGCTTCTGTAATGGAATCCAGATAGGCGGGATTCGTCCATGATGTCTCATTATGTCCCAGATTGTTCACGTAAACTTTGCCTTCACCATAATTTTTGATCCAGCAAACGGGAACAAGATATCCATAAGAGACATTGATTTCATTTGAAATCGGGCTTTTGGAATAATCCAGACACATCAGCAGGTGGACTTTTTCCGGTTGCCAGTGCCGGTACATATAGATCTCTTCCTTGAGCTGGAAGTCTTTGCCGAATGACTTGGTGAGCGGGTTGTCCGGTTCCAGATTCGTCAGGCCGACTTTTGTGCCAGACCCCCAGGGATGGCCGATAAATGTCCCGCCGATCATGTCCCAGTAGGGTTCGTATTCATGAAACGTATCCAGGGCGGAATGGAACCCGAGCACGCCATGCCCCTTTTGTGGCAGCCATTCCTTGAAGAAATAATCTTTGTCCGCATCCGCAATGGGGAGGTTTCCCGTCGTGTAGAAAGCCACGATCTCGTAATTCTGCAAATTTTCTTTCGTGAAATCGGCAGCACAGTCCTGGGTGCAGTGCACGGTAAAGAGCCCGGTTTTCTCTCCCAGTTGGGTGAGTGCCACTTCCGCAGGGGCCAGGCCGGTTTTGCGATTTACCGAACCATGTTTAAAGCCGACACTTTGCGTCACGAACAGGATACGAGTTTTTCCATCCGCAGCTTGTGCGGGGTGGGAGAACAGGCCCGGAGCAAGACAAAGCCCCGCAGCCACTGCCAATAGAAGTCTTCGAGAGAGCATCACGGTGGGTCCTTTACAGGAATCGAACAGGGAAAGATCACGACCAGAAGAGCAAGTGGCCCTCACCTGATCGTGACATCAACCGCATGGGAACCATGAAATCGATATGGTGAACCGAATCATAAACATTCATCTCCGCATTACCAATCTTGCCGGCCCCAATTCAAGGATCAACTTCCAATCCTCCTGACAGAGAGAGCCATCTGCTCTTGCGCCATGGCTGGAGAAATGGCTGATGGATCAACTTTGACCGGCTGTCGGATCGGCAGCAACCAGAAGGCGGCACTTCCCCGGCCGATCCAGGAAATGGTCATGATCAGCAGATATGGCAAGCTGGAAATGGATTCGGGCTGAATGCCTGTCTGCAGCAATCTGTCCAGGCAAAATCCTCCCAGCAATCCCGCCAGACCGGCGATCAGTCCGGAGATCTGATCATAGAGTGCCAGTTGATTCAGGTTATCTCCCGTTGGAGAAAGCTTCAGGCATAAGCTCTGTCCACTGACATTGAGCACTCCAAAACCACCCCAGATCACATAAGCAAAAGTCACCAGAAACCATCTTTCCGGAGTGGCCAAAATCCAGAACGGCATTGCCAGACTTAAGCCAAGTATGCTCCAGAAAAGAATTATTTTTTCCTGAAAACGGTCGCTGCAGCGGCCGGCCCAGAGTGCCAGCGGCATCTGGACAAGCACCATCAATGAACTCAGCACCGTATAAGTCGGCAAGGAAATCTGCAGAATGTCGACGGAATATTTGAAGAGTACAGCCTGTGTCAGTCCTTGAAAAAACGCCAGCCACCATCGTGCTCCCAATAAATACCGAAACGACCGGTTCGGTCCATCCTCCCAGCGAAAACGGTTCGATGTGACTGGAGGGGATGATGTGACTGGAACCGTTTCGGTCCAGGAAACTTCGCGGTATTTCAAAAGCGGAAAGATGGAGGTCAGGGTGAGCAGGCCTCCTCCCACAAACAGCACGCTGTAACTCCAGCGGACCACTTCGGGGGTCTGATCTTTGAGGAAGTAGTGCCGCAGACAGATGATGAGTAGCGGCATTCCAAGTGACACCGCCAGTCCCGCCAGCTGCCGGCGGGAAAGCAACCGGCCCCAGTTCACTTCCGGAACCAGCAGGCTCAGCCAGGACACATAATTCACATAGGCCACGCCCTGCAGAAAATACCAGGTGGCTGTACACCCCAGGATCAGTAAGAGCGGAACGGTGGCATTGACTGCGGCGTCTGGAGTGGATGCGGGCCAGAGCAGCGCCAGCGGCATCAGCATGGAAACGAGGCGACCTGCTATTAAAAAAATAATCCAGTTTCGTTTTCGATTCGGAAACCTGCGAACCACGCAGCGGCTCACCAGGCTGAACGATTGTGCTGTTTCCGGAGCAATCATGGCTGCTGCCATCAGAAACGCACTGGGGTGAAACTGAATGACGAAATAATTAAAAAAACCACCGACTGTCAGCGAGTTTCCTGACACGAACAGCAACTGGCTGATCATGACAGAATGGACAATCCGATTCGTTTCTCGTGTCGCGTCGTTCATGGATGGGTCGTATCAGAACGATCGGGCACAAAATTATCTACTTCGTCCCATCCATGTTTGGATTCAATTTCTCCACTGAGTATAGTGGCAATGCCGATTGTGCTCGGGCGCGAGTCGATTCACGCCGTATCGGCTGATATGAAACTGATTTGAACTCAGGAGTGGTCAAATGCGTTCGCAATGGTGGATTCTGGGCCTGTTCGCATTTGCCGCAATGATGCCGGCCCAGGCGGAGGACTGGCCACAGTGGCGCGGTCCGGAACGAACCGGCCGGGCGCAGGCTGATGGTCTGAAGTTGGACTGGAAGACCAGTCCTCCCACACATCTGTGGACGATTGAAGGGATGGGAAATGGCTATGCCAGCTTGTCTGTGGCGGACAAACGTCTGTTCACAACCGGCAATCTCCCGGAAGGTCAGTCGGTAATCTGTGTCAATCTGGAAACACGTGCTCCCCTGTGGACGACTCCGCTGACCGCGCGGACTCCAGAGCATGGATATCCCGGTTCACGCTGTACACCCACGATTGATGGAGACCGGGTTTATGCCATTTCTTCTGATGGCCAGGTGGCCTGCCTCAAAGTGGACACCGGTGAAGTCCTGTGGAAACGCAGCTTCACCGCAGACTGGCAGGGAAAAATGATGTCCGGCTGGGGCTTTGCAGAATCCCCACTGGTCGATGGAGATCGTCTGATCTGCACTCCGGGAGGCCCGTCTGCCATGATGGTGGCCCTTGACAAGATGACCGGCCAGGAAGTCTGGAAATGCGCTGTCCCTTATCAGGGAGACCGCGGCAAAGATGGGGCCGCCTATTCTTCCATCGTGATTTCCAATGCAGCCGGCGTGAAACAATATGTACAACTGATCGGTCGCGGACTGATTGGCGTGCGGGCGAATGACGGAACGCTGTTGTGGGGATACGATAAAGTTGCCAATGATGTGGCGAACATTCCCACACCCATTTGCTCCGGAGACTTTGTCTTTGCATCCACGGGTTACCAGACGGGGGCCTGCCTGCTCAAGATCAGCAAGACAAAAACGGGAGTCGCCGCCCGGGAACAGTATTTTCTCAACGCCAAGACCTTCCAGAACCATCATGGCGGCATGATTCTGGACGGAGATTTTATCTATGCGGGGCACCAGCACGGGAAAGGTTTTCCGATCTGCATCCATTTGCCCACCGGGAAAATTCGTTGGGGCGGAAACATTCGTCCCGCAGGTGAAGGCTCGGCCGCCGTGATCGAAGTGAACGATCAATTGATCTTTCGATATGAAAACGGACTGCTGGCGCTCATCAATGCTTCTCCCAAAGGTTATTCCCTGATGGGCACGTTCACCCCGGAATACCAGGAAAAAGAGAGCTGGTCCCATCCCGTGGTTGTGGGGAATCAGCTTTACCTGCGCGAGCAGAATAAGCTGATGTGCTATCAACTTTGAAACGGAAAATATTCGTCGTAGAGTGCGTCGAGGAGCATCGTTCCCTGGCGAACCGGTTTCAGTTCAAGCTCTTGTGTGTGCAAACGTTCTCTGTAAAAGTGCTGCAAAATTTCAGCATCCGATGACAACAGGATGAATGAGAATTTAATAAAAAAACGGGATGCGTTGCTGGCGGTCATGAGAAATTATGGTCGCGTGGCAGTCGCATTTTCCGGAGGTGTGGACAGTGCCCTGGTCGCCAAAGCTGCGGTCTTGGCCTGCGGTACAAATGCCGTGGCCGTCACATCGATCAGCGATTCTCTGGCCCAGGGAGAACTGGAAACTGCCCGGAACGTGGCAATGAAGATGGGAATTCGCCATGAAATTGTTCGTACCCAAGAATTCCATGTGGCCGGGTACCAGGCGAATGCCGGGGATCGCTGTTACTTCTGCAAAACAGAATTATACAGTGAAATCCTGGCTGTTTTGCCAAAACTGCAGGTCGATGTCATCTGCAATGGCGCCAACCTGGATGACCGGGGCGATCATCGTCCGGGAATGAAAGCGGCTGCCGAGCACCAGATTCGCAGCCCTTTGATTGAAGCGGAATTCACCAAGCAGGATGTCCGGGACCTGGCACGAGAATGGCAAATTCCCGTCTGGAACAAACCGGCTGCCCCCTGTCTTTCCAGTCGAGTGGCCTATGGTGTCGCGGTCACACCGGAGCGCGTGCAGCGTATTGATCAGGCTGAGCAGTTTCTGAAATCCACACTGGGGATTGACGTATTACGCGTTCGTCTGGAACAACATGAATTGGCTCGCATCGAAGTTCCGCTGGAAGTCCTCCCGCAATTACTACAACCACAATTGCGTATGGAAATTGTCGAACATCTGCGAGGACTGGGATTTCGTTTTGTGACGCTGGATCTGGAAGGATTTCGTTCAGGAAGCTTGAATCGAGCTTTGCCGCTGGTCTCTTTACAACCTCTTTCGCCCCGCACGACCACGAACCCATGACGACAGTTAAGAAAGTCGGTCTGGCCCGCAATCCGGAACTCCTGTTACAACGGGGAATGGCCTTTTTCACCGCTTGTCTGATGTTGTCTGTCTGGCCGTTGTGGACTGAAAACTCCCCGGAATTCGTTCAGATTCCTTGGCTGTCCGTTCTGTGCCATGTTCCAGGCTGGGTCGATCGGGGACTTCTGACAGGGGTGCTGGGCGGGATCTCATTGTTGCTTTTCGGGAGAGGAGATGGTCGATCCCAGCGGATTGGTTGCGGGTTGTTCGTGATCTCCCTGGGGGGATTGGTGTTACTGGATCAACATCGTTTTCAGCCCTGGGTCTGTCAATTTCTGATCTATGGGGTGCTGGCCTGCATTGCCAATGGCCCGCAGATTCTGAAATCGTGGCGCGTGATTGTGCTTTCCATTTATTTCTGGTCTGCAATTTCCAAGTTGGATGCTGCTTTTCTGGCTTCACATGGTCAACTGCTGCTCAGCGGGATTCTGCAACCTTTGGGAGTGGAGACCAGTTTCTGGTCGGAGCAAACCAGACAGGGCATGGCATTATTGTTCCCTGTCGGGGAACTGCTGGTCGCGCTGCTGTTATTATCACGACGCCTCCGAATCTGGGGACTGGCCGGTTCGGCGGTCATGCATCTTGTTTTGATCTGGACGTTGGGTTTCGGGTTACATCATGAATGGAGCGTTCTGATCTGGAACCTGTTTTTCATTGTGCAGAATCTGATTGTGTTTGGCCCGTGGGCATTCACCGCTCATTTCGCCACACCTGCCCTGATGCAAGAACAGTTCTGGACCCAGCAACGAATGTTGACATTGATCACCTTCATGGCGGCTCTTTATCCCGCTCTGGAATTAATTGGATATTGTGATCACTGGCCTGCCTGGGCGGTTTACAGTTCACGCCCCGCCATGGTGAAGGTGTCATTGGAAGCCGCCGCGGCAGAGCAACTGCCCGCTCGATTGAAGCCATTTCTCGGGACTCCGCTGCCGCTGGACGATCGTATTCCGTTCAGTCTGGATGCGTGGTCGTTTCAGACCTGCCGTTGTCCCGTTTACCCTCAACTGCGCTATCGGCTGGCCTTATTGCAGGGGCTGCTGGCGGGACATGTCGCGGAATCGGCTGTCAGGGTGGAGATCTTCGAAACGCCAAACCGTTGGACGGGAAGCCGCGACCAGTTGCGGTTGCACAACATGCAAGCCGTGACGGCGTATTGTTCGCGATTCTTGTGGAATACAGATCGCCGTGATGCGCCCTGAATGGTCAGGTCTGTACAGGTACAGAGTCAGGTCTGTACAGGGTTTGCGGACGGTTGTGCTGCGGAGGGCTTATTCATCGGGATACACCCCTGTTCCATCAATCCGCACTTCTTGAGAGTTGGGGCCGATCACGATTTCTTTACGGATGGAGATGCCTTCAGGGAAGAGGATCGCTTCGATCGCCCAGGTCAGGGAAATCAGTTTTCCGGAGAAGGAATAAGGCCCCCAGGGAAGAGAAAATGTAATTTCCTGATGTCCGGCGGGAGTCGACGGATCGATGCGACGGGTCCTGACAATCTGCAGGTCTCGATCTCCTTTGCCGGAGGTCTTCCAGATCAACCGCACTTCAATGGCCTGCAAGGGGGGAGAATCCGGATTTGCATTCCAGCTCACCATCACACGGGCGTCTGTACCGGGATAGAAAGCATCGAATTCGGTTTCGAGAGTTAAGATGCTCATTCGTGTGGGATCACTCGGATCGAAAAGTCGGAGTTCACATCCGGCCAGAAGGGGATCGTCCCGTGGAAGCGCACCTGCCAGTTGATTTTGTTATGCGAACCGGTCAGGGAATGCATGCTGTCCGTAGGGATTTGAAGTTGCATTTCGCCATTTGCAATGGAACTGGGGTCGGTCGATTCAAACAGGACTTCGTCATAGAAAATTGCGGTATCGCTGCGGGTTTCCGTGCCCTGGGTGTAATGTGCTTCTTCCAGCCCCTTCAATGAAACGCGAATCTGCCTGATGGAATCGGAGGCACCTTGAAAAGTCCAGGACAACATTGCCGAACCTCCCAGCGGAATCATCCGCCGATTCAGCATCAGGACTGGCACCGGGTTGAACAATCCCAGAAAGGAATGCACGACGCCCACGATCAGCAGCACACCAATCAATGCAAAAGGAAGCAAAACCAGTTCGGGAAACAATTGCCAGCGGCCTTGCATCCAGTCCTGGGCACGAAATGAACAGAAGGCAAGGACAATCCCGTTCCAGATCAGGGCGACGGTCAGGACAACAAAAAACGCTGCGATCGGGCTGGATTCCGACTTCAAGGTGATGGATCCCGGTGCTTCCCGCAGGTCAGCATCATCAAAACCCCATTCCGTCTCCGCGACCAGGGAAGATGCCGTCGTGGAACGGGTGGTCGTGGAATTCTCGAAGGTGGACTCACCGTTCACGTCCTCTGCAACACCTGGTTTTTCTTTCTTTAATCGTATGGCGTACATGCCTCCCAATCCGACCAGCAGAAACGGCACTCCCAACAGACCCCACAACACATTCCAATCCAGTCCGCGATCGAGAACAGACTCGGCGGGATGGTCGGGATCGACGAAGCAGACGGATTGCGCGCCGGGAGGATACCGCTTTACGACTCGCTCTTTTCCGGCTTTGCCACTCGTTTTCATGTTGAAAAAGGAATACCGCTCTCCTTGAAACGGTTGGCCGTCGTAGATGTATGCATAATGGATCTGAATCCGATACGTCTCTTTTCCGATCACCTCGCTGGAAAGAATCGTGCAGGGAACAGAAATCCAGGACAGAGCATTGATGCTTTGGCTGAGCGGGAACAGCACCGCCAGCCAGATCACCAGCAAACCCGCCACGGTGAAAATCGCAAAGAAGACAGACAAGACCAGCGTTCCCACGCAGCCGCCGCAACCTCGCTGCCGATGTTCTTCCTGAAGTGAAATCACTTCGGGAGAAGATTCCAGATGATCAGACGTTTCTGCCATGCTGTGATAAGAGCAAGTTGCTCCGGCCAGGGTGTCTGTGCAGCACGAGATGCAGACGCCGGAAAATTTGATCTGCTCTACTGTGCTCCATCTTTTTCAACGGGAATTTCCGGATCAGATGTCGGTTGCCCCGGGGAGGCCTGGGTCTGGCTTTCAATTCTGCCCCACATATGTCCGCCAATCTTTCCATGTTGCCAGGTGCCCGCATAGCGATTGCCATAAAACAGGATGCGGGCTGTGAATCCTTCGCCCACCAGCGGAATCGTCAGATCGGTCAGTTGCAGCATGGGAGTATCGCCCGCCCATTCCACTTGTACCGGCACCGGGATAGGCAATTCGACATCACTGACTTTCATACGGGCCTGGATCATCCATTGATCATTGTTCACTTTACGAACGGCATCAATCTGATACCGCTCCGTGCGGGGAATGGCATCGGGTTGCAGTTCCATACTGAACTTGCCGACAAGTGCAACTCCCGTCAGGAGTTTGACAAAATCCTGCTCTGCGGGGGTCAGCGGATCGGCAATCGTCGCTGGCGGAGTCGTGGAGGCCGAAGGAGGAGTCTCGGAGCGCGGCGCGATGGCCGGTGGATTTTGGGCGGCCACCACCGCACACAGAGAAAAGAATACGGCCAGCGTCTGAAGTGACTTTTTCATCTGAGAATCCTCCTCAAAGAAATGGTCCGGAAATCAAGGCTCTCGCACGGTTTCTGGGAGTGGCAAACTGCGCAGTCTCTGCCCCGCGATACTTCGACTTTCTAGACCAGTTTGGTCTATCATGTGCCCGCGTCGAAGAGGTTTCACTTGATGAAAGACTGAATGCCGCGAGGCAAGTTCACGACAAGATTTACAAAAACGCTCTAATCTCCCTTGGCGAGTTCTTCATCCCATTCGTCCAGTAATGGCCATTCCACGGCACAGGTGCCGAAGTCTGCCATCTTCTGATATTGCTCCAGTCGATCAATGGTTTTCTGGAGATGATCGTTGTCTTTTTTAAAGACTGGACCATGGCTGGGCAAAAGCCATTCCACATCACTGTCCCGAATCCGTTGCAACGAACGGATGAACGCGGGAATATCTGAACCGTGATGAGCATCGATATTGCCCACACAGCCATCCCGATAAATATTGTCTCCGGAAAGCAGCAGATTGCCCATGCGAAATGATAACTGGGCGGGTGCATGTCCTGGCGTATGCCAGACGTCCAGTTTCAAGTTGCCGATTTTGAGGACATCCCCTTCGGTGATGGTCTGGTCGAACTGGCAGGCAGGCAGGTCGATCGAGATCCCTTGTGCGGTAATCTCTGCATAAGTCTGAATGCGTTCCCCTTCCGCAATGAGCTGGGCAGCATGAGGATGCCCTACCACGAGCGCTTGCGGCATCAGTTCTTTGGCACGCTTTAATCCCTGGACATGATCCACGTCTGCGTGTGTGGCCACCAGATATTTACATTGTGCCAGTGGAAAATCGAGCAATCGAATGATGCCGATAATATCTTCCAGCGTATCCGTATAGCCAATATCGATGAGCGCCCATTCGTCTCCCTCATGTACGAGATAGACGCAACACCCCATCTGGCGCCGGGCCTGATGGTTCATCTCAATGACGTGAGGAAACAATTCACGCCTCGACTTCATCGAATTTCCCTTTCAAAAACCGAAACGGATGAGCCCGGTATGGCCGAAGTGGCCTGGCCATCACCGCAGTCATCCCTGTGACACGATGATCCGCGCAGCCTGAGAGACTGTTTCTCCCCGATCTTAGACGCTTTAGGGCTCAATAACCATCGGATTTTTCAGACCGGGGGAATCTGATACGGATTTGAACCGATCTCTGAAAAATCAGGGCCCCTCCCGTCAAAGTTGGATTTCACACGTATTGACTCCTCTGCCAGGGGATGACGGCCGGACGGATCATTTTGGATTGATCTTGACCTGTTTTCCAAATTTTTTGTAAATCGTCCTTAATTAGCGGTCGTGATCGCGCTGCGGAAGGTCCGTTGGCAGGGAGATCGGGCCAAAATCCTTTGGTGGAGAACCAGATCATGAGTGAACGGATTCACTCCGCACAACCCGCCCCTTCACGTTCATCGCATAAAAGAATCATCCCTGTTGTTGCAGGAACGTTGATTCTGGTTGTGGGGGCAGGGATCTGGTTGCAGTTCTTCCGTGCTCAGCCGGCCGCTTCACAGACCGCTGGAGGGGATTCCGGAAAAGTAAGCCTGTCTCCCAGTGCCACGGGAGCCCGCCCCATGGCCAAGGTGAACGGACAGACCATCAGTTATGACGTGCTGGCACGAGAATGTATTGCCCGGCATGGCAAAGAAGTTCTCGATACACTTGTCAACCGTTTGATTATTCAGCAGGAATGCGAGGCGCGCGGGGTGTCCGTCTCGGCGGCGGAAGTAGAAACGGAAGTTGCAAAAACTGCGGAAAAGTTCAAATTGCCGTTGGATACCTGGTACAAGATGCTGGAATCAGAACGTCACCTCACTCGGGACCAGTATCATCAGGATGTCATCTGGCCAATGCTGGCACTCAAGAAACTGGCTGGCCAGGATGTCCAGATTTCTGAAGAAGATATGCGGAAAGGATTTGAAAGCAATTACGGTCCGCGCGTGAAAGCCCGTCTGATTCTGATTAGCGGAAACATGCGTAATGCGAATGCAATCTGGGAGCAGTGCGAGGCCAACCCGGACGATTTCGATCGTCTGGCTCGAGAATATTCCGCAGACCCGCAGACCCGTCCACTGGGCGGCGTGATTCCTCCTATCCGTCGGCATGGAGACAATAAACAGATTGAAGAACAGGCCTTCAAACTGAAGGTGGGAGAGATCTCTCCGGTCATCCAGCTTCCGGACGTTGAGAACCGTTACATCATCCTGAAATGCGAAGGGTTCACCGAGCCAGTCGTCACCGATATTAAGGACGTCTGGGAAGATCTGTATGCCCAACTGGTCGAAGAACGGATTCAGAAGTCTGTGGCCAACATCTTTAACGAGGTGAAAAAGCAGGCCCGGGTCGATAATTATCTGACCAATCAGTCCACGGGCGGCCGCATTGTCCCCACGTCCGGCACCAGACAAAGTGCGGCACCAGGTGCAATCCAGCCCGCATCCGCCGCCACAGGAGCACCGATTCGCAGATAGACCAGTTTGGTTTGGTCTATCATGTGCCCGCGTCGAAAAGGTTTCACTTGATGCAAGACTGAATGCCGCGAGGCAAGTGCCCTGTCAGGGCTTGGATTTCGGGTACGTGATCGCGAAACGTCCTCCGTTGTCGGACTTTGCGTTAAGGCCTACCCCGAATTTTTAAAATTGATAAAGCTCTAAGAGAGTCTCCCTGCTGCCGTTTCGAGGGCATTCGCCCTGGGCTGTCCGGGGCCGGCCTCGCAGCATTCGGAATTTCAACCATCCAAAGCTTTCACGACAGGAACAGGTGAAAGCAACTTGCTCTCAGCGAAACAGTCTCACGCTGCAATCGGAATCGGTTGCAGCGTTTTTGTTTGCAAAGAGGGCAAGTCGCGTTCGCCAATCATCAGGCAAT
>Ga0182745_1002702_pt1 | contig 15629 bp, 13 predicted proteins | sample eDN3rd30CKraftBY_FD_128523 | JGI IMG/M metagenome (GOLD analysis project Ga0182745, IMG submission 128523) | Enriched backyard soil microbial communities from Emeryville, California, USA - eDNA 3rd pass 30_C Kraft BY (version 2) (version 2) | ecosystem: Environmental > Terrestrial > Soil >...
ATCGCCATGATCTGGCTGTCGGTGAATCGGGATTGCTTCATTGCGAATTTCCTTGTTATGGAAATTCTACCTTCGATCACTGCGGTTATACGGGGGGATTACCCCCCAACCCACCGTCCAGATACCTAGGAGCAGTGCGATACGGCGACGTTTTGAAGTTTTGCTGTGCTTTAAGATGGCTAGCAACAGCACAGCGCTTACTCCCACGACCAGAGAAACGCCATACACGCCGAATACCGGCGCATATCCGGCCAGCGGACTCGTGGGTGTCTGCGAGTAGCCGGCGGCGAGCCAGGGAAAGCCGGTAAAGATCACACCACGCAACCATTCAACTGCAACCCAGCAGGAGGGCAGCACAATGCCGCGCAACAGCACGCCACCATCTCGGCAAGACCACGCCGTGGCGCCAAACAACGCAGGAAACAGTGCGAGAAAACCGCAAAAACTGGCGGTAGCGATAGTTGCAAGCGGTCCGGACATGCCGCCATACACATGCAAGCTGATATAAATCCAGTTTACGCCGACGCCAAAAAGGCCGAGTCCGAAGCAGAATCCCACCACGGCGGCACGCCACGGCGTCGCTTGATTTAACACCAGTCCAAACAGTGCGGCTAGCGTCAAAATCGGTAGCGGGTAGAGCTGGAACGGCGCATATCCGAGCACTGTGAGTGTGCCTATCACCAGTGCAGCGGCGCCGGACAAGGCCGGGGCGTGCGCAATGGCAGCGGCGCATTGGCACAATTTTCCGCACCAAGCACTCACCAGATTGAGCGCCGGGCCTAAACGACTCGAACGATAGTGGTCGATCATCGTTACCTTTTCCGTTTCGAATGGTGTTTCGTGGCCGGCCTGCTGTCTCACAAATGGAGGAGCCATCTAGTTACTGGCTGGCCGCTTCCTTGATCGCTTTCAGCAACGCTGGATCCGCACGTGGTCGCAGCGGCGGCGTGGACACCGGTCAGCGCTGGGCCGCCACCTTGACCGATTTCGTTTTTGGGGGCTAGCGGACGGGCCATCCGAGTGCGAAATCAACGCAACGGCTGGTATAGACTTCCGACCAACCAAACGTCGGCTTCGTCATTATCGGCGGATATTTATCGCGCACGATGCATACGCCCGGTGCATCCTTAAACGCCATGGATAGGGGAGCCTTGTATATGTAATAGCCAGGACACCGCAGAGTCGACCGCGATACACCATGCACCGATGCGACATGCCTTGACCGGGAGCGCTTGCTCCGCCAACGCTGGCTCGGCGACCTTCTAGGACACTTTTTCGAGCAAGCCCGCACCCTTTGCCGATGTAGGCAAGCATGATGAACGGGCCGGCCATGCTAGACATAAGGCACTGCCACAGCGCCGCATAGCGACGGAGCACAAGGCTACCCACTTGGGTTCTCCTTCATTGCATCACCAGTTTGGCGTAGGCTTGCCCACAAGAGCAGCGCTGCGCCGCTCACGATACCGATATCCGCAATATTGAAAGCCGGCCAATGCCAACTGGCGACTTGAAAGTCGAGATAATCAACGACATGACCGCGCAACAAGCGATCGACGGCATTGCCGAGCGCGCCGCCCAGAATCGCGCTGTACGCCCATGCCTCCAACGATGGCAGCGGCTTTCGCAGTTCGAGGATCAGCCAAATCGAGATGCCGAACGCGAGCGCGATGAGGGGATATCGCTGCCAGCCCCCGGCGTCGGCTAGAACGCTGAATGCGGCACCGGTATTCCAAACGTGCGTTAGGTTGAAGAAGCCGGTCAGCGGAATAGACTTCCCATAAGGCATGAGCATGGATATGGCGGCCTTGGAGGCGACATCCAGTCCCAGTACCGCCATGGCAATCGACCACCAGCGCAAAGGATGCGCACGAAACGGAAAGCGTGCACTAGATTGAACGAGCTTATTCATCATATTAGTTCTCCAGTATTTGAGCCCGATCGGTACCGACATTTGCTGGAATGCGGTCACGTTCGCATCCCTAGTGTTACCTGTAGGCAGCCCCCCCAGGTGGCTGGAGCACATGCGTCAGAACAGGATTCGCTATTACGTGCGTGAAGGCTTGCTGCCGACGCCGTCGCTTAATAGCCATTCGTAGCACGCTTATTAATGCTGGTGTAATACTGATCTAAGGGACCTCAGTCTTTCTTGCCGCCGCTAGCCCCGTTTCTTGCCAGCAATCCTCTTCAGTGAATGAATTAACGGATCTGCATCGGAGCCAGTGGGCGAATTGCCTGACCTTTTTCACCAACATTACTCGCCGCTTTTGCCCCCTTGAAGCGCAGCAGACGCAACGCATTGAGTGTGACAATCGCTGTGGCGCCTGTGTCGGCCAACACTGCCACCCACAAACCAGTGAAGCCCAGCACCGTGGTGACCAGGAACACACCCTTCAAACCGAGCGCGAAAATCACGTTCTGATGAATGTTCGCCATGGTCGCGCGCGAAAGTGCAACCAGGTGGGCCACGTCTGTGACACGACTTTTCAGCAGCGCTGCGTCGGCCGTTTCGATCGCCACGTCGGTGCCGCCGCCCATCGCGATGCCGACATCCGCCGTTGCCAGCGCTGGCGCATCGTTGATGCCATCACCCACCATGGCTACCTTGACGCTGTGCTTCATCTCATCAATCAGGCGCAGCTTGTCCTCAGGCAAGAGTTCCGCTTCCCATTCCATGCCCAAATGGCCAGCGATGGCTTGGGCGGTACGGCGGTTGTCGCCGGTGAGCATGACAGAGCGCACGCCCATCGCCTTGAGCTGGGCCACGCCTTCTTGCGCGTCGTCCCTTGACTCGTCTCGTAGCGCCACCAGCCCAAGCGCTTCCCGGGTCTGCTCGTCGAACAGAACCGAAACGGTCTTTCCGTCATTCTGCATCGCCTCGATGTATGCGTGTTGTCCAGGCGAAAGGGCCGCGGCCTGAGAAGCGTAGACAGGCGATCCGATTGCCAGAGCGCGGCCGGCCACAGTCGCATGCACGGCTTTACCTGCGGTAGCGGAGGCATGCGAGGCAGCGGGGATGAGGATGTTCGCAGTTTCCGCGTGGCGCACAATGGCTTTAGCAAGCGGGTGATTGGAGCCGGCCTCTACGCTTGCGGCGAGCGCCAGAACTTCATCCTCGTGTCCTTTTGCAAAGGCGACAACGTCGGTGACTCGCGGCTTGCCTTCGGTCAGAGTGCCGGTCTTGTCGAAAGCAATCGCACTTACCCGTCCGATGGTTTCCAGGGCGTTGCCTCCCTTGATGAGCAATCCACGGCGCGTTCCCACTGCCAGGCCTGAAGCGATAGCGGCCGGTGTTGAGAGCACCAGAGCGCACGGGCAGGCAATCAGCAGCAGCGCCAGACCTCGATAAAGCCATTCCCCCCAGTCACCCCCCATGGTCAGTGGCGGAGCGACCACGATCAGCGCGGCAATGGCCATCACCGCTGGTGTGTAGTAGCGGCTGAACTGCTCAATGAAACGAGCGGTGGGCGCTTTAGATGCCTGCGCTTGTTCAACCAGTTGGATGATGCGCGAAATGGTATTGTCGGCAGCGGTTTTCTCCACGCGGACCCGGAGCACCCCTTCGACGTTGATCGAACCAGCGTACACACTGTCACCTGCCGCCTTCGCAAGAGGGATGGACTCGCCGGTCACGGGCGACTCATCAAGGCTGGACGTGCCCTGGATAATCACACCATCGGCGGACACCCGGTCGCCAGGGCGCACGAGCACATGGTCATTCACACGCAGCGATGCCGCGGGAACCTCGCGCTGCCCATCTTGCGCATCGAGTAACACGGCGGTCTTTGGAACCAATGAGGCCAAGGCTCTGATGCCGGCGCGCGCATGATCGGCCGCCATACTTTCTAATAGTTCACCGACGGAGAACAGGAAGACAACGGCTGCCGCTTCTTCAGCTTCACCAATGACAAGGGCGCCAAGCGCGGCCACGCTCATCAGTGTCTCAATCGAGAAGGGCGAACCAGCTTTGGCCAGCGAAAGCGCTTTGAGTGCGAACGGAAAAACCCCGGCAATCACCGCTGCCGCGAACACCCAGCTTCCATAATCGGGAACAAACAGCGCCATCGTGTAGGCAACGCCCATTAAAATACCGAGGCCGACGACCTGTTTGCCCTTTTTGGTTTGCCACCAACGCTTGGGGGGTGCGATTGGTTGATTGCCGCCATCAACGCCCGGTGTAGTCTTTGAGCTTGTGCTGGCAGATACGCCAAAGCCAAGGCTCTTGATGGATTTCTCGATATCGCCGACCTGAGTAGTTGAATCGGGCGCGAGCGTTAGTTCCAACTTTTCTGTGGCGAAATTCAGCCGAATATCAGAAACGCCAGGCATGCGTGCCAGAGCCGTTTCAATTTTACTGACACAACTTGCACAGTCCATGCCTTCTACCTGCATGGACACGCCCGCAGGCATGTCCTGAGGGGCGTCGATATCCGACGCAGTCTTTTGGCTTGTGCTGGCCGATACGCCAAAGCCGAGACTCTTGATGGTTTTTTCGATACTGCTGATCTGTGTGGCCGAATCGGGTGCGAGCGTCAGTTCAAGCTTCTCTGTGGCGAAGTTCAGCCGAATATCAGAAACGCCGGGCATGCGTTTCAGAGCTGTTTCAATCTTGCCGACGCAACTTGCGCAATCCATGCCTTCTACCTGCATGGAGACACTCAGAGGCATTTCCTGGCCGCGATCGGAGACCACGCTCTTGGCGGCTGGAGCATTGCTTCCACGAGGCGTGTAACCCGCCTGGCACAAAGCAGCTTCGAGCTGTGCTCTTGTGGCCGACGAGGCGACTTGCACGCTGCGCGTGGGCGGGTCTGTGATGACTTGCGCGTTCGGATCCACCAGGTGGATCGCTTTGACGACCTTCCCCGCGCAACCGCCGCATGTCATGCCTTCGATATGAAACTGCATGAGAATTTCTCCTTTGAATGGCATCATTAGAAACCCTCAAGCGGCTTCAGAGTCAAGCGCTAGGAGAAGACTAGTCCCAATCCGATCATCTTGATTTCCCTGTGGCAAAAGTCTATAGTAGCTATAATGTTTTCGATTGATAGGATCATCATGCCAATCAAAATCGGCGAGCTTGCCAAACGTACAGAATCTACGGTGGAAACCATTCGGTATTATGAAAAGGAGGGGCTGCTGCCCGAACCTTCTCGTAGCAACGGCAATTATCGTTTATATAGCGAAGAGCACATTGAACGCCTACGATTCATTCGACACTGTCGTACGCTCGATATGACGCTGGACGAAGTGCGGACGTTGCTTAAGCACAGGGATTTTCCCAATGAAGATTGCGGCGACGTAAATACCTTGTTGGATGACCATATCCACGCCGTGGAGGTACGCGTCGCAGAACTACTGCAACTAAAGCGGCACCTCATCGCTTTGCGCCAGAAGTGCGCAAGCGCGGCACCCACTGCGACGTGCGGGATCTTGCGTGCTCTTGGCGACCATTCTTGTCATGTTTAAAAAACGCCGATTTTCGCTACAGCCATTAGCTAAGCATTAGCGATGAGCGAAGAGCGTTATCACCGCCAGTTCGGCTCAGCATGCTGCCGGTCGACCAGACCGCCTAGGATGCCGGTTACAGCGATCCGGGGAACCTTTCTTAAGCGTGCTGCAGCAAGCGGGGCAGGATGTGTCTGAAGGACGTCAAATCTACTGCAATGTTGTTGCATGGCTGAATCGACGGAGAATCGCTAGAATCGCCGTAACATATGTATTGGGTGCCTTGGCGCCTGTGGAGTATTGAGTGATAAGTTTGTCCAGCGGCATCATACTGGTGGTCGCATTTGCGATAGCTCTTGCTATTTCCCGCCTTATCGTAAAGAGACGTGCGGCGAGTGCCGCTACGCAGGAGCGACTGCGCAATGAACAGATCAGGCGAAACATGCCGCCACCTGTGCCGTCGAAGAATAAAAGCAAACGGCGCAGACAAGAGCGTGCGAAGCGCTAACCCTTCGTTAGCGTGGCGAGTATCGACAACAGCTCAGGCACGTTGCTTATCGAAGCGCTCTGCAATGCGTGCAATTCGCAACTCATATCGGTGAAACTGGAACCGCGCTTCGGCGGCAGACGTTTTCGGACGCAGTACCATGCCAACTCGCTGCAGGTCCGTCCTGGCAGAAATTGGCGAAAGACGACCAGATCGGAATAGTCGGGTCGCCTAGTCAGCTGCGTCGCTCAACTAATTCACAGCGTTTTCGCCGTCAAGGGCAAACCGTGCTCGCACGCTTGCGACCCCGCGAATAGAAAAAGAGCGAGACCGCCCATAGGCGGTAGCGGCGCTCGCCGCGCGGCCGGTATCCGCAGTTTTTCTCTATCGCCAGGGCAGCCATTGCCCTGAGTGCGTCGCCCAAAACGCCGACAGTATCACTGCACTCCTTCTTCAAGGGGTGCGCTTCGCCGGGTACTCACCCGGTCTCTCCGGTTCTCTTCGTTCTCCTGCGAGCTGCGGCTTGCGTGCCCGCCCCTTTCCGGTCGTCATTCCTTGATCCAGCGCGGCAAGGCGACGAACTCACGGCAACGGTGGCACTCCGGGCCAGACGTAGTACTGCGGACACCGCAAAACCTACAGAAGGCTCGGAATCTTCGGCCCCGGTAGCCGGGCAACCCTGTAAGGAGAAAGCACCCATGAACAACAGCACCGCCGCGCTGAGCTATGACAACATGAACAACGAGCACGCTTTGTACGTGCGCAGTCCTGCCGGCCGCTACAAGCCGGCCACCGATGAGCAGATTCTTGCCGCCGGCCGAGTGGCAGCGGAAAGCCTTATTTCTCGTTCTTTGCCTCTGGATCAGCCGGCCAAAGTGAGGGCGTTCTTTCAGTCCAAGTTGGCAGGTCTGGGGCATGAATGCGCAGCATTTTTGTACCTCGATTCGCGATTTAAACCGGTTCGCTACATCGAGCACGGGTCGGGCACGCTGAACCAGGCGAGCGTATACCCCCGCGAAATCGTGAAAACGGCGCTACGGTTGAATGCCGCCGCTTTGATAATGGCGCATAACCATCCGTCGGGATCGCCGGAACCCAGCATGGCCGATCTGAATCTCACGAAGCATCTAAAGCAAGCATTGACGCTGATTGACGTGCGCTTCCTTGATCACGTCATCGTGACTGCGACGGAAACGACTTCACTGGCAGAACGTGGGCAAATGTAGAAATGACGGGTAGGGCGGCGGTTGTGCCGCCCTTTCTTGTCTGTACGGAAATCGGTAATAAGCATGATCTGGCGATCATGAGGGAAGCCATGCCGAGAGCCGAATGGTTCAGCCCCCCCTGTGCGCCGGTGCCGCACAGCGGGGGCTGAAGAGGAAGAACAAACATAACGGATAACAGACAAGGCTGACCGGGTCATGGTGATCCCGATCAACCTTGTTGCTTGGTGCCGGTCGGCAAGGGAAGAGGGTAGGCGGCCTGCGGCCAAGTTGGAGCCCCAAAAAAAGGGGCTGCGGGCGCTCGCCGCGCGGCTGCCGTCCGGGGTCATCGCTTCGGGTGGGCCGCTTTTCCGTCTTCCGTGAGTTCCGTCGCCAAACACACCGACGTGTATCACTACGCTTCTTACTCCAAGGAGTTCGCTTCGCCGGGTACTCACCCGGTCCCTCCGCTGCGCTACGGGCTGCGGCTTCCGTGCCCGCCCCTTTTCCGGTCGGCGCTACGTGATCCAGATCGGCACGGCGACGGAACTCACGGAAGACGGCGGCAAGACCGGAGAGCCAGCGTAGACCCCAAACGGCGGATGTACGTTCCGGCTCAAGAATCTTCGGATTCGGTCAGCTGAAGAAGCCCTAACCCTCATTTGGAGATCAGACCATGAACGCCTACGAAGCCAAGCAAGCAGCACGCAAGGCCAGTTATGAAGCCCGCGCAGCACAGGCGGAACGCCAGGCCGAAGCCGTCCACACGCAGGCGCAGAGCATGGCTCAGGCGATCCCCTTCGGTCAGCCGATTCTGGTGGGCCATCATTCCGAACGCGGCGACCGTCGCTATCGGGAGCGGATCAGCCGAAGCTATGAAAAATCCTTTGAATTGCAGAAGAAGGCCGAGCATTACGTCGATAAGGCCGCTTCAGTGGGCAAGGGCGGTATTTCCAGCGATGACCCGGCCGCAATCGAGAAGCTGAAGGCCAAGCTGGGGAAGCTTCAGGCAGCGCAGGACGCTATGAAAAAGTTAAACGCCCTTGTGCGCCGTTATGCTAAATCGGACACCGAAACCCGCATTGCTGTGTTGGTGACTTCCGGGCTGATTGACGAGGCGCGGGCTCGGCAGCTCATCACCCCCGATTTTGCAGGCCGGACCGGCTTTGCTTCCTACCAACTGCAGAACAACAACGCCAACATCCGCCGCATTGCCGACCGTATCAAGGCACTGGAGAAGGTCGCCGACAGCCCGGAACTGGAGCGCAGCGGCACCGGCTACACCTACCGCGAGGATCCACAAGAAAACCGCGCCATGTTTCTGTTTGACGCCAAACCGGCCAAGGGCACCCGCGACGTGTTGAAGCGCCACGGTTTCCGCTGGAGCCCGACGCGCAGCGCCTGGGTACGGCAGTTGACGGGAAACGCCCAATGGGCAGCCGGCGACGTTATCCGTTTTCTTGAAGAGGCAGCAACCCAGCAATAACCCCCTTCGCCCTGAGCGAAGACCGCCCGGGGCATCACTCCGACTCAAATCACAGGAGAAATCACCATGGCATCCTTGAACCGCGTTACCTTGATAGGCAACTTGGGCAAAGACCCCGAAATCCGCTACACCGCAGACGGTGCCGCTGTCTGCAACGTGTCGATTGCCACCACCAACCAATGGAAGGACAAGGCCAGCGGCGAGCGCCGCGAAGAAACGGAATGGCATCGCGTCGTTTTCTATGGCCGCCTGGCTGAAATCGCGGGCGAATACCTACGCAAGGGCCGCACGGTTTTTGTGGAAGGGCGCCTCAAAACCCGCAAATGGCAGGACGCGGACACCGGAACCGACCGTTACAGCACCGAGGTCATTGCCGATCAGATGCAAATGCTGGGCAGCCGTGACAATGGGCAGAACGACGCCCCCAAGGCTGCGCCTGCAAGCCGCCACAGAGGTCGAAGCGGTACGGGCACGGCCCCCGTCGCTGCACCTGCAGAGGCAGATGCATCGGATATCCCCTTCTGATTGATTGCTAAATGCCCAGGCCGGTGATACTGGCCTGGATTTCCCACCATGAGCCCGACACTGTCCGGGCTTTGTCGCGTCATGAGTTCCCGGCTGCTGCTGTTGATTGCCTGCTGTCTTGGTAGCTTGTGCTCAGCAATCCGTCAGTGTGCTTCAGAGCAGCTTGCGCTGCTGGTTGTATGGGTAGTTCCCAGGCTGCGCCTGGGGCCCTGTCCGGTGACGATGCCAGCCCGGTTCCCGATCTGGCTGGGCCTTTCCGTCCTCAAATTCGCATACGCTCATTTGTGGCCTTAAAAGTCCCACACATGACGCACCCCTGGCGGGGTGGGAAAAGGGTTTATGGATCAATCGTTTGCGGGCAAGCGGCCGCTTGCGCCGTCGTCGGACAGACAGAGCAACAAACCGGCGTAAGACTTTGATTTGGCAGGCAGGATTGCGACCACGTCTGTGGCCTTTTGGCGCGTAGACAGCGTAGTGCCCCTATGGCCACAACACCATGACTACAGACCGGCAGCCTTCATTCTGTACTTTGACAGCATGAAGACTGCTTGGGCAATACACGTTGACTGCATGCAGGCTGCTATGAATTTACAGGATGGCAGCAATAGAGCTACCAGAGGGCTACGTCGGAGAAACTCCTACCTCAGTGAGGCGGCAGGTTGTCTGGGTTTTCGCTCAACGAAGGATCAGTACAGGCACTTTGCTTTGCCGCAAAATGGCCGTGGTAGTGCTACCCACAACCAAGTGCCGGATCCTCGAATGCCCGTAGGCACCCATGATCATCATATTGATGCTTTGCTGCTGCGCATAGTCAGCCAATGCATTGGCTGGCTCTCCGTCAAGCTGGTGAGATGTCACTTGGAACCCCGCCCCATCCAATCTCTCAGAGGCCCAGCGCAGCGCTTCCACGGCATTGCCTACCGTCACGACATGGCACTCCAAGCCGCGCAACAGCGGGCTGTCTGCCACCATCTCGACTGTTTTGCGGCCTGTCGCGCTGCCGTCAAAGGCAATCATGAAGCGCTGGGGCTCACCGAATTTTGAATTGGCTACCAGGATCGGGCGGTGCAGCGTGCGCACTGCACTCTCCAGGTTGTGATCCAATAAAAAGCGCTTGGGCTTCGCCTCATGATCGTGCTGACCGAGTACATACAGACGAGTGTCTGCCTCGATCTCGACCAGCGTTTCGATGAGTTCTCCATGACGCTGGCGTACGCTGACCTGTTGTGTACCGGCTGCTATGGCCCGCTGCTTGGCGCCTTCCAGCAGTTGCCGGCCATGTTCCCGCGCAATGATGCTGCGACGCTCATCCAGATCGGACAATTCCTGCAGAAGGGATTCTTGGGCGCCCAGCCCGATACTGCCGCTCGCATCGACCTTCGCATCGTCCTGACGAACGAGCACATGAAGGAATTCAAGCGGAGTACCCAGCCTCTTTGCCGCCCAGGTCGCATAGTCGCAGACGCTCTCGGTGTAGCTCGCGCCGTCAATACAAGCAATCACGTTGTTCATGGTGTCTCCTTAGTGTGCGGCCAGGTCGTGGTCAGCGCCGGCCTTGTCATGAACGGCATATCGGTCGACCAGAGTTGCGCTGGCCTCGTTCATGCCGATGATGTCAACGGTGGTGGCGTCCCTCCGGAACTTCAAAACAATCTTGTCCAGCGCATTGATTGCGGTGATGTCCCAGAAATGCGCGCGGCTTACATCGATCGTGATGCGATCGACGGCTTCCTTGAAATCGAACGCCGATACGAACCTGTCTGCAGAGGCAAAGAAAACCTGACCAGACACCACGTAGTTGCGACATTTGCCCTCGTCCACGAGCTCGGACTTGACCTGAAACAGCCGGCTGACCTTGGTGGCGAAGAAGAGGGCGCTAAGCAGCACACCCACGAAAACACCCTTGGCCAGGTCATGCGTCGCAACGACCACGATGACGGTTGCCACCATGACGATGCTGGAGCTCTTGGGGTGAGCGCGCAGATTACGGATAGATTCCCAACTGAAGGTGCCGATGGACACCATGATCATCACGGCCACCAGTGCAGCCATGGGGATTTGTTTTACCCACGGCCCAAGGAACACCACCATAATCAGCAGAATTACGCCGGCCGCCAGCGTGGAGAGCCTGCCGCGGCCGCCGGATTTAACGTTGATGACCGACTGCCCGATCATGGCGCATCCCGCCATGCCGCCCAGCAGACCGGAGGCAATGTTGGCGACGCCTTGGCCGGCGCATTCCCGGTTCTTGTTACTCGGCGTGTCAGTCAGGTCGTCCACGATGGTGGCGGTCATCATGGACTCGAGCAAACCGACGATTGCCAGGGTCAGCGAGTACGGGAAGATGATGGCTAGCGTTTCCCAGTTCAACGGCACCTGCGGCAGCAGGAAAACCGGCAGGCTGTCTGGCAGCTCACCCATATCTCCCACAGTACGAATATCCAGGTCCAGCATCATTGCGACTGCGGTGAGCAACACGATGCAGACGAGAGGAGAGGGGACAGATTTCGTGAGGTAGGGGAAAAGGTAGATGATGCCCAGGCCTGCGGCGGTCATGGCATAGACCACCCAGGTGACATTGGTCAGCTCGGGAAGCTGGGCCATGAAGATAAGGATGGCCAGCGCATTGACGAAGCCGGTGACGACCGAGCGCGATACGAAACGCATCAGGCCGCCCAGCTTCAGTACACCGGCCAGAATCTGGAACACGCCAGTCAAAAGGGTCGCGGCCAACAGATACTGCAGGCCGTGCTCCTTGACCAGTGTGACCATCAGAAGCGCCATGGCACCGGTGGCAGCCGAGATCATGCCCGGCCGGCCGCCAGCAAAAGCGATGACAACTGCAATACAGAAGGAGGCATACAGACCCACTTTGGGATCTACGCCGGCGATGATGGAAAACGCGATGGCTTCAGGGATCAGCGCGAGCGCGACGACGATACCGGCGAGCAGGTCGCCACGGACATTGGAAAACCAGTCCTGGTGCAGGGATTTAGTTAGCATGGGCACAAGAAAAAGCATCGCTCTGCCGCAAGCGTGCAGCAGAGCCGACATAAGTCGGAAATATTGGGGAAGACGAAGGTCGAACCAGCAGCGCTTGGTGCTGGAACGCAAACGAAACTACCGACTTAGGGCGGACTCAGTCGTTGCCGAGCTGCCTTGTAAATGGCATGATCCGCTTGGCGGGCGATGTTTGCTTGAGAAAGAGGCACGGACAATCCCGCCCACGCAGGGGCGACATCTCGAACGGATGAGGAAAGACTGTTGTGCATAGCGGCATTATACCTTGAGGATAAAGGCGGTTTCTAATTGACCTGTACCAGGGTGCATGCCGGTTTTGCAGGCGCAGTTGGCAAGAATCCGCTTTTTAGGAGATCTCCGTCAGGATGAACTCCATTGGCTGAGCGCATTCCATCAGGTCTTATGTGCAGATTCATGACGACCTATGGGCAAGCGCCACGTCACCACTACCCCGACTAACGCCAAGGTGGTGAGTGTGGTCAACAGGATCGTCGGCCGCAGTTCGCTGAGCAGCATCGCCATCATCAGAGGAGCAATGGCTTGGGCAAAAAGCATGGGGCGCGCCAGTAGGCCCATACGGGTGCCATATCCTTGAGGCCCGAAAAGGACTAGTGGAAGCGTGCCGCGCACGATGGTAAGAAGGCCATTGCCTGCGCCATATAGAGCCGTTGCAACAAACGCCAGAGCAAGGTCCGCCGCAGCCAGGAGGGCGAGGCCGAGAAAGCAGAGCAACACGGCACCACGCGCGGACCATGTCGGATGAAGCGATCGCCAAAGGGAAAACTCCAACAGTCTGGCGACCACCTGTGATGGGCCTATCATCATGCCGACGGCCAATGCCACAGGCGCAGCAAAGCCGAGCTGGCCAAGGGCATCGAGCAGATGCACGGAAAGGCTGGACATAACGGATGACTGCAATGTGAAAAGGATGGCGACTAGCACGAAAAGGTATCTGGCTTCCTTGATCACCTCGGCCGGCTGTTCAGCTTGTTTTGTGGGCTCGACTTCGCTATTGCGCTGCTGCTCGCGAGGGATCAACAGTAAATACAGCGGCAACCCTACCGCCAAATGCACACCAGCCAGCGCCAAGCAGGTATCGCGCCAACCCAGTTCAGCCTCCAGGCCCGTGGTGGCCGGCCAGGCCACCGTACTTGCAAAGCCGCCCATCAGCGTCACGCCTGTCATGGCAGTGCGAGAGTTATCCCCAAACAGCCGTCCCAGCGTGGAAAAGGCGGCGTCATACAAGCCGCTGGCCATGGCCGTTCCCAGGATGGTCCATGCGAGGAAGTAAACAAGCAGGCTTGGCGCCAAGCCCATCGGGGCCAGTCCTGCTGCCAGCAGTAGAGAGCTGGTGGCTAATACGGGACGGCCACTGAATCGATCGATTAGCCGGCCCGCGCGGGGCGCGCTGAAACCGGCCACCAGCAGCCCCCAGGAAAGCCTGCGACTACGCTACCAAGCGACCATCCGCTTTCACGTGCAATCGGCGCGGCTAGTACAGCAGGCAAGTAAAACGTGCTGCCCCAGGCCAGTATCTGGGTGAGGCCGAGCACGCTGATCAAGCGAACAGGGGCGGGCGAGAGAGTAGGTAAAAAGAATGCGCACAAAGCCTGCCTTGTTGTTAGGACTGGTCACGTCAGCTGTCACTGCCACTCTTCGTGATTTGATGAGCTAGTAGGGGCGCCAACGCTGCTTTTACCGCGACGGTAGCGCTCGATGATGCGTCGCTTGACGGATGATACTTGTTTGGATTCCATATTTCCACGATAATGAAAATATGGAATCCGAAGACATCATCCGGGTGTTGTCGGCGCTTGCGCAAGAATCGCGGCTGGCCGTCTATCGACTTCTGGTGCAAGCCGGCCCTGAAGGCCTTCCCGCTGGGCGCATTGCCGAGCTCACCAACATTCCTCCCTCGTCGCTGTCGTTTCACCTGAAGGAGCTCTCCCATGCGGGGCTGGTGTCCTCGCGCCAGGAGAGCCGTTTCGTGATCTATAGCGCCGACTTTTCCACAATGAACGCAGTGCTGGGATACCTTGCTGAGAACTGCTGCGAAGGGGTCTCCTGTGTGCCAGCCTGCGTTCCTCCTGACGAGTCAATTCAATGAGCGACAAGATCTACAACGTCCTGGTGTTGTGCACAGGCAATTCCGCGCGAAGCATCATGGCTGAGGCTTTAATTAACACCATCGGCAACGGGCGGTTTCGCGCCTACAGCGCCGGCAGCCACCCCGCGGGCGCCGTGAATCCCTTTGCCATCGAGCAAGCCAAGCAGGCGGGATACGCCGCCGACGATCTGCGTAGTAAGAGTTGGGATGAGTTCGCCCTGCCTGATGCGCCGCACATGGATTTCGTCATTACCGTGTGCGATAACGCCGCAGGCGAAGTTTGTCCGATATGGCCGGGTCACCCGATTACGGCTCATTGGGGATTCGAAGATCCGGCAAAGGTCCAGGGCTCTGACGAAGAAAAGCGCCACGCCTTCGCCAAGGTGTGCCGCCAGATTTCCACACGCGTGCAGCTCTTCTGCGCCTTGCCGATCGATAGGCTCGATCGCACCGCCATCAAGCGCGAAGTAGACCAAATTGGCCAGCAACCCAAAGACTGACGCAGGAATTCCCGTGCAAACCCGTCGTCTATCATTTCTCGACCGCTATCTCACGCTCTGGATTTTTGCCGCCATGGCGCTGGGGGTGTTTCTCGGCACGACCCTCGAAGGGCTGCCGCAGTGGCTCGACAGCCTTTCGGTAGGAACCACCAACATTCCGATCGCCATCGGCCTCATCCTGATGATGTACCCTCCGCTTGCCAAGGTGCGCTATGAGGAGCTGCCACTGGTGTTTCAGGACAAGAAGGTGCTGGCGCTGTCGCTGGTGCAGAACTGGCTGATCGGACCCGTCCTCATGTTTGCTCTGGCGGTGATCTTTCTGCGTGACTACCCGGCTTACATGACGGGCCTCATTATGATCGGCTTGGCCCGCTGCATTGCTATGGTCTTGGTTTGGAACCAGCTTGCCTGCGGCAGCAACCAATACGTCGCGGCACTGGTGGCCTTCAATTCGATCTTTCAGATCTTGTTCTTCAGCATCTATGCCTGGTTCTTCCTCGATGTGCTGCCTCCCGCCTTCGGGGTTCAGGGCAGTGTGTTCGATGTCAGTGTCTGGACGATTGCCAAAGCTGTGTTTGTTTACCTGGGGATTCCTTTCCTGGCGGGGTATCTGAGCCGCCGCTTCCTCGTAAAAGCCCGCGGCGAAGCCTGGTACCAGAACACCTTCATACCGCGCATCAGCCCGATCACCCTGATCGCGCTGCTCTTCACCATCGTGGCGATGTTCAGCCTGAAGGGTGGCTCGGTGGTCGAGCTGCCGCTGGATGCATTGCGTATTGCCGTGCCGCTGGCGCTGTATTTTGTCATCATGTTCGTCGTCAGCTTCATGATGGGCAAGCTCATCGAGACCGACTATCCG
>Ga0182745_1002703_pt1 | contig 15627 bp, 17 predicted proteins | sample eDN3rd30CKraftBY_FD_128523 | JGI IMG/M metagenome (GOLD analysis project Ga0182745, IMG submission 128523) | Enriched backyard soil microbial communities from Emeryville, California, USA - eDNA 3rd pass 30_C Kraft BY (version 2) (version 2) | ecosystem: Environmental > Terrestrial > Soil >...
CGAAGAAGTCGTCGTTCACTGGGCGGAGCCTCCCCCGTCGGCGCTGGCCAGCTCGTCGGCAGAACCCGAGGAGCTGGAGTCGGTCGAGTCGGTGCTGTTCGGATCGGTCGTGTCGTCGTCGGCCGGCTCGGCGGTGGTGCCGGTGACGACCGGAGCGTCGGTGCTGCCGGGCGTGACCCAGTGCACCTGGTCGGCGGGCACCATGCCGAGCTTGGCGGCCTCTTCGGCGATGCGAGCCGGGGACTGCAGGTTGGCCAGCTCGAGCTTGTCTTGGGCCAGCCCCGTCTTCTCGTCTTGGATCTGCTGGTCCAGGCGGTCGAGGTCGGACTGGCCGCTGACCAGCAGTCCGTGGAACATCGCCGAGGCCATCAGCGACCCGAACACGATCACCATGGCCACGCAGAGCACGGCACCGGTCCGGCGACGGCGCAGCGAGGGGCGCAGCGACGTCTTGGCCGGGGGCGGGACGACGCGCAGGTGCGGCCGGCTGGGGACGGGGGCCGGCTGGGGAGCGCGGCGGGGCGTGGGGCGCGGGGCGCGGACGGGACTGGTCATGACAGGTCCTCGGGGGCTGGGACGGGCAACTTCTCGACGGCACGGAGGCGGGCGCTGGCGGCCCGGGGGTTGGCAAGGGTCTCGGCGGTGGACGGCGTCCAGCCGCCTCGCTTGAGCAGGCGGGCCTCGGGCACCGCACCGCAGCCGCAGGGCAGGCCCGGCGGGCAGGTGCAGCCGCCGTCGTCGGCGCGGCGCAGGCGCTCCTTGACGATGCGGTCTTCGCCCGAGTGGTAGCTGATGACGAGCAGGCGCCCACCGGGGGCGAGCACGTGGAGCGCGGCATCGAGCGCGGGCGGCAGCACGTCGAGCTCCTGGTTCACGTGGATGCGCAGGGCCTGGAACGTCCGCTTGGCCGGGAAGCCGCCCTTGCGCCGGGCCGGCGCCGGGATGGCCGAGACGACGACGTCAGCCAGCTCGCCGGTGGTGGCGATGGGTCGGGCGGCGATGATGGCCCGGGCGATGCGGCCGGCGAAGCGCTCGTCGGCGTTGCGGCGCAAGATGTCGGCCAGCTCCCGCTCGTCGGCGGTGTTCACCAGGTCGGCGGCGGACTCGCCGCTCCCCTGGTCCATCCGCATGTCGAGCGGTGCGTCGTAGCGGTAGGAGAAGCCCCGGTCGGCGTCGTCGAACTGGGGCGAGCTCACGCCGAGGTCGAACAGGACCCCGACGATCGGTTGGCTGGCGGCGCCGGCCGCGGCGACCACCGTCGCCAGCTGGTCGAAGCGGGCATGGTGTGCCTCCGCCCGGTCGCCGAACGGGGCGAGCCGGGTCTGCGCTGCGGCCAGAGCGTTCCGATCGCGATCCAGTCCCAGGACCCGCAGGTCCGGGCGCGACTGGAGCACGGTCGCCGCATGGCCGGCGCCGCCAAGGGTGGCGTCGACGATCGTGCCGGCGGGAACGGGGTGGAACAGCTCCACCACCAGATCCACCAGCACCGGATCGTGGACGAACGGTCGTTGATCGGTCATGAGCGCCGCCACGTCGTCACATCGGATCCGTGGACAGGCCGCCGAACGTCTCGAACATGCGGTCCACGTCGTCGACGAGGGCCGCCTGCTCGGCGTCGTAGCGGGCCGCGGGCCAGATCTCGAGGCGCTCGATGGCGCCGGCGACGACGACCTCCGAGTCGCCCTCGAGGCCGACCTTGGCCCGGAGCTCGGGCGGCAGGACGATGCGGCTCTGGCGGTCGACCGAGATGCGCGGCGACCCCATGAACAGGAGCTGGCGCTTCCGGTTGTCGAGCATCATGTCCGGGTCGTTCGCCTTGAGGGCATCGACCACGAGCTCGAAGGCCCGGGGCGTCATCAAGAACAGGCACTGGGCGCCGCCCGAGCGGACGATCGCGGCGTCGGTGAACGCGGTCTTGAACGTGGCCGGGAGCGCGAGGCGGCCGCTCGCCTCCACCCGGGTCCGGGCGGTCCCGGAGAACGGGTGGTGGCCGAACGCAGGCAGGCGCGCCGGGGTGGCGGTTGCCGTCGCCTCCGCCGCGACCCCTGCCTCTCCCTTGCTCACCATTGGGCTCCACTTTATTCCATTTTGGTCCAAAGGCAAGCGGAAATGTGCCCATGACCAGGCCGAACGCACGTTCGTGGTCCGTCCGCCCCACGTCCGATCGCGCTCGATCTGGTCCGATCGAGCCCGTTCAGCCGTTCACCAGATCGGACATCCCCAGGTCACAGCCCGTGCAGAGCCCGTCACGCTCCGCCGTCCTCCACCGGACCCGAAGCGAATCGACCACCGGCCACCGCCACCAGCGCGCACGAGCGGGCTCGTGCGCGCCGGGTCAGCTGGGGGCGGCGACGCTGGTGCGGAGGAGCTGGACGACGTGGAAGGGGTCGACGGGGCCGATGCCGAGGCCGGACTCGGCGAGGTCGGCGGCAGCCTGGGCCCGGTCCTGCGCCGAGAGGGCGAGCACGTCGAGGAGGAGCGCCGGGTCCCATCGCTGGAGCAGGGCGCACTGGAAGCGGGCGCCGGCACGGGTGCGGCGCTGGGAGATGCCGACCACCTTGCGGTCGCCCACCGTCACCTCCCCCGGACCGAGGCCGGCGAAGCAGACGAGGTCCGACCACGGGCGCCGCAGCAGCGCACCGGCATGCGCCTCGGCGCCGTCGACCCCCAGCTCGCGCAGGACGCGGGCCCAGGCCTCGCCCAGCCAGGCGAACGACCGGCCGACGTCTTGCTCCCAGCGGGGGTCGGTGGCAGGAAGGATCACATCGATCCAGATGGCGCCACCGGGTTCGAGCAGCACCGCCCCTCCCCCGCTGCGCCGCTTGGCGATCTCGACGCCCGCGGCCGACGCCGCCGCCAGGTCGACCGCATCGCCGCGCTGGGTGCTCCCGAGCACGATGGCGGGCCGCTCCACCTCGAACCACCACAGGGCGCTGCGGGGCGCCGCGGGGATCGTGCGCTCGTGGAACTCGGCCGCCGAGCCCCGGTGGTGCTCGACCGGCCAGTCGGCGCCGGTCACCGTTCGATCACCAGGCGGTCGACGGCGAACCGGTCCACCCGGTCAGCGTGGGGCACGACGCCGATCCCGGGCGCCATGGGGACGATCATGCGCCCGGAGCCGTCGGTGAGGAGCGGCTCGGTCACGTCCTCGTCGAAGTAGGCCAGCGACGGGCCCAGGTCCGTGGGCAGCGTGCAGCCGGGAAGGGCGGCGACGGCGAGGGCGGCGGCACGGCCGACGCCCGACTCGACCATCCCGCCGACGAACACCTCGAGCCCGGCGTTTCGGGCCTGGGCCACGAGGGCGGCGCCGGCGTGGGGACCGCCGCAGCGGGCGGGCTTGATGTTGGCGATGCGCCCGGCGCCGAGCGCCACGGCCGTGTCCAGCGCGCCGGGCGACGTCAGCGACTCGTCGAGCGCGACCGGAGCCTCGATGAGCGAGGCGAGGTGGGCGGAGCGAACCAGCTCGTCGGCCGGCGCCGGCTGCTCCACGTACTCGAGGTGGAGCGGCGCCAGCTGGTGCAAGGCGTCGGCATCGGCCGTGCCGTTGAAGTCGACGGCGAGGGCGAGGTCGGGCCACGCCTCCCGCACGGCGCCCACCGCGGCCAGGTCCTGCGGGTCGGGCGTGACCTTGAGCTTCACCATCGCCACCCGCGCCGCGACGCGCTCGTCGACCCGGGCGAGGACGTCGTCGAGGCCGTCGGACCGGCTGATGACCGCACACGTCTGGACGGCCCGGACCGGGTTCGTCCCGTGCGCCTCGGCCAGGTCGGTGGCGAGCGAGCGCTCGACCCGCTGGAGGACGGCGTCGCTCAAGGCGGTGAGCACCGCGGCCGACGCCATCGGGTGCCCGACCACCTGCGGGGCCCGTCCGGCGAACACGGCCGGCACGATCTCGTCGCGGAGGACCAGCCAGGCGCCGGCGGTGTGCTCGGACGTGTAGGTGGGCCGGGCCAGGGCCGAGCACTCGCCCCACCCGGACGTGCCGTCGTCGAAGCCGGCCCGGACCAGCACCAGGTCCCGCACGGCCTCGGACCCGTGCGCGGCACGGTGGGCGTGGCGCAGCGGCAGCCGCACCCGCACCAGCTCGACCGCCGTGAGGACGGGTGCGCTCGGCGTGCCGGTGCCGGGTGCGCTCATGCGACGTGGCGGAAGGTCCGGCACCAGTGCAAGTAGGTGACGACGTCCGATGGGTCGGGCTCGTGGTCCGAGCCGTACTGGGTCTCCAGCCGGAAGCGGAGGTAGGCCGGGTCCGGCACCGGGAGGAACGGCGACCGCCGCCACCACCCCGGCTGGGCCAGGCGCAGGGCCTGGGTGACCGCCACGCCCCACAGCGACGGTCGGCGCAGGACGGCCAACGCCGCCTGGACCCACCACCCGCTCGATGTCACGACGCTCGCTCCACGAACGCAGCTTGGCACGCCGGCTCCCGGACACCGCGGCGGACGTCCGCGCCGCGGGCCTCTATCGTGGGCGGCTCATCTTCGATCAGGAGCAGCGCGTGGCAACGCAACCCGTGGCGGAGCGACCAGACAGCTTCAACGACCTCCACCGAGCCCTCGCCCGCACGATCGGGGAGGTGATCCAGGGCAAGCCCGAGGCGATCGACCTCGTGCTGCTCGCCCTCATCGCCGAGGGCCACATCCTCGTGGAGGACGTCCCGGGCGTCGGCAAGACCACCCTGGCCAAGGCGCTGGCCCGGTCGATCGACGGCGAGTACGGGCGGATCCAGTTCACCCCGGACCTGCTCCCGTCCGACGTGGTGGGCGTCAACGTGTGGAACCGGGCCACCGGCGAGTTCGACTTCCGCCGCGGCCCCGTGTTCGCCAACGTCGTCCTCGCCGACGAGATCAACCGGGCGTCGCCGAAGACCCAGTCGGCGCTCCTGGAAGCCATGGCCGAGCGGCAGGTGACCATCGACGGGACCACCCGCCACCTCCCTCCCCCGTTCCTGGTGATCGCCACGCAGAACCCCATCGAGAACGAGGGCACCTACCCGCTGCCTGAGAGCCAGCTCGACCGCTTCTTGCTGAAGGTGTCGGTCGGCTACCCCGACCGCGAGGCCGAGCTCCAGATCCTCTCCAGCCACGGTGACCGCAACCTGCTCGACGACGTCCGGCCGGTGGTGACCGCCGCCCAGGTCAACGGGCTCGCCGCCGCCGCCCGCACCGTGCACATCGCCCCGTCGCTGCAGGGCTACCTGGTTGACCTGGCCCACGCGACGCGCCAGCACCCGCACGTCGCCGTCGGCATGTCGCCCCGCGCCACGCTCGCCCTCCAGCGGGTGGCCCGGGCCCGGGCCGCCACCCGGAACCGGACCTTCGTGACGCCCGACGACGTCAAGGCGCTCGCCATCCCGGTGCTCGCCCACCGGCTGCTCCTCTCCCCCGCCGCCCGCGCCGCCCAGGCCAGCCCGGCTTCGGTCATCGCCGACGTCCTCGCCCAGGTGCCCCAGCCCGAGGCCCGGCCCGTCCAGAGCGCCGGCTGACCGGTGCTCACCCGACCGGGCTGGGCGACGGCCGGCGCCGCCGTCGCCGGCGGGACGGCCGGCCGCCTGTTCGGGGTGACCGAGCTGTACGTCCTCGCCGCCGTCGCCGGTGCCCTCGTCGTGTCGGCCCTCGTCTGGGTCCGTCGCCCGATCCCCCGCCTCGCCGTCCAGCGGCGCGTCAACCCGGCGCAGCTCACCGCGGGCGGGCTGGGCCGCGTCGAGGTCTCGATCACCAACCACGGCAGCCGCCGTCTCCCGCCGATCACCATCGTCGACCCGGTCGAGGGGACGGTCGGCGCCCACCTGGCCGTCGGCCCGCTGGCCGCCGGGACCCACCAGGACGTCGGCTACCGCCTGCCGCCGCTGCGCCGGGGCCAGCTCCACGTCGGCCCGCTGGCCACCGAGGTCGTCGACCCGTTCGGCCTGGCCCGCCGCCGGCTGCCCGGCGTGGCCGAGCAGGCCCTCACCGTGCTGCCCGCCATCGACCCGGCTCCGGTGCTCCCGCTGGGCGGCGGCCGCCACGAGCCGCTCGCCGGGCTCAGCCGCCGGGCGGCGGCGTCGTCGGGGGCCGAGGACCTGGTGACGCTGCGCCCGTACGTGGTCGGCGACGACCTGCGCCGGGTCCACTGGCCCTCCACCGCTCACGCTGACGAGCTGCAGGTGCGGCGGGACGAGGAGCGCTGGCAGGGCCACCTCGCCGTCCTGCTCGACACCCGTGCGGAGGTCATCGGCGACGCCGAGTTCGAACGGGCGGTGAGCGCCGCGGCCGGCATCGTCGACGCCGTCGCCGCATCGGGCGACCGCGTGCGCCTGACCACCACGGCGGGCATGGACTCCGGCATGGTCGATGCCGTCCGGGCCGGCCACAGCCTCCTCGAGGACCTGGCCCTCGTGCAGCGGGAGCGGCACATCCCGATCGCGGTGCCGATGGTCGACCTGCGGCGGCCCGCGGCCCTGCTCCTGCTCACCGGCACCGACCCCGGGTCCCTCCCGGCGGCGGTGCGAGACGCCGGGTTCGACGACCTCCACGTGATCCACTTCGCCGAGGGCGTGACCGGCGGCGCCGGCGGTCACGGCCGGATGACCGTCTTCGAGGGCGAGTCCTTCGCCGACGCGTGGCGCCGCTCCCCCTCGGTGGTGCTCCCGTGACCCGCCGGCGTGCCATCCCGTGGCGGGCGGAGGTCCCCCTCGTCGCCGTCACCATCGCCACCGTCGCCGGGTTCGTCCGGGTCTACGACGGGTGGGGGTTCCTCGGCCAGCTGCTGGCGTTCGCGCTCGGTGCCCACGTGGTGGCCATCGCCAGCCGGCGGCTCCGGCTGCCGGTTCCGTTCGTCGTGGTCCGGGCCGTCGGCGGTGCCGCCGTGGCCTCCGGTCTGATCCTGTTCCCCTCCACCACGGCGCTCGGCGTGCCCACCCCCGCCACCTGGCGAGCGGCCGGCGATGCGCTCCACGAGGCGCGAGCGCAGTACCCGGTGGTCATCGCCCCCACCGCGGTGCTGCCCGGGTTCCAGCTGGCGGCCGGCCTGGCCCTGTGGCTGGCGGCCTGGTTCGGCGACTGGGCGGGCCACCGCCTCCGCGCCACCGCCGAGGCGGTGGCCGCCACCACCGCGATCTTCGTCTTCTGCTCGGTGCTCGGATCGGGCGAGTACGAGATCGCCTGCGCGGCGGCGTTCGCGGCCGCGGTCTTGTGGTTCGTCGCCGTCCAGCGGTCCCTCGCCATCGACCGGGACCAGGCCTGGCTGCCCACGCACCGCACCACGTCGCGGGCCGTCTTGCGGTCGGCGGGCGGCATCGCCCTGGTCGCCCTCGTGGCCGGCGTCCTCGTCGGGCCGTCGCTGCCCGGTGCCCGCTCCGAGGCGGCGGTGGCGTGGCGGGGCGGCGCGGCGCGAGACCGGTCCCGCGTCACGGTCAGCCCGATGGTCGAGATCCGCAAGCGCCTCGTCGACCAGAGCAACCGGGAGGTGTTCCGGGTCCGGGCGTCGGAGCCGGCCTACTGGCGCCTCACCTCGCTGGACTCGTTCGACGGCGAGATCTGGTCCAGCAGCGGCGAGTTCAAGAAGGCCGACGGTGAGCTGCCCACGTCGGCCCCCACGGGCCAGGCGTTCCGCTCCGTCCGCCAGCAGGTCACCATCCGCGCCCTGTCGGCGATCTGGGCCCCGACCGCGTTCGAGGCCGTCAGCCTCCACGAGACCGAGACGCCGCTGCGGTGGGACCCGGACTCGTCGACGCTCATCGTGGACTCGTCCGAACCGACCTCGGACGGCCTGACCTACTCGGTCGTGTCGCAGGTGCCGGAGTTCGGCGCGGCCGAGCTGCAGTCGGCTCGAGGCCCGGACCCGAAGGCGATCCGCGACCGGTACCTCGGCCTGCCCGTCGACTTCCCGTTCCTCGCCAGCGACACGGCCCGCAGGGTCACCGCCGCCGCCGGCACCCGGTACGACAAGGCCATCGCCCTCCAGAACTTCTTCCGGCAGGAGTTCGACTACTCGCTGGAGCCCGAGTCCGGCCACGGCGACTCCGCCATCGAGCAGTTCCTCCGCAGCGGCGAGGGGTACTGCGAGCAGTTCGCCGGGACGTTCGCGGCGATGGCCCGATCGCTCGACATCCCGGCACGGGTGGCCGTCGGCTTCACCCCTGGCAACACCAGTCCCGACGACCCGGACCTGTACCGGGTCTACGGCCGCCACGCCCACGCCTGGCCCGAGGTCTACTTCCCGGAGACCGGCTGGGTCGCGTTCGAGCCGACGCCCGGGCGGGGCATGCCGGGCGCCGAGGAGTACACCGGCGTCAAGCCCCAGCAGGACCCGGCGAACCCGGTGACGGTCACGTCGTCGACCACCGCCGCGGTCTCGACGACCGCCGCCTCGCCGTCCGACGACCAGGCCAAGGCCACCCAGCCGCCCCGCACCGAGCGGACCGAGGCGGGCGCCGGCCAGGCGCCGCAGGAGACCGGTGGCGGCGGCACCAGCGCCTGGCGCATCGCCGCCCTGGGAGCCGTCGCCGTGGTCGCCGGCACCGTCGCCTCCGTCCGGCGCCGCCGCCGCCGAGCCAGCCACCGCCTCGCCGCCCTCGGCCCGGCCGAGCGCGCCTGGCTCCAGGTGAGCAGGCGCCTGGCCACCCGAGCCGGCGTGCCCCTCGACCCCGCCGAGACCCCCTTCGAGCTCGTCGAACGGGCCAGGCCGAGCGTCGGTGGCGCCGTCGCCGCCGACCTCGAGGTGCTCGCCACGCTGGTCACCGAAGCCAGGTGGTCCCCCGGCGGCCTGTCCGAGCCAGCCCAAGCCCGCCTCGACGCCCTAGCCGAGCGCGTGGTGGCCGCGATCGACCACCCGGCCCCGGCGCCGGCCTAGGCCGCAGCACCGGCGTTCGAGCGGTTCAGGAGCGGTCGGTGTCGGCTTCGTCTTCGGCGTCGCCGCCGTCGTCGTGGGGACGGAGGCGGTTGCGGACGCGGTCGCCGGTTTCGCCGAAGTAGTCGCGGAGGCCGCCGGTGTGGAGCGAGGCCGAGAGCTGGGCCATGCCGGCCCGGCCCATCTTGCGCAGGCTGCGCTCGAACCAGAGGGCGGCGCCGAGCATCACCACGAAGCCGCCGAACGAGATCAAGAAGCTGGCGCCGAAGAACAGGGCGACGACCAAGATCACGAGGCCGACCGCGAACACGGCCGCAGCCCAGCGCATCCGGCGCAGGCAGTGGGTGTAGAGCGAGTGGTTGCCGATCTCGCCCGCCAGATCGGGGTCGGTCGCGTAGAACTGCTGCTCGATCTGCTGGAGGATCCTCTGCTCGTCCTCAGATAGCGGCACGTCCGTCAACCTTTCGACCGCCGGGCCCCGACCCGGTCCGTTCAGTGTCGCACAGCGGGAGGCACGCGACAACGCGTTCGGACCTGTTCCCGCCCCGGATCCTCAGCCCTTCTGGGGGTCCTCGTCGGGTCCCCACTGCTGCTGGCCCTTGCGGGCGACGCGCAGGCCACCCGGTCCGGCGAGGCTCGCCGGGCCCAGCGCGGTGTCGCCGAAACGGGCCCGGACGGCGTCCATGGCCTCCTCGGCCGACGTCCAGTCGGCCCGGGACACCGCGTCCGCTCCTGCCAGCAGGTCGTCGAGCGAGAGCTGGCGCCCGCCCCGACCGGCCTGGTCGCCGAGCTGCGAGACCCCCACGCCGAGCAGCCGGACACCGGGCGAGATGTCGACCTCGCTCAGGAGGCGGCGGGCGATCTGGGCCAGCTCGTGACCGGAGTCCACCCCGCCGTCGACGGTGGCCGAGCGGGTGATGGTGCTGAAGTCGCCGAAGCGGACCTTGACCGTGACGGTGCGGCCGGTGAGGCCGCCGCGGCGCAGGCGGGTGGCGACGGCGTCGGCCAGGCGGACGGCCTCGACCTCCAGCTCCTCCCGGCGGAAGCGGTCCCGGCTGAAGGTCTCCTCGTGGCTGACCGACCTCGCCTGCTGCTCGGGCACCACCGGACGAGGGTCCCGGGCGTTGGCGAGGGCGTGGAGGTGGGTGCCCGAGGCCCGGCCGAGCGCGCCCGTGACGGTGCCGAGGGGCAGGGCCGCCAGGTCGCCCACCGTGCGCACGCCCAGCCGCTCGAGGCGGGCGAGGGTGGCGGGGCCGACGCCCCACAGCGCCTGGGCCGGCAGGGCGTGGAGGAAGGCCAGCTCCCGATCCGGAAGCACCTCGAACACGCCGTCGCCGAAGACCGGGCCGCTCGGCGATGCCTTCGGCTTGGCCTCCTCGGACGCCAGCTTGGCCAGGAACTTCACCCGGGCGATGCCCACCGAGCAGGTGAGGCCCTCCTGGTCGAGGACCCGGGCCCGCAGCCGGTGGGCGATCTCGACGGGCGTGCCCATCAGGCGCCGGGCGCCCCGCACGTCGAGGAACGCCTCATCGAGCGAGATCGGCTCCACCAGCGGGGTGAAGGACCGGAACACGTCCATCACCCGCCCGCTCACCTCGCTGTAGAGGGCGTGATCGCCGGGGAGGAACACGGCGTGCGGGCACAGGCGCCGGGCCCGGGCGCCGGGCATCGCCGAGTGGACGCCGTACGAGCGGGCCTCGTAGGACGCCGCCGCCACCACGCCGCGGGCGCCGCTGCCGCCGACCACGACGGGCTTGCCCCGCAGCTCCGGTCGGCGGAGGAGCTCGACGGACACGAAGAACGCGTCCATGTCGACGTGGAGGACGCCCGCATCGGGCTCGGGGCCGGCGCCACCCGGAGACCGGGGCGCAGGCCCGGTCACGGTACCGACGAGACCGTGAGGCTGGCGTGGTCGGTGCCGGCGACGTGGTACCGGAAGTCGCGGGCCGAGGTCCACCGCTGGCCGAGCCAGGCCGACAGCGGCTCGCGCACCCACCGCTGCGACTGGGCCAGGCGCTCGTCGCACTCGCCGACCGCCACGTAGCCGGCGTCGAAGACGATGCCGTCGGGGTCGGCCAGGGTGAGGTCGCCCTCCACCGCGGCCGCCCGGTGCACCTCGACCCGGAGGTGCCAGCCGAGGTCCGGCGCCGTCACCTCGATGCCGTAGAGCAGGCCGTCCCAGCCGGCCACGACCAGTCCCGTCTCCTCGTGGACCTCGCGGGCGAGGCCGGCCATGACGTCCTCGCCCTCGTCGATCACGCCGCCCGGGGTGGACCAGTCGACCGCGCCGTCGTGGCGTCGGTTCGCGACCAGCAAGACGCCCTCGGCGCCCTCGATCACGGCTCCGGCTACCAACCAGCGCTTCACAGCCGACAGTCTGCCAGCGTCCGCCGGCGCGCCGCTCCCCGCCAGGAGCACCGGGCCCGGTCCGCCGTCAGCGGAGGCGGCGGAGCCTGCGGACCCGGTCCCGGACACCCCAGCGGGTGACGAGCAGGAGCGCCTCGCTGACGATGTTCGGGTGCATCTTGGACACGCCCCGGATGCGGTCGCGGAACGTGATCGGGATCTCGACGATCGTCCCGCCCGCCTTGCTCACCTCGTAGGCCATCTCGATCTGGAACCCGTAGCCGTCGGCGCGCACCTGCTCGAGGCCGACCTTCTCCAGGATCGAGGAGGTGTAGGCCCGGAAGCCGGCGGTGGCGTCTCGCACGGGCATGCGGAGCATGAACCCGACGTAGCGGTTGCCCCACTGCGACAGGAGCCGGCGGTGGGTCGGCCAGCCCGGGACGGCACCGCCCGGGATGTAGCGGGAGCCGATGGCGAGGTCGGCCCCGCCGTCGGTGACCGCCGCGATCAGCGATGGAAGCACCGCCGGGTCGTGCGAGAGGTCGGCGTCCATCTCCAGCAGCACGGTGTGATCGCGCTCGAGGCCCCACGCGAACCCCGCCCGGTACGACGGGCCGAGGCCCGACTTCGATGCCCGCCGCAAGACGTCGATCTGACCCAGGTCGACCGCGGCGCCCTCGGCGAGGTCTGCGGTGCCGTCGGGGCTGCCGTCGTCGACCACGAGGATGTGCGCCTCGGGCGCTGCGTCACGGACGCGACCGAGCACGTCGACGATGTTCTCGGCTTCCTGGTACGTGGGGATGATCACGAGCGCAGACATTCGGAGGGTCACTCTATGAGCACGCCGGACCCCAGACCGGACCAATCGGACGGATGGGCCACCGGACCTACCGCTCAGTAGCTTGGGTCCATGCCCGACGCCGCACCTCCACCCGGCCACGCGCCCATCCCGTCTGCCCTCCCCTCGACCGGTGCGAGGGCCGCCGCCATGGTCGCCATCGTCGTGGCGGGGGCGTGCGGCGGGCTCATCGGCTACAAGGTCGCTCAGCTCTCGCTGACCGGCGAAGGCGACCTCATCCCGGGGCTCATCGGGCTGGCCGGCGCCGCGTTCGCGGCCGGTGGCGTGGCCGTCGTGTCGGTCCTCGTGCTGCGGGCCATGGGCGAGTGGAAGACGATCGTGGAGACCGGCGATCCGGCCGCGGCCCGCAAGGCCCAGCTCGACGCCAAGCGCCGCTCGTGACCACCGACCCCGCCGAGCTGCTGGCCCTGGCCGAGCCGATCGCCACCGAGGTCGCCGACCACCTGCGCACCTCGCTGGCCGGCGACGGACCCGCCGTCAGCTCCAAGAGCACGCCCACCGACCTGGTCACCGAGCTCGACACCTGGGCCGAGGCCCGCATCACCGAGCGCATCCTCGCCGCCCGGCCCGACGACGCCGTCTCGGGCGAAGAGGGGGCCGATGTCATCGGCACCAGCGGGGTGACCTGGTCGGTCGACCCCATCGACGGCACGGTCAACTTCGTCCACGGCACCCCCGGGTTCTGCGTCTCGATCGCGGCGCAGGTCGACGGACGCACCGTCGCCGGCGTCGTAGCGTCGCCCCTGCACGGCGAGGTGTTCACGGCCACGCTCGGCGGCGGCGCCTTCGTCGACGGCGCGCCCATCCGCTGCGCCCAGCCCGCGTCGCTGGCGCGCTCGGTGATCGCCACCGGGTTCGGGTACGACCCGCAGCGGCGCACCCGCCAGGCCGAGGTCGTGGCCAAGGTGATCGGCCAGATCGCCGACATCCGCCGGTTCGGTGCCGCCGCCGTCGACCTGTGCTGGGTGGCCTGCGGCCGCGTCGACGGCTACTGGGAGGTCGGCCTCAACGCCTGGGACCACGCCGCCGGCGCCCTCGTCGCCCGCGAGGCCGGTGCGGTCGTCACCGGGCTCACGGCCGGCACCAGCCCGGGCGAGCGCTTCACCCTCGCCGCTCCTCCAGAGGTGTGGGCCGACCTCGCCGCCGTGCTGGCCGAAGCCGGCGCCGCCGACGTCTGACCCCCTCCGCCGCCACCCGCGGGCTCCGTCCCGTACGATGCCCCGACCGTTCTCCAGGGGGATCTGCTGTGCGAGTCCGACACCAACGCTTCGCCATCGTCGCGGCCGTCGCCGCCGTCTGCGTGCTGGGCACGGCCTGCAAGCCGCTGCACGAGACCACGCCGGCGGGGTCCGGCCAGGTCCGCTACCGCGATCCGGTGTTCGCGCGCGTCTTCAAGACCGCCGACATCACCTACGGCTCCGCCCCGAAGATCGACGGCACCAACCAGACGCTGAAGCTGGACCTGTACCAGCCCACCGGCGACAAGGCGGCCAAGCGGCCGGCCATCGTCTGGGTGCACGGCGGCGGCTTCAAGAACGGCGACAAGACCTCCGGGGAGATCGTCGACCAGGCCGACGCGTTCGCGAGGCGGGGCTTCGTCAACGTGTCGATCGACTACCGGCTGTCCAAAGGCTGCGCGCCGTTCACCGACGAGTGCATCCAGGGCATCGAGATGGCGTACCACGACGCCCAGGCCGCGGTGCGGTTCCTGCGGGCCAACGCCGCCGCCTACCGCATCGACACGACCCGCATCGCCGTGGCCGGGAGCTCCGCCGGCGGCATCACCGCCTACAACGTCGCCTACGGATCCGAGCACCCCGGGTCGAGCGGGAACCCGGGTCCGTCGTCGAAGGTCGCCGCCGCCGTGTCGCTGTCGGGCGCCTCGCTGACCACCACCGTCAACGCCGGCGAGCCCCCGACGCTGGACTTCCACGGCGACGCCGACGGGGTGGTGCCGCTGACGTGGAACGACGCCACCCTGGCCGAGGCCCGCAAGGCCAAGGTCATCGCCGAGCGGGTGGTCTGGAAGGGAGACGGGCACGTCCCCTACGGCCAGCACCGCACCCAGATCATCATCGAGACCCGCAACTTCCTGTACGCCGCGATGGACCTGGGGAACGCTGCGAAGTAGCGCTTCAGCAGGTCAGACCCCGGCCCTCCCGCCCTCGCGCCGCGCCCGGCGGGGTCCGCTCCCCTACGATCACCAGCCGTGGGCACCCGGATCTTGAGCGTGGAAGACGATGAGCGGATCCGCACGGCGGTGCGCCTGGCCCTCGAGGACGAGGGCTGGACGGTCGACGAGGCGGAGAACGGCGAGGAGGCGCTGGTGAAGTTCGCCCAGTCGCCCACCGACGTCGTCTTGATCGACATCATGCTCCCCGACATCGACGGCTTCGAGGTGTGCCGGGCCATCCGCCGCCAGTCCGACGTCCCGATCGTCATGGTCACGGCCCGCGACGACACCCACGACGTCGTGGCCGGGCTCGAGGCCGGGGCCGACGACTACCTCACCAAGCCCTTCGCCCCGAAGGAGCTGTCGGCCCGCATCCGCGCCCTGCTCCGCCGGGCCCGCACCGCGGATCCGGCCAGCCCGCACCTCCGCTTCGGCGACCTCGAGGTGATCCCCGACCAGGGTGTCGTGCGCCGCAACGGCCAGGAGGTGCACCTCACCAAGACCGAGTTCAAGCTCCTCGTGGAGCTGGCCACCTCACCGGGGAAGGTCTTCAGCCGGGAGACGCTGCTCGACAAGGTGTGGGGCTACGACTACTTCGCCGACGGCCGCCTCGTCGACGTCCACGTCCGCCGGCTGCGCACCAAGGTGGAGGCGGACCCGGCCAACCCCCGCCACGTGGTGACGGTGCGCGGCCTGGGCTACAAGCTCCAGACCTGAGACCCGTGCCCGCCTCCGCGGATCCACCGGTCGATCCGGACGACGCGACGCAGCACCGGTGGTGGCAGGGCGTGCGCATGCCCCGCCTGGGGCTGCGGGCCCGCATCACGCTCGCGTTCACGCTGGGCGCCCTGTTCTTGTCGACCATCCTGGCCGGCACCACCTGGGCCCTGACCCGCGAGAGCATCCTCGGCCAGCGCGAGAGCGCCGTCACCCGGCAGGCCTTCCGGAACTCCGAGGTCGTCCAGTCCCAGCTGTCTGCCGGGTCGGAAGACGACGACCTGCGGAAGGTCCTCGACTCGCTCGACAACGAGACGCCGTCGCGTGCCGTGGTGCGCGACGGCTACGGGCGCTGGACGAACCAGAGCGTCGAGTTCGACGAGCGCGCCATCCCGACCCCGCTCCTCCGCATGGCCGAGCAGGGCACGCCGGGGCGGATGCGCGTGTCCATCGACGGCGAGCCGGAGCTGCTGATCGCCGTACCCCTCCCCGACGGCCTGTACTTCGAGTTCGTGCCGCTCGCCGACGCCGAGAACACCCTCCAGTCGCTGTCGACCTCGCTGTTCGGCGCCGCCCTGGTCACGACCCTCGCTGGTGCCGCCGTGGGCTGGTGGGCGAGCCGGCGGACCCTCCGGCCGTTGGCCGACGTGTCCACGGCGGCCGAAGCGATCGCCGGCGGCCACCTCGAGACCCGGCTGGGTGC
>Ga0182745_1002705_pt1 | contig 15618 bp, 21 predicted proteins | sample eDN3rd30CKraftBY_FD_128523 | JGI IMG/M metagenome (GOLD analysis project Ga0182745, IMG submission 128523) | Enriched backyard soil microbial communities from Emeryville, California, USA - eDNA 3rd pass 30_C Kraft BY (version 2) (version 2) | ecosystem: Environmental > Terrestrial > Soil >...
TCGAGCCGCCCATCCGCGTATGACGCGGGCGGCTGCCCCCGCGGCCCACCCTCCGGGGTGGCGATGCCTCCCTGCTCACGCGAGGCCGCGCGCGAGCGCCCCCAGCGTGGCCATGGCCGCCTCGATGCGCGGCGTCCACGGGGAGCCGCAGTTCAGCCGGAAGCAGTGGCGATAGGTCTCCATCCGCGCGGAGAAGATGGGCCCGGGGGCGATACTGATGCCCGCCTCCAGCGCCTTCGCGTGCAGCGCCAGGGAGTCCACGCCCTGCGGCAGCTCCACCCACAGGAGCCCGCCCCCCGTGGGCCGCGTCACGCGCGTGCCCTCCGGGAAGAACTCCGCCACGGCCCCGGCCATGCGCTCCACCTGCGCGGCGAGCCGGCGGCGCAACGCGCGCAGGTGCCGGTCATGTCCGCCGCTCTGGAGGAAGCGAGCAATCGCCGCCTGGGGCAGCGACGCGGTGGCCACCGAGTTGGCGAACTTGAGCAGCTCCACCCGCTCCCGGAAGCGCCCCGGCGCCACGTAGCCCACGCGGAAGCCGGGCGCGAGCGTCTTCGAGAACGAGCCACACAGCATCACGTTGCCGCGCGTGTCGAACGCCTTGCAGGCGCGGGGCCGCTCGGGGCCGAAGTGCAGGTCTCCATAGATGTCGTCCTCGATGAGCGGCACGCCGTGCGCGTCCAGCAGGTTCACCAGCCGCTGGCGGCGCACGTCGGGCATGCAGCTCCCCACCGGGTTGCTGAAGCTGGGCACCACCAGCACCGCCGCGATGCGGCGCCGCATCAGCGCCGCCTCCAATGCCTCCATCTGCATGCCATTGCGCGGGCAGCAGGGAATCTCCAGCGCGCGCAGGCCCAGCGCCTCGATGGCCTGGAGCGCGCCGTAGTACGCGGGCGACTCGATGGCGATGGTGTCCCCGGGCCGGGCCACCGCGAGCAGGCACAGGTGGATGGCCTCGGACGTGCCGACGGTGGTGATGAAGTCGTCCGCGGACAGCGCGCAGCCCCAGTCCAGGGAGCGCCGCGCGAGCTGCTGGCGCAGCTCCAGGCACCCGGGCAGCACGTCATACGAGATGCCCCGCTCACACGCGTCCCGCGTGAGCGCGTTGAGCTCGCGGTACAGCCTGCGGGTGGGGAGCAGCTCCGGCGAGGGCGAGGCCGCGCCGAACTGGACGATGCGCGCGTCTCCCATGGATTGGTAGACGCTGGCCACCAGGGAGCTGACGGTGACGACGGTGGCGCTGGACGCGGGGCGGGACACCTGGGGCTCGTCGAGCCGGGGGCGCTCGCGGCGGCGCACGTAGTGGCCGGACTGGGGGCGCGTCTCGATGAGCCCCAGGGACTCCAGGTGCAGGTAGGCCTGGAGGACGGTGGAGATGCTCACCCGCTCACGCAGGCTGAGCTGCCGCACCGAGGGCAGCTTGTCCCCGGGCCGGAGCGTCCCCGCGGAGATGGCCTCCTCCAGCCGCTCGGCCACCTGCTCGTAGAGCTTTGCTTTGTGCGCCACCACGCCCATGACTCCTCCCAGCGTCTTTCCGCGTCCGCGGCCGGCATCGGAGACGAGAACGGGGGCGCTGCCCAGATACACCTCCCCTCGACGCCGACCAGCACAGTTCAGAAGAACAGAACTGTGCCGGTCACAATATCAGAGTTCTGAATCTGTTCCGCAACCGCCGCACGGCGCATGTTGGGCGCCATGGAGGACGCGGTGATGTGGGACTGGTTGAGGACGGTGACGGGCTGGCTGCGACTCGAAGCAGCCCCCGCGTGGAGCGCGGACCCGGTTCACCTGACCCAGGGCGGCCTATGGAGCGTGCGCACGCAGGGCGGCGGGCCCCTGACGCTCACATGCCAGGAGGGCCTGCTGTGGCTCACCTGCGAAGGGGACGCGCAGGACCACGTGCTGCGAAAGGGCGACACCCTGCACCTGGCGCGCGCCGGACACGTGGTGGTCCAGGCACTGCGCGCCTCTCGCTTCTGCCTGGCACGACGCACCTCCGTTCGCGCGCCGTGCACACCACCCGCCCAGGGACACGAGGCCACCGTCCGGTAGGGAGGAGAGCCTCCCGAATGCCCCCGATGCCGTGAGCGGAGCCGGAGACCGCCGCCACATCGCGCGCGTGCGGCCCCGGCCGCGCAGGCGTGGGCCTGCGCCAACATATGAACTGGCCAACGGTTCGCCCCCGGTTCGGACAAACACCCGCCGCAATCGAATACCTTGCCTGAACAGCAGGGCACCATTCCGGGTGAAGTCAGACCCAAGGAGGACTTGCATGAAGCCGCAGGGGGGAATCCCACACATCGCCATCGCAGTCATGGGGCTTTTCATGGCGGACACAGGACTGTCCCACGCCCAGGAAGTGCAGCGGCGGGGCAGCACCAGCTACATGCCCGTGGCCCAGACAGAGCCCTTCGCTGACGTCATGGCGCGGATGAAGGCGGAGAAGCCCAAAATCACCGCGCGCCACCAGCAGCTCCTCGAACACCGCTACGACCTGGGCAACCGTCCGGCGAGGGGCGTCACCATGTCCCGGGGGAAGGCCGTCCAGGAGGGCGTGCGGGTGAAGCTCCCGCAGGGCGTGACCTGGGAATCCCTCGCCGCCATGAGCCCGGAGGCGATTCGAGACAGGGGGCTCTTCCCCGCGGGCTTCATGCCATTGCCCCACCCGAATCATCCGGAAGGCGGCATGGTCTTCCCCAAGTTCCACATCGAAGAAATCAAGCGGCAGGAAGGGAGGGACCTCACGCGGTTCGACCTCGACTTCGACCTGCCGGACCACATGCTGCCGGAGTTTCCGCCGCCCATCTTCCTCACCACGCGCCCGGACCTGGGGGACGTCTCGCAGGGGAAGCTGGTGACCATCATGAACGTCCAGGAGCTGTTCAACGGCCTCCTGAATCCGAAGCAACTGGAGGGCCTCCGGCTGCTCGTCACGCCCTTTCCCCAGCAGCAGTTCAACCAGACCGCCGATCGCCGCTCCGAGCTGCCCGGCCGGGGCGTGAGCTGCTTCGACTGTCACGTCAACGGCCACTCCAATGGCGCCACGCACCTGGTGGGCGACATCCGGCCCCAGGAGTTCCGCCACCGCATCGACACGCCGACGCTCCGCGGGGTGAACATCCAGCGCCTGTTCGGCTCACAGCGGGCCCTGAAGACGGTGGAGGACTTCACGGAGTTCGAGCAGCGCGGGGCGTACTTCGATGGCGACCCGGTCATCGCGACGAAGAAGGGGGTCAACATCCTCGAGCGGGGCAGCCAGGTCCACTTCATGGCGGAGGTCCAGGCCCTCCTCGACTTCCCGCCAGCCCCCAAGCTCCGCTTCGACGGGAAGCTGGACCCGAAGAAGGCCACCCAGCAAGAGCTGCGCGGACAGACGCTCTTCTTCGGCAAGGCGCAGTGCTCCGTGTGCCACCTCCCGCCGTATTACACAGACAACCTGATGCACAACCTGCAGGCGGAGCGCTTCTACAAGCCCCGGCTGGTGAACGGCGCGGTGATGGGCTCCGATGGCCCCATCAAGACGTTCCCCCTGCGAGGCATCAAGGACTCTCCGCCCTACCTCCACGATGGGCGGCTCATGACGCTGGAGGACACGGTGGAGTTCTTCAACCTCGTGCTGGAGACCCGGCTCAACGCGCAGGAGAAGAAGGATTTGGTCGCGTTCATGCGCACGCTCTGACACACGCGCGGCAGGGTGGGAGGGCGCCGCGAGGCTCCGCCGATTCACCATGAATCCGCGCTCTCCCATCCGTCAGGGGCGCGGCACATCCTCGAAGCCCACCGCACGCTCCCGAGGAGAGGTCATGGCTCACGAACACCACGCCCATCTTGTGTCTGGCTTTGGCGCGGACCGCGCCCCCCACTATGACGCCCAGCTGTCCGTCAGCTTCGCGGGCAGCGACGCCCTCTACGAGTTGGGCGTCAGCGCGCTCACCGCCCAGCTCGACGGCCAGGACACGGCGTCACTGCTTCACGTGGGCCTGGGGACGGGCGCGGAGCTGGTGCCCTACACCCGCTTCGACGTGCCCGGCTGGCGCTTCACGGGCGTGGAGCCCTCGGGCGCCATGCTCGACGTCGCCCGCAAGCGGCTGGAGGCCGAGGGGCTGCGCTCGCGCACGCACCTGCACGAGGGCGAGCTGCACACCCTGCCGCCCGGCCCCCCCTTCGACAGCGCGCAGCTGATGGGAGTCCTGCACCACGTGGAGGGAGAGGCGGCCCGCTTCGAGCTGCTGCGGGAGGTGACCCGGCGGCTCAAGCCCGGAGCGCCGCTCGTCGTGGGCTGCCGCGTCGGCGTGGACCCCGTGCTGACGAACGTGGAGCTGCGCCGCTGGAGGGCCTACGGCATGCCCCCGGACGCGCTGGAGCAGCGGCGCAAGCTCTTCTCGGTGATGAAGCCCATCGCGTCGGACGCCGCGATGTTCGAGCTGTTCGCCCAGGCCGGGCTGGTGGAGCCGCGCACCCTCTTCGTCTCGCTCCAGTACAAGGTCTTCCTGGCGCGCTTCGAGCCCGGCGCCGAGGGGTGATGGCCGCCCCTCTCCGGGCCGGCATCCAGGAGCACGCGGCCGGGAGCACCCGGCCGGACGCACTCCCCCGCCTTACGCCACGGTGAGGATTTCCGCGCCCTGCTCGGTGACGAGCAGGGTGTGCTCGAACTGGGCGCTGCGGCTGCCGTCGGCGGTGACGGCGGTCCACTCGTCATCCCAGGTGCGGTGTCCCCAGCCGCCCAGGTTGATCATCGGCTCGACGGTGAAAATCATGCCGGGCTGCATGATGGTGTCGGCCTCGGGCTCGTAGTAGTGCGGAATCTGGAGCGAGGTGTGGAACGTCTCGCCGATGCCGTGGCCGCAGTACGCGCGCACCACGCTCATCCCGTGCTTCGTCGCGTGGTCCTCGATGGCGCGGCCGATGTCGCTGATGGGACGGCCGGGCTTCACCGCGGCGATGCCCAGGTCCAGGCACTCGCGCGTCACGCGCACCAGGCGCTGGCTCTCCTCATCCACGTTGCCCACGAAGTACGTCGCCGAGCAGTCACCGTGGACGCCATCCAGGAAGATGGTGATGTCCAGGTTGATGATGTCCCCGTCCTCCAGCGGCCGGCTGTCCGGGATGCCGTGACAGATGACCTCGTTGACGGACGTGCAGAGCGACTTCGGGTAGCGGTGGTAGTTGAGCGTGCTCGGATAGCCGCCCCGCTTGATGTAGGCCTCGTGGGTAATCGCATCCAGCTCGTCGGTGGTGATGCCCGGGCGCAAGTGCGATGCGGTCTCCAGGAGCACCTCCGCGGCGGCCTTGCACGCCTTGCGCATGCGAGCGATGACGTCCGGCGTCTTGATGTCGGAGCCCGGGTCCTTGCGCGAGGGACGGCCCGTCAGCGCGTAGTCCGGCCGGGGGATGTGCGCCGGCACCTCGCGGCGGGGGCTGATGACGCCCGGGCGGATGCCCTTGCGGGCGACGTCCGCGCCCTTCTTGCGCGCCTCCGCGGCATCCGCGCCGCGGTGGCACTTCTTGTACTTCGAGCCGCTGCCACACCAGCAGGTGTCATTGGGCCCGGGCAGGACGGCGGGCGGTGTACGGGGAACGGCTGTGGTCATGATGCACCTCCAACGCGGGGCTGCTCGGTCTTGCGGGCGCGCATCCAGCGCACCACCTGGGGACGAAGCCAAAGCCGGGGCCGTCCGGCGCCCAGGTCCAGGACGGGCCTGGGCATGTCGGGGTAGCGGCGCAGGTAGGTGCTGACGCTGTTGGCATGGCGCAGGCGCAGCAACCCGGCCACCCCCTGAGCGTCAATCAGGTCTTCGGTCTTCACCATGGGACACATGTCGGGCCTGTCTATACCCCTCGACATGCGCCCATGCACGGCTTCTTTCCCGGGCGCGCGGCGCCCTCCCCGCCCGGCCAGGGGGCGGCCCCTCAGCGCTCCAGGGCCGCGCACGTCAGGCAGTGCCGGGCCTCGGGAACGGCGCGCAGCCGGTGCCGGCCAATGGCGCCGCCGCACCGCGCGCACCGGCCGAACTCCCCACCGGCGATGCGGGCGAGCGCGTCCTCGATGTCCCGCAGCTCCTGCTGCTCCGCCTCGGTGAAGGACGGCCGGCCGGCCTCCGACGGGGCGCGGGCACGCAGCCGATGGCTGCGCTGCCGCAATGCTTCCTGGGCCTCCCGGGCCAGCAGCTCCATGTTCGCCTCCCACGGCGGCTTCCCCGGCCACGCCTTGCCGCGGGTATCCCTGGAGACCCGTGCTCCAGTGGAAGGTGGCGCTTTTCAGGAAGCGTGCCTCGCGCCCCGGCCGCGCTACAGCCCTGAAAACGCGCAAGCCTTGCGCTATCCGGCCGGGGGCGCCGCATCCCTTGCGGCGCGCCGCGCGTTACCGCGCCTCCGCCCGCGTCCGGGCATGCTGCCGGGCCCGCTTCTCCACGGCGCGGAAGGTGTCCTCCACCGCGTCCTTCTGCCCCAGGCGGGCCAGGAAGCCGGGGATGGAGCCCGCCGGGTCCACGGTGAAGCGGTACACGGCATGGGAGCGCCCCTCGCCGCGCGGCTCCACGCGCCAGCTCCCCTCGTTGAGGCGGATGCGCACCGTCCCGCGCCGCTGGGGCAGCGCGTCAGGCTCCGCGCGCCACCGCTGGGCGAACACGCCCGAGCCGTCCTCCGCCAGCCTGGACTCCAGCACCACGTTGCAGATGTAGTCGCGCGCGGACACCACCGGCAGGTCCAGGCGGGTGTACGTGAGCTGCCCCTCGTCCGGCAGGTCCTTCAGGATGCGGGCCTCCTTCACATACGGCATCCAGTGCCGGTAGCTGTCCACGTCCCGGAGCACGGCCTGGACGTCCTCGGCGCTCGCGGACAGCTCGCCCTCCGCCCACACGTCCTTGGCCTCGGTCCCCGGACGGGGACGGACCTTCACCACGTAGGGCTTCTCCGCCACCGTCTTCCACGCCTCTTCCGCGCGGGCCTGGCCCGCCGTGAGGCCCAGCACACAGGCGGCGATGGCCGCACCACTCCACAGCATCTTCATGCACTCTTCCCTGGCGGCTCGCGCCGGATGTGAATCACGCCCGCATCCGACACCCGAGCGCGCCGCCGCATTCGCGAGGCCCCGCCCGCCCGGCGCCGGGCCCGCCCCGAGCCAGTGTCGTGGCTCGGGGGCCGGCCCGCCGGGCGCGCGGCGGCTAGGGCACGCGCACGGCACGACCGCCGAACGAGGGGTTGGCCATGACGTCCATCGCCAGCCGGTCGGCGTAGGGGCGGCCGAGCCGTGCGTAGGCCTCGGCCTCCTGCGCGGTGAGGAGCACCCGCACCGTGAACTGGGCGATGCCCCCCACCACCACGTCCAGGAACAACGTCCCATCCCCCGCTCGCACCAGCCGGTACATCAGCGGGCTCTGGATGAGGACCTGTTCCTCGCTCACGGAATCTCCGCCACCAGGGCCTGGGCGACGGGCGCGTCGATGACCATGAGCTCGGGCACGCCGCCGGAGGTGTAGCCCCCGAACTTGAAGCAGTCCGTGTCCTCCTCGCTGGTGCACTTCCAGACGCCCGGGTCGCTGTCCACGGGCAGGCGCACGCAGACGCCGGTGGCCTCCAGGTCCAGCGTCATCATCCGCAGCGGCCCCTCGAAGTTCTTCGCCGGCAGGCCCAGCGCCTGACCAATCACCGCCGGGTCATGCACGCCGTCCACCATCGACTTCTCCACGGCGGCATGGATGGTCGCCGACGGCGCCGCGAACAGGTAGCACCCCGTGTCGTTGCAGCGGCCGAAGTTCTGCGCGTTCGTCGCCACGACGAAGTTCTGGTACGCGGCGTCCGTCATCAGCCACGACACCTTCTTGTCGGGGAAGTTCTGGGCCAGGTGCTTCTCGACGCTCCACGGGGTGGCGCGCTCGTCGGCCTCGCGGGAGATGTTGGCCTGATACGCGTCACAGGCCTGCGGCAGCTCCGGGGTGGGGTTGACGTTGCCGCCCCCGTGATTGCAGCCGGACAGCAGGAAGACACCGAGGAGCAGGCTCCGAATCGTCCACGACATGGGCAGACCTCCAAATAAGGAAGGAGAGAAAGTGGAGGTGGAACCTACCTCCTGTCGGCCCGTGGAAAATCGTATTTTCTAGACTTCGTGCGCTTCGCGGCCGGTTCCCCGGCGAACGGTTATAGGGTGAGGCATGAGCCAGAACCTCTACGACATCCCTCTCAAGTCCATTGATGGTGCCCCCCTGACGCTGGGCCAGTTCAAGGGCAAGGTCCTGCTGGTGGTCAACGTGGCCTCCAAGTGCGGCCTGACGCCACAGTACGAAGGCCTGGAGAAGCTCTACGAGCGCAAGCGCGCCGAGGGGTTCGAGGTGCTGGGCTTCCCCGCCAACGACTTCCTGGGTCAGGAGCCGGGCAGCGAGGCGGAGATCCAGCAGTTCTGCACCCTGACCTACGACGTGAAGTTCCCGCTCTTCTCCAAGGTTTCGGTGGTGGGCGAGGCCAAGCACCCGCTCTACCACGCGCTGACGGGCGCCATCCCGGACGCCGTCGGCGAGGGCCCCATGCGCGACCGGCTGAAGGGGTACGGCATCACCGCCAACCCGGCGCCGGAAGTGCAGTGGAACTTCGAGAAGTTCCTCATCGGCCGTGACGGCCGCGTGGCCGCCCGCTTCGCCCCGGACGTCGCCGCGGATGACGCGCGCCTGCTGGGCGCCATCGACGCCGAGCTCGCGAAGCAGGCCTGACGGGGGCCGGGGGCCGCTGGACATCTGCAGTCCAGCGGACGGGCCCTGACGAAAGCATCGACTTTTGGTCCGCCCCGGGGCAAGCCAGGGGGGCCATGAGCCCGTTCATTCCTGGTCCACCGCCCGAGCGCGGCCTGTTCTGCAACCGCACCCTCAACCTGCGCGCCATCAAGGCGGTGGGTTACGACATGGATTACACGCTCATCCACTACCACGTGGAAGCGTGGGAGCGCCGCGCCTACGAGCACATCCGCGACCGGCTCGTGGAGCAGGGCTGGCCCGTGGCGGACCTCTCGTTCGACCCCGAGCTGTCGATGCGCGGCCTCATCATCGACACCGAGAAGGGCAACCTCCTCAAGGCCAACCGCTTCGGCTTCGTGAAGAAGGCGCTGCACGGCACGCAGGCCATGAGCTTCGAGGCCCAGCGCGACGAGTACGCCCGCACCATCATCGACCTGCACGAGCACCGCTGGGTGTTCCTCAACACGCTCTTCTCGCTGTCGGAGGCGTGCATCTACGCGCAGCTCGTGGACCGGCTGGACGCCGGCCAGCTCCCGGGCCCCATGGGCTACTCGGACCTCTACGAGCACGTGCGCCGGAACCTGGACGCCACGCACATGCAGGGGCGGCTGAAGGCGGAAATCATCGCCGACCCGGAGCGCTACGTCATCGACGACCCGGAGACGCCGCTGGCCCTGCTGGACCAGCGCAACGCGGGCAAGAAGCTCCTGCTCATCACCAACAGCGAGTGGGCCTACACCGAGCCCATGATGCACTTCGCCTTCGACCGGCACCTGCCCGAGGGCATGACGTGGCGGCAGCTCTTCGACGTGGTGATTGTCTCCGCGCGCAAGCCGGAGTTCTTCACCACGCGCTCCTCGCTCTTCGAGGTGGTGGAGACGGGCGGCGAGGCGCTGCTGCGCCCGCACACGGGGCCCTTCAAGCCCGGCACGCCGTACTTCGGCGGCAGCGCGGTGGAGCTGGAGCGCCACCTGGGCCTGAGCGGCGACCAGATTCTCTACGTGGGCGACCACATGTTCGGCGACGTGCACGTGACGAAGAACGTGCTGCGCTGGCGCACGGCGCTCATCCTCCGCGAGCTGGAGGACGAGGTGCGCGCCATCGCCTCCTTCCGCGCCACGGAGACGCGGCTGGCCGAGCGCATGGTGGAGAAGGAGCGGCTGGAGGCGGAGAGCTGCCAGATTCGCCTGGAGCTCCAGCGGCGGCGCTTCCAGTACGGCCCGCGCTCGGACACGCCGCCGGAGACGGAGCTGGTGGCCCGGCTGGCCGCCCTGCGCACCGAGCTGGAGACGCTGGACGCGGAGCTGGGCCCGCTGGCGCGCGCCGCCACCGAGCTGTCCAACCCCGTCTGGGGCCTGCTGACGCGCGCGGGCAACGACAAGAGCCACCTGGCCCGGCAGGTGGAGCGCTACGCGGACATCTACACGTCGCGCGTGTCCAACTTCCTGTTCGCCACGCCCTTCGTCTACCTGCGCAGCCCGCGCGGCAGCCTCCCGCATGACCCGAGCCTGCCAGGGGGCACGCCCGTCTTCGCCGCGAGTGAGTCGGGCGGCGGCGCGTCCGGCGTGGACGGCGGCGAATAGCCCGCATGGGCGGCGGCGCCCGGGCGCCTTCGCCCCTACCAGCCGGGGAGGCTGTGTAGAGGCGCGGATTTACTGAACTTTCAATCAGTATCCCTCCGAGGGGCGGGCAAGTGGCCAGCCCCCTCGCCAGGGCATGTCAGACCGCCCCGGTATGAGTGGCCCTGTGAGCCACTCGACCTCGAACAGCTCGTCGACGCGCGTTCTGGAGCAGCGCAACCTGCTTGGGGGCATGGACCTGGTGCCGGTGCTGGGCGGCAAGAGCCGCAAGCGCGCCCGGCGCTTCCATGTCGCCGTGGAGCGGCGGGTGGGCTTCGCCGCGGCGCTGGCGCTGGTGGTGGAGCACGGCCGGCAGAAGGCGAAGGAGACGGGGGTCACGTCCCTGAGCACCTGCCCGCGCTGCGGCCACAGGGGGCCCACGGCGCAGGACTTCGGCTACCGCATCATGCGTGGGGAGCGCCGGCCCCAGTCCTGGTGCCGGGGCTGCCGGGGCCTGAACCTTGCGCCCTCGACGGCGGCGCGGACGACGACGACCACCGCTCCGCGCGGCACGGATGGCTGGCTCTTCCCGCCGGAGAGCACCACCAGCACCCGCCCGCCCCGCCGGGGCAATGGGTCGCTGACGTAGGCCCCGGCCCGCACTCGGCAGGAAGGGAAGCAACTCCCTCCATCGTCCCCCGGAGGGGGATGGAAAAGCCGTGGCGCCGTCCTTACCTCACCGCGGAAGGAGGCAACATGGCCGTTCGGACGAAAGTGGCAGGCATCAAGAACAGGCGGCAGGTCGATGCACACGGAGCCCAGCCAAGCGTGCAGGCCAGCAAGGGCCGCAAGACGCTCCCCCGGGATGACGCGGCCGCGCAGCGGCGCCAGAAGACGCTGGAGCGCGTGACGCTGGGCCCCGCGGCCGAGACCCATGCGCCCAAGAGCCACCGGCGCCGGGCCACCACGCTCAAGGGCCGCAAGAAGGCCCCCAGCGAGATGAACGTGAAGCACGCGGGCGGGCCGAAGAAGCGCCTTCCCCTCCATGGCGGCTGACTGACGCCCCTTCGCGGCGCGTCCGCCTTCACGGACACACTCCCGGGAGGGTGGACGCGCCCGTTCAGGGCCCGGGCGGCCACAGCGCGTTGATGTCCGGGTCCTCCGGCACATACACGGCCCACACGCGCTCCCGAGGGCGCCGTTGCAGGTCCAGCACGTGCGGTGACGGCAGGCTCCCCTCGATGCGCTGACCATGCACGGCGAAGGCGTAGTCGAGCTGCACCCGCCGCCCGCCCTCCAGCGTCGGCACGACCTGACGCTCCACCCGCGTGATTTCAGCGGCGGCGGGCAGCCCCCAGACGAGGGCCCGCAACCGGCGCTTCTGCTCGCGCCGCACGTCCACGGGCCAGCTCGCGCGCCGGAACAACGCCCCCATGCCCATGAAGAGGACGGCTTGCAGGAGCAGGGGCCACACGAAGCCGAGCGCCACCGGCACCATCAACGCCCCGGCATGGAGAAAGAACGTCCCCCAGGCGTAGTGCGTGGGCCGCATGGGGCGCAGGATGGCCGAGCGCTGCGCCCGGGTGAGGCGGCGCGGCGGCAGCGGCGGCGGTGGGCCGCGCGCGGCGCCCAGGACCGCCTCCAGCGCCGAACCACACGTCACACAGCGCGCCTCGTCGTCCACGGGGACGGCATGCCCGCATCCCGGACAGACGACGCGGAGCGCGCTCTCCTCCAGGAGCGTGAACGGCTCGGCCAGCGGAGCTCGGGCGCGGCGCACAGTGCCCCCATGGGAGCACCGGAGCATGCGCGGGCGCAACCTGCCCCCGGGTGCCTCGGGCCGCGCCCCGGTGCCGGACATGGGCACCGGGGCCCGCCCGGTCCATCGCTCCCTGGCATCCTCCGCGCGGCATTCCTACCTGTGACGCTGGGAGGATGCATGCCAGAGAAGAGTCAGACGGAGCGCGTGAAGCGCGCGAAGCGCCAGGGAACGACGTTGGAGCTGAAGCCCACGGACGCGCACCTCACCGGCGCGGATAGCGCGCACAAGGCGAAGAAGAGCGGCCGACGGGCGATTGGCAAGCGGACCTTCGAGGACCGCAGCGTCAGTCCCCGCCACGCTCCGGGAGAGGGCCTCACGGCGAAGAGCCGCAAGCTGCCCGAGCCGGAGCCGGGCCAGAGCAGCGCCTCGCGGCGCAAGACGCTGCCCTCGGTGGCCGCGGCGGCCTATCGCAAGGAGGGCCGGCCCAAGAAGACGACGGGACGCGGAGACACCTCACCACTGCAGGCAGGCAAGGCCTACAAGCGCACCGGGCCGCGGAAGACGAGCCTCCGCGCCTGACGCCCGGCCGGGCCACACACCCCCGGCCCGGCGCGTGCCTTCCGGCGCTCAATCCAAAGGCGCGCTGTCGTTCACCACCTCGCCGAGCCTGCGAATCTCCTCGTGCAGCTCGCGAAGCTGCCCCAGGTGCCGCTGGAGCATCCCGTCGAGCTGCTCGCCCCGCTGGACGTCGCCCCGCGCCAGCGCCTCCTCGCGCTCGCCCGCCAGCCGCACCACGTCGCGCTCCACCACCGCCGCCAGCCGCGCCGTCTTCTCCAGCTCCCACTGCGCCGTCTGGGGCAGCTCGGGTTCGAGCGCATCGTTGTCTTGGGATGACGGTGGAGGACTGGACAGCTCCGGCTCCGGCTCCACCGGAACGGGCGGCAGCCGGGCCACCGTGACGCGAGGCGCGTCATCCCGGGGCACGGGCGCGGGCACCCGCGGCGCCACCGCCTTCACCGCCTTCACCGGCGTCACCCGCGGCGGCGCGGGCGGAGGCTGGACCACCTGCACCGGCTCGGGCGCGGCGAACGCCTCCGCCGGAAGCGGCTGCGGCACGGGCGCGGGCCACAGCGTCACGGTCCCCAGCGCCGCGGCGAGCACGCACGCGCCGCCCAGCATCAATCGGTAGCGAATCCGCATGGGCCCTCCCCGCCCCGGCGCTCAGAAGCGAACCCGCCAGGTCCCTCCCTGCTGCTCCACCCTTAGCAACCACGGTGCCGGCCGCTCGCGCCCGCCATGGGACACGCGGGCTCGCACGATGACGGCCTCCGCGTCCCGCCCATCCACCGCCGACCCGACAATCTCCACCAACGCGAGGCCGTGCGCCCGCAGCTCCCGCACCGTCTCCACACAGGGTCTCGCGCTTCCCCCCGTGGCCAGCAGCGGCGCCAGCACCTGGCAATCCTCGCCGGGCAGCACCGCGAAGAAGTGCCGCACCGCCGCCTCCGCGGCCTGCGTCTTCGAGGGGGTGGCCGCGCAGCCGAGCGCGGCCAGCACCCACCACGCCATGCCTCCCACGCGCAGGGCCTTCCGGGGCATGGCTCAGTAGCAGTTGGGGGCGAACAGCTCGTCATCGACGGCGGCGACGAACTGGTCGTTGCACCAGCCGCTGATGAGGATGTGCCCGTTGCGTACGCAGCTGTCGTGGTTGGTGGCGTCCCGGGTGTACTGGGTGTCGCCGCCGCAGTTGCTGCCACAGCGCCCGAAGCAGTTGCCCACCACCTTCGGCCGGTGCCAGTGATTGGGTGTGCCGCACAGCCAGGTGTCCCCGGCCAGGTAGAACTCGTCACCGTTGCACGAGTAGTGGTCGCCGAGCTGTGCCAGCTGCTGGTTGCCGGGCCAGTCGAAGCCGCCCCGGTCGCAGTCGTGCGTCGCGTACGCGTACCAGTTGTAGACGCCGCCGCAGGTGCCGGTGTAGCGGCCGTTGCACTGCGCGTAACCGCACAGCATGGTGTAGCCGCGGCCCTTCTCTCCCAGCACCTTGCGCCGCAGCGCCACGCTGTCCGGGAACTGGGACCACACGCTGACCGCGCGGCGCAGGAGCTTCGCCTCCGGGTCCGCGGCGTCTCCGGCCGGCAGCCTTGCGTCGAGCGCGCGATAGAGCGCGGTGAGCAGCTCGCGGTCCGCCTCCCCCATCTGCGCGTCCGCGCCGTTCGCGTCGGCGAAGCCGTCCAGCATGGCGACGCCCTGCACGGGCTCCATCACCCCGGTGAGCACCAGCCCCCGCAACCGGACTTCCAGCCGGAACACCCCGGGCTCCACCTCGCGCGAGGAGAACGTCACCGCGTCTCCCCGGTGGACGAAGGTCCCCCGGGCTCCGTCCGGCGCGGAGGACAGGGCAAGCCCCTCCTGCTTCAACTGCTGCGGCACCTCGCCCCTGCCCGGGGGCTCCCCGCAGGCCCAGGCCAGCCACGCCACGGTCCACCACCACCTCGTGCGCATCGTCGGGCTCCCTTGGGCAGGCACAAGCCGGAGGCGTCCTCTCCGCTCACGTCGAGAGGGGACACGGACCAGCGATGGGGAATGCTCGCACCACCCACCGGCGCCACGGATAGGGGCCGTGGGTCTCAGACCTCTGTCCTGCGGAAGACGGGCAGCGGACCGGCGGCGCGCGTCAGCCCGAAGTCGCCTTCGGGAAGGGACTCGTGGCCGCCAATCACCAGCAGGCCGCCGGACACCAGCCGCGCCACCAGCCGCGCGAGCACCTCACGCTGGAGCGGCGGCGCGAAGTAGGTGAAGGCGACGTTGCGGCACAGCACCAGGTGGAAGGGCCCCTCCGGCATCCGCGTGCGCAGGTCCTGCGGGAGGAAGTCGATGCCCTGCCGGAACTCCGGCGCGAGGCAGGGCTCCGGTCCGGGCCCCGGGAAGGCTTGCGCCGCCCACTCCGGCGGCAGCTCGCGCAGGGCGCCGCGCGGGTAGCAGGCGCGATGCGCCCTCGCCAGGAGGGCCGCGTCGGCGTCGGTGGCCACCAGCGACAGGCGCGACTCGGGGAAGCGCGGCAGGAGCCCCAGCCGGAACAGCACCGCCAGCGTGTAGGGCTCCTCGCCCGACGCGCAGCCCGCGCTCCACACGCGCAGGGTGGGCTCGCCCCGGGCACGGAGCGCTTCCAGACGCGCGGGGAGCAAGTCATTGCGCAGCACCTCGAAGACGCGGGCGTCGCGATAGAAGCGGGAGATGGTGACGCGGCAGAGCGCGTCGAGCACCTCCCACTCCGCTGGCTCGGCCTCCAGCCGGGCGCGGTAGGCCGCGGCGTCAGGCAGGCCCAGCGACCTCAGCCTGCGGCCGATGCGCTTGCACACCTGCCCCCGGACGCGCCGGAAGCCCTCCCAACGGAGGCGCAGGCGGGGTGCGGCCCACTGCAACAACTCCACGCATTCACGGTCCGTCATCGGCGCGGCCTCCTGCTGGATGTCGGCATGGATGACATTTCCCGGCAAGGGGCGCGCCCTTGCGCCGAGCGGATGCGGGCGGGATGTGGCATGACGCTCCGTCGTCGTGTCGTCGAACCCCGGAGGAA
>Ga0182745_1002706_pt1 | contig 15617 bp, 17 predicted proteins | sample eDN3rd30CKraftBY_FD_128523 | JGI IMG/M metagenome (GOLD analysis project Ga0182745, IMG submission 128523) | Enriched backyard soil microbial communities from Emeryville, California, USA - eDNA 3rd pass 30_C Kraft BY (version 2) (version 2) | ecosystem: Environmental > Terrestrial > Soil >...
AGTATTAAAAGCGCAAGGCCCACAAGAAATTAATCAGCACCGCCTGAAATGATCGTCAGAACGGCCCAGATGATTACGGCCAGTGCGATCACACCCCCAAACGCGGCGGCGATTACGAGGCGCTTTTCAGCCGCAGTCAGCCTTCGATGATCCATTGTTCCGTGATCTCCGTGGACGGCAGCTGGCGAACAGTACGCGTAGCACCATTGTGAAGCCGCAGGTGATAAACTTGTCTGCGCTCCAGAAGCGCCCTGTAATTGCTCGATATTAAATCTGGTGGAGCCCTCAACTCGAACTAAATAATATTTATCCTTGCTTGTTCCGTCTTTGTAGCTCACCGTCTGGATGTCGATATCTCTGCGTAACGCCCTATTTCTTTGCGACGCATCGAGATTTCCGTTTCCTTAGACCCGACAGCTCTCAGGACCTTTTCCTCAGGGCAATCTTTCTCGGAGGTCATGGAAATGGCTACTGGCATTATCAAATGGTACAATCCTACCAAGGGTTTCGGTTTTATTGCTCCTGACGCTGGCGGCGGCGACGTCTTCGTCCACGTCTCGGCTGTCGAGCGTGCTGGCCTCAGCGGCCTGAACGAAGGCCAAGCGCTGTCGTATGAACTCGAGCGCGACCAGCGCTCGGGTAAGACTTCGGCAGGTCAGCTGCAGGTCGTTTAAGCGAACGCGCCAGTTTAATGGCGCTATTGAGGCTCGCTCTCTTAGGAGGGCGGGCTTTCTCGTTTCTAGAGACGCTTTGACTTCCCGGAGGCTGTGAGGCGCCGGCAGCAAGAAGGCCCGACCGGCGGCCGGGCCTTTACGCGTTCTAGAAATGACGCGTCAGATACGCGGCCCACGGCCGCGCATGCCGCCTACAACTAGCGAGACGACGAACAGAATGACGGCGATGATGGCGATGAATTTCGCGATCTCGAACGACATGCCCGAGATGCCGCCGAAGCCGAGCACGGCGGCGACCAGGGCGATGATGAAGAAGATGATGGCCCAACGAAGCATGGATGGTCCTCTGGCGTGTTGATGACGGCGTGAACGTCGACGCCTCCGCCTCGATCGCTCGACCCGTCGGCCAACGTATCGGAGGCTTGAGCGTTCCGAGGGACTGGAACCGTGCTATCCGACTTTGCAGCGACGTCCATTGGCGATCATTTGGAACCCGGCAAGCGCCCGCCAGTTGGCCTTTCGCAGCCCACCCCATCCTCGGGGCTGCCGTCTGAGAACCGCCGAGCCCCTCGCCGGATGCCCCAAGCGCCGGCGAGGGGTTTTCAGTTCTGCAGGACGCCGCGCTCGATCAGGCCGAGGACGACGGGGTCCTGAAGGGAGGCAGCGACTTCGCGCGCGAAAGCGCGGTGCGCCTCGGCCTCATCCATGATCAGGCGCTTGCTGCCCTCTCGATGCGACGAGAGATGAAAGGAAATCTCGCGCTGCTGTTTGGCCAGGCGCTCTATCCGAACGAGTTTCACCCCGGCCTGATCGCGCAGGGTGGCGCGTGAACTGACGACCATGATCGACCTCCTGAACGAGCCGATAAAGCTCGGGAGGCGATAGACGGTTCCCACGGATGGAACTCTTCAGCACCGGGCTGGTTGGGACACAGCGCCGCGCTTGCTGGCCTGTGCGGCGCTCCGGGGAAACGAGCGCCCTCCGCTGTTATCCTGGCGGCGGAGTGGCGCTCAACCCGCCGGCAGAAGATCTCGATAGGGCTCGCCTCGATCGCCTGCCTCGGCTCTGGTCAGCACCTTGGTTTCCTGCTGCGATCCGACGTGGATGACGATGTCCCGATGGCGCAGGCCGTCGTGCAGAGCCGTGCACTTGGCCCGCACACCAGACAGCACATTGACCCAGTGGTCAGTCTCGACCGTGATCAGGCCAGGCAGAAGGTTGGGGTCATCGCCAGCCGCTGCGGCCATAGCGTCGAGAGTGTCGTTCAGTTCGTCGGGCATCATGGCTCCGCGTGTAGCTGAGTCGCCCTGTCGGGGCCTAGCGTTGCCGGAGCGTCGATCATTACGGTGAACGAACCGGGCCAACCGGCTCACAGACTGGCGAGCGGTTCGAAAAACCGTGTTGGTCCGGCCGGTGCTCCGACCCTATAATGGTGGGCGAACGACCGAGGCGCCTGAACCGTCCTGTCGACGGAACAAAGGCCCATGCTCTCCTCGACCATCATTCCGATGCCCGCCAACGACAAGGACTTCGAGGAGAAGTGCGTCGTCCTGTTCTCGGGCCTGCTCGGCGACCCCAACGTCAAGACCTACGGGGCCAGGGGGCAGGGCCAGAGCGGGCTTGACCTGATCGGACGGCGGGGCCGCGATCCGATGCAGCCCGTGGGGGTCCAGTGCAAGCTCAAGACCAAAGGCGGCCGGCTGACGGAAAAGGAAATCCGCGACGAGACGGCCGCCGCGTTGACGGTCACGCCGCCGCTCACGGAATACTACATCGTCACCACGGCGTCCGATGAGCCGGCCTTCGACCTGCTGGCTCTGGAACTGTCGCAGGAGCAGCAGGCGCTTGGCCGGACGATCGACATCCAGGTGTTCGGCTGGGAAACGCTCCAGCAGAAGATCCGCGGAGACCAAAGGGCGCGTGACGCCTTCGATCCCGGTCACAGCCCCGCTGCGGACGCCCTGCTGGTGGTCGCAACCGAAACCCTGGATGTCGGGCTACAGGTCAACGAGAAAAGCGACCTCATGCTCGAGAAGCTGGTCCAGCTGACGGCCGTTGTCGCCCCGCTGGATACGGCCCGCGGGTCGATGCTTGAAGCCTACCTCGACAAACAGATCGATGGCCTGCGCGACCTGACCCAAGCCGGGAAGCCGAGAACGGCCTTGGGTCTGCTTCGGGCGCTGGAGGACGGCCTGGACGCGGACGTCGGGGTGGCGGTACGGGCGCGTATCCGGGCGAACATGGGCATCGCTCATCTCAACCTCGGGGAAGACGCCGAGGGCGGGCGACTTCTCCTCGAGGCCTACGAGATCAATCCGACCGACCCCAAGGTCAGGGGCAACCGTATCCTCGGGCTTTTCCTCACCGGCGACGGCGCGGCGGCCGTGGAGTTCGCCCGGAGCGTGATCGGCGAAGACCCCGCCAATGTCGGCGCGGCCACCTTCCTGTTCGAGTTGGCCGGACGGGTGGACGGGGCACCCGACCCGGTGGCGCTGACGCCGGCCGAACTTCTCGACGACCGTCATGTCGTTCATTCCCATATCGGCTGGCTGCGGCGCGTGGACGCCGCCGGCGAGGGTTGGCGCGGGCTCGCGCGGATGGCGCGGGGTCAATTCCCGGAAGACAGTTCGATCGCCCAGTTTTACGCGGATGCCCTTCTGGACGAGGTGGCGAGCTCCGTACCGTTCGCGCGGGCGATCGCCCTGGGCGACGAGGATATGGCGAAGCTCGAGGAGGCGCGGGACATCCTGAGCGGCTTGTGGGACGGCCTGCGTCAGTCCGAGACCGCCGATCAACCCAACGCGATCGCCGTCGCTTGCAACCTGGCAACGGCCCTGCGCGGGCTCAATGACCGCGTCGGCGCCGAGAAGGTCGTAGGGGAGGCGCTTGAACATGCGCCGGATGATCCGGACCTGAGAGCCAACGCGGCGCAGCTGGCTCTGGACCGGCGCGACATTTCGTCGGCGATCTCGTTCATGGAGCCTCTGACGGAGTCCCCGCACCGCACGCTGATGCTGCTGAACGCCTGGTCGCACCGGAGCGACTGGGCGGAGGTCTTCACGTTCGCCACGCCGCAACGTCGCGAGGTACTGGACGAGCATCAGCGGCAGATGTTCGACACCATGCTCTACCGGGCCCGCTGCGCGTCCGACGCGGCTGAAATCGGCGAGGCGACCGAGGCCTTGCTGACCGCCTGGCCTGAAAGCCTGACCGCGAGGGTGGTGGCGGCGGATATCGCCCGACATGCGGACCATCCGACGACCGAGCGGCTGATAGAGGAAGCGCTGGCGCTGCTTCGGCCGGATACGCCGTATCCTGACCGGCTGATGCTCGCCCAGCTGATGGTCTTCGAAAAGAATTTCGACGGCGTCATCCGCGCGCTGGACGGGCAGGTCGCGACGGACACGCCGTCCGAGCCGCTGACCTGGCTTGCCTGGGCCTTCGCCAATGCTGGCTTACGTCCCAGAACCCATCCCTTCTTCAACTCCCTCTCCCCCGATGTGCTCGCGACCGCCAACTACGCCCGGCTCGCCGGCGAGGCTGAGTCGCGCCGCGGCGACCTGCGGCTGGCGGAGCGCCACCTGCGCCGCGCGCTCGAGATGGACCCCCAGGATCTCCGGTCCCGGTTGACCCTCCAGAACGTGCTCGAGCGCGACGGCAAGCGCGGCAAGGCCACGCGGCTGATCCAGGATCACCCCGACGATGGGGTGGGCGATCCGAGGGACCGGATGCGGATGGCCTATCTGCTGCGCCGCGAGGGGCGGGCGGACCAGGCTCTGGCGATCGGCTATCGGGCGGTGGTGGAAGGGCGGGACCGCGAGGACGTGGTCGCGAGCTATCCGGGCCTGTTCTTCATGAGCGAGACGGTTCCGGATGCGGTGGCCGTCTCGGCTGTCACGACCAATGTCTGGTTCGACCTGGCTGGCGTCGGGGTCACGGACGTGAGCGGCATCGTCGAGGCCGGCGGAGGCGAGGGACGTTACGCGCCGGACCATCCGCTCGCCCGGGCCGTGGAGGGCAAGGTCGTGGGCGACACCGTCGTCCTGCCGTCGTCGGGCCTTGGGCCGGACCGCACCTATACGGTGCGCGAGATCAAGCACAAATACGTCTGGCTGCTGCACGACGTGATGCGGAGCCATGCGACGCGCTTTCCCGAGGACAACAGCCTGGTCGAGATGACCATGAAGGACGGCGACATCCAGCCGGTCTTGGACATGGTTCGAAAGCTCGACACCCAGGCCAAGGCGGTGGTTCAGGCCTATGTGGAGCTGAAACTGCCGGTCTCCGCGGTCGCCGCGATGAGCCACATCAGCACGATCGAGTTCGTCGAGCGCCTGCCGATGATCGATGTGCCCCTGCTGACCTGCACCGGCGGGGAGTCTGAACGCCTCGAGTGCACCGCCGCGGTCGACGCCGCGAAGGGCCGGGGCGCCGTTCTGGACACCTTCACGGCCTGGACGGCGCACCATCTCGGCGTCCTTCCCGCGCTGAAGAGCTGGTTCGGCCGGCTGATCGTTCCCCGGTCGAGCCTCGACGAGATGCTGGAGATCCGCGGCAAGTCGGAGATGAACCGGGGGCGCGAGAGCATGACCCTGTCGTTCAGGGGCGAGCAGGCCGTGCGGGAAGTCCACCCGGCGGACCGGGCCGACCGGATAATGGCCATGATCGATGCGGCCGTGGCCGACATTCGCGCCCATTGCGAGATTGCGCCCAACGACGGCGCCGACGACCTCACCCTGGACATCGAGAAGATCGGCTGGTTCCGGAGCGGACAGATCCTCGATCCGCTGCGCCTGGCGAAATCCCGGATGAGTCTGCTGTTGTCCGACGATCTTCGGCTGCGCCAGCTGAGTGAAGGGCCGGGCGCCTGGCTACAGGTCACGCTCGCCCATCTGTCAGACGCGGACGTCCTGCCCAGGACGGATCTCGTCCGGTCGGTCGCGCGGCTCGCGGCCGGTCGGCACGATCATGTCTGGCTCGACGTCCAGATGCTTCTGGACCTGCTGACCCTCGACGATCCGCAGGCGGACGGCTTGTTTGGCGCGGCCATCAAATACATCGGCTGCCGCAATGCGGAGATCGTCTCGCACACCGCCGTGGTCCGGGGCTTCATGCAGATCGTACATTCGCTGGAGATTCCCACCTGGCGGGCCGAGGCCGCCTCCGGACGGCTGCTCACCGAACTAATTAAGTTCCGGCCGGACTGGCGCGAGGTGCTGGCCTATCTGGACAGCGGGATTTCGAGCGCGACGCCGGCGGGTCGACTGGCAAAGGCCTATCTGCGGGACTGGGCTGATGGCCACTTCCTGGACGTGCCCTTCCCCGACGACCTGTACGCCCTGCGTCGAAAGGCTCGATCCGCCTGACCTGGATAGGCATCCGTCAGCACGCGCAGATCACTACGTCGATGCGGCGCCGCCTGGACCGAACACCAGCCAGGCGAAGGCGATAGCGACAATGCCCCGAATCGCCGCGAGGGGAAGGACGACGGCGACGTCGGCGCCCGCCGCCGGCGCACGCGCGAGACTGACCGCTGTCACCCCCGAGAACATGAGGTTCGCCAGACCGATCGGACGGCCATAGATGCCTCGGACGCGGTGCCCCGCTGGAACCAGTTCAGGAGGCCGAAGCCAAAAAGGCCCCGCCAAGACACTGGATCATCGGCGTGAATACGAGATCGGCTGTGTCAGCGTATCGGAGGGCCTCCTTACTTCTCAGGATCGGCTCCCAGCGTCGGAGATGTGGTTACCCGATGGCTGAGCGACGCTGGCGGGAACGTCCGCCATAGTTCGGAAGCGGACCTCTCAGCGACGGCAGCCGACAGTCCGCTTTCTGGCCTTGAGCCGAGGTCCGCTTCTGGCGAAGGCCTGAGGGAACAGGAGTATCATCTTCAGAGGCAGGGAGGTCATCCGTGGGAGGTTGGCCATGCGCCAGTCAGACCTTTTTATCATCCCTCGTCGGCCTTGGAGCGCTGGCCGTCTCATCGGTCCAAAGGCTCCGCTGAAGCCGAAGCATATCTGGGCGATCCGACAGCAGCTGAAGGTCGCCAAGCGCGTCCGCGACCTCGCGATGTTCAACTGCGCGCTCGATGCAAAACTCAGAGCGTGTGACCTCGTAAAACTTCGAGTGAGTGACGTTGCGCCTGGCGGTTCGTTGAGGCTCCGCTCCACGGTCATCCAGCAGAAGACCGGGCGACCTGTTCCTTTCGAGATCACAGAGCCGGCCCGTGATGCCATTGCGGCTTGGCTGGAAGTTCGGGGGCAGCGCGAAGACGACTGGCTGTTTCCGAGCCGAAGTCATGCAGGTTGCCACATCGGCACACGACAGTACGCGAGACTGGTCGATCAATGGATCCGTTTAATCGACCTGGAGCCTGCGGCTTACGGCACTCACAGCCTCAGGCGTACGAAGGTCTCACTCGTCTACAAGAAGACCGGTAACCTGCGCGCCTGCCAGCTACTTCTTGGTCACCGCAAACTCGAAAGCACTGTCCGCTACCTCGGCATCGAAGTTGATGACGCCTTGGAGCTCTCCGAACAGATCGATCTCTGACAACGGCCGGGTTCGCTCTGCGGACCCGGCACTCGTCCGCAATGGGTCGCAAGCGGACATTCCGAACCACCGCAATGAGTCATTATATCGACTTGCTAAAAAGAAATCGTAACGCGGATCATAATTTATCAATAAGCGACCGAAGGCGTTGCAACAGGGGAGTCGTGACGTCCTGGGCCGCTGCTTTCTTGCAGGGAAGCCTGGAGGGAGCCCCTGTGGGCGGGAATGTTCCTGAGCTTTAGCGAAGGACCGGTGCCGGTCATATCGGAGCGGTTGCTAATCGAGGTCCTGGCGCAGCTGTCAGACCACTATAGTCCAGGCTCCCGTCAGGCTCGATTGTATCCTCAGGCAGGAAGGGTGAGGGCAGGCGTCAGCCGCCAGCCCGGGCGCCGGCCCGCAGCCCACTCAATGAAAACGACATCGCCGAGACGGCTGAGGTATGTTTGCCTGCCGCTAGCGGCCGGAACATCCAACTCATGATTGTTCGCGAGCCGCACCCTGAGGCCGCCCCGGGAGAGGAGTGCGACAACATGGGCCGCCATGCCGATTGGAGTGTAAGCCCGAGGGGCTTGCCGCGTCGCCGTGATATCGACCTTAGTCATTCGCTTGTCTTTGGGGCTTGGCCGCAGCGCCGATAGGAACTGCCACTCCATCGACGACGAGCGTCGCCTTCACTCCGGCCTGAATGTCTTCGAGTGCGATGGCGAGCGCAGTTTCGAAGGCGGCGCTACGATCCATGTAGTCGCCGATATGCCGTCGCGCGCGGCTGACTTCCCATACTCCGCTGCGGGGTTTGACGACGACCGGGATTTCATTCGTGCCGATAGGCGGCTCTGTCCGAGAGTTCGTCGTTGCCAACGAAGGAAGGCGCGAGGGTAGGTCGCTCCGCTGTTCGTTGAGCTTCAGAACCTGCCGGACAAAGGCTTCGGCGTAATCCTCAGTATCGGTATGGTCATGCTGGTAGGAGTTTCGACCTTTGGGCCAGAAGGCCATGGTGAGGCGATCTGCAAGCGAGGGGTCGGCTTGCGCCAGCTCCGCCAGGAGAAATTGGAGGATGCGCTCGTGTGCGAGGACGCGACGCTCCAGATCGGTTTCTTGAGGTGGCATTGGGGAATGGGGAGAGGTCAAGTCTCCCGCTCGCGGTTCAGCTGCCTGTCTGGAAAAGGCGTGCAGGCGGCCATAAGACAAATAGGAACGCCGCGCACAGAACCAGCGTCACAGCAGAGATTCAATAAGCGCTATCCGCGCCCGCCAAATCATATTTCGCAGATAGCGGGTTGCGGCCTCATTTGCCGGGGCTTGCCCTGTTAGGGTTTCCAGGCACACGAGAGGTAAGAGCGATGAAAGAATCCAAGGGAAAGCCAAAGAAGGTCAAACCTAAGACCAATGTTTCCAATCCGAGCGTGAAGAACTTGGTCGACAAGGCTTCCGTCGGGTCGAAACAGTCAAAATAATTCAGGCCCGCTGGTTAACGGCGGGCCTTCATTATCAGACTTACGCGCGATTATTATTTTTCTGACCTTGCGTCGACAATGGTCCGCTCCCATATCCAATCTGTCGCTCTTCTTGCGTAAAGCTGCTGCCCTTTTCTGCACGACGCACAGAGGTTCAAAAGCCGATCCCATCCAGACCCGACAGGCTTCAGAGGTTTTCTCTGCCGCCAACGCTATATGGAGGTCTGAAAATGGCTACCGGCACAGTAAAGTGGTATAATTCAATCAAGGGTTACGGCTTTATCGCACCCGATGACGGAGGCAAGGACGTCTTCGTGCACGCTTCCGCGATAGAAGCCTCCGAGTTTCCCTCTCTTAATGAGGGGCAGAAGCTCGACTTCGAGGTCGAACTGGACGCTCGCAGCGGTAAGGAATCCGCAGCCCGCCTTGCGGTGGCGGCCTAGGGCGACATCGTCTCCTTTCGCGATGACAGGATCTCGTTCGACGGCGTGGTGACTGGTCTGCTTCCTCTGGGAGCACGCCGAGTCAGGTTGGAAAACGGCCATGTCATCACGGTCCTGCCCAGCCTTAATCGACCGCTCAGGACCAGCGTTCCGGGGGACGAGGTCAGGGTTGAGATCGGCTTCAACCAGTTGAAGGGGTGGCGCTTGACGCGTCGCCCCGACCCTCCGGCGGAAGGACGCGCCTGTGCCGCCTCTGGCTGAGAAACTTCCCCTGATGAGTGATACGGACCTGTCGGCCCTGCGCGTCAATGCGCAGCGGCTGGTTCTGCATGGTCTGCCGCCGCAGATCGCGGCGGCGGCTGAGCTTCTTCCGCTGATCGACGCCGAGGCCGCCAGGCGCTCCGCTCTTCCCAAGGCGCCTGCGATGAAAGCGGCTCGCATGCCCCGGAAAAGGGCGACCTCGCCTGCGTCGGGGCATCAGACGGCCTTGCCGTCGCATTCGAAAGACTCCCGATGATCGAAGAAAATTTCGTGCGACTGTACGCCTATGATTTTGTCCAGATGGCTGTGCGATCGGGTCTGGGCCAGGATGTCGATGCGGCATTGCAACGACGACTGGCGGAAGCGCGAACCCATGCCGTCGTTATGGATAATCACAAAAGCAAGGGGCATCTCGCCGCCTTGATCAACCGAGTTCGAGACGAGGCGAGCCGTGTCGACAGCCGCGCGGTGCGCTATGGGGACGACCCAGCGTTGGCGGCCCATCAGCGGTTCCGTTTCCTCTCGGACGTCGCCGAGGCTTTGGACGCGCCTCCCCCAACGCGTTCGCCAGATCGGCTATCCGCCCGGCGGGCGGCAGACGACGCCAACCCGCGCAACTTCAAGGCGCAGGCCGATACGCAACATGTCGATTGAAGGTCGGGCGCCCCGGCTGGCTGTGCTGATCGACGCCGAGAACGCCTCTCCGAAGATCGCCGAAGCCCTGTTTACCGAGATCGCCGCTTTAGGCGAAGCATCGGCGCGCCGCATCTACGGCGATTTCGCCAGTCCGCAGATTGCCGGCTGGACGAAGGTGTTGGCGCGGTTCGCCATTCAGCCCCAGCAGAATTTCGCCAACACCAAGGGCAAGAACTCGGGCGACATCGCGCTGGTCATCGACGCCATGGATCTCCTGCATTCCGGCCGGTTCGACGGCTTTTGCCTGGTCTCGTCGGACGCTGACTTCACCCGCCTTGCATCACGCATTCGCGAAGAGGGCGTCGATGTCTATGGCTTCGGAGAGCAGAAGACGCCCGAGAGTTTCCGTCAGGCCTGCACCCGCTTCATCTATACCGAGAATCTGAGCCTTCCCGGCGAAGGAGATGTCGATCCCTCGAGAACCGTCCGCCGCTCTAGCGACAGCAAGCGGAGACCGGCGGAAGCTGCGCGGCTGATCGCCACTGTGATCGCCGACATGGACGAGGACGGAGACGGGTGGGTCGCCGTGGGCGGTCTCGGCAACCGGCTTCGCAACGCCTACCCTGATTTCGACCAGCGGACATATGGATACGCCAAGCTGTCCGATCTCATTCGAGGGACAGGGCGCTTCGAGGTACAGACCAGCAGTAGCGGCGTCATGCGTATACGCGACTTGGCCTGACAGGAGCGGCGATGCGCAGCGATATGTCTGCGATTCATGTCCGCGTTCTCCAACCGACGCCGATGCCTCCATCAACGGCCACGCCGAGGCGGCCTTGCAATCGACGTGCGTAGAGCATGGTGGTCTCCAGTTCAGGGATTGAGGTTGGTCAAAAGCACTGGGCTCAAGCGCCACAGACAAAAACGAGCATTGTTCGATAAGCGCGCCAATTGATCGGGCCGCTGGGTCAGTTCCGTGCAAGGGTCGCTGATGGAGCCCTTAGGAAAAGAAGATCAGACGCTAGATGCGCTTTGGCGAGGCCTTTATGGCCAACCGCTTCCCGTCACGGGCGCAGCCGAGGCGGCTCTCAAGATCATTCTGGAAACCATGAGGCCGCCATGTCTGCAAAAACCCGTCGCGGGCCCTCCATCTGGAGGCTGTCGCCCTTTGAGATCACCCTCCTCGTTCTGAGCGTGTCATGCGTTGGAGGGGCCGCCTGGACCGTTCACCTATTCTAGCAGGGCGTTAGCTAGCTGCCTGAACGACGCCTCGAGGGCATCCTACGCTAGATGAACGGCGTTTAGGCTCCCCTCACAGGGGAATTGGTTTCGTGCATAGGAAGCCGGCGACTGAGAGGGCCCTCGAACTTGCAGAAGCGGAAACTTTCGCATTCCGAGTGAAGTGCGAAAGGCTCTCATCAGAGAAGGTTACACCCAGTCCGAAATCTATGGACTGAAAAACAAGGCGACTTGGCGACAGCTACGCGAGAAATGCGCGGAACATTGGCGCCAGACTGTCGATACCGAAAGCGCGTTTGAGGCGGCACTTCACGTCCAACGCAACGACGTCGTGCTGGAAAAGGCGCTTCGGCGCCTGCATCAGTGGACGTGCCTGGAAGCGCTGGGCGCCATGGCTTTCAATAAGTCTCTTGTTGGCCTTGGAGCCAATGACCGCTGCTGGCGCCATCAGGACGTCGTGTGATGCGCCGGACGGACCCCCGCTGATCGCATTCGATGGTGGAAGGCAGGATGGAACCCTGTCAGCCTGCAGAAATCAGCTTCAACCCGATGCAGCCTGCCAGAATGAGTGCAATGCAGAACAGTCTGGGCGGTGACGCCGGGTCGCCGAGAAGCGCGATCCCGATAATGGCGACGCCTGCGGTGCCGATCCCGGTCCAGACTGCGTAGCCCGTTCCGACAGGCAGTGACCTGAGGGCGAGAGACAGGAGGAATACGCTCGAAACCCCGCTGCCGAGCGTGAGCAGTGCGGGCGTCAGGCGGGTGAATCCTTCCGACGCTTTCATGCTCAGGGCGAAGGCGATTTCCAGAAGGCCTGCGAGACAAAGTAGCACCCATGCCATGGGACTAATCCTTTCATCGATCCGTCGGAGACGTGGCCGGCGAAGAAGGGGGGCTGTGGGGCGCCCACCGTCCTGGCCCCAGACCGTCCGGAGGGCCAGGACTGTTGCGCGGAGCGCCCGCGACGTCAGGCTGTCGCGGCGGCCGGGGTCGAGCGGAAGCTGACTCCGAACCGGTTAAAGGCGTTCATCAGGCCGATCGCATAGGTCAAGTCGGCGAGTTCCTTGTCGTCGAACTGGGCCGACGCGGCGTCGTAATCGGCGTCAGGAACCCCCGTTTCGGCGACGCGGGTCACGGCCTCCGCCCAGGCTAGCGCAGCGCGCTCGCGCGTGGTGAAGACACCGCCTGCATCACCCCACACGGGGACCAGGACGATCTTCTCGATGGCGACCCCGCCGTTCAGCAGATCGCGGGAATGCATGTCGATGCAAAAGGCGCAGCTGTTGATCTGCGACACGCGTAGATACACCAGATTGATTAGGTCATGCGGAAGCCCGCTCTTCTGGATAAGGGCGTGCACGCCGCCGTATGCCCTGAAGCCTTCGGGCGAGGCCTTGGCGTAGTCGATCCGATTATTCATTGGGGGTCCTCTTGTCTGAGACCGCCATCGTGCTGGGTTATGGCCTAACCTCGAAGGTCCATGATCCGCAATATGAGCTAGGCCATGATGGAGGCAACAGGAGACCGGAAAGGCTCAGATCAGTTTCAGGATCCGCTCGCCATAGGCCTCGGCGATACGCTGTGTCTGGATGTTGGTAAAATTGACGAGCAGGGCCGACTCACCCTCGTCGCGCCGGGTCCAATCCGTCAACGCTTCGGCGTACAGCCCGTCTTGACGCATTCGCGCCACCAGCCGGCGATCCGATTGCTGCCCCAATAGCCGCAGGATCAGGTGCATGCCTCCGGGCTGGGCGTCGATCTGCACGTGGCGGGCCAGGACGCCCCCCAGTCCGGCAACGGTCGTCGCCCGACGCTCGGCGTAAAGTTTGCGCATCCGCTGAATATGCCGGGCAAAATGCCCCTCGTGTATGAAGTCGGTGACGATCGCCTGCGTGAGTTGGGGACTGCCCCCGACGAACGTCTCACAGACCTCCCCGAAGCGTTCGACCTGCGACTCCGGCACAACGACATAGGCCAGCCGGATGCCCGGGAAGAGAACCTTGCTGAAGGTGCCCGCATAGAGAACCCGCCCGTCGCGATCCAGACTCTTCAAGGCGGGGAGGGGGCGGCTGACATACCGGTACTCGCCGTCATAATCATCCTCAATGATCCATGCGTCGTTACGTGCGGCCCAGTCCAGCAAGGCAAGGCGCCGGGGCAAGGACAGCGAGACGGAAAGCGGGCTCTGATGCGCCGGCGTAACTACGGCCGCGCGTGCGCGCGGGGCCGCTCCGATCGCGTCCTCGATCCTGAGGCCGTCGTGGTCCACGGGCATGGGTATAGTTGCGATGTGCAGGTGGCTCAGCAAATCGCGTGTGGGGGGATAGCCAGGATCCTCAAGCCAGACCTGATCGCCGGTATTCAACAGGGCATGAGCTATAAGCTCGACGGTCTGGCGGTATCCTGAGGTGATGAAAATCTGCGAGGCGGTGCAATCGATCCCCCTTGAGACCTGAAGATAGGTCACGATCTGGGCCTTGAGTGCGGGCAGGCCGAAGACAGGGGGATGCGCCATATCCGAAGGCTGCATGGCCCGTACGCATCGTGCGCCCAGTCGGGCCCAGATTTTGCGGGGGAAGACGTCGAGGGCGGGGAGGCCCATCTGGAATGGGAGAACGGAGTCCGGGCGAAAGCTGGTCGGCGCCGGCTCGGCATCGACCCGCGGAGATTTGATGACGACCGGCGCGCGCGCTTTCAGGTCAGGGGTCACAATGGTCCCCGCCTGGCCCCGGGGCTGGATGTAGCCCTCGGCGACCAATAGGGAATAGGCCGCATCTATGGTTCCTCGAGCCAGCCCCAGTTCACTGGCCAGCGCCCGTGCAGAGGGGATCCGGTCACCTGGCTTGAGCACGCCGCTGGCGATGGCTCCGCGGAAGCGATCGGCAACCTGCCGGTAGAACGGTTCCTCCGATGCCGGATCCAGCGGGGAGATTTCAGCTGTCCTTGAGATCGTCATGGCATGTCCACTCCGTGAGAAGACGCAGCGTTCCACCATACCATATGAGGCCCGTTGCGACCGCGTCGAGGGGAGCCCCTGTTGATCATGGACCAGTCCGGCAGTCGATCCTTGGCTCTTTGGTTTGATCCAAGCCGGCCTAGGTTGGAGATCCGACGCGGCGCTGTGAATTGCCGCTGACCATTCAACCGAACCGGGCCCGGCGCGATGACAACGATCTTACATGTGAGCTGCAGCCCTCGCGGAAAGGCGGCCGAGAGCTACAGGCTCGCTCGGGAGGTCATTGACCGCCTGCGCCGGGCATACCCGGAGGCGGTCGTCGTGGACCGTGTGATCGGAGGCGGCGAGCTGCCGCCTATCGACGACGACTACGCCCTTTCCCAGCAATCCACCGAAGACGTATCCTCGGCCGGCACGATGGCCCAGTCCGAAGTTTTGGTCCAAGAGCTGGAACGTGCTAGGTGCGAAGCGGCATGTGCATCGCCTTTGCCACGGCGCGGGCAGTCATGCCGCGGTGGCGACGCACCAGCTTGAGGGCTCGGGACAGCACGTCGTTGTCGCGCTGGGGCTGCCTGCGCATGGATTCCATGGCTGCCTTCCTTTTGCTGACGATCACTGGCCGTCACCGTAACGACGTTCTTCGTCGGGTCCAAAAAAGGCGATCCGTCGATAATGGGCGGTGAGGCCGACGATGTCCGGCGGGTTCGCATCGGACGAGCTTGCAACGTGTTGGCGAACAAGCTTCGCCGCGCGTTATCGCGGCGCTTCTGTGGTTGGAGGGCGCCATGGCCAAGAAGCGGGAACCCTTCCTAAGGGCGTTGAATGTGATTCGGACCAACATGCTGAAGGGCGTTTATCCGCCTGCGCAGCCAATCGTGATCGCGGACGAAGCGCGCCGGTTGGGTCTGTCAACGACGCCGATCCGTGAGGCGCTTTCCTGCCTTTGCGGAGAGGGTCTGGTCGAGCGAGGGCCGTGCGGCGGGTTCGTTGCGCCGCGCTTTGACGCAGGCGCCCTGCGCGATCGCTACGAATTTCGTCTGACGTGCCTGCTGGCGGCGCTCGATCTCACTGCTGACCTTCCAGGATATCGGCGGCGCTCGCGAACGGAGGCCACGGCGGCGCCGGATCTCCAGAGGATTTTCGAGGATGTCGTGCGGCGCTCGGGAAATGCTGTGCTTCTTGCCGCCTATCAGCGTGTCGGTGTGCAGTTGCGGCAGGTCCTGGAGGCCGAGCGAATCGTCTTCATCGACGTCGATATCGAGGCGGATCGCATAAAAGTCTTGGCGGATGAAGGCGCGCCCCAAGCGTTCTGCGAAGCACTGCGAACCCATCACCATCGCCGTATTCGGGCGGCGCCCCATATCGCGGCGGAAATCGCCCGGCGCGGCGCTGCGTCAGCCCA
>Ga0182745_1002707_pt1 | contig 15616 bp, 12 predicted proteins | sample eDN3rd30CKraftBY_FD_128523 | JGI IMG/M metagenome (GOLD analysis project Ga0182745, IMG submission 128523) | Enriched backyard soil microbial communities from Emeryville, California, USA - eDNA 3rd pass 30_C Kraft BY (version 2) (version 2) | ecosystem: Environmental > Terrestrial > Soil >...
CGGCTGCTGCTGCCCCCCTTCCAGGAGATGCGCTCGGTGGTGTTCGTGGGCGTGGCCTGCAACAAGAGCAAGCTGTGGCACGACCAGGTGGTGATGTCGTGGAGCCACGCCTTCAAGGGCAAGTACCCGTTCGACCGCGCGTCGCAGGCGGACGCCCCGCTGCCCGAGGTGGCGGAGTTCCTGCGCCCCGAGGGCGGTCAGGTCCGCAAGTTCGTCAAGGAGCAGCTGCTGGAGGACGTGGTGGCCACCGGCCGCCGCTGGGAGTTCACCTCGTCGGGCGGCGCCATGTACCGCTCGGACCTGCTCACCTTCCTGGAGAAGACGGGCGCGCTCTCCACGACGCTCTTCCCCGGCGGCGACACGGTGGACCCGCTGGTCCGCTTCCAGGTGCGCCTGCGCCCAGGCGTCTCCCCCGACGGCACGGCGTCGCAGATCTCCTCCATCACCCTCACGCTCGACGGCACGGACGAGATGTACCGCAACGGCCCGGACACGCTGTGGAAGCCGATGATCTGGCCCGGACAGGCCGGCAAGCTCGGCGCCCGCATCACCGTGCTGAGCGCGGATGGCTCCACGGAGACGTCGCTGGAGGCCGAGGGTGAGTGGGGCCTCTTCCGCCTGCTGGAGCGCGTCAAGCGCATCGAGCCCAGCGCGGACGGCCGCTACTTCACGGCGACGTGGGAAATCGAGGAGATGAACGGGGCGCTGGTCTCCATCGACTTCCGGCCCGAGCGCACGGCCAACCCCTTCTTCGGCATTTCGGGCAACACGTCCAAGCTGCTGGCCATCTTCCGGGACCCGGGGCTGCAGCCGCCGGTGAGCATCGCCCGCAGGGGCGACTGCGCGCCGCAGGCCATCGCCGCGGATGGAGCGCGCTGACATGGCGGTGCCGTCGCCGCGCATCGGCCTGCTGGGCAAGACACCCCGACAGGCCGAGTTCATCCGCTTCAACGCGGCCACCCCGCTGGCCCTCCAGCTCTACGGCTGGATGGAGGCGGGCGTGGAGCGGGCCCGGAGAGCGCGGGTGGACCTGCCCGCCGAGCCCGTGTCGTTCGTCTTCACCGCGCCCGGCCAGAAGCAGGCGCTGGTGGGGCTGATGGCGCCCAGCCGCGACAGCGTGGGCCGGGACTTCCCGCTGGCCCTCTTCACCGAGGTGTCCTCGGCGGACACGGCCGCGCGGCTCGCGCTGACGCCCGAGGCCTTCCAGCCCTTCCTTCGAGCGGCCGGAGCGCTGGCGCAGGACGCGGCGGAGCTGGACGTGCCGCTACTGCTGGAGCGCGCGGCGGCCCTGCCGCTGCCCGGCCCCGGGGACTACAACATCGCGAAGCGGCTGCTGGACACCGTGCTCACGGAGCACCACACCGTGGACCTGCTGGACCCGGTGGTGGAAGGCGCGCCGGATGGCGGCCGCTACTACGCGCTGCACACCTTCCTCACGGCGTGCGCGGGCGAGCGCGGCAAGGAGCAGGCGCCGGCCGGCGTCACGCTGGACTGTGCCCTGTCGCCCCGCGTGGGGCCCGTGGCCTGGCTGGAGTTGTCCGCGCGGCTGCTGCGGTGGACGCACCAGCCGCCCGCCCTCTTCTGGTCGGAGGGAGAGCGGCCCCGGCTGCTCATCAGCCTGGGCGCCCCGTCCCCCGCCCTCTTCGTCGCGCTCGCCCAGCCGGGCCGCCCGGGCGCGCAGGTCTGGCCCCTGCGCACCGAGCGCCCGGCCGCCATCGACCACGCACGCAAGGGCCTCACGGCCGCCGCGCGGCAGGTCATCGACGCGCCCACCACCACCCTCGAACAGCTGTTGCGCGCCCTCGCGCGCTGAAGCCCGCCCTGCCTATGCCGCCCACCCTCGAACAGCTCCGCGAGCGCGCGCTCCCCTGGGCCGAACCCGTGCCGGGTGCATCCCCCGCCGGTGTCCAGGCGAAGCATGAGCCGGCCTACGAGGCCGTCGCGACGGAGGTCGCGAAGCTGGAGTCTCCGGCCAGCAATGCCGTGCGCTGGGACGACGTCGTCGCGGGGGCGGGCGACCTGCTGAAGCACACCAGCAAGGACCTCTGGCTCGCCTCGTACATGGCCTACGGCCTGTACGTCACGCGGGGCATCGACGGTGCGGCCACCGGCGCGGCCGTGCTCGCCGAAGTCACCGAGCGCTACTGGCCGGACCTGTTCCCCGAGCTGAAGCGGCTGCGCGGCCGGGCCAACGCCGTCGCCTGGTTCGTGGAGCGGCTGGGCCGCATCCTGCCCACGGTGGACCAGGCCACGGTGAGCGCCGGGCCGCTCGACGCGCTCGACCTGGCGGTGAAGCAGCTATCGAGGCTGTCTCGCGAGCGCTTCTCGGACATGGCCCCCGCCTTCGGGCCGCTCCAGGACGCCATCGCCCGCCTGCGCGCGGGGCTCCCCGAGCCCGAGGCCCCGGCGCCAGCCTCCACCGGAAGCGGCGCGGACCTACGGGACGAAGCCCCCCGGACCGAGGCGTCGGCGTCCACGACGGTGCCGGAAGACGCTCCCGCGCCCACGAAAAACGACGGGGGTGCCAATGACAGCCCTCCGCCCGCCCAAGACAATACCTCACAAGCGGATGGCCTACCCCTGGGCAAGCCTGCAATCAAAGACACCCCTGCTGCGGGCGCGGGGACGCGCAAGGGCAGTCCATCCCATTCCCAGGGCAGCACCGAGGCGCAGGCCAAGGCCGCGCCCGCGGCCATCGCGGTGCCTCCACTGCCCGAGCTTCCCTCCGCGCCGGACCTGTCCACCGCGGAGGCGGTGACGGACTTCCTGCGCACCGTGGGCGGCGCGCTGCTGGGCGCGGCTGGAGCGCTGCGGCGCACCCGCGCCGAGGACCCGCTGTCCTACCGCCTCATCCGCATCGGCCTGTGGCTGCACCTGTCCCAGCCCCCCTCGCCCGATGCCAACGGCCGCACCGCGATCCACCCCGTCCCCGCGCCACTGCGCGACAAGCTGGAGACGCTGGCGCAGAACCAGCGCTGGAGCGACCTGCTGGACGAGTCCGAGGCCGCCCTCGCCCGGCACCGCTTCGCGCTGACGCTCCACCGCTACAGCGCCATGGCCCTGGAGGGGCTGGGTGGCGATTACTCCGGCGCCCGCACCGCGCTGGTGCAGGAGCTGGGCATCCAGCTCCGCAGGATGACGGGAGTGGAGACGCTGGTCTCCACCCTGGGAACGCCGCTCACCGACGACACCACGCGTGACTGGCTGCGCGACGAGGTCCTCCGCTCCGGCGCGGTCGCGCCCACCGCGGCCCCGGCGAGCGCGGAGCTCACCCTGGGTCCCCTGACGCTGGGGCCGCCCGTCCATGGTGATGCCTCGGCCCTGGAAGCCGAAGCCCGCACGCTGCTGGCCGAGGGCCGCGTCCACGAAGCTGTCACCCGGTTGCAGTCCGCCGTGGCCTCCGCGAGCACGGGCCGGGCCCGCTTCATTGCCCGGCTGGAGTTGGCGCGGCTGAGTGCCAATGCGGGTCAATTGTCACTCGCGCGAGCCGTCTATGATGCGCTGGACGAAGAGGTCTCCGCTCACGCGCTGGACACCTGGGAACCGGCTTTGGCCGCCGCGTGCCTGGAAGGGTGGCTGCGAACCCGCACCGCCACGGAAAAGGAGGCTGGACCGGTGGCAGTGAAATTTCGAAACCGGTATCGTCGTCTGGCGTTGTTGGATTCATCCGCCACGCTTCGCGTGGGCGCATGAATGACCCCGGTCGTACCGCGGCGAAGCTCTCCCCCATGCGACGCCCGCGTCTTCTACGCAGTTCCCAAGGAGAAAGCCGCAGATGAGCAAAGAGAGTTCCGTCGCCCCTACCGAGCGCGTCAACATCGTCTACAAGCCCGCCACCGGCAACGCGCAGGAGCAGGTGGAGCTGCCGCTGAAGGTGCTGATGCTGGGCGACTTCACGGGTCAGGAAGACGCGCGTCCGCTGGAGCAGCGTGCGCCCATCAACGTGGACAAGGCCAACTTCAACGACGTCATGGCCCAGCAGAACCTCAAGGTCACCCTGACGGCCGCGGACAAGCTCTCCGCCGACCCGGGCGCGACGATGAGCGTGTCGCTCCAGTTCAAGAACCTGAATGACTTCTCGCCCGAGAGCGTCGTCAACCAGGTGCCAGAGTTGAAGAAGCTGCTCGAGCTGCGCAGCGCGCTCAACGCCCTCAAGGGGCCCCTGGGCAACCTGCCCGCGTTCCGCAAGAAGCTCCAGGCCCTGCTCGCCGACGAAGACGGCCGCAAGGCGCTCATCAAGGAACTGGGTCTGACCGAAGAGACCAAGTAGCCCATTCCGGGGGAACTGAATCACCATGGCCAACGAGACCCAGACCCAGACGTCCACGGGCGTCGCCAATGACGCATCGCTGTCCCTGCTCGATGAAATCCTGTCCGAGGCCAAGCTGAAGCCGAAGGACGAGGGCTACGACGTCGCCAAGCGCGGCGTGCAAGCCTTCATCACGGAGATGCTGGCGCCCAACCGCGCCGAGGAGCGCGTGGACAAGGCGCTCGTCGACGCGATGATCGCCGAAATCGACAAGCGCCTGTCCTCCCAGGTGAACGAGATCCTCCACGCGCCCGAGTTCCAGAAGCTGGAGGCCTCGTGGCGCTCGCTGAAGTTCATGGTGGACCGCACCGACTTCCGCGAGAACACCCGCGTGGAGATGCTCAACGTCTCCAAGGACGACCTCCAGAAGGACTTCGAGGACGCGCCCGAGGTCACCAAGAGCGGGCTGTACAAGCTGGTGTACTCCAACGAGTACGGCGTCTTCGGCGGCAAGCCCTACGGCATCATCTCCGCCAACTACGACTTCAACGTGGGCCCGCAGGACATGGAGCTCCTGCGCAAGTGCGCCTCCGTGGCCGCCATGGCGCACGCGCCCTTCATCGGCAACGCCGCTCCGGAGGTCTTCGGCGAGCAGAGCTTCCTCAAGCTGCCGGACCTGAAGGACCTCAAGTCCCTCTTCGAGGGGCCGCAGTACGCCCGCTGGCACTCGTTCCGCGAGAGCGAGGACGCGCGCTACGTCGGCCTGGCGCTGCCGCGCTTCCTGCTGCGCCTGCCCTACGGTGAGAAGACGGTCCCGGTGAAGGCCTTCAACTTCACCGAGGACGTCGTCGGCCACCACGAGCGCTACCTGTGGGGCCACGCCTCCGTGGCGCTCACCAGCCGCGTGGCGGACTCGTTCGCCAAGTTCCGCTGGAGCCCGAACATCATCGGTCCCCAGTCCGGCGGCGCGGTGGAGAACCTGCCGCTGCACCAGTACGAGGCCATGGGGGAAATCCAGACCAAGATTCCCACCGAGATCATGCTCACCGAGCGGCGCGAGTTCGAGCTCTCCGAGGAGGGCTTCATCGGGCTCGTCTTCCGCAAGGACTCGGACAACGCGGCCTTCTTCAGCGCCAACTCCACGCAGAAGCCCAAGTTCTTCGGCAACACGCCCGAGGGCAAGGCGGCGGAGACCAACTACCGCCTGGGCACGCAGCTTCCGTACATGTTCATCATGACCCGCCTGGCGCACTACATCAAAGTGCTCCAGCGCGAGCAGATTGGAAGCTGGAAGGAGAAGGCCGACCTGGAGCGTGAGCTGAACCAGTGGCTCAGCCAGTATGTCTCCGACATGGATGACCCCGCGCCCGCCGTGCGCTCCCGCCGTCCGCTGCGGGCCGCGCGCGTGGTGGTGGAGGACGTGGAGGGTCAGCCGGGTTGGTACCGCTGCGGCCTGCAGGTGCGCCCCCACTTCAAGTACATGGGTGCTTCGTTCACCCTGTCTCTCGTGGGCAAGTTGGACAAGGAGTAGAGCCCATTTCACCCTGCGTCGGTCGTTTCAGCTAGTTTAGGGGCTCCAACAAGCCCGGGCTCACGGTGAGCCCGGGTCCACCAGCGCGCGGACGCGCGCAATGCGAAGAGGTTGAAGTCATGGCTGAATCAGTACACCTGTACCTGAAGGCGAACGGGACGGACATCAAGGGTGACAGCACGCAGACCAGCCTGGCGCGTGCGGACTCCATCGAGTGCGTGTCCTACAGCCAGAAGGTCTTCACCGCTCGCGAGGCCGGCTCCGGTCTGGCCACGGGCCGCCGCCAGTACGAGGGCATCGAGATCACCAAGCGCATCGACAAGTCGTCGCCGCTGCTGATGAAGGCCCTCTGCGAGAACCAGGTCATCGACGCGACCTTCAAGTTCTTCCGTCCGAACCCCACGGGCGACGGCACCACCGAGCAGTTCTACACGGTGGAGATCAAGAAGGCGCGCATCAACGCCATCCAGCAGACGGTGCCGAACTCCTTCGTCCCGGCGAGCACCAACCTCCCGCCGATGGAGACCATCAGCTTCGTGTTCCACTCCATCTCCTGGACCATCACCCAGGGCGGCGTCACGCACCTGGACACCTGGGACCAGCAGCGTTGATGGCCGTCCCTCCACCGGCCGTCCGCGAGGCAGGCAACGCGGGCGGCCGGGGGTGGGCCCCCTGTCGCTGAAGAGAATCCATGGGCTCCCGAGGCTTGTTGTCACGCATCGCTGAAGGCAACGGCACGCTCGCCCCGAAGGGCGACGTCGTTGAATCCATCGCCGAGCACCTGCGCAACCTGCTCAACACGCGCAAGGGAGAGTCCGTGGCGTCGCCGGGCTACGGCATCCTGGACCTGAACGACATCGTCCACTCGTACCCGTCCGCGATTCCAAGGATGACGCAGTCCATCCGGACGGCCATCCAGGAGTTCGAGCCGCGCCTGAAGAGCGTGGTGGTCCACTACAACGCGGACCCGGTCGACCCGACGGCGCTGCGCTTCGATATCACCGCCCAGCTGGCCACCCGGGACCGGCGCGGGCTGGTGCGCTTCCACACCCAGGTACACCCGGGCGGGCGCGTGGACTTGTGGTGAGCGGTTCGAGTCCCGGCGTGCGGGGTGGAGGGCGAGGATGTTCAGCAAGTACTACTTGAGCGAGCTGTCGTACCTGAGGGAGATGGGGCGGGCCTTCGGCCTGGCCAACCCCTCCGTCGCGGGCCTGCTGGTGGAGCGCGGCGCGGACCCGGACGTGGAGCGGCTGCTGGAGGGCTTCGCGTTCCTCGCGGCCCGCATCCGCGAGCGGGTGGACGACGACGTGCCGGAGCTGGTGCACGGCCTCACGGAGCTGCTGCTGCCGCACTACCTGCGCCCGCTGCCGGCCTCCACCATCGTCGAGTTCACGCCGCACCTGCGCGCGCTGCGCGGCCGCTCGCGGCTGGCCGCGGGCGTGGAGGTGGCCTCCCAGCCCATCGACGGCACGTCCTGTGTCTTCCGCACCACCACGGACGTGGACCTGATGCCCGTGCAGCTCACCGACGCGCTGCTGGACCGCTCGTCCATCACCTCGCCCGTGCTGCGGCTGTACTTCCAGACGACGGAGCAGGGCCGCGCGGAGGTGTTCCGCGAGCAGGGCCTGCGCCTGTTCATCCACTCGGAGCTGTCCGCCGCCTCGGTGGTGTTGCTGTGGCTGCTGCGCTATTGCCGGCAGGTGCGCGTGCGCGGCGCGGTGGCCCAGGGCGACGGCATCAAGCTGCCGGCGAGCGCCATCCACCCGGTGGGCTTCGACCGGAGCTTCAGCCTGCTGCCCTGGCCGCGCGCCAGCGAGGGGTACCGGCACCTCCAGGAGTACCTGACGCTGCCGGAGAAGTTCCTGTTCTTCGAGGTGCGTGGGCTGGACGCCGCCGCCGGGCTGAAGGAGGACCGCTTCGAGCTCGCCTTCCACCTGGAGCGGCCGCCGCCCCTGGACGCGCGCATCCACCGGGAGATGTTCCGGCTGCACTGCGCGCCGGTGGTGAACCTCTTCAACGTGCCCGCGGACCCCGTCCTCCACCGCGCGCTGGACCGGGAGCACCTGCTGCGCGCCTCGGACCTGCCGCCCAACCACGCCGAGGTGTACTCGGTGGACACGGTGACGGGACTGAAGGCCGGGCGCAACGAGCGGCGCGTCTACCGGCCCTTCTACGAGTTCACCCACACCGCGGGCGGTGACGCGGAGCAGGCCTTCTACCGGCTGCGCCGGGCGCCCTCGCCGCTGGACGAGGGCATCGACACGTACATCACCCTGGAGACACCGAGGAACGTCGTCCCGGACCTCGGCGCCGAGGAGGCGCTCTCCATGGACCTGACGTGCACCAACCGCTCGCTGCCCTCGCGGCTGCAGGTGGGGGACCTCACCGTGTCCACGTCCGCCAGCCCCACGCAGGCGAAGTTCAAGAACATCTCTCCGGTGAGCCGCCCGGCGCGCGCGCCGCTGGGCGCCGAGCTGCACTGGCGGCTCCTGTCGCACCTGGCCATCAACCAGCACTCGCTGGCGGACGCGGCGGCGCTGCGCCGGCTGATGGACCTGTACAACTTCCACTCGCTCACCGACAACCTGGCCGCGCGCGCCAGCCGCCTGCGCATCAACGCCATCCGCGCGGTGGAGACGAAGCCGGTGACGCGCTTCCTGGAGGGAGCGCCGCTGCGGGGCCACCGCACCCGGGTGGACCTGGACGAAGAGAACTTCATGGGCGTGGGGGACTCGTTCCTCTTCGGATGCGTGCTGGAGGAACTGCTCGCCTCCCATGTCACCATCAACTCCTTCAATGAGCTGAGCATCCGGCTCCACCCCTCGCAGACGGAGTTCGCGTGGCTTCCGAGGAACGGCTCCCAGACGCTCTTGTAGAAGCGGCCCGGCAACTGGCCGAGCTGGCGCCCCGGGTGGGTTTCTTCCCCCTGGTGGCGTTCCTGGAGCGGCTGACGTCGCAGGGGACGCGCGTGGGCGGAGCGGGCCCCGTCAACGAGGAGATGATCCGCTTCCGGCACGACCCGTCCCTGGGCTTCTCGTCCGGAGACGTCAGCGCGGTGACGCTGCACCACGTCCCGGTCCGGGCGGAGGACCCGTACTCGAAGCGGCCCCTGTTCGAGGTGGTGACGCGCTTCCTGGGACTGACGGGCGCGGTGAGCCCCCTGCCCCACTACATCGCGGAGGAGGTGGCGCAGGAGGACCCGGACCACCCGGTGCGGCGCGAGTTCCTGGACCTGTTCCACCACCGGCTGCTGTCGCTGCTGTACCGCATCGAATCGAAGTACCGCGTCACCAGCGAGACGGACACGTCGTTCTCGGACCAGTGGTCGCGGCGGCTGCTGGCGCTGGGCGGCTTCGACACGTACGAGAAGCCCCTGGAGGGCAGGCTGCCCACATGGCGCCTGCTGCGCATCGCCCCGCTGCTGGCCAGCCGGGCGCGGACGTCCGAGCAGTTGGAGGTCGCGCTCGAGGACGTGCTGGGCGAGGACCTGGAGGGCGCCCGCGTGTCGGTGCGCCAGTTCGTGGGCCGCTGGGTGGACATCGACGCCCGGGCCCGGCTGGGGCACTCCAACCACCAGCTGGGGCGCAACATGCTGCTGGGCGGCAAGGCCTTTGACCGGACGGGGAAGATTCAAATCCACATCCGGCCGCTGCCGCCACGCGCCTACAAGCGGCTGATGCAGGAGGGGGACCTGCTGCCGCTGGTGCGCGAGGTGGTGTCCCTCTTCGTGAGGGACCCCCTGGAGTACGACTTGGAGTTGGGGCTCACCGAGGGCGTGCAGCACCAGTTCCGGCTCTCGACCCGGGAGCCGAGCCAGCTGGGCCGGGACACGTGGCTGGGCATCAGTCAGCAGACCCAGCTGAGCGTCCCGGTGGTGAAATGAGTCGTTAGAGCAGTCGGGCGCCGGGCGCGGGCAATTGCGGCGCCAGAGGGCGCCCGGTATACCGTCCACCATCGCTGTCACCCCTGGGGGCTCCCATTCGCGTCGATCCGAAAGCGCTCGTCCGTCGCCTGACGCCCACCTCTACCCGTCTGCTCGAGGCCGCCGTGGCCCGGGCCAGCGCGGGACGGTTCTATGAAATCGTCCCGGAGCACCTGCTGGTGCAGATGCTGGAGCCGGAGGACTCGGACGTCGCGCGCATCCTCCAGCAGTTCGGGGTGGACCGCCGCCACCTGCTGGCCAGCATGGAGCGCGCGCTCCAGGGCCTGCGCGCGGGCAACGCGGGCCGGCCCGTCTTCTCCGAGACGCTCTTCCAGTGGTTCGAGGAAGCGTGGCTGCTGGCCTCCGTGGAACAGGGCGCCACGCGGCTGCGCTCCGGCCTGCTGTTCGCCCAGTTCGTCAGCCGCCGCGCCCGCTACACCGCGGAGCTGTTCCCCGAGCTGGACGCCATCCGCCGCGACGAGCTGATGGGCTCGCTGGACGTGGTGCTGCAACCCTCGCCGGAGAACGTCGAGGTGACCTCCGCGGACGCCGCGGCCAGTGGCGGCATGGGAGGCGCGACCGGCGGCGCGGGGGGCCGGGGAGACGAGGCGCTCAAGCGCTTCGCCACGTCCTTCACCGGCCGGGTGCGAGAGGGGAAGATCGACCCCATCTTCGGCCGGCACCGCGAAATCCGGCAGATGGTGGACATCCTCTCCCGCCGCCGGAAGAACAACCCCATCCTGGTGGGCGAGCCCGGCGTGGGCAAGACGGCGCTGGTGGAGGGCCTGGCCTGGGCGATTGTCCGGGGCGAGGTGCCCGACGCGCTGAAGAACGTGGAGCTGTTGGGGCTGGACCTGGGCCTGCTCCAGGCCGGCGCGGGCGTGCGCGGCGAGTTCGAGAACCGGCTCAAGGCCGTCATCGCCGAGGTGAAGGCCTCCCCCACCCCCATCATCCTGTTCATCGACGAGGCGCACACCATCATCGGCGCGGGCGGCTCGCAGGGTGGCACGGACGCCTCCAACCTGCTCAAGCCGGCGCTGGCGCGCGGAGAGCTGCGCACGCTCGCGGCCACCACCTGGGCCGAGTACAAGAAGTACTTCGAGAAGGACGCCGCGCTGGAGCGGCGCTTCCAGCCGGTGAAGGTGGAGGAGCCCAGCGTGGAGGACGCGGAGCTGATGCTGCGCGGCCTGCGGCCCACGTACGAGGCAGCGCACGGCGTCACCATCCGCGACGAGGCCGTCACCGCCGCGGTGCGCCTGTCCAGCCGGTACATCTCCGGCCGGCAGCTTCCGGACAAGGCGGTGGATCTGCTCGACACGTCCGCGGCCCGCGTGAAGATCGAGCTCTCCACGCGTCCCGAGGAGCTGGTGCAGCTGGACCAGGAGATTTCAGCGCTGGAGCGCGAGCGAGACGCGCGCAAGCGTGACCTCGCCGAGGACGCTGGCGGCGAGGGCGCGCAGGCCAACCTGGACGCCGCCGAGGAGAAGCTGAAGGCCACGGTGGACGCACGCGCCGCGCTGCACGCGCGTTGGGAGAACGAGCGCGCCGCGGTGGCCGCGCTGATGGAGGCGCGCAAGGCGCTGCGCGCGGCCCCCGCGGACACCGACACCGCGCCCCTGAAGACGGCGGTGGACGAGGCGGCGGCCAAGCTGGAGAGCGCGCGCGGCGAGGTGCCGCTGGTGCACGCGGACGTGGACGCGGACATCGTCGCGCGGGTGGTGGCGGGCTGGACGGGCGTGCCCGTGGGGAAGATGCGCAGCGACCTGCTGGAGTCGGTGCTCCACCTGGAGGACAAGCTCCGCGGGCGCGTGCGCGGCCAGGAGGCGGCCCTGAAGAAGGTGGCGGAGATCATCCGCATCTCGCAGGCGGGCATCCGCAACCCCGATACGCCCATTGGCGTGATGCTCTTCGTGGGCCCCAGCGGCGTGGGCAAGACGGAGACGGCGTTGGCGCTGGCGGACGCGCTCTACGGCGGCGAGCGCTTCATGACGACGCTCAACATGAGCGAGTTCCAGGAGAAGCACACGGTGAGCCGGCTCATCGGCTCGCCCCCGGGATACGTCGGCTACGGCGAGGGGGGGCTGTTGACGGAGGCGGTGCGCCAGCGGCCCTACTCCGTCGTGCTGCTGGACGAGTGCGAGAAGGCCGACCTGGAGGTGATGAACCTCTTCTACCAGGTGTTCGACAAGGGCTCGCTGACGGACGGCGAGGGCCGCGCGGTGGACTTCAAGAACACCGTGCTCATCCTCACCAGCAACCTGGGCTCCGACCTGGTGATGCGCATGTTCGAGGACGGCGCGCAGCCCACCTCCGAGGAGGTGCTGTCGGTGATTCGTCCCACGCTCAGCCAGCACTTCAAGCCAGCGCTGCTGGCGCGCATGACCGTCGTGCCCTTCGGCCCTGTGCAGCGCGACGTGATGCGCCAGATTGCTGAGATGAAGCTGGCCAAGCTGGTGGGCCGGCTGCGCGAGGCGCACAACGTGGAGACGACGCTGGCGCCGGAGCTGCTGGACGAGCTGGCGCGCCGGTGCACGGAGTCGGAGATGGGCGCGCGCAACATGGAGCAGATTCTCCAGGGCTCGCTGATGCCGGCGCTGTCCCGCGAGCTGCTGCAGCACCTGGTGGGCGGCTCGGTGCCTCCGAAGCTGCACGTGGCCCTGACCGAGGAAGGCGACTGGGACCTCCGCTTCACCCAGGCCTGAGAGACCCCATGAAACGAACGCTTCAGGCCTCCGCCGTCGCGCTGTCCCTGCTGGCCGGCTGCGCCACCGTGCCCAAGCCGGCGATGTGCTTCGCCGAGGCAGGGCCCAACGCGCGCTCCTTCCCCACGCCGGACACCTGGTTCTCGCTGCTGCTGCACGGCTACGACAAGAGCACCAGCGCCAACCCGCGTCCCACGGTGGACTGCGCCGGCGCCCCGGTGTGGTGGCAGGACCCGGCCGCGGACGAGTGCGCGGAGGCCGGACCGGACGCGCAGCCGCTGCCTCCCGCGGAGAAGCTCGGTGAGGAGGACCTCGTCCTGGAGACGCTCCAGGCCGGCCAGCGGCTGGTGTGGGTGATGACGCGGCGCTTCACCAACGGAGAGGCCCTGGGGCCGGTGGCGCTGGTGGAGACCACCGAGCAGGGCTTCCGGGTGGAGGCGCTGGGCTCGCTGCGCGCCATGGCGAAGAACACGACGCTTCGCCTGGAGAAGGTGCGCGGCACGCAGATTCTGGTGGCGGAGGGGGACGCGTGCACCCCCGGCGGCGAGGAGGTCTGCCGCCGCCACGCGCGCATCATGCCGCTGCGCACCAACCGCTTCTTCAGCGAGTCCGTGTCCAACGCGAGCCGCGCGTGCCTGGGCGCCGCGTGGTTCCCCCTGTCCCGCGAGCTGACCTTCGAGCTGCCCAACGGCCTGCGCCGGAAGTTCGAGCTGACGTCCACCCTCACCTTCGCAGAGGACGGCATCAGCGTGCAGGAGCAGGTGCAGGTGAGCGACTCCGACCCCGAGCAGCCGGACGTGGCGCCGCGCCTCTACCGCCGCGCCCAGGACACGCGCACCCTGGAGCTGGCGAACAACGCGCTGCTGGGCAACAAGGCGTCCCTGTGGTCGCGCATGGTGGAGCAGCAGGTGCGCATCGGCGCCCGTGCGGTGCCGGAGGCCCCCATCTGGGCCCTGCCCGCGAAGAAGGTGACGCAGGGCGCCACGGATGCCGCGCCGGCCCCCCAGCCCCAGTCCCCCACACCAGCGGGAGGCGCCAGCCCGGCCAGCAAGCCGGCAGGCAAGAAGCCCAGCGCGGCCCCCGGCGGCCCGTAGCGCCCGCGCCTCGCTGACGCACCGCGGCCCCCGTGACGCTTCGATTTTTTGAAGCAGTCACGGGGGCTTTTCCTATTTGCGGCAAAAGCGTCACGAAGACAGAGATAGGGGGAGGGCTCATGGTGGGCCCTAGAAGGAGCGTCGTGGATGCGAGTCGAAATCCGAGCCCGGAACATCCCCCTCACGGAGACCCTTCGAACCTACACCGAGCGCCGCGTGCGCTTCGCCCTGGACCGGCTATCCGACAGGGTGAAGGACGTCGTAGTGCGCTTGGAGGACGCCAACGGCCCCAAGGGTGGTGTGGACCAGGTGTGCCGCGTGGCAATCCGCTTGGAGCATGGACGGGAGCTGGCCATCGAGTCCGCGGATGTGAACCTGCTGGCGGCCATCGACCGGACGCTGGAGCGCGCCAGCAACGCGGTCACCCGCGCCGTGGGCCGCGCGCAGCGGCAGGACAGCGCCCGGCTGCGTGACACGGCCTGGCTGCCCGACGAGGCCGCTGCTCTGACATGATGTGCCCCCGGCACGGCCGCCCACCCCGGGCGGCCGTCGCCGACCCGACGCAGGAGGATGTGCATGGAAGGCGGTACCAGCGCGCTCGCGCGGCTGAAGTCTACCTGGGCCCGGGCCCGAAGCCGCTGGTGGGTGCGCTGGGGTGTGGACCTGGCCGTGCTCGCCGTGCTCTTCGCGGCGGTGGCCGCGTGGCAGGCCCGCAACCTTCCCGGCGCCGGGACACCTGCCCCCGACTTCACCCTGACCTCGCTGTCGGGTGACACCGTGCGGCTCGACGCGCTGCGGGGCAAGCCCGTGGTGGTGGCCTTCTGGGCGCCCTGGTGTGGCGTCTGCGGGATGGAGTCCTCGAACCTCTCCCAGCTGCGCAAGCTCGCGGGGGACTCCGCCCACGTGCTGTCCGTCGCCGTGGCCTACGAGGACGAGGAGGCCGTGCGCGGCTTCGTCCAGAAGCACGAGGTGGATTACCCGGTGCTGCTGGGAGACGACGCCATCCAGTCTGCCTGGCGCGTGGACCGCTTCCCCACCGTGTTCTTCGTCTCGCCCGAGGGGCGCGTGGAGCGGGCCGCGGTGGGCTACACCACCCTTGCCGGACTGTCCTGGCGGCTGATGCTGTAAGCCAGCGCGCGCCCCACGGCGCGCCAGCCTCGACGTTCGCCAGGGCGCCTCGCCCTGGCAGGACCATCGGCGCGGGATGCCGTCTTGGCATCTCAAGACACTCCGCTAGATGGAGTAGTCCCCCACGAAGAGGGTGGCGGTCCGGACGTCGGCGCGCACCGAGTCGCCCTCGGTGAGCCCGAGCGCATCGAACTCGGAACGCGGCACCTCCACCATGACCTCGTCGCCGGTGGGCAGCCGGAGGAACACCTTCACGTAGCCCCCCACCGGCTTGAGCCGCTCCACCCGTCCCATGGCGGTCGACGCACTCGCCGCGTCCGTGAGCGACCGTGCCAGCTTGATGTCATGCGGACGAACGAAGGCCCGCACCGGCTCGCCCTCGCGCGCGGCGGCTGGCGCCGCGATGGACAGCGCCCCCATGTCCGCCCTCCCCGCCTGCACGTGGCCACGCAGCACGCTGCCACCCCCAATGAAGGACGCAACGAAGGGGGAGGCGGGCCTGTCATAGATGTCCGCGGGCGAGCCGGCCTGTGCCACCCGCCCCTCGCTCATCACCACCACGTGCTGGGAGATCTCCAGGGCCTCCTGCTGGTCATGCGTCACCAGCAGCGTCGTCAGCCGTGTCCGCTCATGCAGGGCGTGGAGCCACTCGCGCAGCTCCTCACGGACGCGCGTGTCCAGCGCGCCAAAGGGCTCGTCCAGCAGGAGCACGCGGGGGCGGATGGCCAGGGCGCGAGCGAAAGCCACCCGCTGGCGCTGCCCGCCAGAGAGCTGCCCGGGGTAGCGACGCGCCAGGTGCTCCAGTTGCACCATGCGGAGCATCTCCTCCACCCGCGCGTCGCGCTCGGCCCTGGGCACGCGCCGTATCTCCAGGCCGAAGGCTACGTTCTCCCGCACCGTCATGTGCTTGAAGAGGGCGTAGCTCTGGAAGACGACCCCCACCCCGCGCTGCTGTACGGGCATCGTGGTGCAGTCCACGCCATCGATGAG
>Ga0182745_1002708_pt1 | contig 15616 bp, 13 predicted proteins | sample eDN3rd30CKraftBY_FD_128523 | JGI IMG/M metagenome (GOLD analysis project Ga0182745, IMG submission 128523) | Enriched backyard soil microbial communities from Emeryville, California, USA - eDNA 3rd pass 30_C Kraft BY (version 2) (version 2) | ecosystem: Environmental > Terrestrial > Soil >...
AAATCATTGAAGCCGCTAAAAACTTGAAATTAATCGGCCGCGCAGGTGTTGGTGTCGACAATATCGATTTAGCAGCAGCTACTGAGCATGGTGTGATTGTAGTGAATGCTCCAGATGGAAACACAAACTCTGCAGCAGAGCATACAATCGCCATGATGACATCTCTTGCCCGCCATATTCCACAAGCGTACAATGCGTTAAAAAATGGCGTATGGGACCGCAAATCTTATGTAGGTGTCGAGCTTAAAAATAAAACGCTAGGGGTTGTTGGATTCGGACGTATCGGTACTGAAGTGGCTTACCGTGCAAAAGGCCAACGAATGAACGTGATTGCCTACGATCCATTCTTAACAGAAGAACGCGCTAAAGAGCTTGGCATCACTAAAGGTACAGTGGATGAAGTCGTTCAAGCAGCAGATTTTATCTCATTACATACACCATTATTACCAGAGACACGTAACCTTATAAATAAAGATAAGTTTGCGATCATGAAAAATGATGTACGCATCATCAACTGTGCACGCGGCGGAATCATCGACGAAGATGATTTATATGATGCAATTGTAGAAGGTAAAGTCGCTGGTGCTGCTCTTGACGTATTCGTAGAAGAACCAGCAACTAATCACAAATTATTAACTTTACCGCAAGTAATTGCGACACCACACTTAGGTGCATCGACAATTGAGGCGCAAGAATCTGTAGCTGTTGACGTATCTAACGACATTATTAAATTCTTTAAAACAGGTACTGTAACGAATCCAGTAAACACGCCTTCAATTCCAAAAGAACTGCTTGCACAAGTAGAACCATTCTTTGGACTAGCTGAGAAATTAGGAATCTTCCTATCTCAAGTAACAGCTGAGCCAATTAAAGAAATTAACATTTCTTACGCAGGTGAAGTGGCAAACTATGATGTACGCCCTTTAACATCAAATAACTTAAAAGGCTTACTGCAAAAAAATCATGGTCAGCATGTAAACGATGTAAATGCTCGTTACTTATCTGAACGGATCGGCATCAAGATTAATGAACATAAAACAACAACGGCTAAAGGCTTCACAAACTTAATCACAGTTGAAGTGAAAACAGAAAACGAAGTGCATACGGTAGCAGGTACGCTTCTTAACGGCTTAGGTGCACGTATCGTAAAAGTAGAAAACTACGTGGTTGACGTTATTCCACAAGGTCACCTTCTTTACATCAAAAACACGGACAAACCGGGTGCAATCGGCCGTGTAGCAACTAAACTTGCCGAGAAAGAAATCAACATCGCAACGATGCAAGTAGGCCGTGACCAAGTCGGCGGTACTGCAATCATGATGTTAACAATCGATAACGAAGTAACAGCTGAGGACTTAAACTTTGTCGCACAGCTTGAAAATATCGACGAAGTAAAAGCAATTACACTTTAATAGTTGAAAACGGGAATGCCTCACTCTTTTCGAGTGGGGCGTTTTTGTTTGCTGTTGATGCTGGCTTTTTAACTGTAAAATGATAAAAGTGAGATTCAACTCCCTTTTCGCCCAAAACAAAAAACAGATGAGAGAACCAAACATTTCCTCACCTGTTCTATCAATTTTTATATTGTTTTCAGCAGCTCCAAAAGCTCTGTTAAGGATGTTACTTCATATGTCGGAGTTACTTCTGTTTCATTGACCTTGCCTTCGCGGTTGATCCAGACATTTTTCATGCCGACACTGGCTGAGCCTTTTATGTCTGTATTTAAGTTGTCCCCCACCATGATGCCTTCGCTTGCTTCGATGCCCGCTTTTTCCATCATAAACTCAAATAATTCAGGATTTGGTTTTCCTTTTCCAAAATCGCCTGAAATAATGACATGGTCAAAATATGGACGAATTTCTGGTGTGATTTCCAGCTTTAAATTTTGTAAGCTTGGCGCACCATTTGTCAGTAATACAAGCTGATATTGTTCCTTCAAGATATCTAGCACTGCATATGTATCTTCATAAACAAATGGAGATTTTTTACGTTCTTCCACAAAACGTTCCCCAAGCTCGGCACCAAATGCTGAATCGTCAATACCCAAAACCTTTAACCCATTTGTCCACGCATCCTTGCGGTAAGCCGAAATAATTCCCTTCATCTTTTGGAAAGAATCTGTTGGATCGTCAAATGTTCCCCATAGCCCTTCAAAAGGATTGATCCCTATTAGTACTGTGTAGTCATATGTCTCGTAAGCTTCATATAATTTCCGCGCTTCACTTCGTACTGCTTTTTCCAGTTTGCCAGGATCTATATCATATTTCCCCTGTGCGTAGGCGCAAGTTTTTTCAAAAGCTGTTTTAATACTATGTAAGTCCCATAATAACGTATCGTCTAAATCAAAAATAATTGTTTTTACTGGCATGTCCGCTCTCCTATATCCATCTAATTATTTTCTGCCCTTTTCCTTCAACGATTGTAGCTCCACCTTATTTTATCATATTTTCAGAATTATTAGGATAAGAGATTTATAGACAATTCAATCACATTTAATGTGCCCCGCTAATCTTGGTTATACAAGCCTAAGCGATAGCATATGCTCATTTAAACACCAAATAGCTACTAGAAGAAGGAGAGGAACGATGATTAAAAAGTTTGCATCTGACGCTCTAGGACTATCAGATATTGGGAAGGTGATTGAACCCTACGACTACGAAAAAACCGAAGCTGATGATTACCTCCTATACGAAAAAGGTGAACGCATTTATTTTCTTATTAAAACAAAGAACGATGAATACTGTTTTACAAACTTCGCGTTAATACACGTGGACGGCGAATCAACAGTCAATAAAAAACGAATATTAAAACGCTATGATTATAAATTTCATACATTACGTCAAGTTTCCTTTGAAACAGTAGGGACGATGGATATGGATATCGAAATAAATTTTACCATTGGCGAAACGGCATTCAATATTAATGTTCATAAAAATTTCTCTGAGAAAACAAAAGATTTATATAAAAGCTTAGTGACTATTGAACGGATTATGCGCGACAATGAAAAACATCGCAATTTTATGTTCGACAGTTTAGAATATGCTACGCGAAGTCTTGCTTCCTCAAGCTTTGCTCAAACCTCTCCAGCAGAATCCTATAAGTCCATTGTGGAGTTTACAAATCAATGGCTGCAGGATTGCAGTCGAATCTATTCTAAAGAGGATTACAGCGATGTATTTGATCTTTTTATAAGAAGATAAATGACCCATCCCGCACTCTTACTTTTGAGCACGGGATTTTACTTGAACTTTGCTTTTTTGATTTTTCAGCTGTTCTAAAAGATTCCAACTTGGTCTTTTTTTTGGTTGCATCATTCATTACCGTTATTTGATAATCTTCTTTTAGGTATCCCTTATCATGTTATCTAGTTATCCACTTAACGGAATTTAATATTTCTTTCAATAAAAAAAAGAATAGCTTTTACGCTATTCTTCTCAACTATTCACTGTATATTGGTTTCGTCCGTTGCGTTTGGATTCGTATAGGGCGTCGTCTGCTAATTTGAAGAGTTCTTTATATTCGGTGATGGCTCCGTTTTGGTTCGTACTGGCTCCTAAACTTATTTGAAGGTCGATTTTTTCGCCATCGACTTCAATTAGGGCGCCGGATAGCTGACGGTAAAGATTATCTACAATTTCTACCAAATCCGCCTTTGATGATGTCTTCACAATTGCAACAAATTCGTCCCCGCCATATCTTGCAAAAACGCTTTCATGTACTGACAAGACATCCTTCGCTTTCTTCACGGTATACTTCAACACATCATCCCCAACAAGGTGGCCATATCGATCATTTATTTGCTTAAAATAATCGACATCTAATATGAAAAAGCCGATTAACTGATCGGTCTTTTTCGCTTCCTTTAACCATTTTTGAATGTTTTCTTCAAAATAACGACGATTATAGCAAGCCGTTAATGGGTCCTTCGTTGAATTGAATTCATATTGTTTCTCATTTTGCGTCATTTCGATATGCATCAGGTTTTGGTTTAAGTTGATTTCTTTTATGGTCAGTAAAATATCAATATAATCCTTTTGAATTGCGATTAAGCGATCTTTATCGTTTAGTTCCGTGTTTACCTCAACAAGTATTTTATTGATTTCCTCTAATAGGATTAGATCGTTATTTCTAACGGCAAAGTCCTTCGCTTTCACCAATAAATCATTTGCTTCTTCATATCGTTTTTGCGCTTTCAACCATAGCCCCTTATATTGCAGAAAGTAAATGGCCGTTTTCATCATTGGCTTTCCTTCAAAATAAGAAGACAAAAATTCAAAAAGCTGCTCCGCTTTATTAAATTCACCTAAATTCGTATAGGCCTTTGATAAGTTTAAACGGATAAAGATCATCAACTCTTCTTCATGCTCTTCGTTCAGCTTTTGCGATAATTTAAGTGCTTTTAGAAGAATATCCACCGCTTGATCGGGTTGGTCTTCAACTATATAATAAACACCTAAATTATTATAAATTTTACATAGGAAATATAAATCGTTAATTTTTTTGGCCAAGTCTTTGGCTTTATTTAAATATACAAAATACTTTTCTTGGTTGCCCAACTCCCCGCACACACTGGCAAAGGTATTAAGATATTGGATTCTCTGACCATCTGCACCGTAGTCATCAATCCATTCCGTGATTTTTTTCAAGTCGGCAATACAAGCTTGGATATCACCTAAATTATAAAAAACTTTACTTCTATTCAAATATAAATCTATCAATAAGTTATAATTACCCTCTTGTAATGCAAGGCTTGTTGTAGGATCGAATAGGTTTAAAAATTCATCGAACCGAGCTTCTCTTACTAGGGCATGCATCGTAATATTTAATTCCTTTAGTTCTTGCAATTTCCCACTCCCTAACCAATCCGCAACTACTTTTGTCATAAATTAGTTATACATGATATCCATGTCGTTTACAATAATTGTAATGAAAAAATCTAACAAAAATGAATTTTCTGTCTTTTATCAGTTTAAGTATATTGGCTTACTTAGTAAAATTCTAAGCATGTTGCATCTACCGCTTTTCTCTGTGCTTATGTGAGTGCTTCCCCACACTTGTTATCACTTCTAAAAAAATACTTTAACTGTGAAAGCACAATAAAGAGGCTTCTCAAAAGTTCCATCACCTTCTTAGAGCCTCTTTCTGCATGAATTATTTCAAGAAAAAGTCGTTAGTAAATAGCGATTCTAGCAGTGGTTTATAATGTCTTTTAGTTGCTTGGTATTGTTCTATAATCTTTGCTGAACTGTTTTCAATGATTTCCACACGGTCCAATAAGTCTTGCGTTAACTGCTTTGAATCCGTAGAAATAACTAAATATTCTAAGCCAAGAGAGGCTGCACTATCGAATACTTTGAAGCGATAGCCTAAAGCAATTGCTGGGACATTCGCTGTGAAAGAGAGGTAATTCGCATGAAGTTTAAAGTTAATGGTAGCTGTACATTTCGATAACACTGCCATTAACTCTTGCTCTTTATAAAGATTAGTATCGAGTACTACATTTTCTGGATCATTTATCTGTTTATATAGCCTTTCACAATGTGGGATGTCGTTCCCCCATACAGTATAAATCATGATTTTATAGCCAGACTCAATCAGCTTTTTAGTTGCTTCAACTAACTGCTCCTCCACTATTTTTTCATTTCCGCCATATAGCCGGTTAAATGTAGTTCCCCAATTGATGCCAATGACTTTTTCCTTTTGTTTGAGCCTTTCCGGTTGGGGTTCTTGCAATAACAATCCTGGATCCCCAATTACCTCTACTTTTTTCGCCTTTTCACTTCCAAGCATGATTTCAATGGCCTTTTTCGTTAATTGGCCTCGCACCCCTGCAAATACTGAGTTTTCAATGACTTCCTCCAGCACTTCTACGTCCTTTTGCTTGAAATTTTGGTCTAAAGAATCTAATTGATCGTTTATCAACAAATCAAGATTTTTCTTCTCAATCCAATCTAGTCCTGAACCCCATATAGCTACAGATTTCCCGAGTTTCAATGCATTTTGGAGGATTTGGAGATAGCCTGGCAAAAGAAGCGACCCTCCACCTAATATAACCATATCAAATTGGTCAAGATTTTTAAGATCTACTCCAGGTACTGAAGGCGTAATTTCAAACTGCTTTCCATTTAAATATTCAGTGCATTTCTCTTTGAAAATATTCCACAGCAATTCATCGCCTAAATTATTAAAACCAATCCAGCCTATATATAGGAGCTTTTTCAAATTTCACTCCCTCCTTTTATTGTTTCGGTGTACACCTTTATAATTTCCGTTGTTAAATTTTGAATATTAAACTTCTCTTCTACGATTTCTCTAGATTTAAGGCCATTTAACTTCAGCGATTCTTTATTTGATAGAAGTTTTTTTAGATTGTCTCTCAAAATATGTCTACTGCAATGAGATTTCGAACCGTGGTCTCCGAAGTAGTACGCCCATGCTTCATCGATATTCTCTTGCGTAACGGCCCCAAAGTAACCATGATTCCCAACAGCCAAAACGGACTTTTCTGATGCCATTGCCTCTAATGCCACCCGGCCAGTACCTACAACACAATCTGCCAGTGAATAATAAGCATGCATATTCATCTGTTCCCCAACTATATGGATGAAAGAATCATTGCAAAGCTTCTCAATATAATGCGCTAGATTTCGTATATCACCTAACCTGTCGCCGTCACCCACTACAAGAACATGAAGATTAGGAAAAACATTCAACTTAAGATCCTTGCAAGCTCTTAGAAACATTGTACAAACATTCGCCTTTGCCCATGCAATTCTACTTGCATAAAGAACAACAATAGCTTCTTTAGGAATTTTCAATTCATTTTTTAATGCATCCGATACGAAATTCGTTGGATACTCCTCTAAATTAATGCCATTCGGGATTAAGTGCGTCCTTTTCACACCAAATGATTTGATATACTCGCATAGTGGCGGACTAACACAAATGACGGAATCAGATAACGCTAGAAGTTTACGGATTTCCTCATCCGGATAGTAGGTGCCGTGTACGGTAAAAACTGTCGCAATCCCTTTATTTTTTGCTGCATTTCCGGCCAAGTAACCTGATGGTGTTTGGTGGAAGTGAACAAGGGATATTTTTTCACTTTCAATAATTTCCTCTATTTTTCCCACCAGTTTATTCTCCAGGTTTAGTGTACTAGGGAAATCCACATGATAGATTGGACAATTAAGTGCTTCAAAGGTGCTTACCAAACTGCCTTTTTTGCGAGCAGCGATGGCAACAAATACGTTATTTTTGATTAATTCCTTTGCCAATCCCAATACATGGGTTTCTGTCCCCCCAACATATAAGGCATCCGTAACTAGCAAAACCCTTGCATTATCCACTTTTATCACTACCATAAAATTCTTTGGAACGCTGTTTGTCATGAAGGCGATAGTAATATAAGACCTCTCTTAGATTGTCTATTTTTAAATTAGCATTTAGAAATTTTACGATAAATTCATAATCCTCTGCTCCTGTAATTCGTCGAGTTGGTCCGCCAAGTACATCAAACACTCTACCATGGAATAATATTGTCCCGTGGCAAACACAATGCTTGCCAGCCGCGTAAACCTTACGAATCGCCTCTCCATAATGCAGCCAATCCGCTTCTTTCCCTTTTTCTTTACTCCCATTATTAAATGCTCGATAATTCGTTCCGACTAAATCATAATCTGGATTTTCCAATAAAAATTCTACTTGTTTTTCAAAGCGAGAAGGGTCTGAAATGTCATCGGCATCGTTCACCGCAATATACTCACCAGAACTCATAAAATATCCGGCAGTAAGTGCACCAGCAAACCCCATATTGACAGGCAGATTGCATAGTATAAGTGGAAATGGAGGATTGGATTTTTTGATCCATTGCTCGACGATTTCCATCGTATGATCTGTAGATGCATCATTTACTAAAATCACTTCTATGTTTTTATAAGTTTGAAATAGTAGTCCATTTAAGCACTCTTCTATAAAAAGCGCTGCATTATAGCATGGAATTACAACGCTTACTAACCCTTCTTCTCTTATCTTCATAGTTATCACCTCATTAGCTAAACTATGAAATTTATATGTTCCTGTCTGTGCGAAAGTCTTATTCCACTCCATAATTGGTAGAATATCCCTACGACACTTATCCAACTAGTTTAAATCTAGTAAACATATACTTTTAACAGATTCACAAAAGAAAGGAGATTTGAAAAAATGTTGCAGCTTCAATTGGCGCTTAAATCATTAGAAGGTTCGGACATTGAGATTTTAACGGAGCATTCTAGCGTCTCTGGTATCTTAATAGAAGTCAAACCAACCTATATTGTTCTTAGAACGAACTCTGATTTAACGTATATTCCAATTATGAACATTAAAAGTTTAATAAACTAAAACAGGAGGTGTTTAAATGTTCAAACCCTTATTATCTCTGCAGCTTAACGATCTTGTGAATCAAGAAATAAGAGTTGCAGTAGGCGAAACATTATATACTGGATTACTATTATCTGTACTGGGTAGTTACATTAGAATATCTGAATCTACTGATAGCTATGAGAGGGAAACACGAAGTATCTTAATCCCTTTGGTTGAGGTTAGTTTCATAAAAGCACCTGCAAACTAAGGGCGTTATAGGACTAAAGTCGGACAAACCTGTCTGACCTTTTTTATAGAATAATAAAAAGGCAGAGAAATACTGCTGCCTCTGCCTTTTTATTTATTGTTCGATTTGAGTTGGATACAATTGATTTAACATTTCTATTTTCTTCTCGATTGCATCTTGGAAAGTCATAATATAAGCTGCAGGATCTTTTGGATTATGGAATTGCGTAATTTTCCCTGTTGCGGGATTTACAAATTTTGTGGAAGCTCCACAGCCAATCCCTAAGATCGTTTGAACCTCTTCCATAATCACAATATTGTAGATGCTTTCTTCCCCTGGCTTACAGTAGCCTACGTTTTCTAGGTTACCTAAAATATTTTTTTGACGGTATAAGTAATAAGGTACATAGCCATTTTCTTTCGTCCAATTACTTGCCATGTCCATCATTTTTGTTACCGTTTCACGATCTGCTACTTTATATTTGTCCTTATTATGCGTCATTTCAGATGCGCGTTTGAAGGATAAAGTATGAACCGTTAAGGATTCTGGCTGCATTTTTGCACTTTCATCTAATGAGTGCTGGAACTCCTCAATTCCTTCGTTTGGCAGGCCAATGATTAAATCCATGTTAATGTTATTCATGCCTGATTCTCTTGATAGCCAGAACTTATCGATTGTTTCTTGAACAGTATGGTGACGGCCAATAGCTTTTAAGGTTTCATCTGTATAACTTTGCGGGTTCACCGAAATACGGTCGATTCCCCACTTTTTCAAGACTTCAATCTTTTCAGGTGTAATCGTATCTGGCCTACCAGCTTCTACTGTAATTTCTCGAATCTTCTCTGGATTTGGGAAGGATTCGAACATTGTTTTATAAAGAGCATCCATTTCATCGGCTTCAATAGATGTCGGTGTCCCTCCACCCCAATAGACAGAGGTGATATTCATATTGTTGTCCTTTAACCATTGGCCCATTGCACGAATTTCAATATGCAAGCCGTCGATAAATGACTCAACACGTCCTGCTTTTCGATTACTTTGAATCGCATAAGCCGGGAACGTACAATAGGCACATTTTGTAGGACAGAATGGTACCCCAATATACACAGAGATTTCTTTTCCCAGTTCATCTAGGTCTGGGATGATGATCAGCTGACGCTTAACAATTTCGTTCATCAATGCAATTTTGGAGTCTGAAATCCGATAGTCTTTCTTTAAAATCGCATAGATTTCTTCATCGCTCCACCCTTGTTTACGATAATTATGGTAAAGCTTTGTCGGGCGAACTCCCGTTAAAATGCCCCACTGCTGCGTCATTCCAGTGTATTGCTCCAGTACGTCTAACATGACATGGGAAAGGGCGCGCTTCATGCGAATCCCTTGTTCTTTTTCCGTACCTTCTGTTTCGTATTGAATGGAATAATCGCTTGTATAAGTAACTCCATCTACAACTAATTCACACGCTGTACGGATTGTATAATCTGGATCTATGGTATGCTGGAAACGAAAAGATAGCTCCGCATCCTCAGCAGCTACGACGATTTTAGAGTCCTCATAAAATAAGTTGGCTATATGATTTAAAACTCGATTCCAGTCTTCTTTAAACACTTCATTTACTTCAATTTTTTTCATGACTTGTGTCTCTCTTCCCTATTAATTTCAAGATTAATCGTTAACAACAAAGGAGAAATTACTCACTTTTCGAGTAATCGTTGGAATTACAAACGTTAATTATAACACGTCTATTAAATATAACAAATGGCATGTGGGAAATGATAATTTTTTGTTTTCACAACAGAGAGAGTTGGAGGTGTTTTATGTTGACCGAGACATTCCAAAGCTATTTTTGCTTCGTTTTGTCCCGATTCCGGTCTGACCGGGACATTCCAAGGCTTTTTCTGCTTCGTTTTGTCTCGATTCGGGTCCAACTGACACATTCCAGCCCCCCAATCTCCCAGAATACCCAAATAAAAAATCCCCAAAGCCTGTTTTTGCAAGCTTTGGGGACAGTATTACTTCTTATAGTCCATCATATAAAGATTGGATTGGTTGCACGAGGATGCGGTTTACTTCTTCTATTACTTTGCTTAATGCCATTTCTGCTTCAAGCATTGCTAAGATTGCTGGGCTTGTTTGAGCTAGTTGAGCCGTTTTTTGTGCGTAAAGCATTTCATCTTCTAATAATTCTTCGCCGTTCATTTGTTTTTGCTGCAGCTTCATTTGTACATCACGGAAGTTGGCAAATAAGACTCTTGCTTGTTCATCGGCACGTACCGCTTCTACGGCATCCTTTAAAACTTTGAATTCTTCCGTTTCACGCATTGTTGCTTCTAATTTGTTAATGTCATTGTAAATGTTAATCACTATTGTTCCCACTCTCATTTTTAATTTAACAGGAAGACGATTAAACCTTGCACAATACCAATTAGGCCACCTAACACGGCACCTAACACAGTAATCATTTTTAACTCTTTTGAAGCAATGCTTAAAACAAGCTCTTCTAATTTTTTGATAGGGAAAGAATCGACTTGTTCACGAACTACTTCATCTAAATTTAAGCGGTTTACTACATCTTCCAGTTTATTTTCCGCTTCCGTAAAGCCTTTTGCAACTAGTTTTGGTAAAAGATCGATCTGTACATAATCATTCCCCTGAGGCCAAAAATGGCTAATCGGCTGATTTAAATGCTCGCGAATCTTCAATTCCCTTTTCGCGTAACCCTGGATATTCTCGAGAATCGAGTCAAAATCTACTTCTGCTAAGTACTTCATTATGGACTGCTGCTTAACTTTATCCCATTCCTGAGAAATAATATTAACCAACAAAAGCTTCGTTCCTGGTGCTTTTAAGAAATTGATTAATTCCTTTTGAATTTTCGTTACGATTGAGGCAGAATCCCCTAAAAACATTTGAATCATACCACCAAAGGAACCCTTTGACCCCAGGAAATCATCCATCATGTTTTTAATCGTGATTTCACCTTTAGGAGAAAGGAAGTAATCTTCCCCTTTATCTAAAATAAACCCTACCATTTCAGGTATTTTGCTATCAATCACTTGATGCACATTACTTGGCAATAAAGCATCGATGGACTTCGTTGATAAAGTATTTTTCATGGAAAGGAATTGCTTTTCAATAATCCCGTCTACTTTTTCCTCAATAGTGTCAGGGAATTGTTCAAAGCCACTTTGCTTCAACCAATCATAGATTGTTTTATCATCACGGAAGATGGTGTCTCCTACTTTTTGCTGTGCAAATTTTAGAACTGTCGATTTGATTTCTTCATTAAATAACTTTTTTTGAAATACTTCTGGTGTTAACAAATAATTTCGAACTGTAATCCCAATTTGTTTGGATAATTCCTGGCGACGCTTTGGAATTAAACCAGGTGTAAATGGCAATCGCCACTTTTTAACATAGAGTGCATTATATGGACGGAATAACATGATAATGGCTAAATAATTCGTAAAGCCTCCAATCACTGCACCAACTACTGCCATAAAAATTATGGTAACTACTGCATTTTCCATTTAAATCCTCTCATTTCTTTCAAACTCTTCTTTATTATATCAGAGTCCTGTCTCTTAAAGATAATGTTAGCCATTCCACCCAACTTTTAGTACGATGAATGTATGATGTAAGTTGGAAAAAGGGGGATACATATGATTCAACATTTTAACTTTAAACCGTTGTTTGAAAATGACTTACTTCCAGGGTGGGCAATTTCTTTTTACTTCAAGCAGCACTCATATACGGCTGAATATAGAAAAGACGGAAAGATTGTTTGGTTAGGGGACAAGCCGACAGATGATAACATCTCAGCTGTTGAAAAAATGATTCATGAGTTAATGCTGTTTCATGTGTATGATTGAGAATAACAGAGTTTTAGGATTTACTTAATTGAATTCAAATTAAGTTATTTCTTGGGTGGACGTTCTAAGCACACAAGCCGCAGAGCCAACTTGTCTCTGCGACTTCTATAATGAACAACTTTCTGAATACTACAAGAAAGTCACATAACATTTCATTTTACCAAACTTGCCATTTTAATTATTTCTTCATATTAAAAAAGCGAGTTCGCCCCAAGTAAAGGTGAACTCGCTTTTTCTTAATTTAAAGCTCCTGCTTGCAGTCGATACATTGTTTCGTATCGTCCTCCTAATGCTACTAACTCTTCGTGCGTCCCTCTTTCAACAATTTCGCCTTTGTCTAGCACAAGAATCTGATCTGCGTTTTTAATAGTAGATAAACGATGGGCAATGATGAAAGTGGTTCTTCCTTTTTTCAGCACTTCCATGGCATGCTGGATGATTTCCTCAGTCTCTGTATCAATATTGGACGTTGCTTCATCTAATATCAAAATAGCCGGATCGAACGCTAATGCTCGCGCAAAGGATATCAGCTGACGTTGCCCAGAGGATAGTGTACTTCCCTTCTCAATAACAGGATCATCCAGTCCTTTTTCAAGATTTTTCAATACACGTTCTCCACCAACTGCCTCTAGCGCTTTTTCCACCCTTTCTCTAGAAATCCGTGGGTCTCGTAAGCTGACATTCGTTTCAATCGTCCCTGTGAACAAATAGGGATCTTGCAGAACAATGCCCATATGCTCACGGAAGGATTGTCGAGGAATCGATAGAATATCTTTGCCATCAATCATGATTTTCCCTTTTTGCGGGTCATAAAAGCGGAATAATAGATTCATGATTGAGCTTTTACCTGACCCTGTATGGCCAACTAGGGCAATCGTTTCTCCTTTTTTGGCTGAAAAGTTAATGTTCTTTAACACATAGTCCTCTTCCTTATAAGCAAAGGACACATCTTCAAACGCAACATTTCCCTCATACCTCGGTATTGATTCTTCACTAACCGCTTCACCTTTGCGATCTAGCAGCTCAAAAACGCGTGAGCCCGCTACTAGAGATCGCTCCAGTTGCGAAAATTGGTTAACAATATTAACAATCGGGCCAAATAACCGCGTAATATAATCTACAAATGCATATAAGGTACCAGCTGTAATAGTCTCAGTGGCCGTCATGGACTGTGTTCCAAAATAGTAGATGAAGATGACAAAGAACACTAATCGCAACACATGGACTAAGTTAAAGGACGTTGCCGAATCCAAGAATAATAGCTTACGCTGATATTCATAATGCTCATTATTCATCTCGGCAAACTCAGCCTTCATTTGCTTTTCGCGCTTGAAGGCTTGAATAATGTTCATCCCTTGAATCGATTCATTGATCATGGCGTTAATATCCGCAATCTTCGTACGTACAACATGATTATATTGTGAAGCATATTTCCGATAAGCAATCATCCAAATATAAATGATTGGCACAGCGATTAAAGCGACCAGCGCCATTTTTACATTTAAGATAAATAACGCTACATAAACACCCAATATAGAAATAAAGCTTGTTACAAACTGCGATAATACTTGCACATATAAATTATGGATTGCTTCGGTATCATTCGTTACTCGCGCAACAATTTTCCCTGCTGGCAAGTTATCGAAATAGTCGATGGACATCGTTTGAATATGACCAAAGACGTCCTTCCGCAATTTTTGAATAATGCGGTTTGCACCAATTTGTAAATAGATGAACATAAAATATCGCAAAACCGCCGTCGCTATAGCTAAAACGAGAAAGACAATCAGTAAATTTATTATTGGCTGAAGTTCGATTGAACCCGGTGTCATATAATGGTCAATGATATGCTTTGCGATAAATGGACCAGCTAAATCTGTGAAAACCGCCATTGTCAATAACGCTAAGCCGATAAAAATTGGTTTTTTAAAATACATGGCATAGTGAACTAAACGTTTATTCGTACTCATTCGCTAGGCACCTCCTCTAGCTGCTGTCGATCATATTGTTCCTTGTACCAGCCTTCTTTTTGCAGCAGTTCCTCGTGAGTTCCCTCTTCAACAATGCGTCCATCATCTAAAACGATGATTTGGTCTGCTTGCTGGATGGCAGATAAGCGATGGGTCGTAATAATGGTCGTTTTCCCATTTCTAATCTGGCCAATATTCTCGATGATTTTTGCCTCCGTTTTTGCATCAACGGCAGATAAAGAATCATCCAAGATGAGAATTTCTGGATTTTTAATCATGGCACGGGCAATGGAAACCCTTTGCTTCTGCCCTCCTGAAAGCGATATCCCTTTTTCGCCAACCAAAGTTTCGAGTCCCAATGGCAGATTTTTTAAGTCGTTCTCAAAATAAGCTAATCTTATTGCTTCCTCAATCTCCTCTTTTGTTGCATCTTCTTTTCCGAAAAGGATGTTTTCACGGATGGTCCTTGAGAAAAGCACATGATCTTGCGGGACATAGCCAATCCATTCCAAAAGCTGTTCCTTTGTTAGTTTCGCAATGTCAACATCCCCAATAGTAAACTGCCCTTCCGCCAATGGATATTCCTTTAGCAATTGCTTTACAAAGGTCGTTTTCCCTGCCCCTGTCTTTCCGACAATACCAAGGGTTTGGCCTCGTTTTACATGCAAAGAAATATTCTCCAGGTTTTGTGTTTGAGACATCGGATATTGAAATGAAAAGTCATCGAATCCTAGAGAAGCTGGACTTTCAACATCAATTGCGTCTTTCGGATTTTTTACATCGGGCTCATAATCTAGCGTCTCTTGAACCCGATCTAGGGATGCGTTCCCTTGCTGCATTACATTAATGAGCTCGCCAATGGCAATCATCGGCCAAACGGCTAAACCTAAATAGACATTGAAAGTCACAAGCTGCCCAACCGTCATTTCCCCATTTGATACAAGAATCGCCCCGTAGCCAAGTGCTACTACATAACTAATCCCCGTACCCACTTTCGTAATGGGGCCAAAGATGGCATTGATTTTGGCAACATGAATGTTCTTTTCGTAAACGTCCTCACACATATCGGCAAACCGTTTTTCATCCTTCTTTTCTTGCACGTAAGCACGGATTACACGCACACCTGCTACTGATTCCAGAACATTGTCATTCAATTCACCAAAAACGTCTTGCGCTTTCGTATA
>Ga0182745_1002709_pt1 | contig 15616 bp, 11 predicted proteins | sample eDN3rd30CKraftBY_FD_128523 | JGI IMG/M metagenome (GOLD analysis project Ga0182745, IMG submission 128523) | Enriched backyard soil microbial communities from Emeryville, California, USA - eDNA 3rd pass 30_C Kraft BY (version 2) (version 2) | ecosystem: Environmental > Terrestrial > Soil >...
AGCCGCCAGCCCTTGCCGGCGATGCGCGCGACCTGCGAGCCGAAATCGCCGGTGGTCATCAGGATGACGCCGCCCGGATTGAGGTTGGCGGCGCAGACCGACAGGGTCTCGCGCGGGTCCGGCACATGCTCGATGACGTCGAGCAGGGTGATGACATCCTGCGGGCCGAACTGGGCAAGCGTCGCCGCATCGGCAATGCCGCGCCGCACGTCGAGACCCTGCCCCTGCGCGTGGCGCACGGCGTCCTCTGCCAGTTCAAGGCCGGCGACCTGATAGTAGCGTTTGGCCTCCTGAAGGAAAAAGCCATAGGCGCAGCCGACATCCAGCAGCCGCCCGCCGGGGCGATATTTCCGCACGGTTTCGACCACGCGGGCGAATTCGCGGCGCAAAACATTCTCCGCGCCGAGATAGTCGGCATAGCCGTCGTCATGACCACCGGCGAAATAGTCGCCGGTGTAATAGGCTTCCGGGTCGAACTGCGACGTTTCCGCGCGGCCGATGCCGCAGCTCTCGCAGGCGAGGATCGCGCAGCCGTTCTTCACATAGAGAAAACGCTGGGCGGTCTCCTGGCCGCAGGCGGGGCAGAATGCTTGGGAAATGCCGGGATTGTCGCTCGCCAATGCGCTCATGAAGCCTGTTTCGCTCCTGTTGCCGTTCGCCGGTATCGTGCTGCCGTCCATAACATCGTCAGCAGCCATGCCGTTCCCGCCGCCACCGGCCCGATCAGCATCAGGTTGTAGCGCGGGTAATGATTCGCGACCGCCGCGTGCAGCCCGACCATGGCCAGCGCCGGTACGGCATAGGCCAGGAATAGCGGGGCGCGCCTGAACGCCAGACAACAGGCGGCGAGAAACACCGGCACCAGCAGGAGGCCCCACCATTGCGCGACCCAGAGCCCGCACCATGCCAGCGGTATCGTGGTCAGAAGGTGGCGCAGGCCGTGCTTTTCGTATTCCGCCCGCAGCACCTCGCCCATCACCGGGTCGAGGCGGGTATTGGCCTTGACCAGCGCGTCGCGGCTGGCGCGTCCGGTCTGGAAGAAGCTGCCGGGATGGTCCCATTCGAACCGGGCCATGGCGTCCGGCCCGGCGAGGCGGGACACCAGCGCGGGGCCGACGCCCGGCAGGCAATAGGGGCCGGCGAGCAGGCCCTCCCGCAGGGTCATGTCGTTATAGGCGAGCCGCTCGATAATGGCGGCGGAGCCGTATTCCGCGCTCAGGCCCGCCTTGCCGATCACGACCGCGTTGCGGGCGACCCAGGGGCCGACCACGACCGCCGCGCCAGCGAGGAAAGCCGCGACCGTGGCAAGAATGACCGCGGCGGGCCGCCGCGGCGGCGCGAGCCAGCGCAAGCCGATGGCGAGGGCGAGCGGATAAAGCACCAGCAGCGCCTGAAAGGACGGCCGCGACAGGATCAGCAGGCCGAGCAGCGCGCCGGTCAGCGCCGCATCCCGCCCGCGGCCGGTGCGCAGCGTTCGCACCAGCGCGAGGGCCGCGAAACTGAACAGCGCGACGCCGAGGCTCTCCGTCATCACGAAGGAGAACAGGTCGGCCTCCGCGGCGAAGCCGGCGGTCGCCAGCGTTCCCGCCAGCAGAAAGACGCCGAACCCGCCGAACAGCAGTTGCGCCGACGCGGCGATGGCGAGCGCCGCCCCCGCCAGCAGGGCGGCATGGGCGAGATGGATGGGCCGGGCGTAGAATTCGCACCCCTCAAGGCTGCGATGGCCCTCGTTGGCGAGGACATGGCAGGCCACAGCCCGGTCGAACCGCGGGTCGAGCCACATCGCCGCCGCAACCAGCGCGGGATATCCGGGGACGAAGAACATGCCCGGCGGCGGCGCGGCCCGGGTGCTGTCGGCTTGGTCGAACACGCCGCCTGAGAACACACCGTGGCGGGTCATGTCGTAAGCGATGGTCAGGTAGAAGGACTGGTCGAAATCGTTCAGGCGCTTCTCGGGCCGGCCGAGGATCGCAGCCGCCAGCACGGCGAAAGCGGCGAGCGCGAAAGCGGCCTTCGCCAGCGGGCCACGCCCGGTTTCCCGCAAGCTTCCGATCATCCGGCGCGCCCGTTCCGTCCCTTTACCTGTCGTTTAGCACGCCACGGCCATAAGGCGAGCCGGTCGCGGCCGGCGCGACTCGACAGGGCGGGCGCAATGCCGATAATGCCGCGCGAACCGGGACCGTCCGGACGGGATTCCGGAATTTGTTAGAAGCAGGCTCCGCAGCGCCGCGTCGCTGCCAGGGGCCGAAGACGCATAGGGTGGCGACGGAATGGATCTGGGGATCAAGGGGCGGAAAGCAATCGTGTGCGCGTCCTCGCGGGGCTTGGGCAAGGCTTCGGCGCTGGCGCTGGCGAAAGAGGGCGTCGATGTCGTCATCAACGGCCTGACGCAGGAGCGCCTGGACAAGACCGCCGAGGAGATCCGCAGCGCCACCGGCGTGAAGGTGACGGCCGTGCGGGCCGACATCAACACCGAGGACGGCCGCAAGGCGCTGGTCGCCGCCTGTCCGGACGCCGATATCCTGATCAACAACAATGCCGGGCCGATGCCGGGCAAGCTCGAAACCCAGGAAGTCGCCGATTTCATGAAGGCCATCGAGGCCAACATGCTGGCGCCGATCTTCATGATGAAGGCGGTGCTGCCGGGCATGCGCCAGCGCAAATTCGGCCGCATCGTCAACATCACCTCTGCGATGGTGATGTCGCCGAAATTCTCCCGGATGATCACCTCCACCTCGGCGCGCGCCGGCCTGACCGGCGCGGCCAAGTCCGTCGGCCGGGACTGTATCGTGGACAATGTCGTCATCAACAACATGCTGCCCGAGCGGATCGACACCGACCGGCAGGTGTTCATGGCCGAGCGCATGGTGCGCGAGAACGAGGCCAAGGATTACGACGAGGCGCGGCGCATGATCGTGGATTCGCTGCCCGCCAAGCGGTTCGGCCGGCCGGAGGAATTCGGCGCCATGGTCGCTTTCTTCTGTAGCGCCCATATCGGCTTCACCACCGGCATGAACGTCCATCTGGACGGCGGCTCCTACGAAGGCCTGCTCTGAGCCGGGATTTAAAGGGGCGCGCCCGGCCGGCATGGGACCGGCCGGGCTTGTCCCAGCCCGGCGCCGCTTGCTATGCCCATAGTCAGACCAATGGGCGGCGCGGCCCGAACACCGATCGCAAGAAGAGGATTTGACCCATGATCATTGATTGCCACGGCCACTACACCACCGCTCCGAACCAGCTCGAGCGCTTCCGCGACCGTCAGCTCGCGGGCATCATCGACGGCAACCGCAAGCTCGCCAGCGAGGATCTGGGCATCAGCGACGACGAGATCCGCAACAGCGTCGAAGGCGCGCAGCTCAAGTTCCAGCGCGAGCGTGGCACCGACGTCACCATCTTCTCGCCGCGCGCGGCCGGCATGGCCCACCACATCGGCGACGCCAAGACCAGCGAGCAGTGGACCCGGGTCTGCAACGACCTCGTGCATCGCGTCATCAAGCTCTATCCGAAGAACTTCATCGGCGTCGCGCAGCTCCCGCAGTCGCCCGGCGTGTCGCCGGCCAACTGCATTCCCGAGCTGGAGCGCACCGTGAAGGAGCTGGGCTTTGTCGGCGTCAACCTGAACCCGGACCCGTCCGGCGGCTACTGGCAGGACCCGCCGCTGACCGACCGCTACTGGTATCCGCTCTACGAGAAGATGGTGGAACTGGACGTGCCGGCGATGATTCACGTCTCGGCCTCCTGCAACGCCTGCTTCCACACCACCGGCGCGCATTACATCAACGGCGACACCACCGCCTTCATGCAGTTCATCACGTCGAACCTGTTCAAGGACTTCCCGACGCTGAAGATGATCATCCCCCATGGCGGCGGCGCGGTGCCGTACCACTGGGGCCGCTATCGCGGCCTCGCGCAGGACATGAAGAAGCCGCCGCTGACGGAGCACCTGCTCAAGAACGTGTTCTTCGACACCTGCGTCTATCACCTGCCGGGCATGGAGCTGCTCACCAAGGTGATCCCGATCGAGAACATCCTGTTCGCGTCCGAAATGGTCGGCGCGGTGCGCGGCATCGACCCGAACACCGGCCATCACTTCGACGACACCAAGCGCTATGTCGATCAGCTCTCGCTCAGCGCCGATGACAAGAACAAGATCTACGACACCAACATCCGCAAGGTGTATCCGCGCCTCGAAGGCCAGATGCGCCAGCAGGGCATCCTCTAAGCCCGTTCGCGACCCCGGAGGCGGGCGTGTGCCGCCCGTCTCCGCTTTTCCCTCGGCTTACATCAATCCCGGCGCGGCTCCGCGCCTCATGTCATTCTGGAGACGACCATGGCGGAACTTCCGCGTCTCAACGGTGTCATCGGCGCGCTTGAAAACGGCGGCCATGCCTTCACCGCCTTCTGCCCGACCGAGATCACCTCCGCGCAGACCTTCGGCGCCAGCAAGTATGACGGCATCGTGTTCGAGGGCGAGCACCAGCCCTGGGACGCGCGCCAGCTCCGCGACTGTTTCCAATACACGCTGAACCGCAAGGTCATTATCGACAAGGGCTCCGTGGCCCAGCCGGTGACGCCGATGGTGCGCGTGCCCGTCAACGGCGCGGAGAAGAGCCAGTGGCTCGCCAAGCAGGCGCTCGACCTCGGCGCTTTCGGCATCGTCTGGCCCCATGTCTCCACGGTGGAAGAAGCCTATAACGCGGTGGCGGCCTGCCGCTATCCGCGCACCAAGGACAAGCCGCTCTACGAGCCGCAGGGCCTGCGCGGCGACGGCCCGCACAACGCCGTGCGGTTCTGGGGCATCTCTCAGCAGGAATACTACCAGCGCGCGGATGTCTGGCCGCTGGCGCCCCATGGCGAGATCTTCGTCATCATCCAGATCGAGGACTGGGCCGGCGTGAAGAACCTGCCGGACATGCTCAAGAACGTGCCGGGCATCGGCGCGATCCTGCCGGGCGAGGGCGACATCAGCCAGGAGATGGGCTATCCGCGCCAGTATGAGCATCCGGAAGTGCTTGCGCGCATCGCCGAGATCGTCTCGATCTGCAAGCAGCACAATGTCATCGTCGGCCATCCCCATGTCGAGGCGGGCAACGCCGAGCGGCTGGTCAATGAAGGCTTCCGCTTCCTGATGTGCGCGCCGACCACGAGCTATCCCGGCCTCGACAAGGCCAAGGCCGCCGCGGCCGCGCTGAAGAAGTAAAGGCCGGAACGGACCATGCGGCGCCCGCGCCTGACGGTCCGCAACGCCTGACGATCCTGCGATGCCCGGGCAAAGTCTTTCAGACCTTCCCGGGCATTGCCTTTCCCAGTACCGCAAGACACCGCCTGCCAATCGCCGTCTTGCAAACACCGCCGCAACGTCAGGGAGATGAACATGGCGCGCTATCCGTCATCCGGCCCCGTCACGCTCAAGACCAATCTCGGCAACTATCCGGCCTTCGCCGCGCTCAAGGACGGCACGCTGACATCGGACCTGATCGCGTTCGAATTTCCCGATTTCAAGACGCCGGTGGACGGCTTCAAGCCGATGGTGCGCGAGCGCGCGCTGGACTGCGGTGAGCTTGCCATCGTGACGTTCCTTCAGGCCCGTGCTTTCAACAAGCCCTGGGCGCTGCTGCCGGCCACGCTGGTCGGCCGCTTCCAGCAGAACTGCGCCTGCTACAATGCCGAGCGCGGCGAGACGAAGCCGTCGGACCTCGCCGGGAAGCGTGTCGGCGTCGGCTCCTACACCACGACCACGGGCGTGTGGGTGCGCGGCGTGCTTCAACATGACTATGGCGTCGATCCCGCCAGCGTCACCTGGGTGGTGAACGGCGATTCCCATGTCGCCGAATACAAGGACCCGGCGAATGTCGAGAAGACCGCCGCCAAGCTCGACCAGATGCTGCTCGACGGCGAGATCGATGCGCTGATCACGCCGAGCCTGCCGCAGGACCCGCGCGTGAAGCCGCTGATCCCGGATGCCAAGGCGGCCGGCGAGGCCTGGGGCCGCAAGCACGGCACGATCCAGCTCAATCATCTCTTTGCGGTCGATCAGGATTTGCTGAAAGAGCGGCCGGATGTCGTGAAGGAACTGTATCGCCTGCTGAAGGAAGCCAAGGCCAAAGCTGCCCCGGCGCTGATCGCCGGCGTCGATCCTCTGCCTTTCGGGGATGATGTGCTGCCCGGCGTGACGCTGATGAATCAATATGCCGAGGAGCAGAAAATCATTCCGAAGCGCTTCTCCGCCGAAGAGCTGTTGGCGGAAACGGCGGCGGCGATCCGGTGAGGCAAGGCCCAATTCAGTTTCGCTGAAGCATAAGCTTCAGCTCTCTTTGCTGAAGGGCGTGAGGGCCACGGAAAGAAATGGCCGGGACGAACCCGGCCATTGTCATGCGTCGGTCGGCATGGCGCGGATGCGGTGATCCGCGCCATCCGGTCCCTGCCTACATGCCGCAACCCTTGAGCTTGCTGGCCTTGTTCTCGACCTCGAAGGGACCGAGCTTCTCCTTGGCGTATTTCGTGAAGGAGGCGTCGTAGAGTCGTTCGATCGGGAAGGCCTTGTTGATGAACTTGTTCTCGACATACCATTTCTGCATGTCGAGCAGGCTCTCGGGGAACATCTCGCCATAGGGGTCGCGGGCCGGCCAGGTGTATTCGTTCAGCATCTCCGGCCGCCGCTCGGTGCCGGTCTTGATCAGCACATCGGTGAATTCCTTGCGGATCGCGCCGCCATGATAGGCCTGGCAGTAATCCCGCACGCCGCGCAGCGTCGCGAGATAATAGCGGCGCGCGACATCCGGATTGTTCTTGGCCCATTCGGTGTTGAAGAATTCCACCGAGATGGCGAGCGGCGCGGGTTTCACCGTGTCGTCGGCGCTGATGAAGGGAATGGCGAAACCGTCCTTCTCAAGCTGGGAGGTCCAGGGCGGAATGGCGAGGGCGGCGTCCACCGCCTTGTTCTTGAAGGCGAGGTTGTATTGGGTGAAGGGAAAGACCTTCACATCCACGTCGTTCAGCGTGAGGCCGTAGGGCTCCAGCATCTTGCCGATCTCGTAGGTGGAGATCGAGCCCGGCCCGTTGGAGGCAATGACGCGGCCCTTCAGGTCCTTGGCGGACTTGACGGTGTCCTTGAGGTCCGGCCGCAGCATGAGTTTGTGGCCGATCGGCGTCGAGGCGCGCGAGATCGCCATCGCGACCGGCAGGTTCTTGTCAAGGGCGTTGAAGAAGCCGGCCGAGATGCCGCCCATCACGACCTGGAACTGGTTCTGCGCGAGCGAGGCGAGCGCTGTCGCGGAGGTGTCGAGATTCTCCCACTCGACGTTGATTCCGGCTTCCTTGTAATAGCCGCGCTCGATGGCGATCAGCGTAGAGCCGGAGGTGATGGAGCGGACCATGCCGACCTTCACGGTGTCCATCTTCTGGGCGGCGGCGATGCCGCCCGAAGCCGTGACCGCGATGCCGGCGAGCAAAAGATATCGCAGACCCTTCATGTGGCGTTTCCTTCCTCTGTATTTTAGTTATACGGACGCGCCGTTCTGTGGCGCGTCCGGTCGTCGGGGCGCGACGCGGATCAGGCCGCGCCGGCCTTCTTCATGCCGTCCCACCAGGGACAGACTCCGGTCATCAGGTCGTAGTTGCCTTCCATCACCTGCACCGGCCTCCGGAAGCCGTCCGCGGCGGCCTTGAGCGTGGTGGCGCGGGCCTTGGCGCGCACGTCCGGCGGCAGCCAGCTCCGGTCATGGCCCCACAGGCTGGGGCCTTCCAGCCGCGGCGTCGGCACCCATGTCGCGGGGTCGATCTCGCGGCCGCCCCAGCCGGATTCGATCATGAAGCCGGACGGCGTCCAGGTGTAGAACGAGGTCATATAGTCGCCGGCATGGCGGCCGAGCGTCACGGCGAGGCGGCCTTCCTCCCCCAGCGCGAGGTCGTAGCCCTGCCCGACATCGTCGAAGCTGAACATTTCCAGCATCAGATGATGGACCGAATCCTTGTCGCTCTGGATCAGCGCGAAGCTGTGATGGCGTGGATTGACGTGGAAGAAATAAGCCGTGAACGGCTGATGGTAGAAGTCGCTGACGCCGAAGCCGAGGGTGTCGCGATAGAACGAGATCAGCTCGTCCGTCACCTGCTTCGCCTGCAATACCACATGGCCAAGGCCCTGAATGCCGGTACGGAAGCCGGACATGTTCCGGCCGGGCACGAAGGGTTCGGCCGCGATATGGGCACCGTGGAAAATCTCCAGCCGGTTGCCGGCGGGATCGTTGAGGGTGATGAGGTCCTTGACGAGGCGCTGGTCGGCCAGCGCGCGGGAGCCGCGCGCCACCTTGACGCCGGCGGCTTCGAGCCGCGCGGCCACGGCGTCGAGGCCGGCGGCATCCGCCACTTCCCAGCCGAACACGGAGACGCCCTGGCCACCGTCGGCATCGACCATCAACCGCTGCTTGCGGTCGTCCATGCGCAGCGCCATCGATTTGGACGACTTGTCCGCGATCTGTAGTCCGAGCAGCCTGGTGCCGTAGTCGGACCAGTCTTCCAGAGCTTTGGCGCGCACGCCGACATAACCGAGAGCTTGAAGCAACATCCGGGAGTATCCTCCATGCCGCGCCTTGTGCTGCGGCGGTTCAAATCGCTGCGCGGGGGCAACGGGCCATGCGCAGCGACATTCGAACGATTCTGAAGCGATAATCTAGCAATGTTTGGCCGAGCGAGGCCAACGTTTTTGCCTCCCATGCAAATGGGGGTTAGCTCCGGGCCGCGGCTGCGGCCGATTGTCCCGCAAGGCGGCCGAACACGGCCGCGGACATCAGCCCGGAGCCGCCGGGATAGTTGAAATAGAACAGCCCGCCCACCATTTCGCCGGCGGCATAGAGGCCCGGCATGATGTGGCCGTCGATATCGACCACCTGCCCCTGCGGATCGATCCGGAGGCCGCCGAAGGTGAAGGTGATGCCGCAGGTCACGGCATAAGCCTCGAACGGCGGCTCGACGATCGCCGTCGCCCAGTTGGACTTCGGAATGGCGAGGCCGCGGGTACCGCGGCCGTCCTTCGTGCCCAGATCGAGGGGAATGTCGTCGCGCACCGCGGCGTTGAAAGCCGTCACGGTGGCGAGGAACTTCGCCGTGTCGATGCCCTCCAGCTTGCCCGCAAGCTCCTCCAGCGTGTCCGCCCTGAAGCGGGCGGACTGGCGGATGCGGTATTCGCCATGCAGCAGCCGCGCCGATTGCGCGTCATAGATTTGCCACGCGACCTGCCCCGGCTGCGCCAGCACCGTGCGGCCCATCCTCGCATAGGTCAGCGCGCGGATGTCGGAGCCCTCGTCCACGAAGCGTTCGCCGTCGCGATTCACCATGATGCCGTAGAGGAAGTCGTCGCGCTTGAAGACGGTGCCGAGGTCGAGGGTATTCACGTCCGGCGCGTTGAGGTCCCAGCTCGCCGAATGGCAGCCGGACCAGTGGCCATGGGGCATGGCGCCGGCATCGAGCGCGATCCGCAGGCCCTCGCCGGTGTTGAAGCGGGAGCCGCGCACCTTGGCGAGTTCCCAGCCGGGGCCGAGATAGCGCGTGCGCATCTCCGGGCTTGCCTCGAAGCCGCCGGTCGCCAGCACCACGGCGCGGGCGCGGAAGGAGACCTCGCGGCCGTTCTGCACTGCCGTGACGCCGGCGATGCGGCCATCGGCATCGCGCAGCAGGCCGGTCATGCGGGTCTCATAGAGGATTTCGATGCCGCGCTTCTCGGCGGCCCTGAACAGCGCGCCGGACACACCGTCGCCGCCGCCCTGCGCCTCCACCGCCGAACCGCCGGAGAAGATCACCTTGCCTTCCGGCGTGCGATATTGCCATTCGTAGAGCGGCAGGAAGCGCACCCCTTGCGCCCGCAGCCAGAGCATGGTGTCCGCGCTCTGCTCGACCAGGATGTCGGTCATGTCCGAGTCGCTGCGGTATTGGGTCACGCGGCCCATGTCGTCGTAATATTGTTCGCGGCTGTAGCTGCCGAAATCGGTATTGGCGCGCTCTTCGGGACTCAGCTCGCCCACCAGGGCTGCGACATCTTCGACACCGTTATAGACCGCTCGCATCGCTCCGTTGGAGAAGCGGGTGTTGCCGCCGCGCTCCTCCAGCGGCGCGCGTTCCAGAATCCGGACGCTGGCGCCCTGTTCGGCCGCTGTCAGCGCGGCGCTGAGGCCAGCCAGCCCGGCCCCCACCACCAAAATGTCCGTCTCGCCCATGCGGTCGTCTCCTCGCTCGTCTGTTGGCGCCACGTATCACGAAGACCGGGTGGGCAGATAGGGTGCATGTGTCTGGCGCAATGCTCGTTTCGTTGACGCCCGGTTTTCGGCTCTCTAAAAGCCGCTGGTCATCCAGCCTTGGGGGAATTCCGATTTCCGTGGCTGGCGGGTCGCGGGAGAACCTGCGGCCGAACCCAACGATGCCGCACCAGACGGCGCGCCTTTGGAGACGACCATGGCTTCACCGCAGACCTTCCGCGCCGACCATGTCGGCAGCTTCATCCGCCCCGACAATCTCATCAAGGCCCGCGAGGACGCGCAGAAGAACGCGATCTCGAAGGACGAACTGGAGAAGATCCAGCACGACGCCATCAAGGAGATCGTGAAGATCCAGGAGGATCTCGGCCTCAAGGTGACGACGGACGGCGAGTTCAACCGCGCCTCCTGGCAGCGCGACTTCCTCGTCGGCTTCACCAATGTGTCGGTGGTGCCCTCCAAGATCGCCGTGAAGTTCCACACCAAGGACGGCGCGCGCGAGAACGCCCCGCCGACGCTGGCCGTGACCGGCAAGCTCGGCCGCGCTGCGCCGATCTTCGTCGATGACTTCAAGTTCCTGAAGTCCATCACCAAGGAAACCCCCAAGGTGACGTTCCCGTCGCCGACGGTGCTGCATTTCCGTGGCGGCCGTCAGGTCGTGGACGAGAAGGCTTATCCGGACATTCAGGATTTCTACGACGATCTCGCCCGCGTCTATCGCGAGGAGATCGCCGATCTCGCCGGCAACGGCTGCCGCTACATCCAGATCGACGAGGTCAACCTCGCCTATCTGTGCGACCCGGCGTTGCGCGGCCAGGTCCAGGGCTTCGGCGAGGACCCGGATGCGCTGCTGAAGACCTACGCCAAGCTGCTGAACGACGTCGTGAAGGACAAGCCGTCCGACATGATCGCCGCGATGCATCTGTGCCGCGGCAACTTCGCCGGCGCCTGGGTCGCCGAAGGCGGCTATGACCCGATCGCGGAAGTGCTGTTCAACGACATCAACATCGACCGCTACTTCCTCGAATACGACAGCGAGCGCGCCGGCGGCTTCGAGCCGCTGCGCTTCCTGCCGAAGGGCAAGACCGCCGTGCTCGGCCTCGTCACGACCAAGAGCGCGGATATGGAGACCAAGGACGACCTGAAGCGCCGCATCGACGAGGCCGCCAAGTTCGCGCCGCTGGAGCAGCTCGCCCTGTCGCCGCAGTGCGGCTTCTCCTCGGGCATCGGCGGCAACACCATGGATGTGAAGCGCGAAGTCGAGAAGCTCAAGCTGGTGGTCGAGACCGCCCGCGACGTCTGGGGCACCGCGTAAGCGCGTCGTCTTCCAGCATGGAAACGGAAGCGGCCGGGCATTGCCCGGCCGTTTTCGTTTGCGCTGTCGCGCGGCCGTTCGCTATGCCGCCTGCGCGGGGCCTGCCTGCCTGCGATCCGCGAGGATCATCTCCGACGCCTTCTCGGCGATCATCATTGTCGGCGCGTTGGTGTTGCCGGAGACGACATTCGGCATCACCGAGGCATCGACCACGCGCAGGTTCTCGATGCCGCGCACGCGCAGCCGCCCGTCCGTCACCGCGAGCGCATCGCCATCGGGGCCCATCTTGCAGGTGCCGGACTGGTGGAACACGGTGATGACGCTCTGCCGCGCATAGGCGAGCAACTCGTCGTCCGTGCGGCAGTCCGGGCCGGGCGTCAGTTCGACCGGCGCGAAGCGCGCCAGCGCCGATTGCGCGGCGATCTCGCGGGACTGGCGCAAAGCATCGACCGCGACGCGCTGCGCTTCCGGCGTCTCAAGAAAGTTATGCAGGATCGCCGGATGCACGCGGGCATCCGCGCTTCTGATATGGCAATGGCCGATGCTCTGCGGCCGCAGCACCGCGATGCCGGCGGAGAGCCCGCCCTCCTTGTGCAGCGGCCCGCCGAACCGGTCCGAACTGGCGGCCGAGATGTGATATTGCAGGTTCGGAATATCCTGAGAGAGATCGCTGCGGGTGAAGGCGCAGAGCTGCGGCCCGGTGAAGCTCATCGGCCCCTTGCGGGTCAGCAGGTAATAAGCGCCCATGCCGTAGCGGCGCAGCGGATTGCCGACCCACTGGTTCATCGTCAGCGTGTTGGACACGCGATACGTGGCGCGCACCTGCCAGTGGTCCTGCATATTCTCGCCGACGCCGGGCAGGTCACGAACCTGAGCGATGCCGTGGCTGGCGAGCAGCGCGCCGGGACCGACGCCCGACACCTGAAGCAACTGCGGCGAGCCGATCGCGCCGGCCGCGACGATCACCTCGCCCGCACGCGCCTGCGTGAGCGACGCATCGTCGCGGGCTTCGCCCTGCCAGTATTCGACGCCCACTGCGCGGCGGCCGTCGAACAGGATGCGTTTCGCCTGCGCATGGGTGACGACATGCAGGTTCGGCCGGCTGCGCGCGGGCTTGAGGAAGGCGCTGGCGGCGGACCAGCGGCGGCCCTTGCTGATGGTGCCTTGCAGATAGGCGACGCCTTCGGTCTCGCCGCCGTTGAAGTCCTGCGTTTCCGGAATGCCATGGGTCTTTGCGGCCTGCCGCCATGCCTCGACGACCTCGAAGCGCAGGGCGTTGTCGGACACGTTCAACTCGCCGCCCGCGCCATGCGGCCCGGTGCCGTCGGCGCTGCCGCGTGGGTGGTTCTCGATGCTGCGGAAATACGGCAGCACGTCATCCCAGCTCCAGCCGGCATTGCCGAGCTGACGCCAGACGTCATAGTCGCGGGCATGGCCGCGAATGTAGCACATGGCGTTGATGGACGATGACCCGCCGAGGGTCCTGCCGCGCGGCACCGGCGTCACGCGGTTGTCGGCATAAGGCTCCGGCTCGCTCTGGTAACACCAGTCCACCTTGGGGTTGCCGAGCAGATAGGGAATGCCGACCGGCACGTGAATCCAGAAATGATTGTCCTCGCCGCCGGCTTCCAGCAGCAGCACGCGGATGGCGGGATCGCGGCTCAGACGGTTGGCGAGCACGCAGCCGGCCGAACCCGCGCCGACGATGATGTAATCATACGTATCCGCATGGCTGCGGCCCGGTGGCGTATGGTGCATTCGCTTCCTCCTTCCGGGCCGCGTCCGATGGCCAGCGGACACACGGTGCCGGTTCGTTGCTGCTGCCCGTCACGCGGCTGTGGCGGCGTTGCCGTGCGCCGGCGCGCCGCGTTCAGGCGACAGTTTCAAGCGGCGGCCCTCGTCAAACGCGCACGATCCTCAAGCACCATGTCCGCGCCCTTCTCGGCGATCATGATAGTCGGCGCGTTGATATGGCCGCTCGGGATCGTTGGCATCACCGAGGCGTCGATCACCCGCAGCCGGTCGATGCCGCGCAGCCGCAGCTGGTCGTCCACCACGGCGGTGTCGTCATGGCCCATGCGGCAGGTGCCGCAGGCGTGCTGCGTCGTCGCGGCGGTGCGGCGGATATAGGCGGCGAGGTCGGGCTCGCTCTGGATGTCGCTGCCCGGCGCGATCTCGCCCTTGATCTTCTCACGCATCGGCGAGCGGCCGAAAATATCCCGCGCGATACGGATGCCGCGAATGACGGTGTCGATGTCGGCCTGATCGCTGAACAGGTTGAGCTGGATGCGCGGCGCGTCGTCGGGCCTGGCGGAGCGCAGGGTGACGCTGCCGCGGGACAGTGCGTATTGCAGCGAGATGGAGCACTGCACCGCGAATTTCTGCGTGCCGAGCCGGCCCGGCCACCACAGCCGCGAATCCCGCGCCATGGCGGAATAGAGCAACTGGAGGTCCGGCCGGTCGAGGCCGGGACGGCTGCGGATGAACAGCCCCGCGGAGTTGCCGTTGTCCGTATAGAGTCCGCCGCCGGTCAGGAACCAGCGCAGCGCGTGCTGCGCGGCGCGGTCCCAGCGCAGATGGCGCAGGAAGGAATCGCCTTCCGCCACCTCCATCACCACGGGCACCAGCGGATGCTCCATCAGATTGCGGCCGACACCCGGCATGGCATGGACCACCGCGATGCCGTGCTGACGCAACTCATCAACAGGTCCGATGCCGGACAGCATCAGCACCTGCGGCGAATTATAGGCGCCGCCGGACAGGATCACTTCCGCGTCGGCTAGCACGGTCACGCGCGCGCCGTCGCGGCGATACTCGACGCCGATGGCGGTCCCGTTCCCGACCAGGATGCGCGTCGTCAGCGCACCGGTGACGACCGTGAGATTCGGCCGCGCCATGGCGGGGCGCAGGAAAGCCACGGAGGCGCTCTGCCGCCGGCCCTTCGCCGACATGGTGATCTCCGGCCGGCTCATGCCCTCGGTGACGTCGCCATGAATATCGTCGGTTTCCGCGAAGCCGGCGGCGGCCGCGGCATCCGCCAGCGGGCGATAGATCGCCGGCGGCTGCGCCGAGACGCGGACGTTCAGCGGGCCGTCGCCGCCGTGATAGCGGCCGTCGCCGCGCCAGCTCCGTTCGGATTTCCTGAAATAGGGCAGCACGTCGTCATAGCCCCAGCCCTTGAGGCCGAGCTGCCGCCACTGGTCGAAATCGGACGGATGGCCGCGCGAATAGCGCATGCCGTTGATGGAGGTCGAGCCGCCCAGCATCTTGCCGCGCGGCAGCGGAATCTGCCGGCCGTCCAGATGCGGCTCCGGCTCGCTGAGATAGCCCCAGCCGAAGCGCGGGTCCTGCATGGCCATCGGCCAGGCGATCGGCAGCTTGAGCAGCGGATGGCGGTCCTGTCCGCCGGCTTCCAGCAGCAGCACGCGAATGGCGGGATCGGCGGTCAGGCGATTGGCGAGCACGCAGCCGGCGGCGCCGGCGCCGATGATGATGTAGTCGTAACGGTCGGTCACGGGAGGAAGGTCCTGCTGTCGGTCGCGGCGCTCAGGCCGCGACGGCGTTCTTGTCGGTCTTGCCGGCGGCTCCATCGGCCCTGGCGCGGCGAATGGCTTCCCACACGCGGCCCGGCGTCGCCGGCATGTCGATGTCGGTGACGCCGAGCGGGCGCAGCGCGTCGATCACCGCGTTGATCACCGTGGGCGGGCCGCCGATGGTGCCGGATTCGCCGATGCCCTTCACGCCGAGCGGGTTGGTCTTGGACGGCACCTCCTCCAGCTCCGCCTCGAACGGCGTGAACATGGCCGCGCGCGGCATGCCGTAGTCCATGAAGCTGCCGGTGACCATCTGGCCGCTGTCGCGGTCGTAGACCACGTTTTCCAGCAGCGCCTGGCCGATGCCCTGCGCCACGCCGCCATGGATCTGGCCGCGGATAATCATCGGGTTCAGCGCGCGGCCGACGTCGTCCACGATGAAATAGCGGTCCACCTCCACCATGCCGGTTTCGGGATCGATCTCGACCTCGCAGACATGGCTGCCGTTGGGATGGTTCGGCACG
>Ga0182745_1002710_pt1 | contig 15616 bp, 16 predicted proteins | sample eDN3rd30CKraftBY_FD_128523 | JGI IMG/M metagenome (GOLD analysis project Ga0182745, IMG submission 128523) | Enriched backyard soil microbial communities from Emeryville, California, USA - eDNA 3rd pass 30_C Kraft BY (version 2) (version 2) | ecosystem: Environmental > Terrestrial > Soil >...
ATCTTCGCGCTCGGCAGTTCCTCGCCGCTGTTCTTGTCATAGAATTTGTCGATATTGTCGGCGCGCCAGAAATCGCGCTCGAACCCCTCCGACGCGCGCATCAGCTTGCCGACGCTGCGGCCGTGCGTGATGATCACCGCCCAGACATAGATCGACGCGAGCAGCAGCCCGATCATCACCGCCTTGACGATGATGTCGGCCTGAATGAACAGCGCGATGGGGGACAGCGTCGCCGCGTCGGCGGCCAGCTTGATATTGTCTAGCAAGGGTTGGTCTCTCCATTCATGATGGCGGTGAAGCGGTCGGCCCAGCCCGCGGGCTGGCGGCGCGGCCGGCCTTCGGGCGACAGGAAGGCGGCGGTAACACGCCCCTCCGTTAACGTGTCCTGACCGCGAAGGATGCGCTGCGCGATGATCACGCTCGCGCCGCGCACGGCTTCGACGGTGCTGACGACGGTGATATCGTCGTCGAGTTTCGCGGGGCTACGATATTTTATGGTCAGGTCGGTGACCGCCCACGCGCCTTCGCCGCCCTTCATCGCCGCGCGCTGGTCGATGCCCGCGAGGCGCAGCATGTCCGAACGCGCGCGCTCCATATAGCGGAGGTAATTGGCGTGATAGACGATGCCCGACAGGTCGGTGTCCTCGAAATAGACGCGCGCCCGGTAATGATGCGCGGCCCCGACGAAGGCGCCAGGGACGAAGGGGGGAAGAACAGCCGCCATGATCAAGACCGATAGCGGGGCATCGACTCGTCGCAAAGCCCTCTTCAACGGTTCGTCGCAAGTCGCGGCCGATTGGTGGATGAAAGGGGCGGGAAACCGCGATTCCTACTTGTCGAATAATCCGTCCTGCGTGCCCGCGGGCGGATTGAGGCCGAGATGCTTCCACGCGCTCGCGTTGAGCATCCGCCCGCGCGCGGTGCGGGCGATCAGGCCGATCTGGAGCAGATAGGGTTCGATCACGTCCTCGATCGTGTCGCGCGGCTCGCTGAGACCCGCCGCGAGCGTGTCGGCGCCGACCGGGCCGCCGCGATAGATGTCGGCGATCATCGTCAGGTAGCGCCGGTCCATCGCGTCGAGCCCGAGCGCATCGACCTCCAGCCGGTTGAGCGCCGCGTCGGCGACCTTGGCATCGACGATCTGTGCCCCCGCAACCGTCGCGAAATCGCGCACGCGGCGGAGCAGGCGGCCCGCGATGCGCGGCGTGCCGCGCGAGCGCTTCGCGATCTCCAGCGCGCCATCGGGCGCGATGCCGAGGCCGAGCAGGCGCGCGGCGCGGCCGATCACCTGTTCGAGCTCGCCATGGGTATAGAAATTGAGCCGCACCGGAATGCCGAAGCGGTCGCGCAGCGGCGTCGTCAGCAGGCCCTGCCGCGTCGTCGCGCCGACGAGAGTGAATTTCGGCAGGTCGATCCGCACGCTGCGCGCCGACGGCCCTTCGCCGATCATGATGTCGAGCGCGCGGTCCTCCATCGCGGGATAGAGGATTTCCTCGACCGCGGGCGCGAGGCGGTGGATCTCATCGATGAACAGGACGTCGCCGTCCTCGAGATTGGTGAGTAGCGCCGCGAGGTCGCCCGCCTTGGCGATCACCGGGCCGCTGGTCGATCGGAAGCCGACACCGAGTTCGCGCGCGACGATCTGCGCCAGCGTCGTCTTGCCGAGCCCCGGCGGGCCGAAGAAGAGCACATGGTCGAGCGCGTCGCCCCGTGCCTTGGCGGCCTCGATGAAGATGCGCAGATTCTCGCGCGCCGCCGCCTGCCCGACGAACTCGGCGAGCGACTTGGGACGGAGCGCCGCGTCGGCGTCCTCGGGGGTGCGCAGGGGGGTGGTGAGGGCCGGCTCAGTCATAATGCTCTATTGCCTCGCCGGTAATCGAAACCCAAGGCTCCATCCGGTCCTCGTAAACCGAATAGTCGGGCACGAAACCGTGGCCGGGCTCGAAATTGCCGAGCGGTATCGCATAGGCCTCATGATAGGGCCGCGCCTTATACCAGACGCCTGAGCCGCAGGTGGGGCAGAAGAAGAAGTCCGCGGTGTTGCCGCTGTCGCCAGTGTATTGCCACATCTTCGCTTTCGCTTCGCCATCGAGGCGGACCTGCTCGGCGGGGAAGCGGACCTGTGCGGCAAAAGCGCTGCCGCTGCGCGCCTTGCATTCGCGGCAGTGGCAGACCGACACGCGGATCGGCTCGCCGGTGCAGGTGATGCGAAGCTGGCCGCAGCGGCACGATGCGTGGCGGATGCGGTCGGTCACTGACCGTCATCCCATTTTATAGGATCATGAGCTCGCATGTACTGCGCCGAGTCCTGAACGCTTCGATGTGTCATCATCCAGCGCATGTCATCGATCCGAATTTTGCGATCAGGAGACAGTTCTCCCCATTTGCTCAAATAGGCCTCAATTGCGTCCGGATCGGATCGGCAATCGCGCATTACCTGTTGCCATTCGGTGATTGCTTCTTGGCCCAAGCGGCTAGGTACATACCCGCCTCCCATTGCGGCGCTAGCGGCGTCCCGAATTGTAAGACTGACGAAGTCGATCTTCGCATCAGCAATTTCGTCATCAGTTATGCCTAGCTCTCGAAGCCCGTTTTCAACGCGCATGACGCTTTGATAAACCCAATCGTCGCCAGACGCCCAGCGTCCGGTATTTACGGATGCTGCATTGGTGGCTCGTGCTTGAGTAACCGCTAATGCCTTCAGGCTCTGAAGCAGGTGTTCAGATTCTGAAATGTTTCGTTCAAGCTTGGCTTTCAGTGGACCGAACGACACCTCGATGAGCGATTCAAATTTTCCGGAGAGAGCGACCAGCACAACAGCACAAACAGCCATTACTGACGCTGCTAGATGAAACCAAGCCAAGGCAGTCACGCCGAGGACAAAGCAGATTTGACAGAGAAGGCGGCCCCAGTTTCTTTTCATTTGGCGGCCTTCTTGAGCGCCAGCCGTACCAGCGCGTCGAGGCTTGCCCCGGCACCCAGTTCCTCGCTTGCCGCCGCAACCGCAGCGCTCGCTTCGGCGGGTTTGAAGCCGAGGCCGGTGAGAGCGGCGACGGCGTCGGCGAGGGGGCCTGATGTGCCGGACAGGGCTGGATTCGAACTGGCGATCCCGCCCAGCGCGCCCGCCTTGTCCTTCAGTTCATGCGCGATCCGCTGCGCGAGCTTCGGGCCGACGCCGTTGGCGCGGGCGATCATGGCGCTGTCGCCGCTCGCGAGGGCGCGTTGCAGGTCGCCGATTTCGAGCGCGGAGAGGATCGCGAGCGCGACCTTGGCGCCGACGCCCTGGACGCTGGTGAGCAGGCGGAACCAGTCACGCTCCTCGGCGCGCGCGAAGCCTAGCAGGCGCAGGAAATCCTCGCCGACGAGCATTTCGGTGTGGATGATGACGTCGCTGCCGACCGCGCCCAGTGCGTCCAGCGTGCGTGCCGAGGCCTCGACCAGATAGCCGACGCCGCCGACGTCGATCACCGCATGGCCTGCGCCGCTGCTGTCGAGCCGTCCGGTGAGTTTCGCGATCATGCGACGTGCGTAGCGTGGTGGGAATGAAAAGGGAACAGGGAAGGAAAAAGGGGCCTCACGCAAAGGCGCAAAGGCGCGAAGAAGGAAGAGAGAATGATCTCACACAAAGACACGAAGAGGGCTGTTTTCTGTCCCGCCTGCCGTTCGTTACCTTCCCTTTGGCTTTGATGGCCGGACGAAGTCCGGCAGGATATTTGCGGCCGTTGAATGCAAAGGCACTGATGCGATGGCGGCTGACATCTTTGTGTCTTTGCGTGAGATTTTTCCTCTTCGCGCCTTTGCGCCTTTGCGTGAGATTTTCAGACGCGCGGCCGGTGATTGGCGTGGCAGATCGCCACCGCCAGCGCATCCGCGGCGTCCGCGCCCGCGACCTTGGCGCCGGGGAGCAGGACGCGGAGCATTGCCTGCACCTGCTCCTTCGCCGCGCCGCCGGTGCCGACGATCGCCTTCTTGACGAGGCGCGGGGCATATTCGGCGACCGGCAACCCCGCGCGCGCGCAGGCGAGCAACGCGACGCCGCGGGCGTGGGCGAGCTTCAGCGTCGATTGCGGATTGTCGTTGACGAAGATTTCCTCGACCGCCGCGCAAAGCGGCACATAATCGGCGATCATCGCGGCGAGCACGGTGTCGAGATGCGCGAGCCGGTCGGGGAGGGGAGCCTTGGCGTCGGTCTTGATCTGACCGTTAGCGATGTGGCTGATCCGGCTGCCCTCGGCGCGGATGACGCCCCAGCCGGTGCAACTGAGCGAAGGGTCGAGGCCGAGGATGATCATGTTTCTAGCCCCTCCCCTTCAGGGGAGGGGTTGGGGTGGGGGCTGTCGAGGTTGCGCAAGGCTGCGGAACCCCACCCCCGACCCCTCCCCTGAAGGGGAGGGGAGGCCGTGGTCACCCCAATTTCTCCATCACCGCGTCGGGGATTTCGTAATTGCCCCACACGGTCTGGACGTCGTCGTCGTCGTCGAGCGTGTCGATCAGCTTGAACAGGGTTTGCGCGACGCTTTCGTCGGCGATCTCGCTTTTCAGCGTCGGTTTCCACGCGAGCTTGACGCCTTCGGCCTCGCCGAGCTTGGCTTCGAGCGCTTTCGCGACCTCGTGCAGGCTGTCGACGCTGGTCCAGATGTCGTGGCCGTCCTCGGACGATTCGACGTCGTCGGCGCCCGCGTCGAGCGCGGCTTCGAACACCGTGTCGGCGTCGCCGGCCTTCGCGGGATAGCTGATCAGGCCGAGGCGGTCGAAGCCGTGGCTGACGCTGCCGCTGGTGCCGAGGTTGCCGCCGTTCTTGGCAAAGGCGGTGCGGACGTTGGTCGCGGTGCGATTGCGGTTGTCGGTGAGCGCCTCGACGATTAGCGAGACGCCGCCGGGGCCATAGCCTTCGTAGCGGATTTCCTCGTAATTGTCGCCGTCGCCGCCCGCTGCCTTGTCGATAGCGCGCTGGATATTATCCTTCGGCATCGACTGCGCCTTGGCCGCGTTGACGGCCGCACGAAGACGGGCATTCGCGTCGGGGTCGGGCAGGCCCATCTTCGCCGCGACGGTGACTTCGCGCGCGAGCTTCGAGAAAAGGGCGCTGCGCTTCTTATCCTGCGCGCCCTTGCGGTGCATGATGTTCTTGAACTTGCTATGGCCGGCCACAGCTACCTCCATCGGATGGAAAAAATGTGGCGCTGCCCCTAGCGCGGCGTGGGCGATCAGACAACCACGGCCGTTCCGCTGGCGGACACCATCAGCATCGACCCGTTCTGGCCGAGCACTTCATAGTCGAGATCGACGCCGATCACCGCATTGCCGCCGAGCTTCGCGGCCTCCGCCTCCATCTCGCCGAGCGCTTCCTTGCGCGCGCGGGCGAGGACGTCCTCATATTTGCCCGAGCGGCCGCCGACGATGTCGGTGATGCTCGCGAACAGGTCGCGGAACAGGTTGGCGCCGACGATCACTTCGCCGGTGACGATGCCCAGATATTCGCGGACCGGATGGCCCTCGATGCTGTTGGTCGTGGTGCTGAACATCGTCACTCTCCTGTCAGGCGTGCTCAGGCGATTCCGAGCGCCGATTTGTAAACGTCGAGGATCGCTTCCATTTCCTTGCGGTCGTGGACGGGCATTTTCCGGAGGCGCACGATTTGGCGCATGATCTTGGGATCATAGCCCTGCGATTTCGATTCGAGATAGACGTCGCGGATGTCGTCGGCGATGCCCTTTTTCTCTTCTTCCAGCCGCTCGATGCGCTCGATGAAAAGGCGCAGTTGTTCGTCGGACACGGTGGCTTCGCTCATTTTATACTCCGCTTGAGGTTTGGATGGGGTGGCGAGAATCGCCTCGGCGCCCACCTAGCGAGGTCAGGGATTCTTGGCCATGCTTTCTTCCATCCGCGCGAGCTGCTCGGGTGTCGCGGCGACATGGAAGCGCGCTTTCCATTCCTTGGTGGGCATGCCGTGGACGATCGCGCGGCCGGTCTCCTTGTCCAGGGCGCCCGCTTCGGCGATCCAGTCGCCGAGGCAGTTGCGGCAGAATCCGGCGAGCCCCATCAGGTCGATGTTCGCGGCGTCGCTGCGATGTTGGAGCACGCGGATAAGGCGGCGGAAGGCTGCGGCGGCGACGGCATCGTCAAGGCTATCGAGCGCATCGTTCGGGGTGGTCGGGTCGTCGCTGCAGGACATGGCGAAATTCCTTCGTCTCGGGCGTTGCATAGCTATACGCGGCTTGCCTTCGCCGCGACAGAGCGCCTAGGCAGGCGGCTATCATTTTTCCAGCCTTCGGAGCACCTGTGGTCCAGAGTTTCACGCCCCGCCAACGCAAGGTCCGCATATTGGCGACGCTTGGCCCTGCGAGCGCGAATCCCGAGATGATCGCCGCGCTCCACCGCGCGGGCGCCGACGCCTTTCGCGTCAATATGAGCCATGGCGACCATGAAGGCCACGCCAAGGTGATCGCCGCGATCCGCGCGCTGGAGAAGGATACCGGGCGCCCGACGACGATCCTCGTCGACCTGCAAGGGCCGAAGCTGCGCGTCGGCACCTTCAAGGATGGGCCCGCCGAACTGGTGAAGGGGGCGCCGTTCGTGCTCGACACCGATACGGCGCCGGGCGACGCGGGCCGCGTCCACCTGCCGCACCCCGAACTCTTCACCGCGCTCGAGCCGGGCACGCGACTGCTCGTCGACGACGGCAAGCTGGTGCTGCGCGTGCAAGCGGTCTCGCCCGCGCGAATCGAGACGATCGTCGAGGTCGGCGGACGGATTTCGGACCGCAAGGGCGTCAACGTCCCCGACGTCGTCGTGCCGCTCGCGGCGCTGACCGAGAAGGACCGCAAGGATCTGAGCTTCGCGCTCGAACAGCATGTCGACTGGATCGCACTCTCCTTCGTCCAGCGTCCCGAGGATGTCGCCGAGGCGCGGCGGCTGATCGGCGGCAAGGCAGCATTGCTCGTCAAGTTCGAGAAGCCCGCGGGCGTCCAGCGGCTTGAGGAGATTTTGGAAATCGCCGACGCCGCGATGGTCGCGCGCGGCGACCTGGGCGTCGAACTGCCGCCCGAGGCGGTGCCGCCGCTGCAGAAGCGCATCGTCGCGACCGCGCGGGCAATGGGCAAGCCGGTGGTCGTCGCGACCCAGATGCTCGAATCGATGATCGTCTCGCCCTCGCCGACGCGCGCCGAAGTGTCCGACGTCGCGACCGCCATCTATGACGGCGCCGACGCGATCATGCTTTCGGCCGAAACCGCGGCGGGCGCCTGGCCGGTCGAAGCGGTGACGATGATGGACAGCATCGCGCGCTCGGTCGAAAGCGATCCCGACTATTTCCGCCGCCTGCACTTCACCAAGACGCAGCCCGACGCGACCACCGCCGACGCGCTCGCGGAAGCGGCGGGGCGGATCATCCAGACGATCGCCGCCGACGCGATCATCTGCTTCACCGCCTCGGGCTCGACCGCGCGCCGCGTCGCGCGCGAACGGCCGAACGCGCCGCTTCTCGTCCTGACGCCGAAACGCGACGCGGCACGGCGCATGGGGCTGCTGTGGGGGGCGCACGCGGTGCCGACCAAGGACATCGGCAGTTTCGAGGAGATGATCGCCAAGGGTAAGCGCATGGCGCTGCGTCACGGCATCGGCACGGCCGGGGCCAAGCTGGTGATGATGGCGGGGGTTCCCTTCGGCACGCCGGGGTCGACCAACGTGCTGCATGTCGCGACGCTGACCGGCGACGAACTGCGCGGTTATAGCTGACGCCTATTTATTCCGTCATCCCGGCGAAGGCCGGGATCTCTCCCTGTCGCCATGACGCACCGGCGAGATCCCGGCCTTCGCCGGGATGACGATTCAGGGGATGCGGGTGAGTTGGCAACAGTGCTTTTGATTCAATCCGACACAAAAGTTACCGCGCGATTCAGAAAATTTCGGAGTTGATTCAGTCCGGGACGGACAAAAATGGTAAATGATGTTTGCACCATTGACGGCAGGCGGCATAGTCGGTGCAAGTCGCGTGTCGGAACCCGCGTGGGAAGGGTTCGCATCATCGTTCGGAGGTCTGTCTCGCGTGTCCGCACCGTTCCGTTTTCCGCGCTTCTTCGTCACCAGCCCCGCGCCCTGCCCCTATCTGGAGGGCAAGACCGAGCGCAAGGTCTTCACCGAGCTTAGCGGCCCCAATGCGAACGAATTGAACGATGCGCTCGGCCGCATCGGGTTCCGCCGCAGCCAGTCGGTCGCCTATCGCCCGAGCTGCGCCGACTGCACGGCCTGCGTGTCGGTACGCGTCTGCGCCGCCGAGTTCGCGCCGAGCAACTCGCAGAAGCGCACGATCCGCCGCAACCGCGACCTCGTCGCGACAGCGTGCAAGTCCTGGGCGACCGAGGAACAATATGCGTTGCTGCGTTCCTACCTGGGCTCGCGCCATCCCAACGGCGGCATGGCCGACATGGACGAGCAGGATTTTGCCGACATGGTCGAGCAGACTCCGGTCGACTCCTATATGATCGAATATCGCGAGCCGACCGCCGACGGCAGCCGCGGCCGCCTCGTCGGTTGCTGCCTGACCGACCGGCAGGGCGACGGGCTGTCGATGATCTACAGTTTTTTCGATGCCAACCATCCGCTGCGCGAAGGACTGGGCACCTATATCATCGCCGATCATGTGCTGCGCGCGGCGAAAGCCGGATTGCCCTACGTCTATCTCGGTTATTGGATCGAAGGGTCGGCGCGCATGGCGTATAAGGCGCGCTTCCGCCCGCTCGAAAAGCTCGGCCCCGATGGCTGGTCACGCTTCGAGCCGATCGCATCGGACCGCATCGCGGCGATGTTCGAGCTGGCCTGACAACCCTATCGTCACCCCGGACTTGATCCGGGGTCCCGCTGAACGACGCCTGAAAAGCGGGACCCCGGATCAAGTCCGGGGTGACGATGATGAAGGGAGGGGCTGAGGTGCGAGTTCGCCCGTTGACGCAGACCTTTTTCCATAGCATTGAACGACAAGGGAATTTCGAGGCGGGGAACGAAGGAGACGACCTTGTTCCGCTATCATGCCGCCGCGAGATATGTGCTTCCAGCTTTTGCCGCCAGCCTTGCCGTCGCCGCCACGCCGCTTGCCGCGCAGCGGAATAACGGCACCGGAACGCGCGATGGCGCGGCCGTCAGTGGAGTCGATCAGGCGCACCAGATCGACTGCGGTGGACAGCCCGCCCAGGTATCGGGTTCGGACAATCATATCGACTTCGTCGGTGACTGCCCCGGCCTGACCGTCAACGGCGTCGGCAACCAGATCAGCATCACCTTGCGCCCCGGTGCCCCGCTCACCGTGTCGGGCGTCGACAATGTCGTGACGTGGCGGATGGCTGGAAAGGGCAGGCCGAAGCTGGCGGTGAGCGGCGTCGACAATCAGGTGCGGCCGGGACGGTAGGATCCAATTCCGTCGCCCCCGCGAAGGCGGGGGCCGCCATCGGCCGGTCCCTGTGCCGGCGGCATTCTTCTTCCAGCGGCCCCCGCCTTCGCGGGGGCGACGGGTTAGTTGCGAACGTCTCGCAGCAGCCTCTCGCCGGTTGACCTTTTCCCGCTTTCAAGGGCATAGCTCTTCGTCCAGGACATAAGTCCGGGTCGCATCCATAGGTGGTCGCTCAGGGGTGGGCGATTTGGGGGATTGGGATGCCTGTTCGCGCTTTCGTCAGCTTCATCGCCGGACATGATCGCCGCCGCCGCGAGGATGCGCGCGCATGAGCGACGTCGTGAAGGTCGCGATCATCGGATCGGGGCCCGCCGGGCTGAGTGCCGCGGCGCGCGCGGGGCAGCTCGGGATGAGCCATGTCCTGCTCGAAAAAACCGATCACCTCTCCGACACCATCTTCAAATATCAGAAGGGCAAGCGCGTTCTGGCGACGCCCGAGCGGCTTGACCTGCGCTCCGACTGCCGCTTTGCCGAGGGCGCGCGCGAATATATCCTCGGCAATTGGGACGAGGATGCCGCGAACAACAAGGTGAACGTCGTCAAGCACGCCGATGTCGCCGAAGTGACCGGCGAGAAGGGCGCGTTCGCGATTCGGACCGCGAAAGGCGACATCTATCACGCCGAGACGATCGTCCTCGCGATCGGGACGCAGGGCAATCCGAACCGGATGCGCTGCGGCGGCGCCGACCTGCCGCACATCATCTATCAGGTCGACGATCCGGAGGATTTCAAGGACAAGCATATCACCGTCGTCGGATCGGGCGACGCGGGGATCGAAAATGCGCTTGGCGTCGCCGAGGAAGCGCTGGAAAACACCGTCACCATCCTCAACCGCTCGAAGGATTTCGCGCGCGCCAAGGCGAAGAACGTCTCCGACATGATGGAGGCGGGCGAGAATGGTTTCCTGTCGATCCGCACCGAGACGCAGCCCAAGCTGGTCGAACCCGGCTGGCTGACGCTCGAGACGCCCAATGGCGATGAAAAGATCGAGTGCGATGTCATTGTCGCGCGGCTGGGATCGGTCGCGCCGCGCGGCTTCGTCGAATCGATGGGGATCGAATTCACCGGCCCCGACCGCGAAGCCTTTCCGAAACTGTCGCCGACCTTTGAATCGACGGTGCCCGGCATCTTCGTGATCGGCGCGCTCGCGGGCTATCCGCTGATCAAGCATTGCATGAATCAGGGCTATGACGTCGTCGAGTTCATCAACGGCAATACCAGCCTGACCCCCGCCGACGAAAAGGATTTGATGGCGGTCTTCGCGAGCCTGCCGCAGCAGAAATCGGTGACCGAATGGCTCGACTATCTGCGCGAGCGTGTGCGTATCTTCGCCGACGTCTCGCCGCTCCAGATGCGCGAGTTCATGCTCGATTCGAAGGTCGCCTTTTACCGCAAGGGCGACGTGGTGTTCGAGAAGGGCGACCCCGGATCGTCGCTGTTTGCGATCGCCGACGGTCATGCCGAGGTCGAGGTCGCACCCGGCGTCACCGTGCCGATCGAACAGGGATCGATTTTCGGCGAGGTCGGCCTGATCTCCGGCCGCAAGCGCGGCGCGACGATCCGCGCCGGTGCCGACAGCATCTTCGTCGAAGTGTCGCGCACCGCGGCGCTCAAGCTGATGGGGTCGGTTCCGGGCGCAAAACGCGCGATCAACCGCATCTCGCTCGAACGGCAGTTGCTCCAGATCTTCAAGGGCGGGCTGACGGTCGAGGATCTGGAGTCCGTCGTCGACGCTGCCGAGGTCGAGCGTGTGCCTGCGGGCAAGGTGGTGGTGGCCGAGGGTGAGCAGGGCGACGACGTTTATGTCATCCGCTCGGGGTCGATGGTCGTCGAGAAAGATATCGGCGGCAAGCGGATCTTCCTGCGCTATCTGCCCGCCGGCAGCTTCTTCGGCGAAATGGGGGTGCTGAGCGGCGCGCCCCGCAATGCGACGGTGAAGGCCGCGGTCGGCAGCGAAGTCATCAAGCTGACCGGCGAGAGCTTCCGCAAGATGCTCGCGGCGCGGCCGCAGGTGCGCGAAGCGACCGAGGCCGCGGTGGCCGAGCGCGCGCAGATGAACAGCTTCATCGAATCGCGCAAGGCAAGCTATTCGAGCGCGGTCGATCTCTATTCGGACACTGCGGGCTTCATCATGAAGGAGGGGCTCGGCGAAGCGACCGACGCGCTGCTGATCGACGAGAATCTCTGCGTGGGCTGCGACAATTGCGAGAAGGCGTGCGCCGACAGCCACGAAGGTCTGTCGCGGCTCGACCGCGAGGCGGGCAAGACCTTTGCGCATCTGCATGTGCCGACGAGTTGCCGCCACTGCGAGCATCCGCACTGCATGGCCGACTGCCCGCCGAACGTGATCCACCGCGGCCCCGACGGCGAGGTGTTCATGGAGCCCGGCTGCATCGGCTGCGGCAATTGCATGCGCAACTGCCCTTATGGCGTGATCCGCATGGAAGCCGCGCCGCCCGAGAAGCCGAGCCTGCTGCGCTGGCTGCTCACCGGCTTCGGCCCCGGCCCCGGCGAGCCGTCGCCCAAATGGACCAAGAAGCAGTTGGGTGACGAAAAGCCCAAGAAGATCGCGGTCAAATGCGATATGTGCAAGGGCATCGCGGGCGGTCCGGCGTGCGTGCGCGCCTGTCCGACCGGCGCCGCGATCCGCGTGTCGCCCGAGGAATTCCTGTCGATCGCGCGGCTTCAGGAGGATGCGGGCTGATGGCTTCGCTTTTCCAGCGGCGCCGCTCGAAGGCGACCCAGACCGAGCGCGTGCGCGAGCGGCGGCACGAGGGATTCCTTCGCTACGCCAATTTCCGCTGGGCGAAGATTTCGGGCGGGCTCTGCCTGCTGATCATCGTCTCCTATGCGCTGATCGACGTCACGCCGCGGCCGAGCGGCGGCACCTGGTACGGCTATACGCTGGGGACGATCGGGGCGCTGCTGATCCTGTGGCTCACCGCGCTCGGCTATCGCAAGCGCAAGATGACGAGCGATTACTGGTCCTTGAAGGCCTGGACCTCGGCGCATGTCTATTTGGGCCTCAGCCTGATCGTCATCGGGACGTGGCACACCGGCTTCCAGCTCGGCTGGAACGTCCACACGCTCGCCTGGGTGCTGATGATGCTGGTGATCCTGTCGGGGCTTTACGGCGTCACCGTCTATGCGACCTTGCCCGCCGCGCTGTCGAACAACCGCGACGAGATGACGCAGATGCAGATGCTCGAGGCGATCCGCGCCTTCGACCGTCAGCTTCACGCCGCCGCGCAGCCGCTGACCCCCGAAGACACCGCGCCTGTGCTCGCCGCGCTCGACGAAGACCCGTTCGCGGGCGGCATCATGGCGCGACTGTCGGGGCGCTATCCCCGCTGCGCGACCGCCGCTGCGCTCGGTGCGCTTCGCGTATCGCGGAGCAGCGGCGCCGAGGCACGCGAAAAGGTGGTCGGCCTGCTCTCGCAGAAGGAAGCGGCGCTCGCGCGGCTCCGCCAGCATCTGCGTATTCGCGCGCTGCTCGAAGTCTGGCTTTACGTGCATGTGCCGCTGACCTTTGCGCTGATCGCGGCGCTGTCGGCGCACATCATCAGCGTCTTCTTCTACTGGTAAGGCGGGGGAGAGGGGACCATGAGCTTCATCCTGCGCCGCATCTCGACGACGAAGACGGGCAAGCAGATCATCCGCGACCAGGCACTGCCGGGCGATACGATCACGCTCGGCCGCGACGCCGGCAACATCATTCATATCGCCGATCTGGCCGTGAACCCGCAGCACGCGGCGATCACGAGCGCCGATGGCCGCCACGTCCGCGTCGCGGCGAGCGAGGGGCTGGGGTTCGATTTCAACGGCCGCACTGTCGACGCCGCCGATATCGACAGCGCCGCGGGCGCCGAATTGCGCTTCGGCGGCCATCGCCTGACGATCGCGCGCGAGGGCGACGACATCATCCTGCTCGTCGAACGGATCGACGAATTGTCGCAGTCGTCGAAGGATGTCGACGAGGCGAAAGCCTTTTCGCTGGCCGGGGTGATGCCGGGCAAGCGCATGGGCGCCTGGACCTTCGGCATCATCGTCCTGCTCGCTTTCCTGATCGGGCCGATCTGGGCCTGGCACAGCTTTCGCAATGTCGACGAGCGGCCGCAGGGCTATCACGCCGACATGGCCTGGTCGTCGGGGCCGCTGTCGAGCGCCCACGCCAATCTGAAGGGCGACTGCCAGGCGTGCCACGTCGAGCCGTTCGTCGCGGTGACCGACAAGGCGTGCGTCGGCTGCCACACCGGCGAGCACAAGGCGATGAGCATGGCGCACGCCAATGCGCCGACCGCGATGCTGCTCGCCGCGCGGCATCCGCCGGGGGTGGGCGAGCGCATTCTCGCGGGCTTTGCCAAGACCTTCAACCGGCCGCAGGGACGCTGCGTCGACTGCCATACCGAGCATGAGGGCGCGGGGCCGATGCCCGCGACGCCGCAGAAATTCTGTGCCGACTGCCATGACGGGATGAAGGCGCGGCTGATCGATGCGGGATTCAAGCCGACCGTCGCCGATGCCGCCGATTTCGGCACGCTGCATCCCGAGTTCCGCCCGTGGGTCCATGCCGCGCCGGGCGCGAAGCCGATCCGTGCCTTGGGCAAGGCGCCGCTCGACTATAACGGCCTCAAGTTCCCGCACGACATTCATTTGAGCGCGACCGGCGGCGTCGCCCGCATGGCGGCCAGCTTCCGCGGCCGCTATGATTTCGGCAACAAGCTCGAATGCGAAAATTGCCATCGCCCCGAAAGCGACGGGGTGCGGATGAAGCCGGTCGAGATGGAGCGCGACTGCGCGATGTGCCACAGCCTCGCTTTCGAGACCGTCGGCGGCGTGACGCGCACCCTGCGCCATGGCGAGCCCGATCAGGTCGTCGCCGATCTTTTCGCTTATTACCGCTCGACCCCGCCGACGCGGCCGCTGCAACTCGGCGGCATGGAACGGCGGCGGCCGGGTGCCTATGCCGAGGGGCAGGTCTACAACATCTATTTCCGCGAAGTCGCGGTGCGTCCGAACCGCGCAGAGGATGCGGTGCGCGCGGTCTTTTCGAAGGGCGGGGCCTGCTACGACTGTCACACGATCTTTGCGCCGGCATCGGGCAACCGCTGGCGCGTCCAGAAGGTCGTCCAGTCTCCGCGCTTCCTGTCAAAGGGCTGGTTCGATCACGCCGACCCCGGTCATGCCAAGGTCGAGTGCGCGACCTGCCATACCGAAGCGCCCCAGTCGAAGCGCTCCGAACAGCTTCTGGTTCCGGGGCTCGCGCCGTGCCGCACCTGCCATGTCGGCGAAAACGGAGCCACGATCGCAAAGGTGAAGGAGCCGACCCGATCCTCATGCGCCATGTGCCACGAATATCACAGCGACGGCGGCAAGCCGTGGATGCCGGAGCGTGAGCGCAAGAAAAAGGTCGCGATGGTTACCGATCGTCCACCCCGGGAGGTTTATGCTGTGACGGCGATCACAGGTCCGGCGCGGCGTCATCTTTATGATGTGACATGGCGCACACCGGTGCTGGGATTCGCAAGACAGGGCGGATGATGATGGGGCGGCCGCGACCAGGCGGCCGGAGCAGGGGCAGAGGACGGACATGCTGATCGCCCAGATCACCGATATTCATATCGGTTTCGATCCCGACAACCCCGCGGAATATAACCGCAAGCGGCTCGACGACGTGCTCGATGTGCTGATCGAGGGACCGAACCGTCCCGACCTGCTGCTCGCGACCGGCGACATCACCGATCGCGGCGACCCCGACAGCTACCGCCGGCTGGCGACCGCTTTCTCGCGCTGCCCCTTTCCGGTGTGGCCGAGCGTCGGCAACCATGATCTGCGCGACAATTTTCACGCGCAGTTTCCGGGCTTCGACGACGGCAACGGCTTTATCCAATATGCGGTCGAGCTGCCCGAACTGCGGCTGGTCACGATCGATACGCTCGAGGAAGGGCGGCACGGCGGCGCCTTTTGCGACGCGCGGGCGGCGTGGCTCGACGCCGCGCTGGCGAAGGACCGGAACAAACCGACCTATATCGTGATGCATCATCCGCCCGTCGAAAGCGGCATCGAATGGATGAACACCCATCCCGACGAGCCATGGGTGCATCGCTTCACGGACGTCGTCCGCCGCCACGACCAGGTGCGCGGCCTCATTTGCGGCCACCTCCACCGCGC
>Ga0182745_1002711_pt1 | contig 15604 bp, 28 predicted proteins | sample eDN3rd30CKraftBY_FD_128523 | JGI IMG/M metagenome (GOLD analysis project Ga0182745, IMG submission 128523) | Enriched backyard soil microbial communities from Emeryville, California, USA - eDNA 3rd pass 30_C Kraft BY (version 2) (version 2) | ecosystem: Environmental > Terrestrial > Soil >...
CTGATCGTTGATCTGGCCCTCGTAGGCCTTGCCGGCGTACTGGTCGAAGGTATCAAAGGCGGTAGCCATTATTTTTCACCTCGCAGGAACTTGTTGTAGGCGTCAGAGCCGTCGCTGGTCAGCTTCGGACGGTTCTTCAGGTCTTTTGCCAGGCCGGCGAGGCTGTCCTTGGTCGCTTGAGCGTCCTCGTCGTCATCCTCGTCCGTGGTTTCCTTCGCGTCCTCCTCGGCGGAGTCGAAGGCGGCGGTGATGTAGGCCTCGGACTTGCCGGACCAATCGCGGGTGGGCTTGAGCTGGGTCAGCGCGGCGCGCTTGATCTCCAACGGGGATACCAGGCCCTTGCTGTCGAAGCTCTTCACGATCTTCGAGGCGGAGGCGATGGTGTCCAAGGTCTGCTTTACGCGAACGCCGATGGCAGCGTCGGAGGTGGCCTTTTTGGCCTCTTCCAGCTTCTCCTCGGCTTCGTCCTTGGTGGCTTCGGCCTTGTCGGCGCGTTCATTGGCTTCGTCGAGAGACTTCATGAGCTTTGCAATGCCGTCTTCGACGATCACTGCCTGCTCTTCGTCCAGCACGACGGAGAGGGTTTTGTTGGAGTCCAGAAAGAGCTTCCGGGTCGCCATGGTTGGGGTACCTTTCGGTTTGTGGTCAAAAATACGGGCGACCTTTCCGGCCCGTGCTGCCTCTACAACCGCCATGTGGTTGTTCAGGATGGTGCGCTGGGTGTACTCGTAGGACTGGCCGCCTGGCGCAACGCCGGGCTCTTTCGCGTATTCAGCGGTGTAGCCAGGCGATAGCTCGGCCTTGCCCGACTCAATGTCGTCGATGGCCGACTGGTCCTTGATGATCATGTCGACGACGAGGTTCTCGCCGTCCTGCTCAACGCCGCGAACGTGGCCGACGGAGACCTCGCGGAAGGTGGTCGAGTCGACCAGGTCTTCGGGATGGTCGTTGGTCACATCCTTGTCGACGTACGTGGCCATCGACTCAGGGCTGAACAGCTCTTCGGCGGGCTTGTAGACGTTGACGATGCGGGCCGGGCCCGGCAGGTCCAGTTCAGTCGAAACGTACTGGTAAACCCCCGTGCGGGCCGCAATGCCCTTAACGCAGAGGTAACCCTCAGGCGTGCGAGTGCGCGACGTCGGCGTGAAGGCCGCGTCGATGGTCATTCTTTTCATGTGCTACCCGTTCTTGTCGGGGAAGTAGTTCACGCCGGGTATCAGGGATATCCCTACGCACCGGCAGAGCGGGTGGTGCTTGCCAGGGTGCAGGTTGGTCACGCCGCGCCAGGTGGCGCCCTCGGCAACCTTGTACACGCCAGGGCCGTATCCAATGTCCTGCTTGGCGATGCCGTAGCAGCTGATCTTGGCGTTGGGGTACTTGCCGCTAGGGTCACCAGATACCCGCTGATCCTTAGCCGTCTCCACGCGGTAGAACTCGATGCCGGCGGCTGCTTGGCGCTGGCGGGTCAGGTCGCTGTTCAGCTGCGACACCTGGTCCCGCGCGATGAGCTTGGCACGCCGCGAGCTGACACCGGTCTGCTCCTGAATCTGCTTGGCGATGGCCGTGGGAGCGAGGCCGCTCTTCATGCCGCCCAGCACGATCGTCTCGACCCGCTGGAAGTACTCGGCAGGGATGGACTTGATCAGGTTGACGTTCTCGGCGGTCGAAGCCTCGAGGTAATCGACCATGCCCTTGGGCTTGGTGATCAGCTCGAAGTCCACGCCCACAGCCCGGTTGACCGACTTGCGGAAGTCATCAGCATTGTCGGCTTCTGCCCGGCTGATGGTGCCGGCGGCGACACGGCGGGCCTGTTGATCGAACAAGCTGGTGGTGAACGTCGACGACACGCGGCGTATTACTGCGAGGATTTCGTCAGTCCAGCCGTCCAAGGTGACCTGGCTGTCGGCGGTGTACTGCGGCTTCAGGCGAGCCAACTCAGGGCCAAGGACCGCATACAGCTGCTGCGACATGTTGCGCACCAAGGCGTTGAGCTCACCCCGGTAGAAGCGCACAGCGCCATCACTCGGTTTAACCGGATCAGGCGCCCGTGGCTTGCGCTTTCTTCCCATCAGCGCCTTGGTCGTCGCCGTCAGGGCCTCCAAGGGTGAAGGCTTCGAGGTCTTCTTCGGAGCCAAGGCCATTGTCTTCGTCCTTCTCGCGCTGCTCTTGGGCGGCGATCTGCTCGTCGGTGATGGCGTAGCGGCCCTTGGCCTGAGCGCGGCGCATGGCGTGGCTCGGGCGGATGATGCGGCTCTCGATGTTGAGCTGGTCGGCCTGGGCGTCTGCCAAGTCCTCCTGAGCCTCTTCCACGCTCGACTTCTGGTAGAGCGGGTTCCACTCGAACTCGATGTCTTCGGGGTAGGTGCCCAGCGCAGATCGAATCATCACCTCGTCCAGGCGCTCAAGGTCTCGGCGCATCTGGCCGTCCTGCTTACCCTTGATGGTGCCGTGGTAAGTCTTGAGGTCGCCGTCACCGGTCGAGTTCAGGCCGGCAGCTGACTGCCCCCAAAGCTCGGTCACCGGCATCTCGGCGGCGCCGGCAGTCCAGACCATGAACTGTTCCATGATCTGGCTCAGGCCAGAGAAGGCGATGCTCTTGCGGTCATAGACCTCGTTGTCCTGGTCCAGCAGGCCAAGGTTGATGATCCCCTTGAGCATGCCGAACAGGCGGTAGCGCTCGGTGATCTGATCACACTGCGCGCTGGACAATGCACCCTGTAGACCTTTCACGCTGATGGTGTCGACGTTCGCCTCAAGCACCAGCGATGCGATACCGCCCTTGGTGGCCACCACATCGCGCAGATCTTCCATGCAGCGACGAAGGCGGCTATCACCCCAGCCCTGTTCGAACTGAGACATGCGTCGCGGCAGGCGGGCACCGGTGCGGCGGATGACGTGCGAGTAGTGGATCGGCTGCTGGCCGTTCACGACCGTGTACACCTCGGGCAGCATCCAGTTGGGCGCCAGAGGGTCGGTGAAGTTGAACTGGCTCGGCTGGATGTCCCAGCGGTCGAACACGACGATGTTCTTCAGGCCGCCCTTCTTCACCTTGTCCAGGTTGAGCGGCTTGCTCAGGTCCTGGCCGGTGATCATCAGCATGGCCGCGCCGCCGTAGAGGTCAGCCCAGCAGCAAGCATCCAGGTACTTCTGCTGGACGCCCAGCCGGCGCTCTTCAGCAGCGATCTTCTTTGCGTCCTTCCCCGAGAAGGTGCGCCACTCACGCAGGGCATCTTCGTTGGGCTTGTCCACGATCCGCCGAGCCAGCCAGTTGGACTGGTAGGCCGCCTCCAGTTCGTACGGGGTGACGAACTGAAACCCGAACCGGTTGTGCGTGCGCTTGTCACGGTTGGTTCCGATATTGGCCACCAGGTTGGAAAGACTGTCCGATGTGACAATCCCGCCAGATGGCACTTGAATTCGCGGTTTTGATGTGGTCACAGATTTTTCTCCGCGCCACGAAATGGCACTTCATGATTTTGTGGTGCGGATCACTCGACCTTGCGGCTAGGCAGCTTGAAGTCGGTCACTCGATCAGCAATAGCGCGCACCTTCTCAACCCCGAGCAGGCCAACCCAGCCACCAACAAAGGCAGCCATGCTTTGCGGCAGGCCGAAGAACTCGAAGCCGCTGATGATTGTCAGGGTCAGGCCGCCGCAGATGGCTCCCTCCACCAGCATTTGCCGGCGAGTGCCACCGCCGTAGGTGATACGCAGTACAGCCATCGCGCAGGACAGGCCGGCCGCGTACAGGAGGGGCGAATGCTGGCTCAGCCACGCAAGAGCAACTGCCCAGGTGTCTGGTTTGTCTGGCATGTTGGACATACTCGATATCCCCTCTTAGGGGCAGCAGGAAGAGACCCGTTTGAGGGCCTATTTCGGGCAACAAAAAACCCGGCTGTTTGGGCCGGGTTCTGAATGTTTTCGCCAAAGGCGAAATTATGACGATGGCGAAATAGTGCCAAAACACTCCTCAAATTGTCAAGCGGCTATTCCCTGATCCTCATCATTGCGTTCACGGAGCCTTTCCACCACCCGAGCAACAGGCTTCAGGGCCTGCTTGTCGAGCTTGTCGACGTGATTGCAAAGAGCCTCCCATAAATCCTGCCAGTCCCTGGCCCAGTTCTGCGGGTTCATCTTCTCGCCGGTGCGGTCCTCGACGAACATGCATACCGCCCCCGGCCCCATCGCCTCGCCGCCGTGAACGAGTATCTTGTGCGATTGGAGCGCGGCCATGGCCATCCAGTAGGCTCGCTGCTTCTTGCGGTCTGTGAGCGCTTCCAGGCCGCTCCCGAGCCATACCAGACCATGGGCGATGCTCAGGTCGTTACCGCTGGCCACGGGCGAGTACATGAAGTTGCCCAGGTGACGCAGCGACTTCGGCAAGGAGTCGATCGCCTGGAGCACCAGACCGGCGGTCAACATGTGCGCGCAGCGGTCATTGGTGAGGCGGCGACCCGGGCGGGTTTCCTGCACCCCTTCCTTGCGAACCTCGTACACCTTGCACACCTCCTGCCCGTCGTGGTTCTCCAGCATGACCATGATCTTCACGTCGCCGGAGCCACCCTTCTTGCCCAGGGCTGCCTGCTCCGCTGCAACGGCCAGGGCCGAAGCGCGGTTTTCGTGCAGTGCGTCGTGCCAAACTTGGCGAGCGCTGATTACTTTCATAGTCGATCCCCCTGGATGCGATTGGTCTTCTTCAGCAGAAATTCTTCGTAGCAGCGCTTGCGGCGCACCGCCCCAGCCCAGGACAGCGAAACACCACCCACCACCATGAGGGTGGCCAAAATCAGGAATCCCCATGCTGGTGTCATGCTGCTGTCCTCCTCAGGTCTTTGAGCTTCTGCCTGTACAGGGCCTTGATGGCCTGCAGGTCTTCGATGGTCAGGCGCTGGGGCTTATGAGGCCCTTCTAGCCATTCAACCTGGTCGGCGCCGATGCGCTTCACCAGCCGGATGCGGTACTCGACCGCATTCCCCGACAGGTTCCGATTGCACTTAACGCACTGCCGGTGGACGTTGAGCAGCTCGAAGCGCAGCTCTGGGCAGGCGCCCACCGACCGGTAATGCCCGGCGTCCCAGCGGCTGCCGGTAATCAGGTCGTGGTCGCTCGGGTTCGCGTCGCAGCTGATGCACGGCAGGCCGGCGTCGCGCTCGCGGATGTAGGCGTTGAACGCGGTCTGCGCCTCGGCCATGTGCTCGCGGCGGGTCTTCAGCTTCTCCCGGCGCTCCTGGAGGTCCTGGCGGGCCTGCCTGGTGATGGCCTTGGCCGCGACCTTCTGCAGCTTAGGATCTTTGGCCATGGCCTTGGCACAGGCGATGCTGCACACCTTCTGCGTGGACATGGCTGGCTTGAAGGGCTTGCCGCAACCTGGCGCCTTGCACTTCTTCGGCTTGATCTCCTTGGCAAGCATCAGTACTGCCCTCCCCACCGATCCGGCTCAGTCCAGCGCACGCCATGCTCGGCACCGAAGGCGTGCATGACCTCGAACAGGTCGCTGAACCACTTCTGCGACTGCTTGCGGGTCGAGACGCCCAGGACGACAAAGCCACCGTCGATGCCCGGCACCGCATCCTGTTTCTGCACCGCCGCGCTGAAGATGTGCTTCCAGTCCTCGTCGGTGAGCTTGCGGCCGTACCACTCCACCTGCTGGGAGACGTCGCGGAGCATTGCCCACATCTTCCGGTTGCAGACGTCTGGGCGCTTCTCGTCCTTGATGACCACCACCTTGGGCTTGGTCAGGTCGATGGCGCGCAAGGCGCCGTACAGGCGGTTGAGGTCCTGACTGCTGCGAATTGCGAACTCAGCCACGGTTCCCCTCCTTCACCCAACGACGGATCGCCATCTCGCAACCTGAAATCAGGCACACGCCATTCGCCAGGCCGCGGTGAGTCTTGTTGGTCCCGCAGCCGCACCAGCATTTCGGCTGGCGACCAGGGCGCCTTTTTCGGGGTTCCATGTAGCGGATGTGTCCCCGCTGCCCGCCGACCTGTCCCCAGCCATCCATGCCTCCGCGCATGGCAGCGGAACGGGCAGCCTGAGACATCGTGTTGAGGTCAGGCATTGGCCACCTCCTGTAGCTGCTTCTCCGCGGCGCGCACCCGGGCGGTGAGCTGGCTGATCTCGTCCAGCAGGCCCAGCGCGACCTCCTCCACGGTCGACTCGCCAAGGAACTCGTCCAGGGCGTCCGTGTGGCGCTCAAGGGCATCGCTTCCGGCGCGCCAGGAGGCCACCACCGACCACAGCAAGGGCTGGAGCTTGTGTTTGTCGATGGTCATGCACGGCCTCCTTCCACGCGAACGGCTAACTCAGCCATACAGCCCCCTTGATCAACTCTTTTCGGATTTATAAAATCTCGCGCACCGGCCTCAAGCCCGTTGAAACCTTGCGGAAAAGTGTCATCGCGGGTGAGAGGCCGATCAGTTTTCCCGCTCAATACTTCACTCTTCACACCACCTCCCCGGCCGGCTGCCCGGCGCGCTTGATGTTCAACTGAGCAATGGCGGCACGCGTCTGCCGCTTGCGAAGGTAGGTATCGACACGGCGGCGCTGGGCTTCCTTGGTGCGCTGGCGTTCTTTCTTGGCCTGGGCTGCCTCGATGATGCAGCGCACCTCGGCGAGCTTTTCGCGGACCTTGGGGCTGGCCTTGGTTCGCACCTCGCCAGTGATCAAGCCAGCGATAGCGCGGCCATCCTCAGTGGGAGGAGCAATTCGCAGGTGGGCCAGATGCTTGGCGCCCGCCTCCTGGCTAATCAGCTTCGAGCGCACCGCAGACTCGATAGCGGTGACGCGGCGTACCGGGTCATAGCCCAGGGAGACTTCCCACTTGGCCGGAAGGGCTTCCGCCCTGGCAGCGATCACAAGGCGCTCGTAGGCGCTCATGAAGGCCATACGGGCGCCGACCTTGTCGCCAGCCTCAAGCACAGACCCTGATGCGGTCATAGCCTGGCGAATCTCGGCAGTCATCACGACCGTCTCGCTTTCGTCGCTGGCAGACAGAGCGATGGCCCAGGCCTCGTCTTTGCCTGGGTGGCCGTCAGCGGACTGGGCGTGCTTGAGGATCGCGGCTACCGTCAGGCGGCCACCTTCACGGCGACAGGTGCGAAGCGCATCGGACAGCACGGACTCGCTGTATTCGCGAAGGTCTTCGACCATCAGCAGCGCGGCGCCCTGGGTGAGCTGCTGGCCCATTACCTCAGCGGTAGCGAACAGGGACAACAGCAGTTGGTCTTGCTGGGTATCATTCAGCATGGGTCGCAGCCCTCTTGGCTCGCAGCGCTTCCAACGCCTGTTCGGCGGCGCTGTAGTTGGCTTGGGTTTGCTCGATCTGGCGGGCAGTGGTGCCGGTCATCTGGCGATTGGTGACCCACTGGGTGTGATAGGCCTCGGCGTTCTGGAGCAGGTCGCCAAGGCTGTGCAGGCGGTTGACCAGCTTGCTGTCGTTGATCCGGACGAAGTACGCGGCGACGTGATGGGCGACGTCGATGCCGAGCCGGTCCACCAACTGACCGATCTGGCCGCCAGCCTTGGCGTTCCATACCGGCCACGCTCCGTGGCGGCTGCGGTAGGCCATTGCGTAGTTGGCCCAGGCCTTGAAGGTTTTGCAGGACGGATCTTTCGGCCCTGGCATGTCGGCTGGAATTTCGCAGCGCGGCACATCGGACGAAACCAAGGTCAGTCCGGCAGGTTGCGACGGCGCAGCCGGGGCCTCCTGCACACTGTGACTGGTACCCTGATTGGTATCCTGATTACTGGTATCCTGATTTGTCGGAGATTTTTCCGACCCAAGCTCGGATTTTTTTCCGACCTTGATCGGAGATTTTTCCGACCCTGATCGGATTTTTTTCCGAGGTGAAGGATCGGATTTTTTTCCGACCTTCACTTTCGTGGTCGGATATTTTTCCGACCCGTCGATCTTCTTGTTCCACTCTTTGCCCTTGGCAGTTAGCTGCACCAGGGTGATGTTGTTGGTGCTGGAAAGGTTGATCAGGCCAGCGCCTGCAATCGCCTTCAGCAGGCGATACGCGGTATCCGGCTTGTCGGTGAGCAGCGGCAGTTCCTCGACAATCTTCGCCTTGCTCAAGGCGTAGAAATCGCCTTTGTCCGTCTTGACCAACTTGGCCCAGCTTGGGCACTCATAGACGAACGCGAACAGCAGCGCTTGCTGGGAGTTCAAGCCCCAGTCCAGCGCCTTCGCCTGGTTGATCGTGACGGTGAACTGCATATCAGTCCCACTCCAGCTGTTCGATGCTCTCGATTTCCGCCATGCGAGAACGGGCCAGCTGGAGAAGAGCAGCGATTTCCTTCTCGTCGAAGCTCTTCATCTCGTTCGGGATGATCTTGAGGTCGAGCACGGCCAGGATCTTGGCAAACTCCTGGAATTTCTCGGGCTTCATCCGGCTGATGGTCGATTCATCGACGCCAATCGCTTCGGCAACCGCAAGATTTCCAACTGATGCAAGCCTCTGCATGAGCTGGCCGTAGTTCTTGCGTGCCCTTGCATCCTGTTCCGGGCTTAATTTGCTCGTCGACATGATCAGGCCACCCACTGCAGCTCAGGCCAGATCACGTCCCAGTCCTCTGGGCGCAGAGATTTACGGGTCAGAAGCCCATGGCTCACGCGCTCAAGGGAAGAGGCCAGCATCGCCGACGCCTGCTTATTGCCGTAGGCAATCTGTTTCAGGTAGCCACGGCTGGTGCCGGTCTTCTCAATGTCCGCGTCCGAGGCGGTTTTCAGCCACTCCAACAACTTGGTGTGCTTGGTTCGCATCACGAATCTCCTCTGTGATGCGCCAATTCTTACCCATAGGTAAGTACAAAGCAATACCCGCAGGCCATTTACCCACAAGTAACGGGAAAGCATATTTGCTCGATGGATATCAACCTAGTAAGAAAGGCCAACCTTCAGCTTCTCATCGACCGCCAATTCGGCCCTGGCAAGCATGGCGCCAAGGCCGAGTTTGCCAGGCGGCTAGATAAGCAAGCTGACTACATATCGCGCTGCCTTTATCCGCCTGGCAAGAAGGGCGGAAAAGGGGTGGGCGAGGATTTCGCCCGAGAGATCGAAAAGGAATTTCAGATTCCGCAGTACTCGATGGACAAGCCAGGGCTAGGCCTGGATGAATCGGAAACGATCAGCGTCGAAGGCCTGCCCGCCCCACTGGCCCAAAAGATCAAAAGCTACCGCAGCCTGGTGGACGTACCGCGCTACGACGTTGCGGGATCAATGGGCCCTGGCACGGAGCCGCCTGAGATGAACATGGTTGTTGATCACATGAGCCTGGATGCCAACTGGGTTAGGCAGAACCTGACCTATACCAAACTGGACAACCTGAAGCTGATCTCCGGTCGCGGCGATAGCATGGCGCCAACCATCCACAAGGGCGACGCGGTGCTTGTTGACGCTGGCATTACTAGCGTTGAAGAGGACGCGATCTACTTCTTCATGATGCGCGGCCAGCTCCAGATCAAGCGCATCCAGCGAGGGCTGGACGGGCTGAAGATCATCTCGGACAACACCCAGTATCCAGCGATTGAAGTGCCGGGCGAGCGTGAGGATGACATCAAGATCCTGGCCCAGATTATCTACTGGTGGACTGGTCGGAGCTTCTAGCCATGTCCCTAACCAAGCCCAACCAGCAACTGCGCCGAGACCTGAAGGATGCAGCTTTCGCCCTTGAAAGCGCCGCCCTGGAGATTTTCCACAAGGCGCAAGGCCATGAAGATGCTGAGTTCCTGGATGCGATGAAACAGGCCAAAAAGCTGCATGAACTGGCAGATCGACTCACAGGGTATGGGGAAGAAGTGAAAGCCGGGCGAGTTACCAGGACAAAGGAATGACCTTGACCAAGCCAAACCAAGATCTCCGTCGCGACCTCCAGGGCTTGGCTAGCGATCTGAAATGGTCTGCGGTCGAACTGATGCGCATAGCCGATCGCCTGAGCCAGGCCGGAAACGAGCATGACGCCCAGGCAGTGATCAGGATCTGCCAGGTGATGCAGGCAGGAGAGGATCGGTTGGCAAAGTATGGAGACGAGGTAAAGGCTGGCACCATCACCGTCGCGAAGATCGAATGACCTGGCGCGGAGTGGATTTTTTCTGGCTTGAGGGCTTATAGCGTGGCTCACTCACTTCTGTACCAGGTCGGTGAATCCGTCCACCTCATTGAGGCCGAGGTGAAAAGGCTGCTCGATGTGGTCGACGCCCTCAAACAAGCTGGCAACGATGAATTGGCTGCGACCATCCTGGCTCAGACACACAAGGTTCTTGAGGCTGTGATAGCGCTGCGAATCGCCGCGGCAGGATGAGCCCGGGGATCGGTTGGTGGGGTATGGGGATGAGGTAAAGGTAGGGCGAATCGCTCGATCAGCTTATGCGTGATTCGGGTGTGACTTCCCGGCCATGCCAAGCTGATGCGATAATAAAATCATTTCGCCATCACTGAAGAACAGGGAACGTCTGATATCATGAGTAGTCGTACAGCAGCCATCAGTAAGCTAGGAGTCGGGATGAAATCGTATGCGGTGTGGAATAACAAAGGCGGGGTCGGCAAGACTTACCTGACTTTTGCTATCGCCTCTGAGTACGCGCGAATCCATCCAGAGAAGCGAGTGATCGTCGCCGACATGTGCCCGCAGGCCAACCTTTCCGAAATCATTCTCGGAGGCAATGGCAAAGGCGCCGCTGCGCTCGCTGACCTGATTCGCGCCAGAAAGACCATCGGGGGATACTTCGATGCTCGTACGCGCAGTGCTCACACCATTACTGGGAGTGAGACGTCTTTCCTTTTGAAGGGAAAAGACTTCAACAAAAACATGCCCGACAACCTTTACTGTTTGGCAGGCGATCCGAGCCTTGAGGTCCAAGCGCCGGTGATCAACCAATTGAGCGCGGTTAGCCTTCCGGCAGACTCGTGGAAGAATGTTCACCTCTGGCTTAAAGACCTTGTGACTGCCTGCGCGAATCATCTTGGTGCAGCGGATACCACCTGCTTCATCGATTGCAACCCTAGCTTTGCAGCCTATACAGAGCTCGCATTGTTAGCAGCGAACCAGATCATTGTTCCCTGCTCAAGTGATGGTTCATCGGCGCGAGCGATCGATAACCTTGGCCAGCTGGTATACGGCATTGACGTCCAAGACGCTTACCGCGCCGTGAGCTTCTTCGACAGGAGCCACAATTTCGGCGCGCCAGTTCCCGTAATTCACTCATTTGTCTTCAATCGCTCGACCCAATACGACAAAAAGGCCAGTAAGGCTTTTTCGGCAATGTTTGACAACATAGCCGCCCGTGCTGAAAACCTTCGCACTAAAAAGCCGAGTGCATTCCAAAGCGGGGCACTACAAACCTTCGAGGTCCCAGATAATCATTCCGTTGCTATCGTTTCCTCTCACCACGGGTTGCCACTTTTCGATGTCAAGCCAGGCAGCTATGAGGTTTACGATACCAAGCCTCAAGTGAACAACGAGCCTATCGAGCGTTATCAAAAGGCGATTACACACCTCGTATCGAGCCTGTGATCCACAAGATTTGAAGCCCGCCTCGGCGGGCTTTTTCATCCCTGCCTTTTGCCTCCGCGCCAATACTATTTCCCAACCATCGGTGCGCTGGAGCCTTTCGCTTCATACTGTGCGCGATTGAATGCACGCTGGATATCTTCTTTATCGGCATTTCCATGATCGATGCGAGACCCCATGCACTTCAGCTCTCTAACCCCTCCGGGTCCCTCTATCTTCATTGCAAAGGGCTCGCAGGGCACACCTTTCTGTAAGTAGCACCTCGGATTGCCGAAAATACATGCCCTAGCAGCGCTATTCAGATGACTTTTCATTGGTACCCATGCATCCCCTTGCTTGGCTTGGATGGAAAAGTCGAGCCCCTCATCGCCTACGTTAGGGTATTCGGGGGGCGACTCAGCAAACGAATGCTGCATTGCAGCGGCGAGGATTATGGTTAGAACCGTCCTTCTGTGCATGGGCTGATCTCCCAGGAAGTGATGATTGCCTGGTCGACAACCATCACCCAGGTGATCACAGTGTAGAAAGCCCCCGAGCATGGGTGCTCATGGCCGCGACAAACGGCATTTCGGACGATTAGGGCCTGGAAGGATGTTTCAGCGTTTTTTCATGCCTTCACGCTTTTTTCACGCCCTGCTCTGCACAGTAAAGGTTCATCCGCTTCCCTACGTTAGCCCGCATAGCAGTGCGGGCTTTTCTTTGGCTGCGCGCCAGAGGAGTACAAATGTGCCCACACAGTATTGCCAGCTCCAACCAGATAAATTACTGTCTATCCATACAGTAATTGGAGCGCTACACCATGGCCAAACAGCAGTCAAAACAGAAAGCCCCTACCCTCCCTAGCCCTTATGAGCTGATGGGCGCCCGCATCCAGAAGATCATCAACTCGCCTACAGCGCAGAAGGCCAGGTCCGTGGTGATCGAGAAAACGCACAGCGAAGCCCAAGAAGACTGGGAGCGTTTTTTGGATGAAGTAGCGGAGAACGACAACGTCACCATTGCGCCGCGCGACGATGGGTCAGTAAAGCTGACCTGGACAGTACCCGCCGAAGACTGATTTCAGATTCCCTCCTTTGCCCGCCTTGTGCGGGCTTTTTTGTGGGCGCGTGAAAATATTTACCCAAGGGTATTGACTGAATGTTTTACCTGCGGGTATCTTTTCTCCATCGAGACGGCAAGCTACACAGCCCCTCGGGAGGCCCTCAAGCCGACCGCTCTTTAAAAACCGAACCGCAGAAAGGCTTCCAGCCAGCGAAACGACTAACGCACCGGGCGTGGGCGACTCCCACCCTGCTGCGCTGTATCGAATAGCCCTGGAAGCCCAAACCAGAAAACGTATGGAAAGAAGTCATCGCCCAGTCGCAGGTGGCGGGTAACAGCGACCAGGAACAACCGTTGAGCTGTAGCGCCCGGTATGCCGACGCATCGGTCAACACGACATTCGATTTGAGCCAGCGACCGACGCCAGTAGCGGGTCGCGGTGCACCACGAGATTCACTGAAGCACCTGGGCGACCGGGTGCTTTGGGAATCCACTGGAGGAGCACCCGATGAATCAACCTGCAAAAGACCCCGTGAAATGCGCCCGCTGCCACCAGCCGGTAGAGAAGCCGATCTACCGAATCATCTACTTCATTGGCTTCGACCGTGGCAGGCGGGCTTCCATGAGCGAAAACCTGCCGTTCTGTAGTGACGAGCACGCCAGTCACGAGCAAATGAGCCGAGAAGGCTGAAGATTCCCTGACAGCCGGAAAGACGGCCCGATGCCCTGCTCCCCATCGCAGGCTGCATCGGAGTGTGATCTGAATGCGCAGGCTGATGCGCACGGAAAGACCCAACGGGCTTTGCACGACTTTCCTTACCCGACTCTCGTGCATCGACGCTCCGTAGGGCTACTCATCTAACCACCGCCCTTTGATGCGGCAAGCCGGAAAGAACACAGCACCGGCCAGATCACACCCCGATACATCCCGCATCCCAACTGGAGTACCACATGCTCCTTCTCATCCTGATCGGCGCAGCGCTCAGCCACATGAGGCCAGAACCTCATCCTGAAAGCGGCCTGCCAACCGGTCCATTGCGCAGTCATCGAGAGCGCTGGCGAACATCCATCGGGGCACAGGTCGTTCTGGAGGCCGTGTCCCGCCAAGAACTCTCGACTCTGATGAGGCCTTGAGCCTATGGAAGAAAGCCCGGGAATCCTCGGGCTTTCGCTCGATACACCCTTCCCTTCACATACGACCGCATTGGCGGGTGCCAGGCTGGCTTTTCACGCCCAGTTTGGTCACTGCGCCTGGCATCCGGCCAATGCGGTTGGCTACCGAGGTTCACACGATGAGCAAACCAACAGGTGGTCCGGCTTTCCCGGTCTCGTACGACCACGACACCTTCCAGCCATCGCATGTCGATGAGGCCAGGCAGCTCATGTCAGGCATGACCCTGCGCGACTACTTCGCGGCTCGGGTCGATGTTTCGGACGAGGTCGGCGCCCGCTACGCAGAAGCAATTGTCGGCCGCGAAATGCCTGACTTCGCATCGGCACCGCTCGACAACATCGCTTTTTGGGCAGATTACCGTGCGATCAGTCGCTACATCGAAGCGGATGCAATGCTCGCCGCCCGGGTGAAGCCATGAGCGCCCCTATCGATGTGAAGCAGAACCCTGACGGATCGTGGACTGCCAAAGGCGGAACATCCCTCACAGTCGTCAGCGTTACCGCCCTGACCGAGCACAAGGCCGTGTCCGGCCACGCCGTTGCGATAACGGCGCTCCTGTCGAGAGGCAACGGCTGGATCAAGAGCGAAGACGCCAAGCCAGCTGATGGCCAGGTGGTCGTGGTATGGCGCAAGTGGCCGAACTGGAACTGCTTCGCTGCCGAGCTGGATAGCTGGCAGGCAGATTCGAGCGATACCGAAGGCGGCGCCTGGTACGAGGCTGAGGAATCCTGCCAGCACATCGAAACCTGTGCTGATGGTCCCGGCGAAGTCGCCCGGCCGATCACTACCCACTGGCACCCGCTGCCAGCTGATCCCACCGAGTAACCCACCACCTGGAGGCGACCATGGGCGCACTTCGAGCAGCACAGTTTGAGTACGACAACCGGATGCCGCCGGCGGTGAGCGATGACGAAGTCGCCCAGGCTGAGTGGATTGAGCGGAGTTCCGCCGAGCTGGTCTCGGGCTACCGGGTCAGCTGGGGTTATCGCGGCGAGCGTGGCGAGTTCACGCAGGCCGACTTTGCCCGGGCGGTGCAGGATCACCTGAACAACCGACAGATCGACGGCCTGGATCAGCAGGACGCCTTCGGCAAGCTGGTCATGGCTGGCCTGGGAACAGGCAGCAAGGGCTTCATCATGGATCTGTGCACCTACCTCGTGGGCGGGCCCAAGGCACTCAAGGAGATCGCCGCCGACCTGGTGCGCCCAGTTGCAGCCAAAGCTGTCACCGCCGAGCGGGAGCGCGAATGCGACATTCAGGAGTGCGGATTTTGAACAGCGCCGAGCAGATGCACGCCCTGGCGATCGGCGAGGTGATGTCGCAGCTTCGCCAGTTGGCCAAATCGCCCACCCCAGTCCCTGACCGGACCTTTGTCCTCGGCATGCTCGAAGGCTTCGAGAAGATCGGCCTCTTCGATCTTCCAACCCTGATCAGCATCCGCGACAAGGTCTTCGTCACCACCACTCAGCGCGTTGAGCAACTGAGGAAATCAGCATGACCACGGCACCTGTGAAGTCCCTGATTGACGAACAGCTCGAGCAGATCGAGCGCAGCCTGGCCATCATCGGTGCGGGACTGCCCCGCGAGTTGCCTGTCGCTCACCTGCCGCCCAAGCTGGTGGCGGCCATCAAGTCCGGGCGAATCGCTGTGAGGCCTCGGCCATGACCAGCTACCAGCGGGCCCGCCGCATCGCAGCCTGGCGCGGCTCCTTCTCCATGCTCTTCGCCTGCACCTTCTTCATGCTCGCCAGCGCACTGGCCGGCAGCATCACTTCCTGAATACACACCCGAGCCCGGCGGGCCCTTAGGGGATAACCGGACCTACCCGGAGCGTAAGCGGCGAGAGCGCGCAACCATCCACCGCAGCCAGGGCCTGGA
>Ga0182745_1002712_pt1 | contig 15602 bp, 18 predicted proteins | sample eDN3rd30CKraftBY_FD_128523 | JGI IMG/M metagenome (GOLD analysis project Ga0182745, IMG submission 128523) | Enriched backyard soil microbial communities from Emeryville, California, USA - eDNA 3rd pass 30_C Kraft BY (version 2) (version 2) | ecosystem: Environmental > Terrestrial > Soil >...
CGAGGACGAAGCTCGCGCCCGGGAAGGAGAGGTTCCTCGCCCGGATGGCGCCGATCTTCGACGTCGCCTACTGCCCGTCCGTCGAGCAGCGCGCCGACCGCCTCATCTCGCCGGCGGGCGGTGCGGACACGGCGTCGATCGAGGGCATCGCGCCCGCGCTCGTCGTCACGACGGAACGCGATGTGCTGCGCGAAGAGGGCGTCCGCTACGCCGAGCGGCTCGCCGCCGCGGGCGCGCTCGTCGAGCACCTCGATCTGGCCGGGGTCGGCCACGGCTACAACCTGATGGGGGCGCCGAGGGAGATCGTCGAGCCGGTCTACGCGCGCGTCGCCGGGCACCTGGGGGCGGCGCTGCGTCCGCTCGGCGCGTAGGCGAGTCAGTGCGTGAGGATCCCGTAGTCGGCGATCGACTCGGCCACGGCGTCGGCCGCGCTGCGCAGGGCGGCGAGCGTCTCGCGTTCTCGATCCCAGCCGGTCGGCACGACGGCCGAGAGCGCGGCGACGATCATGCCCGCGCGATCGAAGACGGGGACCGAGAGGCCGGTTGCGACCGACTCGATCGAGCCGGGGAGGACGGCGAATCCCTCGCTGCGCACGTGCTCGAGTCGTCGGCCGAGCGCGACGGGATCGGTGATGGTCGAGGGGCCCACCGCGGGCAGCGGGCGGGCGAGCACGCGCGCACGCAGCGTCTGACGGCCGAACGCGAGGAGCACGAGTCCCGAGCTCGACGCGTGGAGGGGGAGGCGGCCGGCGACGGTCGTGACGTTCGAGACGGCGTCGGGCGCGGAGAGCTGCTCGATCACGAGGACCTCGTCCTGGTCCAGGACGCAGAGCTGCACGTGCTCGCCGACCTTCGCCTGGGCGCGCTCCATCGCGGGCAGGGCGGCCTGGCGCAGCGCGAGCGCGCGCGAGCCGCGCGTCGTCAGCTCCCAGAGCCGCATGCCGATCCGGACGCGCCCCTCGAGGTCGCGCTCGAGCAGGCCCGAGCGCAGGAGGTCGCCGACGATGCGGTGCGCGCTCGACATGGGCAGCGCCGATCGTCTCGCCACGTCGCTCGGCGTCAGGTCGGTGTGGTCCGCGTCGAACGCACCGAGGATGCGCACGACGCGCTCGACCATCGAGTCGCCGGAATCGGAGTTCGCCACGAGGTCGATTATCTCGTTCATCGGGAACCAGGGGCGGATAACCGTGCCCGGGTGACAACATGTGTCGTTATACCCGGGTCAATGCATCCGTTCCTGTCATCTGGACGGACTCGGGCTGGAGGAGAGCTACATGAGTGAAACGGCACCGGCGCCGGAGAGCCTGCTCGCCGCGCCCGACCAGGCGTCGCAGCGCGAGATCGTCAGCGAGATCGAGGCGATCCAGGCCGCGCACGCGAAGGCCGTCGCCGACGGGTCCTACCGCGGCGGCCAGACGCTCTACGACTTCCCGCCCTACCGATCGAGCATCCTGCGGCACCCGACGAAGAACCCGAAGCTCGTCGACCCCGAGACGATCGAGCTCACGAGCCCGGCGTTCGGACAACGCGACGTCGCGGCGATCGAGGCCGACCTCACGCTCCAGCACGCCGGCGAGCCGCTCGGCGAGCGCATGGTCGTCCGCGGTCGCGTCCTCGACGGCTGGGGGCGGCCGGTCCGCGGGCAGCTCGTCGAGATCTGGCAGGCGAACTCCGCCGGCCGCTACGTGCACAAGCGCGACCAGCACCCGGCCCCGCTCGACCCGAACTTCACGGGCGCCGGCCGCACGATCACCGACGACAACGGGTGGTACGAGTTCACGACCATCAAGCCGGGCCCCTACCCGTGGAAGAACCACCGCAACGCCTGGCGACCCGCGCACATCCACTTCTCGCTGTTCGGCACGGCGTTCACGCAGCGCATCATCACGCAGATGTACTTCCCGGGCGACCCGCTCTTCGCGCTCGACCCGATCTACCAGTCGATCCCCGACCAGAAGGACCGGGACCGGCTCATCAGCACGTATGACCACGACCTGACCGAGCCGGAGTTCAAGCTCGGCTACCGCTGGGACATCGTCCTAAGCGGCCAGCATCGCACCTGGTTCGAGCCGGAGGGGGAGCACTGATGATCATCTCGACACCTGAGGGCCAGGCCATCCCGGCGACCGCTGGTCAGACCATCGGCCCGTTCTTCGGCTTCGGCCTCCCGTACGAGCTCGACAACGAGATCGCCCACCCGTGGAGCCCCGGCTCGATCGTGCTGACCGGCACCGTGTACCAGGGCAACGGCGACCCGATCCCCGACGCGATGCTCGAGGTCTGGCAGGCCGACGCCGACGGCACGATCCCGAAGGTGCGCGGCTCGCTGCATCGCGACAAGTACGGGTTCACGGGCTTCGGCCGCACGGGGACGAGCGACGAGGGCCGCTACACCTTCTGGACGCGCAACCCCGGTTCGGTCGACGGCGGTGCCCCCTTCTTCGCCCTCGTCGTCTTCGCTCGCGGGCTGCCGGACAAGCTGCACACGCGCATCTACCTGCCGGACGACGAGGCGGCCCTCGCGGCCGACCCGCTCCTGTCCTCCCTCGCGCCCGAGGAACGGGCTACGCTGATCGCGACCCGCGCCGAGGACGGCGGACTGCGCCACGACATCCACCTGCAGGGGGAGAAGGAGACCGTCTTCCTTGCCTATTGACCCGGGCCCCGCGGTCCGTTTCGACACCGGACTGCTCAGTCCGGTGTCGGTGGGCGCCGACGGCCTGGTCTCGGATGACGCGATCGCCGCGGCGCTCGTCACGGCGGAGGTCGCGCTCGCGCAGGCGCTCCTAACCCTCGATGCGGCTCCGGCCCCCGTGGTCGGGGCGATCGAGCGCGCCGCCGGGGCGCTCGCGGTCGACGCCGCCGAGCTCGCCGTCGCCGCCGCCGCGGACGGGAACCCGGTCGGCGCGGTCGTCGCGCGACTGCGCGCCGCCGTCGGTGACCCCGAGGCGGCCGCCTGGGTCCACCGCGGCACGACCAGCCAGGACATCCTCGACACGGCCATCGCGATCGTCGCGCGGCGCGCCGTCGAGGCGATCGGCGCCGACCTCGATCGGACGATCGCGGCCCTCGCGGAGCTCGCGACGCGCTATCGGGACATCCCGGCCGCGGCGCGGACGCTGACACAGCAGGCGGTGCCGACGACGGTCGGCGCCCGATTCGCCGACTGGCTCCTCCAGCTCCTGGACGCCCGCGACCAGCTCGCAGAACGCGGGCTCCCGGCCCAGCTGGGCGGCGCGGCCGGCACGCTCTCCGCGCTCGTCGAGGAGTTCGGTCCCGAGCTCACGATGCAGCTGCCCGCCGCGTTCGCGCACGCCGCGGGACTCGGCGCCCCGGCCGCGCCGTGGCACACCCGGCGCACCTCGATCACCCGACTCGGCGACGCCCTCGCGGACGCGACCGACGCCCTCGGCCGCATCGCCGCCGACGTGGCGACCCTCTCGCGCACCGAGATCGGCGAGCTCGCCGAGGGCGCCGGCGGCGGATCAACGGCCATGCCGCAGAAGCGCAACCCCGTGCACAGCGTGCTCATCCGCTCCGCAGCGCTGCGTGCCCCCCTGCTGGCGGCCCAGCTGCACCTCGCGGCGGCGAACGCCGTCGACGAGCGGCCCGACGGCGCGTGGCACGCCGAGTGGCCGTCGCTGCGCGAGCTCCTCAGGATCGCGCTCGGCGCCGCCGCGCACGGCGCGCTGCTCGTCGAGGGGCTCACGGTCGACGATGTGGCGGTCGCGCGCAATCTTGCCGCGACCGGTGGGCTCATCGTCTCCGAGCGCCTCGTCCCGGCGCTGCGCCCGCACCTCGGGGCGGCCGAGATCCGCGCGATCGTGGCCCGCGCGGCGCGCGGCGAGGATCTCGCCGCACTGCTCGCGGCCGAGCCCGCGCTCGCGGGCGTCGAGATCGCGCCGCTCCTCGACCCCGCGAACTACACGGGCCTCGCCGGACGCCTCGTCGACCGGGCCGTCGCCCGGGCCGCCAACAGGAGAACGCCATGACCATCCCGACCATCGTCGCCACGGCCCACGAGTCCAACGCCTCGGGCCCGCTCCTCGTGCTCGGCCCCTCGCTCGGCTCCGACGGCGCGATCCTCTGGGAGCTCGTCGTCCCGCTGCTGCGCGACCGCTACCGGATCGTCAGCTGGGACCTGCCGGGACACGGCCGGTCGCCCGCGACGGCCGAGCCGTTCTCGATCGCGGACCTCGCCGATGCGGTCGCGGGGCTCGTCGACGAGCTCGGGGCGGACACGGCGTTCCATGCGGGCGTCTCGATCGGCGGCGGGACGGGTCTCGAGCTTGCGCTGCGCCATCCCGACCGGTTCGTCAAGGTCGCGCTCGTCTGCTCGAACCACCGCTTCGGGGGCGACGCCTGGCCGGACACCTGGCTCGAGCGCGCGGCGACCGTCCGAGCGCAGTCGACCTCGGCGCTCATCGTCTCGTCGGCGCAGCGCTGGTTCACGCCGGCGAGCATCGCCGAGCACGCGGATACGACCGGGCGCCTGCTGCACGCGCTCCAGCACGCCGACGACGCGAGCTACGCCCTGTGCTGCGAGGCGCTCGCGGCGTTCGACGCCGAGGGTCGGCTCGGCGAGATCACCGTCCCGGTGCTCGACATCTGGGGCGACCAGGACGAGACGATCTCGCTCGCGTCGGCGGAGCACCTCGTCGCGACGGTCCCCGACGGGAGGCTCGTCATCATCGAGGACGCCGCGCATCTCGGCACGGTCGACCAGCCGGAGGCGGTCGCGCGCGAGCTCATCGCGTTCTTCGACTGACGCCGACCCTTCGACTCGCTACGACCCTTCGACTCGCTACGCTCGCTCAGGACAAGTCGCTCAGGGAACGGGAGATCCGCATGACAGGCAAGTCCGACGAGTCCCGCCACGAGGACGGCATGCGCGTCCGCCGCGCGGTGCTGGGCGACGAGCACGTCGACCGCGCGAACGCCGGCATCACGGAGCTCACCGCGGACTTCCAGGACTTCATCACACGCACGGCATGGGGCGACGTCTGGTCCCGGCCCGGCCTCGCGCGCCGCGACCGGAGCATCGCCGTGATCACCGCGCTCATCGCCGGGGGGAACTTCGAGGAGATCCCGATGCACTACCGCGCGGCGATCCGCAACGGCCTCAGCCGCGAGGAGATCGTCGAGGTCATCCTGCAGTCGGCGATCTACGCGGGCGTCCCGCGCGCGAACCACGCCTTCAAGCTGCTCCAGCAGACCCTCGGGGACTGAGGCGCGGGCGGGGAGACGATCAGTCCTCCGCGAGGATCGCGTCGATCTGGGACTGCGCCTGGACCGAGCCCTCCAGCATCCCGAGACCCACCATCTGCGCCAGCTCCTCGGCGGTCGCGAACCTCGTCTCGACGGTCATCCGCGTCCCCGATGCGGTCGGCTCGAGGCGGACGCTGAAGCGGTTCCACGCGTAGTCGCCGATCGGCTCGCCGGTCTCGTCGGAGAAGCCGTTGTCGATCTCGAGCGCCCTCGGCGCCTCGATCGACACGAAGCGCCACGCAGCGTACGAGGTCGCGTCGGAGCCATCGGCGGAGGCGGGAGTGCCATCCTCGGAGCTCATGTAGTAAACCGACTTCCCCTGGACGGCGAAGTCGTGCCGGATGAAGGTCGCCGGGAATCCGGGCGGGCCCCACCAGCGCTCGAGCTTCCGAGGGTCGGCCCAGAGCTGCCAGACGCGCTCGATCGGCGCGTCGAACTCGGAGACGATCGTGAAGCTCGTCGCCTGCTTGGTCGTGTCGATGACCGGCATGATTCAGTTCCCTTCCTGGAGGATCTCGTCCATTCGAGCGATGCGTCCGCGCCACAGCGTCTCGAGCTCGTCGAGGAGCTCCCTCGCCCGCGCGATCGTGTCGACGACGGGCCGGACGAACTGCTCGCGCCCCTGTCGCCGCTTCGCGATGAGTCCCGAGCGCTCGAGCACCGCCACATGCTTCTGCACCGCGGCGAAGCTCATCGCATACCGCCCGGCCAGGTCGGTGACGTTCTGCTCGCGCTCGATGACCCGCCGGACGATGTCGCGACGAGTGGCATCGGCGAGGGCTTGGAAGATCCGGTCCACCTCGGCATCGGAACGCATTTCTACAACCATTTGGTTGCATGTTACGTGCGCAGAACGCGATCCGCAAGCAAGTGGAGGACGGGTGTCCCAGGGGCGTAGCATGTTGTTTACGATACGGACAGTAGTTCGCAGAGCGAACATGTGAACGGGACTCGAGCGAGCGGAGCAGGCATTGATCGACAAGGTCGTCGAGGACATCGACGCGGCGATCGCCGACATCGGGGACGGCGCGACCGTCATGATCGGCGGCTTCGGCCGCGCCGGCCAGCCGGTCGACCTCATCGACGCCCTCATCCGGCACGGCGCGCGCGACCTCACGATCGTGAGCAACAACGCGGGCAACGGCGATGTCGGCCTCGCCGCGCTGCTGCAGTCCGGGCGCGTGCGCAAGGTCATCTGCTCGTTCCCGCGGCAGAACGACTCGTGGGTCTTCGATCGCCTGTACCGCGCCGGCGAGATCGAGCTCGAGCTCGTCCCCCAGGGCAATCTCGTGGAGCGCATCCGCGCCGCGGGAGCCGGGATCCCCGCGTTCTACACGCCGACCGGCGTCGGCACCGAGATCTACGACGGCGCTGAGACGCGCGAGTTCGGCGGGCGCGAGTACGTGCTCGTCGAGGCGCTGCCGGCGGACTTCGCGCTCATCCAGGGCTATCGTGCGGATCGGCTGGGGAACGTCCAGTACCGCAAGACCGCACGGAACTTCGGCCCGCCGATGGCGACCGCCGCGACGACGACGATCGTGCAGGTCGACGAGGTGGTGCCGGTGGGCGCGCTCGATCCGGAGGCGATCCCCACCCTCGGCATCTTCGTCGACCGCATTGTGCCGGTGGGCTGGCGCGACTGGACGCCGGACGGTGTCTACGCCGGCGGCCTCGTCGACGTCAACGGCGAACCGGTCGAGTCGGGCATCGACCCGACGGTGGGCGAGACGAAGGCGACCGAGGGCCTGCCCTCCGGTGTGGGAGGGAAGCGCTGACATGGCGACCAGGATCAGTCGCGGCGAGCTCGCCGCGCGGCTCGCGCAGGACATTCCCGACGGCGCATACGTCAACCTCGGCATCGGCGCGCCGACGCTCGTCGCCGACCACATCCCGGAGGGTCGCGAGATCAACCTGCATACCGAGAACGGCATGCTGCGGATGGGGCCGGCGCCCGATGCGGCCCATGTCGACCCCGACCTCATCAACGCCGGCAAGCAGGCGGTCACCGAGCTGCCCGGCGCCTCGTTCTTCAACCAGGCGGAGTCGTTCGGGATCATGCGGGGCGGCCACCTCGACGTCTGCGTCCTCGGCGCATTCGAGGTCTCGCAGCACGGCGACCTCGCGAACTGGTCGACGGGTGAGCCCGGCTCGATCCCGGCGGTCGGGGGAGCGATGGACCTCGCGATCGGCGCGAAGCGCGTCTACGTCATGACCGACCTGCTCACGAAGGACGGCCGGCCGAAGCTCGTCGCCGAATGCGCCTACCCGTTGACCGGCAGGCGCTGCGTGTCGCGGATCTACACGGACCACGCGGTCTTCGACGTCACGCCGGACGGCCTCGCGGTCATCGACGCGTTCGGCGACACGACCGTCGCCGAGCTCGAGCAGCTCATCGGCCTCACCCTCGTCGACGCGATCGGCCGCTGAGCGAGCATCGCGAGTCGAAGCGCGAGCAAAGGAGCATCATGACCGCCTCATACATCTACGACGCCGTCAGAACGCCGTTCGGCCGCGTGGGCGGTGCGCTGTCCGGCGTTCGCCCCGACGACCTCGCCGCCGTCGTCATGAAGGCGATCGTCGAGCGCACGGGCGTGGACCCGGCGCGCATCGAGGACGTCCTCTTCGGCGACGCGAACCAGGCGGGGGAGGACAACCGGAACGTCGCGCGCTTCGGCGCCCTGCTCGCCGGGTTCCCGACCTCCGTCACGGGGGCGACGGTCAACCGGCTCTGCGGCTCATCGCTCGAGGCGGTGTTCCAAGGATCGAGGGCGATCGAGTCCGGCGATGCCGACGTCATCCTCACCGGCGGCGTCGAGTCGATGAGCCGTGCACCGTTCATCGTCGAGAAGTCGCCCAAGGCGTGGCCCGCGGTCGGCAACCAGACGATGTGGAACACCTCGATCGGCTGGCGGATGACGAACCCCAAGCTGCCGAAGGGCTGGACCATCTCGAACGGGGAGTCGGCGGAGAAGATCGCGGGGCTGTACGGCATCTCGCGCGACGCGCAGGACGAGTTCGCGGTGCGCTCGCACCGCAACGCCGCAGATGCCTGGGCGGCCGGTGCCTATGACCGCGAGATCGTGCAGGTGGAGGGCTTCGAGCTCGCGCGCGACGAGGGCATCCGCGACGACACGTCGATGGAGGCGCTCGCGCGCCTCAAGCCGCTCTTCGCGCCGGCCGGCGAGGGCACCGTGACCGCCGGGAACTCCTCGCCGATCAACGACGGCGCCTCGGCGGTCCTGATCGGCGGCGAGCACGCGATCGATGGCGAGCCGCTCGCGCGCATCGCCGGACGCGGCTGGTTCGGCAACGACCCCGACCTCTTCCCGGTCGCGCCGATCGAGGCGGCGAACCGGGCGCTGGCCCGCGCAGGACGCACCTGGGCCGACGTCGATCTCGTCGAGCTCAACGAGGCGTTCTCCTCGCAGTCACTCGCGTGCATCCAGGGCTGGCCCGACCTCGACCCGGCGAAGGTCAACATCCACGGCGGGGCGCTCGCGATCGGCCACCCGCTCGGGGCCTCCGGCGGCCGCATCGTCGGCCATGCGGCGCATGAGCTGGCCCGCCGAGGCGGCGGCGTCGCGGTCGCGGCGCTCTGCATCGGCGTCGGCCAGGGCCTCGCCATCGTCCTCGAGCGCTGAGCCCCACCCCGGTGATTGCCCCCTTCCCCGGCGACCAGCCGCCGGACACTGCCGAGTCCGGGCACACACCGGAACGGCGGGAGTGGATCGAGTCGCTCGCACGGGGGCTGAGCGTGATTCGAGCGTTCGACGCCGAGCATCCCGCGATGACGCTGAGCGAGGTCGCCGAGATCACCGGGTTGAGCCGGGCGACCGCGCGGCGATTCCTGCACACCCTCGAGTCCCTCGGGTATGTGCGCAGCGACGCGCGGGCGTTCTCGCTGACGCCGCGCGTGCTCGAGCTCGGCTACAGCTATCTGTCGGCGCTCAGCCTCCCCGAGCTCGCGCAGCCGCACCTCGAGCAGCTGAGCCGTCGGCTCGACGAGTCCGTCTCCGCGGCCGTCCTCGACGGCGACGAGATCGTCTACGTCGCGCGCGTCCCGGTCCGGCGCATCATGAGCGTCGCGATCACGATCGGCACGCGCTTCCCGGCGGCGACGACGAGCATGGGGCACGTGCTGACGGCCGGCGGCGACTGGGCGATCGCCGATGAGGAGCTCGAGCAGGGCCTGCGCTCGATCGCGGCGCCCCTGCACGGGCGGGCCGGGGTGATCGCGGCCGTCAACGTCTCCACCTCGACCTCGCGCGTCTCGCGCGAGGAGCTCCTGGAGCGGCACCTGCCGGCGCTGCTCGAGAGCGCCGCGGCGATCGACGCGGACCTCGCGGCCGCCGGCCTGTGATCGCGTTCTACGCTGGATCCGTGAGTGAGAACGCCGGCCGCCGCGCGCTGTTCGTCGTCGACGTGCAGAACGACTTCACCGAAGGGGGCGCCCTCGGCGTCGTGGGCGGAGCGGCCGTCGCGGCTCGCATCTCCCAGTACTTGAAGGCGCACGAGGAAGACTACGACGTCGTCTTCGGCTCTCGCGACTGGCACCGCGGCGACGGCGACAACGGCGGCCACTTCTCCGCCGAGCCCGACTTCGTCGACACCTGGCCCCCGCACTGCGTCGCCGGCACGACCGGTGCGCAGTACCACCCGGCGCTCGACGTCAATCGCATCGACGTGCACGTGCTCAAGGGCCAGGGCATCCCCGCGTACTCGGTCTTCGAGGGCCACACGCACGACGGGCGGGACTTCCCCGAGGTGCTCGCCAGCCACGGCGTGAGCGACATCGACATCGTCGGGATCGCGACCGACTACTGCGTGCTCGCCACGGGACTCGACGCGCGGGCGTCCGGGCGGAATGTCCGGGTGCTCACGGACCTGGTCGCCGGCGTCCACCCGGATTCCTCCGCCGCGGCGCTTCAGCGTCTCGCTGAGGCCGGCGTCGTCGTCACCGAGTCCGAGGGTCCTCCGCGCTGAGGACGAGCGCGAGGAGGCGGCGCAGCTCCACCTCGTCCGCGGCGGAGAGCTCTGCGACGAGGAGCCGCTGCAGCTCGTCCACGCGGGGTTGGAGCCGGTGCAGCTCTTCGCGGCCCGCGGGGGTCAGCGCGAGGACGTTGCGCCGCCGGTCGCTGTCATCCCGCACGCGCTCGATGAGACCGGCGCGCTGCATCCGCTGGACGAGCTCGGCGAGCGACGAGCGATCGACCGAGGCCTCCTCGCCGATCTCCTTCTGGCTCGCGCCCGGCATGCGCTCGAGGATCGCGAGCACCCCGTACTGGATGCTCGTGATGCGCTCGGAGACCTCGCGGGCCCACATCGCGGCGTGCGTCTGCTGCGCGCGCCGGATCAGGTTGCCGATGTGGCGCTGGGGCTCGGGGAGGCTCGTCATGGGTGAGTCGATGCTCCCACGGCCGGAGTCGTTCGTGCGCGTCAGCTCGCGACGGCGGCCTGCTGCGGGAGCAGGTAACGCCCGAGGAACGCGGTGAGCTCGTCATGCGCGGTCAGCGGCAGGACGTGCGCGACGTACTGGTCGGGTCGCACGAGCACGACCGCGCCGAGCTCGCGATCGATGCCGCGTGCGTCGAAGACATCGGGACCGGTCTTGAGATCCGGTGCGAAGGCCTTCTCGTAGTCGACGAGCCCAAGGCGGCCGACCTTCGGCAGCAGGGCCGCGGGCAGCTCGTTCGTCTCGACATCGCGGTGCGCGCGCTGGAGGATGCCGCGCACGTCGATGACGCGGTCGGGATCCGAGCCGGCCGGCGTGAACCGGGCCACGGGCGACTCGGGGGACGCGAGGAACGCCATGAGCTCGTCGAATCGCGCCTCGGAGCGGTCGGCGAACGCATAGAGGCGCCAGGCGCCGTCCGCCTCGTGGACGTGGCCGAGCTGCATCGCCTTCGCGTCGGCGATCCGGATGACGGGGGCGGAGTGGAAGCGCATGCCGACCGGGAATCCGGTCGCGAGCCGCTGGTGCTCCTCGGACCCGACGAGCGGCCCCTCGGGATAGCGAGTGCCGACGCCCGCGGTGTAGCCCTGCATCGCGACGAAATACGCCTGGAGCTCGTCGGGGTCGACGCCGCCGCGCTCGGGGTGCTCGGGGTCGCGCGGCCCGGCGGCCATCATCGCCGACCACTCCTTGTCGAAGTCGATGAGGATCTGGGCGATGCGCTGGCGTTCGGCCGAGTACGTGTGCAGGAGCGACGCCTCGGCCCGGCCCTCGATCACCGACGCAAGCTTCCAGCCGAGGTTGAAGCCGTCCTGCATGCCGACGTTCATCCCCTGGCCGGCTTTGGCGCTGTGCGTGTGGCAGGCGTCGCCGACGATGAAGACGTGCGGCGCGGGACCGTCGCCGGCGGGGGCGTCGTCGAACTTGTCGGTGAGCCGCTGTCCGACCTCGTAGACGGAGGACCAGGCGATGTCGGCGGCCTCGAGCGTGTACGGGTGGATGATGCGGTTCGCGACGGCGAGGATCTGGTCAGGCGTGGTGCGGCGGATCGCGCCGTCGTCGCCGTCCGGCACCTCGCCGAGGTCGACGTAGAGCCGGACGAGGTGGCCGCCCTCGCGGGGGATGAGCAGCACGTTGCCGCCGGTGCCGGATTGGATGGCCGCCTTGATGCGGATCCCCGGGAAGTCGGTGATGGGCAGCAGGTCCATGACGCCCCAGGCGTGGTTCGCGGCCTCGCCGCGCAGTTCGCGACCGATCGAGGTGCGCACGACGGAGCGCGCGCCGTCCGCGCCGACGAGGTAGCGGGCGCGGACGACTCGGGTTGAGCCGTCGGCGAGGCGCAGGGTGGCCGCGACGGGGTGCTCGGGGTCGTCGTCGGTCGTGACGTCCGTGCACTCGGTGCCGTAGTCGACGTCGAGGCGGCTCGCGGAGGTGCGCATGACCTCGAGGAAGTAGTCGTTGATACGGGCCTGGTTGACGATGAGGTGCGGGAACTCGCTGACGCCGTCGGGGGTGTCCTGGACGCGCCCGGTGCGCACGATGCGGGTGCGGTCGTTGGGGTCGGGCCGCCAGAATGTGGTCTCGTTGACCCAGTAGGCCTCGCGCAGGATCTTGTGGCTGAATCCGAACGCGTCGAACATCTCGACGGAGCGCACGGCGATGCCGTCGGCCTGGCCGTGGGTGAGGGGGCCGCCGCGGCGCTCGATGACGCGAGTGTCGATGCCGGGGAAGCGCGAGAGCTGGGCGGCGAGGGTGAGGCCGGCGGGTCCGGTCCCGACGATGAGGACGTCGACGCGCTCGGGGAGCGCTGCGGGTCGGGCGGTCGCGCGGGGATCGGCCGGATGGATGTCCGGGTCGCCGATCTGGTAGCCGTCGGTGTGGAACTGCATGTGCCGAATATACTCCGTATACGGAGTAATTCAAGCGTATCCCAATTTCGGCTGTCACGAGTTGAGTGTGGACGCGTCCTTGCGAGGGTTGATCTGCGGCTCCGGCCCGGCGGTTAGTGTTGGTGCGTGAGCGTACTGGTCCTGCCCCAACTCGACGATGTCAACGACGCCGACGGCGCGATCGACAACGGCCGTCTCCGCAAGGTATTCGGACGGTTCCCGACCGGCGTGACGGCCATCTGCGTCGTCGAGGATGGTCAGCCGATCGGCTTCGCCGCGAGCTCGTTCAACACCGTCTCCGCCGATCCGCCGCTCGTCTCGCTCTGCGTGCAGACCGGCTCGAGCACCTGGCCGCATGTGCAGAAGTCGAAGCGCATCGGCGTCTCGATCTTCGCCGCCGACCAGTCGCTGCTGTGCCGCCAGATGGCGTCCAAGACGGGCGACCGTTTCGCGGGCGCGGCGTGGTCGGAAGGCGAGGGCGGCGCGCTGCTGCTCGCCGGTGCCGCCGCGTGGATGGAGACGACGATCGAGTTCGAGCAGACCGTCGGCGACCACGAGGTCATCATCCTGCGCGTCCACCGGCTCGGCGTCGACGGCGACAAGCATCCGCTCGTCTTCGGCGACTCGAAGTTCCACGAGCTCCGCGAGCTCGTCCCGCCGAAGCCCGGCGACGAGCCCGGCGCCCGCGCCGTCCAGGAGTCGCTGCTCTCCCTCAGCCTCGGCTGGTGGTGACCTCCCTTTTCAGGAGTCGGGAGGGGTTCGCGTGCAATAGGCACGCGTAGGCCGCCGTACTCCTGAAAAACGCGGGTGCGGGGTCAGACGAGCAGCTGGGTCTTCGCGAGCTCTCGGTAGAGCGGCGTCGACTCGAGCAGCTCGGCGTGCGTCCCGATCCCGATGAGGCGGCCCTGCTCGAGGACGACGATCCGGTCGGAGTCGACGACCGTCGCGAGCCGGTGGGCGATGACGATGAGCGTGCGCCCCTCGGCGACGGCGTCGATCGCGTCGCGCAGGAGGCGCTCGTTCGTCCCGTCGAGCGATGCGGTCGCCTCGTCGAGGAGCAGCAGCTCGGGCGCGGAGAGGAGCGCGCGCGCGATCGCGAGCCGCTGGCGTTCTCCGCCGGACAGCAGCACGCCGCCCTCGCCGACCTCCGCGTCGAGGCCCGCGAAGCCCTCCCGCCCGCCGAGGAGGCGGTCCGCGAGGTTGACCGCGACGAGCGCCCGCTCGCAGTCCTCGTCCGTCGCGTCGGGGGACGCGAGGAGGAGGTTCTCGCGGATGGTCCCCGCGAGGGCCGGGGCGTCCTGCTCGACATAGCCGATGCGGGCGCGCAGCGCCTCGCGGTCGAGGTGGCGGACGTCCTCGCCGTCGAAGCGCACCGACCCGCTCGTCGGCTCGTAGAAGCGCTCGATGAGCGCGAGGATCGTCGACTTGCCCGCGCCGGACGGCCCGACGATCGCGACGCGCTGCCCGCGGGGCACCTCGAAGCTCACGTCGCGCAGTACGGGCTCGGTCGACGTCGCATAGGAGAACGAGACATCGGCGAACGCGATCGCGGGGGCGCCCTTCGACTCGCTCCGCTCGCTCAGGGAGCCGCTGTCGGGCATCCGATCCTCCCCGCCGTCCCCCTCGACCGGGAGCGAGACGACCTCCTGGATCCGGCCGAGCGCGCCGAGCGCCTGGTTGACGGCGGAGATCGCGCCGAAGAAGTTCGCGATCGGCATGAGCAGCATGAAGAGGAAGATCGCGAATGACACGAGCATGGCGATCTCGAGCTCGCCGGCCGCGACGCGGTAGCCGCCGACGCCGAGCACCGCGAGCAGACCGACCTGCCAGGCGATGCCCGCGAAGGGCAGCACCGCGGCGGACGCGCGCGCGACCTTGAGTCCGGCGCGGTAGGCGCCGACCGACTCGCGGTCGATCGCCTCGATCTCCCGGTCCGTCGCGTTCGCCGCCCGCACCGTGCGAATGCCGGTGATGGCGCGCTCGACCGCCGAGGTCAGCGCGCCGACGCGCCGCTGCGCCTCGGCCGAGGCCCGGCGGATGCCGCTCGCGAGACCGCCGACCGCGCCGAACGCGACGACGAGCACGCCGACGACGATGAGCAGCAGCACCCAGTCGATGATCGCCATCGCGATGATCGCGCCGATGAAGGTCAGCGCGCCGCCGATCGCCTCGACGAGGCCCTGCGTGAGGACCGCCCGCAGCAGCACCGCATCCGCGCCGACGCGCGAGACGAGGTCGCCGGTGCGGCGCGCGTCGAACTCGGGGATCGGCAGGCGCAGCAGCCGCGCGATGAGCGCGCGCCGGGTCGACAGGACGACGGACTCGCCCATCCGCTGCAGCAGGTAGTGCTGGAACGCGCCGAGCAGCGCGGAGGCCACGACGAGCGCGATGACGATCCAGACGTTCGACCCGAGCGGCTTGCCCGCCTGGACGTCGGCGATGATGAGCCCGACCACGAGCGGCATCGCGAGCGAGGCCGCCGAGGCGAGGACCGAGAGCACGATCGCGAACGCGAGGGTGCCGCGCGCGGCGAAGAGGTGGGGGAGCAGCTGACGGACGGTCGCGCGGGGGCCCTCGGGGGTTCGTCGTGCCACGCTGACATTCTCCGGGGAAGGACCTGGAAATGTGCCCGGGTCAGTGGAAGGCGGGGACGAGCAGCCAGATCCCGAACGCGATGATCGCGGCGAACGCGATGAAGCAGCACACGGCGAAGAAGGTCGCGATCCTCGGGCGGCCGTTGAGGTTGACCTCGTCCTCCTCCTCGTCGCGCGCGTCCGCGACGGGGCCTGGCCGACTCGGCATCGCGAGCAGTCGGATCCCGAGTCCGACGACGAGGACGATCGCGAGCGCGCCGCCGATCGTGACGACGAGGACGCTGACGAGGCCCACCCAGTTGATCATCGGCGGGACCGTCCCTTGCGTCGCCGCGTCGGCCTGATCGCGACCGCCTGCGAGGCCTCCTCGACGTCGCTCATGACGTTGTGCGCGCCGAC
>Ga0182745_1002715_pt1 | contig 15594 bp, 16 predicted proteins | sample eDN3rd30CKraftBY_FD_128523 | JGI IMG/M metagenome (GOLD analysis project Ga0182745, IMG submission 128523) | Enriched backyard soil microbial communities from Emeryville, California, USA - eDNA 3rd pass 30_C Kraft BY (version 2) (version 2) | ecosystem: Environmental > Terrestrial > Soil >...
TTAAATAGGCGGAATCTTTCCGTCTATTTAATCTATTTTTCGTGCTATTTTCTCATTAAGAGGAATTTCTCCGCTTATTTTAGTAGCTTATTTCCTGGTGATTCTTGAAGATTTGGAAATCGCTTAATCGGGTGCTTATCTTAGTATAAAAAATGCTTGGAGCATATGTCTCCATGCATTTTTTTTTGCTGATTTACTTGCCAAATTGCTTTTTAATCTTAGTGCGAATTAGCAATGTTAATTTGTACTTCAAAACAGAACCCGTTATTAAATAAATGGCCGTTTATTTTTTTGATATATATTTTGCAAGTTTGTTCTACTTCATTCGAAAAACTTCTCCTTTTGCGATAAATGGCAGTCTTGCTCCTTCTGGCAAAACAAAAGCATAAATGCCTGGGACCGATAATCTGTCAATTTCACCATCTGTAATAATAAGAATAGGCCCTTTTTTCGGAAAATCTTCTGTGTTTCTTAGAAATGAGATGGCAGGCTGCAGAACAGTGCCTCCTCTTCCTTTCACTTTCACCTTATCCATCAACAATTCTGGAGCCAAATATCCTGCATCATAATAGGAGGCATCACAGTAGACGACACGAACGCGCTCAACATCTCTTGCCATCGCATAGCTCGCAATCGTTCCTAACGCTTTTCCGAGAAGCCCCCGATCCATCCATGCTGCCGGAAGTATCAATGACAACAGCAAAAGTCCTCCCATCTTCTTCATCACTTTGATTGATCCAACGGGGCCTTGCTATATTTGGTGCAGAACCTTGTCTTCTGCTTGTCCTTTGGTAGGTTCTGATTTTTTCAACCGGCTGGAATAATCGGTCAAACCACCTCGCAAGCTCCACATCCCATGGAATCGGCGGCTGTGCAAGACTTTTGATTTCTTCTATTAATCCTTCAGGCAAATAGCCCCTATCTTGGGAAAAATGATAGGTCTGCCCTTCACGCAAAGCTCTTCGGTAAAATTCGTCCAAATCCATCCATTTCGAATGATCCCAAAAGTCAGCATCCGTTCTATCATTTATAAATAAAAGTTTTATCCGGTTGTTTTTTATATGGATAAAAATAATTAATTAGATGCGTAAAATTATTTTATAAAAATACAGCAAGACGGCTCCTTCAAGCCCTCTCGCCTTATTTCCCTACAATCGCTTCTGCCTTTGCTGGATCCACTTCTGTATCTTGTATGACAGTCAATTTATTGGTTAAAATCCTTTTTACTGCTTCATTGATTCTTTCTTCTGACAACTGCCCGCTTTTAACCGCTTCTTCTATTCCATTGTACACTTTTTGCTGGTTTTCAAATGTATGGCATACAAGAAGCATATCCGCCCCTGCTTCTACTGCCTTACTTCCTAAATCCTCATAAGTAAAATGTTTGCTTACAGCGCCCATTTCCAAATCATCTGTAACCACAATGCCTGTAAAACCAAGTTCTTTTCGCAGCAGTTCTTGAATAATAATTGGTGAAATGCTGGCAGGGTTTTGTCGGTCATAGGCTGGATATTTAATATGTGTCACCATCACATAAAAACGATTATTGTCCTTTGCATCAATTATTTGTTTAAAGGGATAAATATCTGTTGTCCGCAAATTTCCTTTATCCGCCTGCACAGAGGACGATTCCATATGTGGATCAATATTGCTGCGTCCGTTCCCTGGAAAATGCTTTAATGTCGCAACAATTCCTGAATCCATTAAGCCTGTGACAACTTGACTGCCAAGAGTGCCCGTTTTTTCTGGATCTTCTCCAAAGGAACGGCTATCTGTATCAGACAAGTCTAAGACAGGCGCAAAATTGACATTAAAGCCCATTGCCGAAAGCTCCTTGCCAGTGCGATAAGCAAGATCGTATACTTTTTTCGAATCCCCTATTTGACCAAGGGTTTGCTGGGAAGGAATCGGCGACACCTTATCTTTCATACGAATGATTTGCCCGCCCTCTTGATCCACGCTTAGCGTCAGTGGTATTTGGTGTTTATTTTCCAGCGCCATAGTTTGCAGCTCGTTGTTAAGCAATGCCACTTGCTTTGGATCTTTCATATTGCGGTCAAATAAAATCACTCCGCCCACTTTATACTCTTGAATCATTTTTTTTATATGTTCATCCACTTGACTGCTTTGAAATCCAACTACTAATAGTTGGCCAATTTTTTCTTGGAGGGACATATCTTCTAATAAACTATTCACCTTTTCTTCTATCGTTCTATTTTTTGCGAAAAAAGTAGGCACTGCTTCTTCTAAAGGAATGGATGCCTCCGAGGCATTTTGCTCTTTTTGATCATCTTTACTTTTTTCTTCAGCAGAATTACTTTTATCATATCCATTAACTTCGGCTGTTTCAGCAAGGTTTGCTTGTTTTTTATCTGCGGCTGTAGAAGACTCATAATAATGGTAAGCAGCAAGGCCTCCTACAACAACCACTAGAAAGATGACGATGATAGGCCAAAAAGGATGCAAAAATCGTTTTTTTGTTCGGGATCTTCGCATAAACTCCCTCCCCTTTGATTAATTTCTCCTCCATAATATCCGCTGCTCTAACTTTCTATACTATGTTTGCAAATGACTTTTATTAAAAATATTTTATTTTGGATGCGTAAAATTTATAAGTCTAATATAAAAAGAACAGCCACAAAAGCTGTTCTTTTTTGCTGTTATTCAGTAATTTCCACTTTCTCCATTACATCGCCGTTTTTCATTGCTTTAACAGCATCCATGCCTGAAGTTACTTTACCAAATACAGTATGTACTCCATTTAAATGCGGCTGTGGATCATGTACGATGAAGAATTGGCTTCCTCCAGTATTGCGCCCTGCGTGTGCCATAGAAAGAGCACCTTCTACATGTTTATGAGGGTTTCCTTCTGTTTCACAGTTGATTGTGTAGCCAGGCCCACCAGTCCCTGTTCCGTTTGGGCAGCCCCCTTGACTTACAAAACCAGGAATAACTCGGTGAAATGTTAATCCGTTATAGAAGCCTTCTTTGATTAGCTTTTCAAAGTTAGCAACTGTTCCAGGTGCTTCGTTTGGATATAATTCAAATTCAATTTTTTCGCCGTTTTGCATTAATATGTATCCTTTTTTCGCCATATTAAACAACTCCTTTTTCTATATCACATTTTATTCCGCTTCAACAGGCAGAAAATCTGTCCGTTAAAGTCTATGGATTTCACTAATAAAAAGCAGGAATATCTCCCTGCTCATAAAAGTTTCACTTTATCATACCATTTTTTTCTGCAGAAAGAAAACTTTTTACTTATTTGTTTCCGGGTCTGGATATTTTTCCCCTTTTGTATCTACTGTCACTTTTTTCATGATGACATCTTCCAGCGGCTTGTCATTTTCATCTCTTCCAACATTTACGATGGTATCCACGGTATCCATACCGCTAGTGACTTTGCCGAATGCTGCATATTCTCCGTCCAAACTTGCTTGATCTGCGACCATAATAAAGAATTGCGATCCAGCAGAATCAGGGTCTGTTGATCGTGCCATGCTGATAACGCCTCTTTCATGCTTCAAATCATTATCAAAGCCGTTGGAGCTGAATTCCCCTTTAATGCTGTAGCCAGGGTCCCCTGTTCCATCCCCGTTTGGATCGCCCCCTTGAATCATAAAATCAGGAATTATCCGATGAAACGTCAAACCATCATAAAAACCTTTGTTTACTAATGAAACAAAATTGCTTACTGTATTTGGGGCTACTTTTGGATACAGCTCTATTTCAATTTTTTTGCCATCGTTCATCTCAATGGTCACAATCGGATTTTCTTTAATTTTGTCTGCATAATCAGCATTAGAAGAACTGCTGGATTTGTTTTCTTCTTTTGATCCGCATGCCGTAAGCAAAACAAGGGATAAAAGCATCACTAAACCGAATAAAAACGATTTTTTCATTATGTATGTGCTCCTCTATTTAATTTTTATGTACAGTTATTATTGTATAGAATTCATAATGAAGAGACAAGTTTGAGGAGAAACGATAAAAAATCCCTTGTCTGCAAAACAAGGGGCATAGTCTTTCTCTATCTTTTTTTGTCTCTGCACACTATTTTAATCCATACTCATTAAAACAAACAATCATCGTTTGTACTTGTTTGGCATATTGGCTTTTTTCGCTGATTAAACGCACAATTTGATCATCTGATTGATCGATATTTACCCGCATCTCTTTTTAAGCTTCGCACTCATGCATCTATCTTTTCTCCTCCAGTCTTGCCTTTATTTATTAAATTAATTGAATGCATCATATATTTTTTTTGTTTGTTTATTTACGCCGTACCAGCCGTATGTTGCTGTATGGCCCACATTTGTTTGGGGATCATCAATAACCACCTCGAAGACATGGATAATATAGTTGTCCCCGTCCATATGATCGTATTCTACATGCATTTTGTCATTATTTATATTTAAATAGTTTTTAACTAATTGGACTGCTTCGCTGCTCGTCAATTCTGCCGGCTGCTTTTCTTCTGTCTGCTTGATGTCTGTCTCTTGTTTTGGTTCTTGTTGTGTTGCCGTTTGCTTTTGCTCTGCGGTTATACTGGCACTTGCTGTTTTTTGTTCCGTTTGCTGAATCTCCACCGAGCTGGTTTCGGCTGCTGATGTTGCTTGTTGTGCCGCTGTTTGCTCTGCCGTTTTAGCCGCTTCTTGTTCTTGGGCTGCGGCTAAACGCTTTTCCTCTTGCTGTTTTTGTTCTTCCGCTAAGCGAATTGCTTCTTCTTGCGCTTGTTTTTCCGCTGCCACACGAAGTGCCTCTTGCTTCTGCTTTTCTGCTTTTTCTTTTGCAAGCTTTTCCTCATAGGCTTTTTTAGCAGTTTCCGTTTTATCCATTAAAGCAGTTAATTTTTTGCTTAAAGCGGCAATTATTTCATTATCCGTTGATTGCTGTTGATTTGCTTGTTTGAAAATACGGTAAGCTTGATCAAATTGCTGCTTTTTAAGCATTTCTTCCCCCTTGGCAATTCCTTCTTCCATTGCTTTCTGCTGCTTAGAAAGAACCTGACTTTCTGTAATCAGCTGCTCTGCTTGCTTATCGATTATTTTTTTCATTTCCTCTTCACCAGCAACCGCTTGCGCTTTTTCGGCATGTTGCGTGCTTTCGGCAAACTTTCCTTCCTCTAATGCTTCTGAGCTTTCATTCAACAAATGTGCCGCTTTAATAAATACTTTCACTTCTTCCGTATTTTTCTCTTTTTGCGCTTTTTCAAAAGAAGTTAATGCAGCCACAAAGTTTTCTCCCTGCAGCTGCTTTTGCCCAGTACGGATATTTTGAGAGTATTCTTTTGGAGTACATGCGGTCAGCAGCAATACACATCCTGCAATTAATACTTTTTTCATAAAATCCTCCTTGAATCACTTATGTTTTGCTTCTAATTCCATCCTTTTCTCCTATTACAGATATTATTTTCATTACTATTACCCTATTCATTCGACAAAATCACAAAAAAACCTTCTTTATAAAGAACATTTACGATTCCTTTACATAACAAACCAGTTATGGTAGTTCAAAAACCTATTCACTCTAGTTCTCTTATGCTAATATAGATTTGAAAGAAATGGTTAAATTATAATGGAGATGATAAATTATGACATGGACGGTTATCCTTGCCACCCTTGCTATATGTGTTGTAAAAGTATTAATGACATGTCTTCCCACTGGTGTCGTGAATTGGCTACTGAACAAGTTTGCCCTCCATCCAAAGCTTCACCCAGAACAAGCGACTGTAACCATTAACGGCAAAGCAGTAGAGGAAAAAGAACAAGCAGCCATCATCGCTGCCTTTAATAAAGCAACTGTACTAGAAAAATACACTATCTATTCCGGCTATAATGAACATGTCTATCTGCATCCGGAAAATGCTGGGACACCGATTGTTATTGAGGCAAAAATCGAAAAAAAAATGACAACCTTCATTATGCATCGCTATTCTGATCATATTGATATTGTCAAACAGTATAAAAAGAAACTTGTAGCATATAGTGTGCATGTTGAACCCCTTCAGCAACATTTTATGCCGCAAACAGCAAATTTAGCTTAAAAACAAAGAGACTGTCAAACTTAAGACAGTCTCTTTCTATTTACTGCAGCCTTAATTGCTGGTCTTCTATTGCATATACACAATCGGCAACACGGTCGATAAACACGCGGTCATGGGATACAAAAATAACTGTCCCTTCATACGCTTGCAAAAAGCGTTCTAATGCCTCTACACAAAACACATCCAAAAAGTTGGTCGGCTCATCTAATACTAATATATTATAATTTCCTAAAAAAAGCTGGCACAGCACTAAGCGAATTGCCTCTCCTCCACTTAAGCTGCGCACATTCTTCAACAAATCATTCCCCCGAAAATGCATGGCATGCAGCACAGCGCGGATTTTTCCTTCTTCCTGATCGCTTCTTTTTTTCATATAGGCAAGGACGGTTTCCTCTTCAGGAAATTGATAATCCATTTGCCGATAAACACCTATCATTGCCTTTGGAGAGATGATAATCCCTTCTTTTTTCTGTAAAAGATGGTTCAGCAACGTTGTTTTTCCTGCACCATTATTGCCTGTTATCGCAATTATTTTTCCTAATGGAAATTGAAAGCTCGCTTCTTTAAGGAGTATTTTCTCCCCTGCCTTTACCGTTAATCGATCTGCCATAATCGGGAATTTATTATGCAGCTGAATGCTCTTTGCCTGATGAAAACGAAGCACTGCCTCTTCCTCTGGTGCATCGACTGCTTTTAACTGTTCCACTCGCTGTTCCAATGCTTTTGCGGCACGCTGAACAGACTTTTGGCTTGTATCCTTGGATTTGGTCATAAACATTTTATTTGCCTTTGCCTTCGTCTCTTTTTTCGAAATATGATTATTGGCCTGCGTGATTTTATCCGCCTTTTTCATTTTTTCTTCTGCTGCTTTTAAAAGACGAGTTTTTTCTCTGACATATTCCTTATACTGTTCTTGCTGCTGCTTTCTTTGAAGCTCTTTTTGAGCGGCATAGTCAGAATAGTTGCCCGTATATTCCGTGACACAACCATCCTCTATTTCCCAAATTTTCGTCACCAGCTGATCCAATACATGGCGGTCATGGCTGACAAGAACAAGCGCTCCATAGTAATACGCCAATTCGTCAATAAAAAATTGCGTCCCGTCTTGGTCCAAATGGGTGGTTGGTTCATCAATCAATAGGCATTCATGATAAGCAGAAAAAATTTGCGCCAGTTTAAGCCTTGTTTTTTCCCCGCCGCTTAAATATTCCAATTGATTATCTGGGATAGACAATTTCCCTGTCAGCTCATAATCTACTTCTTTTTCCACCGGTGCTGCCAATTGATCAAAATAGGCAGCCTCAGAAAAGCGGTGGACGGCTCCCTTATCTGGCATAATATCTCCACATAAAAGTTTTAGCAGCGTACTTTTCCCAGCTCCATTTTTCCCTACAAGTCCAATCCGATCAAACTGATGAACAGCCAGCCTTGGGATGCTTAAAACCAATTTATCCAAATAAGAAACTTCAATATTTTCTAATTCTATGCTAACTTTTTCCATTATTTATTCTCCTCCCAGACATACTCCTAAATGATCAATTAAGTCCAATAAGAATCTCTAAATCTATCGTTATCTGCGCATTATCTTGATCAATAAATGCTTCAATCTGTTTTTTATCAGCAGTCCATGCAAGTGGTGTCATGTACACCAAATTTTCCAGTTCCTTTTTGCTGATTTTTTTCGTATCCTGTATATGGACAACCTCTAAGAGATGAAAATTATTTTTAAAAAGAGAAATTATTTCATCGTTTTTATACTGTTTGTTGCTAGTGTCGGGAAATAGCGATTCTCGAATTTCCTTTAGATAATAAGCACTCGGCACTACTTTAATGACAAGTCCACCTGGTGCTGCTATTCTTTTAAATTCTTTATAATTAGAAGGCGATAATATATTAAGAAGAACCTGAAAGGAATCATTCATAAAGGGTGAATGAACCAAATCCCCTACCAGCCAAATTGGGTCTTCATATTTTTTGGAAGACATCAGGATTCCTTCTTTTGAAATATCCAAACCTACTCCAGTTAATCTTGGATGCGTACAGCCTTCCAAAATGCTTTGCAAATGAGATCCCTCCCCGCATCCTAAATCTGCAATCATAAACGGATTGCCATCACCGCAAATATATTTCTTGATCACGCTGATAATGGCTGTATGCACATCAGAATACATATTGCTTTCTCGAATAATTTGGTGTCTTGCCGCAAATAATTCTTTGCTGTATTGACTCTTTACTGAATGGGTCATAAGATTCAAATATCCTTGCTTAGCAAAATCAAATGTATGATTATTGGAGCAGACAAGGCTCTTTAGATTGAGCACTTGCACTGGGCATGAACAAAATGGACATTTAAATAAAGCTTCTAATTCTTTAACCGTTTTGGCGCTATTTATTTTTTTCGACATATTTTCCCTATCCTTTCGAAACAAAAAAATCACAGACATCTGTCTGTGATTTAAAAGTAAAGGGAATAGACCTATCCTTATCAAAAAAGGGAAAGCTAAGATAGCCGTCACAAAATACAGGAAAACTAATGCTTAAACGAACGACTCATTCCCAAAATCTGCATGCTGAACCAATAAGCATTTACAGATTAAATTTTCCATAATCTGATTAGTTATTGAAGTTCCTCTACAGTTTAAGTTGGAAATCTTATTTCCTGTATATGCAAAATAAGCCCTCTTTTTATAAAAGGAAAGGAAAATTTGCAAAAATAAAGAAAGGCAGATTCATCCACCTTTCTTCATCTACTATAAAATGAAGATTATTAAAAAAGGACAGACTAATCCCGTTTACTCTGCCTGCACAAACAGAGTCTTTGAACATATTTAATTTACTTGTTCAAAGTTGGGAATCGTAGTCTCATTGCATGCGTCATTTTTTAATAATCCTCCTTATTTTTTAAAATACCCCTATATTATATCAGCATTTTTCTTCTGCAGCAATTTTTTTCTACAGCTCGCCGCTCCGATAATAGCAAGGAGCAGACAGAATCCTTGCTGCTCCAAATGCTTTAGTGTTATAACATACAGCTTTATTTCTTCTCCCTAATTGGAATCCAAATTTCTGAATAATAATCTTTTGAAGAAGGATCCCCGTCCTGGTATCGTTCTAAGGAAATATTGCCGTTGATTGTATACATGCTTGCCGGCAGCCATTCCGTATAAATTTGTTTCCACACTTTCTGCATGCTGCGTGGCATTGGGCCAGTTACTGCAAAAATTGCCCATTTTCCTGCAGGCACTTCCAGTTGTTCATACTCCTCATTTGCGTCAGCTTTTGTGCTTACGCCAATCCAATAATCCATCTTATCCTGTTTGGGAGTATCAACACAAACTCCAAGCAATCCCGTTAATTCACCATTATTTAAACTGGCCAATGAATCCGCTTCGCCATTTTGATTTGCCTCTTTCCAAAACATTGGAATTCCTTTTAAATTTTCATCATTTTGATAAGAATAAGATCTTTTGATGCCCATTACTTGAAAACTAGTTTTTTCTTTAATCGTTACATTCATCGCTTTTCGTTCCTTCCATGTAATTTGAATGATAAATGGATTATAAATTATTAATGTCCCTAATCCCTTTTTATACCGCTTGGCGTGATGCCATGCTGCTTTCGATATATTCTGCTGTATCCTATCCCTACTTCCAAAACAAATCAATGACTTTTGCTTCTGTATGCAACAGCTTTTGGCCAGCTCCTTCTTAGTTATACTGTAAAACTTTCCAGCTCAATTTGCCTGTCATTTTCTGCTCACTTCTGACAGGTTTCTATTTTTACCGCTGTTTTTCCCTTGCCTTTTGCTCCTATTCTAATAAGGCCGTTTTTGTCCTTTTTTGACATATTCCCAGTCTATTTCCACATTTTTTCTGACTTTCTGCAGCAGCTGAAAAAGATTGTCTGCTTCTTCTATCGAAAGTCCCTCTAAAGCGACGCCTTGCGAATAATGTTCTTCTCGCTGCAAAAGAGGATAGATTTTTTTCCCTTTCTCTGTTGGAAATAATCGTTTGATTTTTTTATTGACTTTGTCTTCTCTTTTTTCAATAAACCCTTCCATCGCTAATTTTTTAATTGCCCGAGCGGCAGTAGTGCGGTCTACTTTAATTATTTCCGCCAGCTTTTCTTGAATAATGCCTGGCTTTTCGCAGATTCTTACAAGATACAAATACTGCCCCTTTGTCAGCTCATATTCCTTAAATTCTATATTGCTGATGGAATCAAGGGCTCTTGCTATCATACCAATTTCACGCAAAACTTCATTCATGCCAAAACCCCTTATAGTTTTTGTTGCATTTACAATAAAAATGAGTTAACTTGATATTACGCTGATTTTGTTGCAAATGCAACAACCCTATTAAACTAACAAAAAAGGACTGAAAAAATGACTACATACAAAAAAGCAACAACTGAAGACGATTTGCAAAAAGTGTTTTATATCCGAAAAACAGTATTTGTGGAAGAACAAGGGGTAGCATTAAAGGATGAATTTGATCAATATGATACACTAAACGAACAATGTGAACATATACTCGTTTTTCACCAAAACGAACCAGTCGGCACAGGCCGTTTGCGAAGCGTGGATGGATTTGCAAAATTAGAGCGAATTTGCCTGTTAGCTCCATACAGAAAATTTGGCCTTGGAAAAGTCATTATCCAATCATTAGAGGAAATTGCTAAAGAAAAAGGACTTGCAAAAGCAAAACTGCATGGGCAGACACATGCAGAAGGCTTTTATCAAAAACTAGGCTACCAAACCGCTTCCAGCGTTTTTATGGAAGATGGCATCCCCCATGTTTTGATGATAAAAGAATTCTCTGCAAATTAGTCAAAGAAGCAAGACAAATTGAAGCCCTTTTAAATGAATAATTCGATTTGTCTTCTGCTAGTCTTTTTATCCAGCATTCAACGTTTTTTTAAAATCTTCTTTATTTATTTCTTCTAATAAAACTGATTAGATTACAGCCTTGCCATTTATCTGCCAACACCCTATCTCCCCTGCTGTTAAGCTATGAGATAACCCAAAACTCCACAGTCTCTTGTGATTGATTCATCAGCTGATGGGAGATATTTGGCAGCACTTCTTTTCCTTCCAATGGATTGCAAGACGATTTCTTCTCCATCCACTTCTAAAACAGCCGTGCCAGCTAAAACAAAGAAAAATTGCTGTGCATAAAAATGATAGTGCCTTGCTTCAAAAAATATTGGCAGGCATTCGTTTCCCCATATATAATGCTCTGCGGTATGTTTGCTAATTCAACTACCTGCCTTTCCTTTAAAGTTCTATAGTTTATATTGCTGGCGTTGCTTAAAACTTCTGTTATTTTATTACTTTCCATTCCTTAAAGATGGGATCTTCTCGCCTATTTAAGATAAATAAACTAATATATAAAAGCAAACAATAGAAGCTGAAATCATATTGTTTTTATCCATTCCCTCAATAAACAAAAGCATCCGCCATTTTCCGTCTCTAAAAAATAGGGTGTGTGTTCTCCTTATCTTTTAACATAAAAATAGCAAGGAGGTTATAACATGGATACACTAAAAAATCTGAATGCTGCTTTAAGCTATCTGGAAAAAAATCTGGATAAAGAAATCGACTTTCATGAAGCTGCGAAACTGTCCGGGACTTCTGAATACCATTTTCGCCGTCTTTTTTCCTATTTGTCTGGAATGTCCCTAAACACATATATTCGCCAGCGAAAATTGTCACAAGCATGCATAGATTTGCAAAAAGGAAACAGCAAAGTAATAGATATTGCAATTAAATACGGCTACAACTCAGCAGACAGCTTTGCGCGCGCTTTCAAAGAATGGGCTGGCATCAATCCTTCTGAAGTAAAAAAAGCCAAATATTTAAAAACATTTCCACAAATGACCTTCCAGCTTACCATTAAAGGGGGAATAGATTTGAATTATCGAATCGAACAAAAAGAAGCATTTAAACTAGTAGGAATCAGCAAACGAGTTCCCATCGTTTTTGAAGGGCAAAATCCAGAAATCATAAAAATGGTCCAATCGATTACAGCCGAACAAAAACAGGCATTGCAAAGCTTTCGCAATACAGATGTAAAAACGGTTGTTCAAGCTTCTTACAATTTTGACAGCGAAAGAAATGCAGAAAAAGGAGCATTAGATCATCTCGTCGGTTCGATTACCACATTAACTGGCGATTTTTCGGGATTTGAAGTATTAGATGTTCCTGAAGGCACTTGGGCCATTTTCGCTTCACAAGGTCCCTTCCCGCAAGCCATGCAGGAAACTTGGGCAAAAATCGCCTCAGAATGGCTGCCTTCTTCTCCTTACGAATTAAAGAATGTACCAGAAATTTCTTTTACTGGCGATTTATCTGACCCAGCAAATGTGTACAGTGAAATTTGGATTGGCGTAAAAGAAAAAAATTAAACAATTAATATCCACCATTTCCTTTCAGCCGGCTGGAAGGAAATGGTGGATAAAAAGTGAACGGTAACCTTTACAAATGCATCCTTCTAAACAGCATTAAACAATTAGATTTCAATATCATATTCCATCCTTTTGGCGGTAGCTTGCGCTGCTTTCAGGCCAACTAAACGTTTGACGAGATGAAAAGCCATATTAATGCCTGCTGAAATTCCCCCTGATGTCACGATTTTTCCTTCATCGACAAATTTAACTCCCTCTGCTACTTCCACTTGCGGAAATTCTTCTTGCAATCTTTGATAGCTCGCCCAATGGGTTGTTGCTTTTTTGCCATTAAGCAGTCCTGCCTTTGCCAAAAGCAGCGCCCCCGTACAGACAGACGCCATAATTTGCACTGCTTGTATCTGCTCGGCAATCCAATCTATTGCACGCTCATTATGTATTTCCCGTTCTCTTGCTCCAAAGCCCCCTGGAATAACTAAAATATCAAACTGCGGCATTGTCTCAAACCCATAATCCGGCTGCACCTTTAATCCATTGCGGGCATGGATCAACTGTCCCGTTTCAGATACTGTTTCCACCACAAATGGCTTCTCCCCATTTTCCAATGCTGTCACAGAAAAAACTTCAAACGGCCCTGCAAAATCCAAAACTTCTACATCATCAAATACAAATATCCCAACCCGAAACATATTCTGATGCAAAATAAAGTCCCCCTCTTTATGTTTTTAAAGTCTGATAAAAATGCAGCTTCCTAAGCGCCGGAAAAGCATTATATACAAAATTTCCGCCATTCTGTTCTTGCAATATGCGCAGATAAGAATGCGGAAGCTTTACCTGAAATAGCCGCTCAGCACAAGCGACAGCTTCTTTTGTTAATGGCTCTAATCTATATTCACTCGTTTCGTCTTTCCAGATTGTCTTTTGCAAAAAAAATCCTCCTCTCCAAAAAAGAACATTAGTTCGTACCTTTTCTTCTATTTTACCCTTCCATTCACATTCTCGCAATATTTTTCGAAAAATTCCGAAAAAAATTTCTTGCTCTGCTTATTTAAACAACATTCGGCTAGATTATTCTATTTTTTCACCTACAGAATAAATCCTTTAAATGGATAAAACAACCCTTATATTTCCTATTTTTTTATGTTATTTTTATAAAGGTGATAAAATAATGATAATCAAAGATTTATTCGCAAATCTCGCTATTCTTATTTCTCTAATTTTTTTGTATATGCAATTTGCCAAGCCACTGCTAAATAATGGAACATCTGCATTTATCCCCAAAGTAACCCTAGGCGTTTTCGGCGGATTATTGGGCAATATTTTAATGTATTACAGCATCTCTATTAAATCTACTATTATTGATCTTAGGCATATTCCGATTCTTTTGCTTTCCTTTTATGGCGGAACTGTTCCCACATTAATTTGTGGGCTGCTTATTATAGGCGGACGTTTTTTGATTAGCGTAAATGCATCTGCTAATATGACTATTGTCTCTATATCAATTGTTACATTATCTACACTTTATATAGCCAAGAGAACCCGTATATCACAAAAAACAAAAATCATTTGGAGCCTGACATTTGCCCATATTATATTATCAAGTGCTATTTCCTTATTAATAAAAGATGGCAGCACTCTTTTGCTGCTGATTCCTTTTTACTGGATTATTTCCTATTTATCTTGCTTTATTGCCTTTTATACAATCGAGCATCTAAAATCAAGCGCTGCACTGTTTAATCGCTACAAATCAGAATCCTCAACAGACGGATTGACGGGACTAAACAATTATCGGAAATTTGATGAGGTATTTAATGGTTTATTAAAAGAGGCTAATTTAAAAGGGGAAAAGCTCTCTTTGCTTTATATTGACATCGATTTTTTCAAAAAAGTCAATGATACATACGGCCACAAAGAAGGAGATATTGTCTTAAAGGAACTAGGAAATATTCTCAAAAAATATACAAGGTCTTTTGATATTGTCAGCCGCAATGGCGGAGAAGAGTTTACTGTCATTCTATTAGACTGTCCTTTAGATCGATCTCTTGTAATTAGTGAACGAATCAGGCGAAATGTTGAAGATTATGCATTTATTCTTAGTTCTGGCACAAGCATTAACATAACGGTTTCAATTGGCGTAGCTTGTTTTAATGAGACGACTAAAGCTGCTGCTGCTTTAATGGAAGATGCGGATAAGGCATTGTATCAAGCCAAACAAACTGGCCGGAATAAAGTATGTGTCAGTTAAGTTTATAAAGGAAGCGGCTTTATGGGCGGCTTCTTTTTTTAGCTGCTTCTTTATCGATTGCATTTTTTGCAACATCCTATATTTCCTTCACATGCTGTGCCGCCGTCCACATCTTCTTTGCTTTAAATTTAAAATCTCTAACCTTAAGATAACTCTAATACAGGCTACATCTCTTAGCTATTTTGCCAATTTTTCATATAGTCTGTGATAGATACTGTAAGATAAGTAGGCTGAGCCGCTGCCAAGAATAAAAATAGAAATAGGAAATATATAAATCAAAAAAATTGTTGCAAGAAAAATGCCTACTAACAAAACTGTTTTAACTGGATACGCGATTGCCATCGTTATTGAATTTCGGATAATATCTTTCCAATTTGCGTCAAAATGGGCCATAGAAGGAAATAAATAAACATTAATTGCTAAGAAAAGAAAAGTTACAAGCCCTAGAATCAAAAATGAACCGCTAAATTGCATGATATGATAATCCAAATAGAGAAAGTATACAAACATGAACCATTCAATCGAAATCAAAAAACTTTGCATAAAGCATTCCCTGAATAAAGAAAAATACACACGAAAAATACCATTAATATCTCTGCCTGAAATCCATTTCCTGACTATGCCATACATCGCCACAGTTGCTGGAAAAATCGTTATAATTGGCAAACACATGATGAGCCATACGAGACTCAATTGCAAAAGGTTTCCTATTGTTTCAATCATTCTTGAAAACCGACTATCAAGGATCCTCATAAATACCCCCCTTTTCTTCCAGTTTCCTTTTTGAAAAAGCAAAATGATGGTCTTTAATTTTCTATTTTCTCGGCTTCATTATTTCAGCTGGATTTAATCTGATTGGTATGCGTTATCCATCAAAGGCAATGTTTCCCCTATAAAA
>Ga0182745_1002716_pt1 | contig 15590 bp, 13 predicted proteins | sample eDN3rd30CKraftBY_FD_128523 | JGI IMG/M metagenome (GOLD analysis project Ga0182745, IMG submission 128523) | Enriched backyard soil microbial communities from Emeryville, California, USA - eDNA 3rd pass 30_C Kraft BY (version 2) (version 2) | ecosystem: Environmental > Terrestrial > Soil >...
CGCATAGCGAGACATAGACGATGCCGGGATTGAGGCGCGCTGCCTCCTCCGGTCCGAAGCCGAGCGCGGCAAGGCCGCCGGGCCGGTAGCCCTGCACCACAATGTCCGCCTCGCGCAGCAAGGCGGTGAAACTGTCGCGTCCCTTGGCGTCGTGCAGATCGATGTGCGTCGAGAACTTGCCCCGGCCGGTGTCGATGATGAGCGGCGCCACCGACGGCAGGTTCGGCGACGTCACCAGCATGACATCGGCGCCATGCGCAGCCAGAGTCATGGTGCCGACCGGGCCGGCGATGATGCGCGTGAGATCGAGCACCTTGATGCCCGTAAGCGGCCGCGCGCCTTGCGGCCAGCCACGCGGCGCGGCATCGCCAATACGCTCGACCGACATCAGCGGCAGGGCCGCGATGGCCTGACCTTGCGGATGCGCATCCCATTCGTCGAATGTGCGCATCGCAGCGACGACGAGGCCCGCCTTCGCCGCCGCATCCTCGACGTCGAATGCTTTCCAGTTCTTCAGCGCTTCGGCGACAGCGGCCTTGTCATAGGCGCAGCCGAGCAGCTTGAGCACACCGTCGCGATGATGCGGAAAATTCGTGTGTAGCCGCACATAGCAGCCGTCGCCGCATGGATAGGCGCCGGCGATCTTGTCCCATAGTTCCGGCGCCGGCTTGCCGTCGATCTCGAGATAACGCTCGCTGCGCGCCGCGATGGCAGCCGCGCGCATATCGACGCCGACGCGCTGCGCCTTGCCGGTGCGCGCGCGCCACACTTCGGCGGCGGCCAGCGCCGAGGCGGCGACGCTGGCCTGCATCGCCGTGCCGACCGCGAAGGATGACGGCAATACCGGCTCGGCGCCGGTGAGATCGACACGATCCAGCGCCGCCGGATCGTGGCCGAGCAGCGTCCAGATGGCGCCAAGCGCAGTATGCGAATCGACCATGGCGGAGGCCTTTAAGCCGGGCCGTACTCTTGCGCCAGCCTATTCCGCGTTTAGTTGACGATAGAACCGCGATCCTTCAAAACCCCCGAAATTGGCTAAAACCGGGAATTTCCAATGCAGAAGCGCCGCCCTGTCATGCTGGTTGTGCTCGACGGCTGGGGCTGGCGCGACGACGCTACCGCCAACGCCGTGCGCGAGGCGAAGACCCCGACCTTCGACCGCCTCTGGGCGACCTGCCCGCACGGCTTCCTGCGCACCTCCGGCAACGATGTCGGCCTGCCGCAAGGGCAGATGGGCAATTCCGAAGTCGGCCATCTCAACATCGGCGCCGGCCGCGTGGTGATGCAGGACCTGCCGCGCATCGACGACGCCATCGCCTCGGGCGAGATCGCCAGGGCGCCGGCCGTCACCAGCCTGATCGCAAAGCTCAAAGCCAGCGGCGGCACCTGCCATCTCGTCGGTCTTGTCTCACCCGGCGGCGTGCATTCGCACCAGAACCACGCGGTCGCGTTGGCCAAAATTCTGACGGATGCCGGCATTCCCGTGGCGGTGCATGCGCTCACCGACGGCCGCGATACGCCGCCGCAAGCGGCGGCCGGCTATCTCAAGTCTTTCACCGCCACGCTGCCGGCCTCGGCGAAGATCGCGACCGTCATCGGCCGCTATTACGCCATGGACCGCGACAAACGCTGGGACCGCGTGTCGAAGGCCTATGACGCCATCGTCTCGGGCGAAGGCGCGCGCTTTGCCGATGCGCAGGCCGCCATCGCCGATGCATACGCCAGCAAGGTCACCGACGAGTTCATTGTGCCGGCCGCGATCGGCGATTACGCCGGCATGAAGGATGGCGACGGCGTGCTGTGCTTCAACTTCCGCGCCGACCGCGTGCGCGAGATCCTCGACGCGATGCTCGATCCGGCCTTCGACGGCTTCGCGCGCAAGCGCACGGTGAAGGTCGCCGCCGCCGTCGGCATGGCGCAGTACAGCGAAAGCCTCGACAAACTGATGGCGACGATCTTTCCGCCGCAGAGCTTCCCCAACATCCTCGGCGAGGTCGTCGCCAATGCGCAGCGCACGCAGCTCCGCATGGCGGAAACCGAGAAGTATCCGCACGTCACATACTTCCTCAACGGCGGCCGCGAAGAGCCATTCACCGGCGAAGACCGCATCATGGTGCCCTCGCCCAAGGTCGCGACCTATGACCTGCAGCCGGAAATGTCGGCGCCCGAACTGACCGACAAGGCGGTGGAAGCGATCACGTCCGGCAAATACGACATGATCGTTTTGAACTTCGCCAATGCCGACATGGTCGGTCACACCGGCAGCATTCCGGCGGCGGTGAAGGCGGTGGAGACGGTCGATACGGGACTGGGCAGGATAGCCAAGGCCATCGAACAGATGGGCGGCGCGCTGCTCGTCACCGCCGATCACGGCAATGCCGAGATGATGGTCGATCCGGAAACCGGCGGCCCGCACACCGCGCACACGCTCAATCCAGTGCCGCTGATCCTGATGGGCGCCGGCAACCGCATCGTCGTCAAGGAAGGCCGCCTGGCCGACATCGCGCCGACTTTGCTCGAACTAATGGGCCTGCCCAAGCCGGCGGAGATGACGGGAACGTCGCTGCTGCAGGGATAGGCGCTTCCGCGTCATTCCGGACGCCGCGAAGCGGCGATCCGGAATCCAGAAACAAGCTCCGGCATATCGAGCTGGATTCCGGGTTCGCTCCTTCGGAGCGCCCCGGAATGACAGATTCAAAAATCCTTCAGCCCCAGCACATCCATCATCGAATAAAACCCGGGCTTCTGCTTTCTCGCCCAGCGCGCGGCATGCAAGGCGCCGTTGGCGAACAGCATCCGGTCCTCGGCCTTGTGCGTAAGCTCGATGCGCTCGGCGGGACCCGCGAACATCACGGTGTGCTCGCCGACCACGGTGCCGCCGCGCAAGGTGGCAAAGCCGATATCGCCGGGCACGCGCGCGCCGGTATGGCCGTCGCGCGAGCGCACCGAACGCTTGTCGAGATCGACGCCGCGGCCTTCGGCGGCGGCGCGGCCGAGCATCAGCGCGGTGCCCGACGGCGCATCGACCTTCTGGTTGTGATGCATCTCGAGAATTTCGATGTCGTAGATCTGATCAAGCGTCTTCGCCACGCGCTTCGTCAGCGCCGCCAGCAGATTGACGCCGAGGCTCATATTGCCGGACTTGACGATAATCGCACCGCCCTTCGCCGCCTCGGCCAGCTTCACATCGTCGGCGGCGCTCATGCCGGTGGTGCCGATGACATGGACCTTGCCCGCAGCGGCGGCGCGCGCGGCGTACTCGAGCGACGCGGCCGGCGCGGTGAAATCGACGATGCCGTCGGCAGTGGCCAGCAGCGGGGCAATGTCGCCGGTCAGCTTGATGCCGTTCTCGCCGGTACCGGCGAGATGGCCGGCGTCCCAGCCGATCAGCGGCGAGCGCGCATCTTCCAGCGCACCGGCCAGCGTGAAGTCCTTGGCTTCGGCAATGGCCTTGACCAGCGTGCGGCCCATGCGGCCGCCGGCTCCCGTGACGATCAAACGCATTTCAGCCATGGCTCAAGGCTCCCGGAGTTGAGGCAACGGGTATAGCGGGCCCGAGTGTGTCCGTCACGCCGGGCCGTCTCACGCCGTCATTCCGGGGCACGCGCGAACGCGCGTGAGCCCGGAATCCATACTCACGGACCGGGATTATGGATTCCGGGTTCGCGGCCTGACGGCCGCGCCCCGGAATGACGAAGTCGAGACTACGGCTGTGGGCCGTCATAGCCCTCGATGATGATCAGCTCCGCCAGCGAATGCGGCTGTCGGACCTTTATGTTCGCCTGGTATTCCGGTGAATTGTAGCAGGCCTTGGCGGTGGCGAGATCGGGAAACTCTATCACCACGTTGCGGCTGCGCGCGGTGCCCTCCGGCGCGTCGAACGGGCCGCCGCGGACGATGAAGCGGGCGTTGAACTTGGCGAAGATGGCCGGGTTCGCCAGCGAATACGGCTTGTAGCCCTCCTCGTCGTGAACATCGACGCGCGCGATCCAGTAGCCCTTGGCCATGTCGTTTCCTCTTCCCGTTTATTGTTGCTGCTGTTGCTGCTGCGCTTTTGCCTGCGCAATTTCATCGACGATCGCCTGCGCGGCCGCCTTCGGATCGGCGGCCTCGACGATCGGCCGGCCGACGACGAGATAATCGGCGCCGGCGGCAATGGCGCGCGCCGGCGTCATGATACGCTTCTGGTCGCCGGCGGCGCTGCCAGCCGGACGAATACCAGGCGTCACCAGCGCCATGCCGTCGCCGACAATGCCGCGCAGGTTCGCCGCTTCTTCCGGCGAACAAACAAGACCGTCAATGCCGATGCTGCGCGCCTGCGCCGCGCGCTTGGCCACCAGCGGACCGACGCTCATGGCGTAACCGGCTTCGGCGAGATCGTTGTCGTCATAGGAGGTGAGCACCGTCACCGCGAGGACCTTCAGCTTCGATCCGCGCGCGCCTTGCGCCGCCGCCTTCATGGTCTGCGGATAGGCGTGCACGGTGAGGAAGGTCGCGCCCATATTGGCGACGCTGGCGACGCCATGCGTGATGGTGTTGCCGATGTCGTGCAGCTTGAAATCGAGGAACACCTGCTTGCCGGCCGCGATCAGCCCGGCCGCGAAAGGCAGGCCACCGGCAAGGCCGAGCTGGTAGCCGATCTTGTAGAAGCTCGCCGCCGCGCCGATGCGGGACACCATGGCCTCGGCGTCGCTCACCGAGGGCACGTCCAGGGCGACAATCAGGCGGTCTCTCGGATCGATCGGCAACGGCTGCTCCCTGTCGGCGCGCTAGCCCATCAGCCGCGCCATCTCGACGAGGCGCGCAAGCTGGGCGTGAAACTTGTTGGCGAGATGGGTATCGGCGATGTTGCCCATTTCGTCAAAGGCATCGTCGGCGCCGGCAATGGCGAGTTGCTCCGGCAGCACCAGCGCGCCGCAGCCGATCTCGAGGATCTGCCGCAGCGCCTGCAGCGAATGCAGGCCGCCGGACGGCTCCGGCGACACCGACGCGATGGCGAAGACGCGGCTCTTGAACGCAGCATAGAGCGGGTCGCCCTTCTCGCGCACGCGCGACACCCAGTCGATGGCATTCTTGAGCAGCGGCGTGACCGAGGCGGAGTAATCCGGGCTGGCGATGAACACGCCGCGATGCGCCATGATCATGTGCTTGAGCTTGACGGCCGCCTCGGGCGGGCCGCTGCGCGCTTCGAGATCGGGATCGAACAGCGGCAGCGCGTAATCCTGCAGCGAGATGCGCGTCACCTCGATGTCGCGCAGGGTCAATTCCTTCGCCGCCAAGGCCGCCAGTTTGGCGTTGGACGAGCCGATGCGGGTCGATCCCGCGAAGGTGAGAATTTTCGGCGTGGGCATGGCATAGCCGCTTGTATCGTCGTCATGGCCGGACTTGTTCCGGCCATCCACGACTTCGTCTCAAGCATAGCCTAAAGACGTGGATGCCCGGGACAAGCCCGGGCATGACGGAGTGTGAGACAGCTACGCCTCGGCTTCAAACGCCGCGGTAGGTCCAGACCCGTGCCGGCGGCACATTGCGCCAGATCAGTTCCGACGGGGTGCCGGTGAGGCCGTGCAGGTCTTTCGGGATCGGCGAGCCGACCGCATAGGTGAATTGGACAAACGGCGCGTCGGGCTTGAGCAGCGCCAGAGCGTCGGAGATGAGGCGCAGGCGGGTGCGCAGCGGCTTGGTCATCAGCGGCAGGCCGGACACGACCGCGGCCGCGGGCTCGCGCACGATGCCCTCGAGCAGGCGGCGCAGGCGATAGGCGTCGCCCTGCACCACCGTGGCATCCGGATAGCGCGTGCGCAGCAGGCGGCAGAAATCGGGATCGAACTCGACGAGGATCAGCCGCTTGGGATCGATTCCGCGCTGAACCAGAGCTTCGGTCACCGGACCGGTGCCGGGCCCCAATTCGATCACCGGGCCGCTGGATTCCGGATCGACGCACTTGGCCATGCGGCGCGCCAGCGGCTTGCCGGACGGCATCACCGCGCCGGTGCGCAGAGGCCTTTCAAACCAGGTGCGGAGAAACTGCACTTCGTCGTCGAGACGAAGCGGCTTCTTGATGACGCGGGCGACTGGACGGGGTTGCATTGGAACTGGGCACCCGGGCGGGCGAGGACTGCCCGATATTGTCACGTAACGGTCACGGGGTATAGGCCACCCGTGGATGGGTCTCAAGCCGGTCAGGCCGAATAGCTGCCCCGATTTCCGAGCCCGTCGAGGAAGGTCCGCACCCGGCTGAGGAAACCGGACGATTCAGGCTGGGTGTGATCGGACGACAGCTTTTCGAACTCGGCCAGCAGTTCCTTCTGCCTCTTGGTCAGCTTCTGTGGCGTTTCCACCGCAACTTGAACGTACAGATCGCCGGTTTGTTTCGATCTCAGCACGGGCATGCCCTTGCCGGTAACACGGAAGCGCGAACCCGACTGGGTACCCGCCGGTATTTTGACCTTGGCTTCGCTACCGTCGATAGCAGGCACCTCGATTTCGCTACCCAACGCCGCGGTAACCATGGAGATCGGCACCCGGCAGTGCAGGTCGGCACCGTCGCGCTGGTAGAGCTCGTGCGGCTCGAGCGACAGGAAAATATAGAGGTCGCCCGGCGGACCGCCGCGCACGCCGGCCTCGCCCTCGCCGGACAGGCGGATGCGGGTGCCGTCCTCGACGCCGGCCGGGATGTTGACCTGGAGAGTGCGCTCGCGCGTCACGCGGCCAGCGCCCGCGCAGGCGGCGCAGGGATCGTCGATCACCTGGCCGCGGCCATGACAGGTCGGGCAGGTGCGCTCGAGTGTGAAGAAGCCCTGGGCGTGGCGCACCTTGCCGGCGCCGCCGCAGGTCGAGCACGCCTTTGGCTTGGTGCCGGCCTTGGCGCCGGTGCCGGAGCAGACTTCGCAGGTCACCGAGGTCGGGATGCGCACCTGCGCATTCTTGCCGGCGAAAGCTTCCTCGAGCGTGATCTCCATGTTGTAGCGCAGATCCGAACCGCGCTCGCGGCCCGAGCCGCCGCCGCGCCGGCCGCTCATGCCGAACAGGTCTTCGAAGATGTCGGAGAAGGTCGAGGCGAAATCGGCGCCGAAGCCGTGGCCGCCGCCACCGCCGCCCTGCTCGAAGGCGGCATGGCCGAAGCGGTCATAGGCGGCGCGCTTGTCGCCGTCCTTGAGCACTTCATAAGCTTCGTTGAGTTCGCGGAATTTGTGTTCGCACTCGCTGTCGCCCGGATTGCGATCCGGGTGGTGCTGCATGGCGAGCTTGCGGAACGCCGCCTTCAGTTCGACTTCCGTGCAGGTGCGCGAAACACCGAGCACCTCATAATAGTCGCGCTTAGACATGGAGCTGCCGCTGTAACGCTGATTGATGCAGGGAAATTGCCGCGTTTCGCAGCAAGAGGGCTGAGGAGAGGGGTAAACCGCAAACTCGAGATTTGCCGCTTACCCCTCTCCCGCCGCGCCGATGTCCTGCGGACCCCGGCGCGTCGACCTCTCCCCCAAGGGGAGAGGTGAAGAGAGAATGACGCGCGCTCGATGTGACGATCGAGCTCATCGTCATCAGGCCGACTTCTTGCCGCCCTTGTCGTCGTCGACTTCCGTGAACTCGGCGTCGACCACGTCGTCGTCCTTCTTGGCCGAAGCATCGCCGTCGCCACCAGCCTGCGCCTGCTGGTAGATAGCTTCGCCGAGCTTCATCGAGGCCGTCGCCAGTGCGTTGGTCTTCTGCTGAATCGCCTCGGAGTCGTCGCCCTTCAAGGCTTCCTTGAGATCGGCCATGGCGTTCTCGATGGCGCCGCGATCGGCTTCAGCGAGCTTGGCGCCATGCTCCGACAGCGCCTTCTCGGTCGAGTGGACCAGCGCCTCGCCGTGGTTCTTGGCTTCCACCGCGGCCTTGCGCTTCTTGTCTTCCTCGGCGTGAGACTCCGCGTCCTTGACCATCTTCTCGATGTCGGCTTCGGACAAACCGCCCGAGGCCTGGATGCGGATCTGCTGCTCCTTGTTCGTCGCCTTGTCCTTGGCGGACACGTTGACGATGCCGTTGGCGTCGATGTCGAAGGTCACTTCGATCTGCGGCATGCCGCGCGGCGACGGCGGAATGCCGACGAGATCGAACTGGCCGAGCATCTTGTTGTCGGCCGCCATCTCGCGCTCGCCCTGGAAGACGCGGATGGTCACCGCGTTCTGATTGTCCTCGGCGGTCGAGAAGGTCTGCGACTTCTTGGTCGGGATCGTGGTGTTGCGGTCGATGATGCGGGTGAACACGCCGCCCAGCGTTTCGATGCCGAGCGAGAGCGGGGTCACGTCGAGCAGCAGCACGTCCTTGACGTCGCCCTGCAGCACGCCGGCCTGGACCGCCGCGCCGATGGCGACGACTTCGTCCGGATTGACGCCCTTGTGCGGTTCCTTGCCGAAGAACTGCTTCACGACTTCCTGCACCTTCGGCATGCGCGTCATGCCGCCGACCAGGACCACTTCGTTGATTTCGCCCGCGGTGACGCCGGCATCCTTGAGCGCCTTGCGGCACGGCTCGATGGTGCGCTGGATGAGATCGTCGACCAGCGCTTCGAGCTTGGCGCGCGTCAGCTTGATCGTCAGATGCTTGGGGCCGGAAGCGTCAGCCGTGATGAACGGCAGGTTGACTTCGGTCTGCGTCGTCGACGACAGCTCGATCTTCGCCTTTTCAGCGGCTTCCTTGAGACGCTGCAGCGCGAGCTTGTCCTTGCGCAGGTCGATGCCCTGCTCCTTCTGGAACTCGGCCGCGAGATAGTTGACGAGGACCATGTCGAAGTCTTCGCCGCCCAGGAACGTGTCGCCGCTCGTGGACTTCACTTCGAACACGCCGTCGCCGATTTCGAGCACCGAGATATCGAAGGTGCCGCCGCCGAGGTCGTAGACGGCGATGATGCCCTGCTTCTGCTTGTCGAGGCCGTAGGCCAGCGCGGCCGCGGTCGGCTCGTTGATGATGCGGAGAACTTCAAGGCCCGCGATCTTGCCGGCGTCCTTGGTCGCCTGGCGCTGCGCGTCGTTGAAGTAGGCGGGAACGGTGATGACGGCCTGATCGACCTTCTGGCCGAGATGGGCCTCGGCGGTTTCCTTCATCTTCTGCAGGATGAAGGCGGAGATCTGCGACGGCGAATACTGCTTGCCGTCGGCTTCGACCCAGGCATCGCCGTTCGAGGCCTTGGAAATCTTGTAGGGGACGAGCTTCTTGTCCTTCTCGACCATCGGGTCGTCGAAGCGGCGGCCGATGAGGCGCTTGACCGCGAAGATCGTCTTTTCGGGATTGGTGACCGCCTGGCGCTTGGCCGGCTGGCCGACAAGTCGTTCACCGTCGTCGGTAAAGGCGACGATCGATGGCGTGGTACGCATGCCTTCGGCGTTCTCGATGACCTTGGGCGATTTGCCCTCCATCACGGCGACGCACGAATTGGTGGTGCCGAGGTCGATTCCGATGACCTTGCCCATGTTAAACACCTCTCAATTGCGGCAGACCGGACGGGCCTCTGAAACCCTTGGATTTGCCCTTGGGTTATTTGGCGCCCGAAGGTGTGCCCGCGGCTCGTCCGCGGACCCCTGATCCAGCCCCCTGGATAAAGCGATAACCGCCATTTCAGCGGCTCGAAGCTCATATAGGAGGGGGCCTAGGGGCCGCAAGCGGGCCCTTCACGAAAATGCGAGCGGGCGGCCCGGGTTAACACCCTCAGCCGACCGCGAAAATGCCTTTCCCGGGGGCTATCCGTTGCCGTTCCGCCCGGGCCCGGTTAGGCAAACGGACGGACAGACGTTCGAACCAGACAAGGAAGCCCATGGCCGCTCGATTGGCATGTCGATCCTTCGCAGTCCTGCTGGCGTGCGGCGCCGTCCTCGTGGCGCTCGCCCTGCCGGCCGCGGCCCAGACGCGCTACCCGCCGGGGTTGCGGGTGGGTCTGACCGTGCCCGCCGGCATGACGCCGTCAACGCGTTTCCCCGGCTTCGAAGACGCCGACCGCAAGGTGGCGATCACCATCCTCGACCTGCCGCTGGCGGCGATGGAGGGCCTGGAGCGTTCGGCCCACGCCGAAGCGCAATCCGAGGTCGACAACGTCCGGCGCGAGGCTTTTCCGTTCGAGAACGGCATGGGCGTGCTCGTGAGCGGGACCAAGACCGAGAACGGCGAGAAGGTTCACAAATGGTTTCTGATCGCGTCGTCCGCGACCGGCGCGGTGCGCGATCTCGCGACTTTGGTCAGCGTGCAAGTGCCGGACAAGGCGATGGACGTCTACAGCGACAAGGTCGTGCGTGACGCCTTGCGCAGCGTCACCTTTCGGCCCGCGCCGGTGGCTGAGCAGCTGGCGATGCTGCCATTCAAGGTCGACGACCTTGCCGGCTTCCGCGTCATGTCGGTGCTGCCCGGCGGAGGCGTCATCCTGATCGACAGCGTCGACGATGATCTCACCAGCTTTCCCTATGTCATCATCGCCGTCGGACGCGGCGCGCCGGACGCGAACAATCGCGCCCAGTTCGCCGCCGATCTGCTGTCGCAGGCGCCGCTGCGCAACATGCGCCTGAAAAGTTCGGAACCACAGCGCATCTCGAATGGCGCCGGCCACGAAATCCGCGCCGAGGCGGAAAGCGTCAACGGCAAGCCGGTGAAGCTGGTGCAATGGGTGCGCTTCGGCGGCTCGGGATTTCTGCGCGTTGTCGGCGTCGCCTCGGAGGCGCAATGGGACGGCGTGTTCAACCGCTTCCGCGCCATCCGCGACAGCGTCGAGCCGAGAGGGTAGCGCGCTCTAGAACTTGATCGTCGAGCGCAGCCCCGCCACGAACGCATTCTTGATCGCCGCGCCATTGGGATCGTTCGGGTTGGCGACATTGCCGCCGGGCCGCACGATGTATTGCAGGTCCGGCTGCAGCGTCCACCACGGCGCCAGCTGTGCTGCATAGCTGAGTTCGAAAACCACTTCCTCGCTGCGCACGATGGCGTTGCCGGCGTCGATATCGGCCGCCGCCGCATCCTTGCTGATCTTGGCGTAAGCGACGCCGAAGGTCAGCGTATCGTCGGGCCGCCCGCTGAACGGACCTTTGAGACCGACGCCGCCATCGACGTAATAGGAAATCAGGTTGCGATCCGACGGCGAGAAGCCGCCGCGCACGAACAGGCTCAAGGCACGTTCGCTGGTTCGCAGCACGGTCTGGTCGATGACGCCGTAAAGCCCCCAGTTGCCTTTATGATTGTAAGCACCGGTTGAAGCCGGATCGCTCAGCAAGACGCGCGAACCGGCGGCATCGACGCCGAAGCGCTGATCGGCGAACCAGTTATTGGTCGAGTACCAGCCGCCGAGCTTATAAACAGCCGGCAGGCCGGTCGCGCCCTTGCCCTGATTGACCGCATATTGCAATTCGCTCATCCAGAGCGCACCGCCGACAAGGCCGAAGTTCAGGCCGTGCTCATTGCACTCCTGCGCGGTGACGGTGCAATTGGTCTTGCCCGCCGGATTGCCAGCGAACACCGCCGTGAGCAGCGTGAGATTATCGCTCAAGGTCGTCGCCAGCCGCACGCCCGGCGCCGCCAGCGGATAGGCTGGTCCGCCATTGGTGATGTTGGCGGCGAGCAAGCCGGCCCAGCCGAAGGTGCCGTTGATCAGGCCGCCCGCGGTCGGGCTGGTGATGAACTCGTCATCCGCGGCGAGCTGGCCGATGCGCAGCGAGAAGCGCTCGGCAAAGCTCTGCTCGTACCAGGCGGTGAACAGGCGCGTGGTCGACAGCGCGTCGATGTTGCTCGGGTCGGCGATGGAGCCGACATTGGCGACCGCGTTCCGGCCACCGTCGTGGATTTGATAGAGCTTGAAATGGGTCTTGGCGCCGGCGAGCCCGATCAGCTTCTGCAGATCGGTATCGACCGAGAATTCCAGGCGGCCTTCATAGCTGGTAGTCCGATTGATGCCGCCCGACATGACGCCGAGCACCTCGCCGATATAAATCAGCGTGATCTCGATGCCGTAGTTTTCCTTCAGCGCCGTGCGCTGGCCGCCCCAGTCCCCGGTCAGCGTCTCGCGCTCCCAGAGTGACGGCGCCGGTTTCGCCTTGTCGGCGGCGAAGACGCCGCCGGATGCGAGAACGGACACTGCCGTGGCGGTGACAAGCGCCGTCAGACGACGGCGCGATTTCGACGAATCAGCGCGCATGAAGCCCCCAATTCGCGGCAGCTTAGAACAAACCGTTTATTTCGCCAGCTCGGCGAGCTTGCGCAGCGCGGTGAAATGCCGATCGTGCACCGCCGGGTTGTACAATGACCACGGTTCGGCCGCCTTGAGATACGGCGCCGCCGTGGCAACCGTCTGTTTGTATTCGGCGTATAGCCGCGACGCTTCGGTGAAATCATCGGTCTGCGCGGCCATGGCGATGCGGCGCAGGGTCAGCACCATGTCGCGCACGGCAGCGCGTGCTTTCAACCGTTCGGGCAAACCACCATCGACCGACGTGTTCTTCTGGTCGGGGAATTTCTCGGCGACCTCGCGCCACTCGGCCCCGACCGAATCCACGGCGAGGACGACGATCTCGGTATCGCGCGCCGGAAGGGCGACGTCGAGTACGCTGGCGAACTGCGCGAGTTCGTCGATCTCGGCCTGAACCGTGTTTTGCGTAAAGGGCTGGTCGGCGTCGCCGATCGCATCGAGATAGGCGACCAGGTCGTCGCGCTCGGCGGCCGTCAGGCCGAGATCGAAGTGGTTGTCGAAATGCGCCACCACTTCATCGAAGGTGTCATAGCGACCGTCATGGAAGTACGGCGCGTTGAATTTTGCGTTGAGCAAGGTCTTGGTCTTGAACATCCCGCCGGAGCCGATGTCGTGCACCTTGCGATCGACGAAAGCGGCGTTGCCGACATGGCAGGTGGCGCAGCTCATGCTCGCGTCGCGGCGGAACGGCTTGTTGAACAAGGCTTCGCCGCGCCGCGCGGCATCGGGTGCTTTGGCGGTCAACTTGCCGTCGGAAGTGATCTTGTCGTTCGGCAGAAAGCTGATCTCGTTGATGTAAGCCACCAGCCCGTCGAGCACCTGGCCCGACGGCTCGGCGCCGGCGAATTCGTTGACGATGACATTGCGGACGAATTCGCGCAGCGAGGCGATGCGGCCGTCATGGCCGTAGGGCGCGAGATATTTGGCGCCGCGCAGACTCGGCGTCGTCACCGGATCGAAGATGCCGTTGTCGGCCTTGGGGTTGAAGAAAGGCCCTGATGTGTCGAAGTTGCCCGGTTTGCTGGAATGGCCGGGCACGAACAGCTTGGCATTATTGGCGCCCTGCTGGTGGCACGAATTGCAGCTCATGCCGGCATCGCGCGCCTTGCCGCCGAAGATGGCGGATGACGAGAACAGCATGTCGCCGAGATTAAATAAATAAGAGCGTTTGCCGCCCGCCATCTCCATCGAGAACATCTCGGTCGGCTGGTTGAGCAGTTCCGCGTTCAACTCGCTGCCGACCGGCAAGGTAGCGTCCTTGCTGATCACGGGCGTGGCGCCGGCCGGCGCGGCCGCGAACAGCATCGCGACAATCGACGCCGACAGAATGACTTGCTGCGCTTTCATGGCTCGGATCCGGCGTTCGGGTTGCCGATCAGTCTTTCTTTTTCTCTTCGTCCTCGTCGCCGACCTTGAACGGCTTGAGGCCGAGCTTCGGCGCAGCGGTCAGCATCAATGCCGCGAGTTCCTCGCCGGCGATGTGCACCTTCTTGGCGTCCATGCTCTTGATGTCGGCGACGCCGACCAGCTTCTTCAGGTTCTGCGTGCGCTCGTCGATGATGCCGGCGAGCTTGGCGTCCTTCTTCTTGAGGGTATCGGCGAACACCGTGTTCCAGGCGAACTCGATGCCGGCGACGTTCTCCTGCATGTCGACGATCGAGGTCGCGGCATAAGGCGACTCGCCGCCGCCGGATTTCTCCTCGCCGACTTCGTAGGCAAGGTTCGCGGTGCCCTCAAGCAGCTTCTGCGGCATGAAGGCGAACTTCGCCGCCTTCACGCGCTGTTCGAACTTGCCCATGTTGGCGAGAAGGTCGGCGATCGGCTGGTCGAGACCGTCGGTCTTGTTCGCCGAGAACAGCACGGCTTCGATGGCGTGATAGCCGGTCTTGCCGTCGGGCCAGGCGTCGATGAGCTTGTCGAGATCCCCGAAATAGGACGCCGTCACAGGCTCCATGGCTTCCCAGCCCCTGCGCGACTTGATCCAGGCCGCTTGCGCCGCCTTGACGTCGCCCGCCTTCACCGCGGTCTGCATTTCCTTGGCGCCGGCAATGGCCGCGCCGATGCGCTCGACGATGTAAGGCTTATAGGCCTTGGCGCCGTCCTGCATGGTCGCGGCGGCGGCTGGGGCGGTAAGCGCGGCAACCGCGAGCAGGGCGTAACCGAGTTTCGCAAGGCGCGCCGCGGCGCCGGGAACGATGGACATGGGCAAACTCCTGACCGGTGAATGGCCGGACAGTGTTCGCTGCCGCACCCGGCGTCAACGAAAAAATCATTAAATATCAATAGGTTATAACTGTTCTAATGTAGCGACAACTTGCCGCAGGTGCACCTCTCGCGAAAACAACGGCTTACGCGCGCCGGTATGGCCCGGCGCGCGCTCATGGCATTCATGTCTTGTCAGCAAGGAGCGGGCGTCAGCCCTCGCCGGCCGCCGGCTTCGGCACGGCCTTCGACACGCCGACCAGCGCCGGACGCAGCACGCGCTCGCCGATGGTGTAGCCGGACTGGATCACCTGGGCGACATGACCGGGGGGCAGGTCTTGGGTCGGCACTTCGAACATGGCCTGATGTTTATTGGGATCGAACTTCTCGCCCTGCGGCGTGAACTGCTTGACGTTGTACTTTTCCAGCGACTTGAGCAGCTCGCGCTCGGTGAGTTCGACGCCTTCGAGAACGCTCTTCACCGCCGCATCGGCGGCGTCGCGAGCTTCCTGCGTCAGCGTCGACAGCGCGCGATTGATGTTGTCGGCGACATTGAGCACGTCGCGGGCGAAGCCGGTAATGCCATAGGTGCGCGCGTCAGCGACCTCGCGCTCGGTACGGCGGCGCAGGTTTTCCATCTCCGCCAAAGTGCGCAGCAGCTTGTCCTTGTATTCGGCGGCTTCCTTCTGCGCGGCCACGAGCGGATCGACCGGCTCGTCCTGCGGGTCGTCAGGCATCACATAGGGCTTCGGATTGGCGGCGTTCGGCGTCTGCTGAGCGGCGGCGTCCGGCTTGTCGTTCTCAGCCTTACGCGCAGTCGGGTCCGTCATCGTGATCAATCCAATTCGTACTGATGGAAGAAGCGTCCCGGATATCAGGGCTGCCGCTTCAAAAATCAAGCTTTTCGGCCCGGAACGGGGCAAAAATCCTTGAGATACACGTATTTAGTGGCCCGAGCCGGATAGCAGCCGGCTGACCACCCGGGCCGTGTAATCGACCATCGGGATGATGCGGGCATAGTTGAGCCGCGTCGGCCCAATGACACCGATGACGCCGACAATACGCCCGGCACTATCGCGGTAGGGCGCGACGATGGTCGAGGAGCCGGACAGCGAAAACAGCTTGTTTTCCGAGCCGATGAAGATGCGCACGCCGTCGCCGCCTTCGGCGCGGCCGAGCAGGTCGA
>Ga0182745_1002720_pt1 | contig 15577 bp, 14 predicted proteins | sample eDN3rd30CKraftBY_FD_128523 | JGI IMG/M metagenome (GOLD analysis project Ga0182745, IMG submission 128523) | Enriched backyard soil microbial communities from Emeryville, California, USA - eDNA 3rd pass 30_C Kraft BY (version 2) (version 2) | ecosystem: Environmental > Terrestrial > Soil >...
CGGCGGCCAGGCACAGCTTGGGCAGCTGCGTGGTCTTGCCCGAGCCGGTTTCGCCGGCGATCACCACCACCTGGTGCGCGCGGATCAGCGCGGTGATGCGCTCGGCTTCACGCGCGATTGGCAGCGCCTCGTCCAGAGTGACGGCGATCGGGCGCGCGGCGCGCTGCCGGCGCTGGGCGCGGGACTGCTCCAGCAACTGGTTGAACGCCGCCTCGGCGGTGGCGTCGGCCGGCTTGCCCTGCCAGCGCGACCACAACCCGAGCAGCCGCCCGCGGTCGCGGCTCATCGCCCCGTCTATCGCCCCACGGGCATGGCGCAGGCGCGCGGCGGTGTCCTTTTCGATAGCACTCATCAATCGTTCAACGTGGAAACTTGAAATACCGGTGGGGTCCCGATATCGGTATTGTGAAGCCATTCAACCCGCCAAGGAGCAAAGCGTCATGGCCAAGAGCAGCAAACCGGCAACCGCCAAGAAGAAACTCGCAGCCGCCGCACCGTCGGCACCGGGCATCGACATCGGGATCAAGGACGCCGACCGCAAGAAGGTCGCCGACGGCCTGTCGCACTTCCTTGCCGACGCCTACACCCTGTACCTGAAGACCCACAACTTCCACTGGAACGTCACCGGGTCGATGTTCAACTCGCTGCACACCATGTTCGAGGCGCAGTACACCGAGCAGTGGACGGCGCTGGACGAGATCGCCGAGCGCATCCGCGCACTGGGCTTCAACGCCCCGGGCTCCTACCGCGAGTTCGTGACCCTGACCTCGATCGCCGAGGAACCGGGCCTGACCGACAGTGCCGACTGGCGCGAGATGGTGCGCCAGCTGGTCAGCGGCAACGAAGCGGTGTGCCGCACCGCGCGCAAGGTGCTGGAACAGGCCGAAAAGGCCGGCGACGCCCCCAGCGAGGACCTGCTGACCCAGCGCCTGCAGACCCACGAAAAGTACGCGTGGATGCTGCGCTCGCTGTTGCAGTAAACCTGCGGGCATTCGCCCTCCGGTTTTCCAGGATTCCGCAGGCGGAATCCTGGACCCTGCTTCGCTTCATCTGCCTGCCATATCCCCCCGCCTTCGGCGCGCCCCCTTGACGCAAGGGGGCTTTCTCCAGACGTATCGCCGCATCACTTCGACCGGTAGGTCGGGGCTATGCCCCCGACACGCCATGCATCAAACGTCGGGGGCGTAGCCCCGACCTACGCCACATGCGAGGTTTTTCCCACGCATCAACGGCGCGTCCCCGGAAGCCGACCGCAAGCCGCGCGGTATCCTATGCCGCATGCAATCCCCCGCCCATGAACTGCTGAAGCGCGTCTTCGGCCATGACGCCTTCCGCGGCAACCAGCAGGCCATCGTCGAACACGTCACCGCCGGCAACGACGCGCTGGTGCTGATGCCCACCGGCGGCGGCAAATCGCTGTGCTACCAGGTGCCGGCGCTGCTGCGCGAGGGCTGCGGCATCGTCGTTTCGCCGTTGATCGCGCTGATGCAGGACCAGGTGGAGGCGCTGCGCCAGCTCGGCGTGCGCGCCGAATTCCTCAACTCCACCCTCGATGCCGAAACCGCCAGCCGGGTCGAGCGCGAGCTGCTGGCCGGCGAGCTGAAGCTGCTCTACGTCGCCCCCGAGCGGCTGCTGACCGGGCGTTTCCTGTCGCTGCTCGAATGCGCGCCGCTGGCGCTGTTCGCGATCGACGAGGCGCACTGCGTATCGCAGTGGGGCCACGACTTCCGCCCCGAGTACCGGCAGCTCACCGTGCTGCACGAGCGCTGGCCGCACATCCCGCGCATCGCCCTGACCGCCACCGCCGACCCGCCCACCCAGCGCGAGATCGCCGAGCGTCTGGACCTGGCGCAGGCCGAGCACTTCATCAGTTCCTTCGACCGCCCCAACATCCGCTACACGGTGGTGCAGAAGGACAACGCCAAGCGCCAATTGCTGGATTTCCTGCGCGGCCACCGGGGTGAGGCCGGCATCGTCTACTGCATGTCGCGGCGCAAGGTCGAGGAAACCGCCGACATGCTGCGTAGTGAAGGACTCGACGCCCTGCCCTACCACGCCGGCCTGCCGGCCGAGGTGCGCGCGGAAAACCAGCGCCGCTTCCTGCGCGAGGACGGCATCGTGATGTGCGCGACGATCGCCTTCGGCATGGGCATCGACAAGCCGGACGTGCGCTTCGTCGCCCATGTCGACCTGCCCAAGTCGATGGAAGGCTACTACCAGGAAACCGGCCGCGCCGGCCGCGACGGCGAGGCCGCCGAGGCGTGGCTGTGCTACGGGCTAGGCGACGTGGTGCTGCTCAAGCAGATGATCGAGCAGGGCGAGGCCGGCGCGGAACGCAAGCACCTGGAACGCGCCAAGCTCGACCACCTGCTCGGCTACTGCGAATCCATGCAGTGCCGCCGCCAAGTGCTGCTGGCCGGCTTCGGCGAAACCTACCCCAACCCCTGCGGCAACTGCGACAACTGCCTGACCCCACCGGCGGCGTGGGACGCCACCGTCGCCGCGCAGAAAGCGCTGAGCTGCGTCTACCGCAGCGGCCAGCGCTTCGGCGTCGGCCACCTGATCGACATCCTGCGCGGCAGCGACGGCGAGCGCATCCGCCAGCTCGGCCACGACAGGCTCAGCACCTTCGGCATCGGCAAGGACCTGGACGCACGCGGCTGGCGCGGCGTGTTCCGGCAACTGGTGGCCGCCAGCCTGCTGGAAGTGGACCCGGAGGCGCACGGCGGCCTGCGCCTGACCGACGCCAGCCGCGACGTGCTCAAGGGCCGGCGCCAACTGATGATGCGCCGCGAAGCGCCCACCACGCGCAGCCGCGGCGAGCGCGAGCGCAGCGGCAGCCCGCGCACCGGTGTGCCGGTGCAGCCGCAGGACCTGGCGCTGTTCAATGCCCTGCGCGGCCTGCGCGCGGAACTGGCGCGCGAACAGAACGTGCCGGCGTTCGTGATCTTCCACGACAGCACCCTGCGCAACATCGCCGAACAGCGCCCGGATAGCCTCGACGCGCTGGGCCGGGTCGGTGGCATCGGCGGCAGCAAGCTGGCCCGCTACGGCCAGCGGCTGGTGGAGATCGTGCGCGAGCAGGGGTAAGCGGCACGGTGCCTTGCGCGCGGATGCGCGGAGGCCGGAAGCAACCGTCAGCCCTGCTGCGCACCCGCCAGCAGCTTCAGTCCTTCGGCCTTGCGCCGCTCGGGCGCGGCTTCGACCTGCAATCGCGCCAGCACCGGCACGGCCTGCCGCAACGCATCCAGCGCCGGTGGCCGGTGGCCGAGCTTGAGCAGGGTTTCGGCCAGCTCGATGCGGCACACCGCGATCTCGATCCCATCCTGCCCATGTTGTACGCGCGCGAACTCCAGCGCTGTCCGGCGCAGTGCCAGCGCGGCGGCGCCTTCGCCCTGCCGCTCGGCCAGATCCGCGCGGATGCGCAACAACCGCAGTTGCAGGATTGCCGGTATCCGCGCATCAAGTGCTCCCAGCAATGCCCGCGCCTGCTCCAGTTCACCCCGCAGGACGTGCCAACCGATGCGGTTCAGGCGCGCCTCGATGCGCCCCGGTGCATCCGCCGGCAACGCCGCATCCAGCCCCGCGTCGGCATGCAGCAACAATTGCCCGGCCTCGTCCATGCGTCCCTGCCGCGCCAGCAACGCGCCCAACCCGGATTCGGCGCGCAGGCTGGTCGGCGAATCCTCCCCCAGCCGCTCCTTGCGGAGCGTCCATGCCTGCCGGTAGAGCCGTTCGGCCTGCGCAACGTCGCCGCGCAGTTCCTGCAACGTGCCGTAGTTGAACAGCCCCATCGAATATTCCACCGAGCCGGTGCCATCGATGAGCGCGCTCAGGCGGTGGCGCTGCAGGTATTCGCGCTCGGCGGCCGCGTAGTCGCCCGCATCCATGTACAGGTCGGCGAGTCCATCGTGCTGCATCAGCACGAAGCTGCTCTGCGGCCCATACAGTTCGCGCGCATGACGCATGCCCGATTGCAGCAGCGGCAACGCCTGCGCGAACCTGCCCTGCTCGCGCAGCACCTGCGCGAGGCGCATTTCCGTGGCCAGCACCATGCTCGTGCGCCGCCCATGCACGCCGTCCAGCACCCGGCGGAACTCGCGCTCGGCCTGTGCCAGCCGCCCCCAGCGCAGGTACATCAACCCCTTGTTGTAGGCCAGCTCCAGCACCTGGGTCGTGGCGCTGCCCTCGGGCTGCCTGCCATACAGCATCATGGCGGTGTCGAACGCGGCCTCACCGCGGTCGAAATGCTGCTGGTTCACCAGCGCCAGCCCCCGGGCGAGGTGGAGCCGGGCCCGCACCATGCCGGCACCGGTACCCGGCAGCAGCGCCAGGCCCCGTTCGGCCAATGTATTCCCCTGCACGCCATCGCCATCCCGGGTCTTCTGCACGGACAATTCGGCCAGCGCCGCCGCCGCATCCACCGGCCGGTCCACGCGCGGGTCCATGAAGCCGTCATGCGCCTGCTGCAGCAATACCTCGGCCTGGTGCGGGACGCCGGAATTGCGGTAGGCCGTGCCCAGCACCATCCGCATCCGCGCCAACTGCGCCGGCGCATCGGCCAGGTCGCGGGCAACCCGCAGCGCCGCCTTGTCCAGCAGTTGCCGCGAGGAAAGCTCCTCCTGCCCGCGCTCGGTACGCAGGAACGGGTCGGCGATCTCGAACACGCCGACCATGAAATCGCCCACCTGCCCGGCGATCGCCGCTTCCTCCTCGGCCTGCCGCCGCGCCTGCACCAACCCGGCGACGAACAGCCCGGCCAGCGAAAGCGCGACGACGCCGGCGGCAAGACCGCGCCAATTGCGCTGCATGCCGCGCAGCAGCCGATAGCCGCGGCCTCCTTCGCGCGCAAGCACCGGCTGCCGCTGCAGGTAGCGCGAGACGTCGGCCATCAGCGCTTCCACCGAGCGGTAGCGCCGCGTCATGTCCAGCGCGCAGGCCTTGCCCGCGATGGCATCCAGGTCGCCGGCCAGCGCCTTGCGCCAGCGCAGTCCGGCCGGTGCATTGGCCGAGGGCGACGCCACCGGCACGTCGATGTCCTGCACACCGCGCCCGCAGGCGCGCGTGGACAGCAGTTCCACCAGCATCACGCCCAGGCTGTAGACGTCGCCGGCCACACCCACGTGTTCGCCCCGCACCAGTTCGGGGCTGGCATAGGCCGGCGTGCAGTAGCCGCCTTGCCGGCGGTCGCGCGCATCGTTGAGCAGCCGCGCCAGGCCGAAGTCGAGCAGCACCGGCCGGCCATCGCCACGGACCAGCACGTTGCTCGGCTTGAGGTCGCAATGCAGGACCAGGTGTTCGTGCGCCGAGCGGACGATGGCGCAGACGTCGAGGAACAATCGCAGGCGCTACTCCAGGCCCAGCGCATGGATGGCGCAATGACGGTCCAGCGGCAGCCCATCGACGTATTCCATGACCAGGTATGGATAACCGTCGGGCGTGGTGCCGCCGTCGTAAAGCTGGGCGACGTCGGGCAGGCGCAGCCCGGCCAGCACCTGCCGCTCGGCCTGCAACTGCTCCACCTCGCCCGCTCCCGGCAGGCCGTGTAGCAGCTTGATCGCCACCGTGCGCTGGTAGAGGCCATCGTCGCGCTCGGCCTTGAATACCTTGCCCATGCCACCTCGGGCGATGCGCTCGGTCAGCCGCCACGGCCCCAACCGTTGCCCCGCGTCCAGTTCCGGGGCCAGCGCCAGCGCAAGGGCCATACCCAGGTGATCGTTGACCCGGCGCAGGCCCTCGGTCTGTGCGTCCAGCAGTTGCAACACCTCTTCGGCAAGCGCCGGATCGCTGCAGCGCTGGTCCAACGCCTGCTGCCACTGCTCGCGCGGCAACTCGCAGAGGGCATCGAACAGCTCGCGTGCCTGGCGCCAGTGCAGTTTGCCGGCACCCTTCCCGGTATCCGCCATCAGGCCAGCTGGCGGTTGAGCCATGCCCGCGCGAAACGCAGGTCGCGGTCCACGGTCGGCGCCGACACGCCGAGCACCACGGCGATCTCGTCGCGGCTCATGCCACCGAAATAGGTCAGCTCGATCATGCTTGCCGCCCGCGGTTCCAGCTCGGCCAGCCGGTTCAGCGCCTGATGCAGGGCCATCACGTCGTGGCCGCCGTCCTCGTCGTCGGCGACCTCACCGGCATGGGACAGGGTGAGGTGCACGAGGTTGCCGCCACGCTTGTCGGCCGAACGAGCACGCAGGTGGTCCACCAGCACCGAACGCATCTTCAGCGCCGCCACCGCGATGAAATGGGCCCGGTCCTTGTAGTCCACGTCCGAACCGAGCAGGCGCATCATCGATTCGTTGACCAGCGCTGCCGGCTGCAGGGTGCCGCCGGCCTGGTTGAGCAGGCGGTTGCGGGCGACCAGCACGAGGTCCGCGTACAGCGCCTCGAACAGGCTTTCCCGGGCCTGCAGGTCGCCGTCCTGCCAGCGATGCAGGAGTTGGGTGATCTGGGTATTCAAGCGCCCCCCGGCGTTACCGGAAAACACGACCTTCAAGCGTCGCAACGGCTGCAGATGGTAGGGCCGGCATTGCCGATTGCCAACCGGCCGCGCCAGTGCGATGCCGCATGCAGACTTCGGGAACGAGTTGGCCCTACGCCTTCGAGGCTCTGACAGGCGTCCGCTGCCGCCCGTTTCCGACTGCTGGGCTGCTCCCACTACCAAGCCTGCCAATCCAACTCAGCCGCCCAAGCATGTGCCCAAGTGGTCTTCGTCGGATATCACTGTCGCTTGGACGATGCGTTCATGGCCCGCATCATGATCCCGTCATATCGCATGGATCGAGGCGCCAGCAATGGAGGGAAACAAGAAACCCCGCCGAAGCGGGGCTCCATCATGGCCGATCCACCTTGCTCGCAGAACTCAAGGCAGAAGCCATGAAGTGGCAGGCCCTCAGGGAGCCGAACAGTTGTACAGGCAGTCGATGTAGGCATCTGCGCACTCACTGACACCACCACCTGCAGCCTGGCATTCTTCATACTTCAGTCTGCATGCCTTGGTGCACAGCGTTTCAGCAGCATGTGCCCCAACGCTGAATACTGAAACCGTCAGGATGCTGATGACAAAGAATTTCGAAATCTTTTTCATGGCATTTTCCCTATGGACCTGAACATTCAGGCGGCCTCAAGCTAGGCACTACCGTCTGGCTACAAGAGGAACCAAATCACAGTTTTCGTCAAATCAGACTTTTCCTACGACGGCACCACAGCATAGATAGCCGTTCACGACGAGCTTTTGGTGCTACCACCATGGGAGCAAAGGCAGCGGCGGCACTCTTGGGGAGTTGCTCCAGAGGTCATCATCCGCTGATGTCGCATGGACTGAGATCGGCCGCGAATGCAACTCGGAGCAGGAGAAGCCCTGCAGGCCAGCCGCAGGGACGTGCTTTGATATTCTGCCGTCGCCCGATCTCGGGCCAATACAAAGGAATGACGAGATGTTCAAGAAACCCTTGAAGACCGTGCTTTTCCTGTCCATTGCAGTTACCGGCATGGCTTTCGCTGATGGGCCATGTGAGTTCTGTGATCTGCTTTACCAACACTGCCTCAGCGCCGAGGGCCCCCTCAAAAAGCCAGCCGAGCAGTGCTATCAGGAATACGTGCAGTGTCGCGAAATGGATTGTCAGGCCCCGTAACAGGCCAATTGCACCAGCCCTCATTCCGAGGGCTGGTCTAAAGGGCCTAGAAGCCCCTCAGCATCACATGCACCGCACTACCGCTCCGACAAGGCAAGGAGGCTGGCTGGGGCAACGAAGGAGGATTTCCAGAGTCGCAACCTGCGCGACAAGGCCGATGGTGCCGGCAACCGTACCCAGCAGTAGCTGGAGCACGCATAGGTGACCGCGACGGGAACCTGCATGCGCATGCGCGAGGGCATCCCAATGACCCTACCTGTTGAATTGCAGAGCGGATCGAGGATTGCGGGGCAAGGCTGATCCGCCGAAACCCTTGTTGTGATTGGTGGGCCGTGAAGGATTCGAACCTTCGACCAAAAGATTAAAAGTCTTCTGCTCTACCGACTGAGCTAACGGCCCAAACAAAGACCCGGCATGGCGCCGGGGTGCGCATTCTAGCGCAACACGCCCGAAACCGGAATTCAGGCGTAGTGCGTCGGATCGGGCAGGCCGGCGGCAGCGAAGCCGTCGGCGCGCAGGCGGCAGGCGTCGCAATGGCCGCAGGCGCGGCCTTGCGCGTCGGCGCGGTAGCAGGACACGGTGAGTGCGAAATCCACGCCCAGGCGGTGGCCTTCGCTGGCGATCTGCGCCTTGCTCAGGTGCTGCAGCGGCGCATGGATGCGGATGCCCGCGCCTTCCACGCCGGCCCTGGTCGCCAGGTTGGCCAGCGTCTGGAACGCGGCGATGAATTCGGGGCGGCAATCCGGGTAACCGGAGTAGTCCACCGCGTTAACGCCGCAGAAGATGTCATTGGCGCCCAGCACTTCGGCCCAGCCCAGCGCGAGCGACAGCATGATGGTGTTGCGCGCCGGCACGTAGGTGACCGGGATGTCGTCGCCGCCGCGCTCTTCATCGGTGCGCACCGGAACGTCGATGTCGTCGGTCAGCGCCGAGCCGCCGATGCTGCGCAGGTCCACATCCACCACCTTGTGCCGGGTCACGCCCATCGCCCGTGCCACGCGTGCGGCCGCGTCGAGCTCGGAAGTGTGGCGTTGACCATAGCGCACGCTCAGCGCATGCACGTCGAAACCCTGCTCGCGCGCCATCGCCACGACCGCGGCCGAATCCATGCCGCCGGAGAGAAGGACAACTGCTTTTTTCATGGTTGGAAAGCCGGGAACGGGAAATCGGGAATGGTAAATCGCCGGGCGCATTGCCCGGCATGCGTCATGGATGGATCAGTTGGTCCGGGGCTCTGGATACAGGGGCAAGGACCGGGAACGCAGCAGCAGCCGTTCCCGCTTCACCGCCCCGGCTCATCATTCCACAGCAACTTGTGCAGTTGCATCTGGAAACGCACCGGCAGGCGGTCGGCGACGATCCAGTCGGCCAGCTCGCGCGGTGTCAGCTCGCTCTTGCTCGGCGAGAACAGCACCATGCAGCGCTCGTGCAGGCGATGCGTGGCCACCATGTCCCGCGCCCATTCGTAATCGCCGCGGCCGCAGAGCACGAACTTGAGCTGGTCGCGCGCGGTCAGCAACGGCAGGTTCTGCAGCCGGTTGCGCGCCATTTCGCCCGAACCCGGCGTCTTCAGGTCCACCACCCGCGATACGCGCGGATCGACGCCGCCGATGTCCAGCGCGCCGGAGGTTTCCAGCGACACGTCCAGCCCGGCATCGCACAACTGGCGCAGCAGCAGCAGGCAGCGCTTCTGCGCCAGCGGCTCGCCGCCGGTCACGCAGACGTGGCGCACGCCGTGGCCCAGCACTTCGGCGACGATGTCGCCGATGTCGCGCCACTGGCCACCGTGGAAGGCGTACTCGGTGTCGCAATAGGTGCAACGCAGCGGGCAGCCGGTCAGGCGCACGAACACCGTCGGCCAGCCGGCGGTATCCGCCTCGCCCTGCAACGAAAGGAAAATCTCGGTGATCTTCAGCCGCGGCAACGGCGACTGCACGATTTCACTGGGCACGCTGGCCGCGGGGTGGTTCATCGGTATTCATCCGCGCCGCGCCGGCACGGCGGGCCTCAAGGCAGTTGCTGGCCGAAGCGGATCGACTGCAGGCGGTCCTGCGCGGTCCGTGCGGCGTCGCTGCCGGGAAACTTCGTGGCCACCTGTTCGAGCGTCTGCTCGGCCTGGCTGGCATCGCCCTGCCCGTATTGCGACAGGCCCAGCTTCAACAGGCCGCCAGCGGCCTTGTCGTGCGTGGGATAGCGTGCGACCAGATCGCGGAACTGCGATTCGGCCATCTGGAAATTGCGGGTGGCGTAATAGCTCTCGCCCAGCCAGTACAGTGCGTTGGGTGTGTAGACGCCATTCGGGTACTGCTCCAGGAAACCCTGGAACAAACGTGCCGAATCGTCGTAGTTGCCGTTCTTGAGCGCATCGAACGCCAAATTGTAGGCGGCGCGCTCGTCGCCTGCCGCCGCCACCGCGCCGGCATCGCCACGCACGGTCGGGGCCTTTTCCACGGCCGCCGCCGCGGGCTTGGCCGGTGCTGCGGGCTGCGCGTCGGGCGCGGCTTGCTCGCCGCCTTCGATACGGTTCAGGCGGCCGTCCAGATCCAGGTACTGGTCGCGGCTGCGCTGCTTGAGCTGCTCGTTCTCATGCTGGAGCTGTTCGATGCTGCCTTGCAGGGCCTGCACCTGGGTGCGCAGCTGCTGCAACTGGTTGAGCAGGTCGGTGTTGGCCTGGCTGTTGTTGGCCTGCGCTTCGAGCGCACCGACGCGGTCGGCCAGGCTTTGCCGCTGCGCCTGCGCGGGTGCGGCAGCCACGAGGGCTGCCGCAACCACGAGCATCATCGTCTTGATGCCGGTACGCATCGATTACTGCGCGGTGTAGACGATTTCGACGCGACGGTTCTGCGACCAGCAGGACTCGTTCGAGTCGGTGCAGACCGGACGCTCTTCGCCGTAGGACACGACGGTCAGCTGCGTGGCCGAACCACCGTTTGCCTGCAGGGCCGAGTTGACGGCGTTGCCGCGGCGCTCGCCCAGGGCCTGGTTGTAGGCACGGCTGCCGCGCTCGTCGGTGTGGCCTTGCAGGGTGATGCGCGAGGACGGACGGTCACGCAGGTACTTGGCGTGGCAGGCCATGATCTGCTGGAACTCCGGCTTCACGGAATCCTGATCGAAGTCGAAATAGACCACGCGCTGGCGCAGGCAGGCGTCGGTATCCAGATCGCCCGGGCCGTACAGACCGGAGGACTGGACCGGAGCCGGCTCGGCCGGGGTGGGCTCGACCGGAGCGGCCGGCTGTTCCTTGACCTTCTTCGAGCAGCCGGCCAGCACGGCCACGGACAGCAGCGAAACGAGCAGAACACGAGTGGACTTGTTCATGGCGATACCTAAAGGCTCCTAGGCCAGATTGATGGGGTTAATGCACTTGCGATATTAACATTTAATCAACGCGTAGTACGGTAGGGCCCCCATGCGGGTTCCCTCACGTCACCATCCGCCAGCACCAGCCGCTGCCGCACCCGGGCGTCGGCCGATACCGCGTACAACACACCGCGTCCGCCTTCGCGGGCGGCGTACAGCACCATGCCCGCGTTGGGGGCAAAACTGGGGGATTCGTCCAGCGAGCCGGGCGACAGCGTGCTCCAGCGCGGCGAGCCCAGGCTGCTGTCCATCAGCGCGATCTTGTAGGTGTTGCCGGCGCCCTGCGCGACGGCGATCTTCTTGCCGTCGAAGGAAACGGTGGCCTTGGCGTTGTAGTTGCCCTGGAAGGTCACGCGCGATGCGCTGCCGCCGCTGGCCGCCACCTGGTAGATCTGCGGGCGGCCGCCACGGTCGGAGGTGAAGTAGATGGAACCGCCGTCGGCGCTCCAGGTCGGCTCGGTATCGATGGCGAAGTGGTTGGTCAGCTGGGTCAGCTGCTTGCTGCCCAGGTCCATCACGTAGATCTCCGGGTTGCCGCTGCGCGACAGGGTCAGCGCCAGGCGGCGGCCGTCCGGGGAGAAGGCCGGGGCGCTGTTGATGCCGCGGAAGCTGGCGACCAGCTCGCGCGCGCCGCTGGAAATGTTCTGGATATAGATGGCCGAGTTGCCGCGCTCGAAGCTGACGTAGGCCAGCTGGTTGCCGTCCGGGCTCCACGACGGCGACAGCAGCGGCTCGGCCGAGCGCACGATGGTCTGCGGGTTGTAGCCGTCCGAGTCGGCCACCATCAGCGCGTAGCGCATGGCGTCGCCACGGCCGCTGGCGGTGACATAGGCGATGCGGGTCCAGAACGCGCCGCGCACGCCGGTGATCTTCTCGTAGATGGCGTCGGCCATCTGGTGGGCGACGTCGCGCATGGCGCTGGAGCGGGCGGTCATCGCCAGGCCAAGCATGCGCTCGCCCTTGGCGACGTCGAACAGTTCGTACTCGACGCGGTAGGCGCCGGCGCCGGCGTCGAGCACGCGTCCGACGACGAGGTAGTCCTGCTTCAGTGCACGCCAGGTGGGGTATTGCACCTCGGCGCCGCGGGTCGGGCGCTCGACGACCTGCGCCTCGGGCAGGGTGCGGAACTGGCCGGAACGATCCAGGTCGGCGCGCACCACCGCCGCGACGTCCGTGGCCGGCGCGCCGGCGCTGCCCTGGTAGGGCATGGGCACCACGGTGATCGGCAGGGCGGAGGCGTTGCCGCCGACGATGTCGATCTCCAGCCCCTTCTGTTGCGCCATCGCCACGATGGGCAGCAGCAGGGCGGTCAGGGTGGCCAGCCAGCGAAGTGGTTTCTTCATGGGGTGCTCAACGGATGCGGATGAACAGGGAGGAAGGGATAGCAGCAGGCGCATGAACATTTTCGCAATCATGAACGAAGGCCGCGTGAAATCCGGTTTGCAGCGATGCCGATGCAACCGGATTCAACGGTCCTTCGCCTCGAAATGGAATGTAATTGCGCGCTGGAACACCGACTCGAAGCCACGGTATGGCAAGGGCTGCGCGCGCAGTACCGCTGCTTCAACCGAGCGCCGGCCGGCGGCGTCATAGGGGCAGTTGGCTGCAAACTGCACTGCACCGTTGGGTGGCACCTCGCCTCCCGGCAATTGACGAATGGTGATCGTGCACTTCTGGCCCAATGGTACCGAATCCGGCCGCACCCATTGGCTCTGAACAGCCTGCTTGATAGCCGCCTGATATTTAGCCAACAGGTCGTCGCTGGTGCCACCCTGCCCCGGCGATGGTTGCGGCGTGCCGCTGCTGGCGGCTGCGCTGGACGAGGCCGCCTGCGCGCGCGACTGCGCGTCCTTCACCTGGTTCAGGCGCTGCTCGGCCAGCTTCGCCTCGCGCTCGGCCTGCTCGCGCTTGCGGCGGATCTCGGCGATCTTCTGCTGGCGCTCCTGCTCGGCCTTGGCCTCGTTGGCCTGGCGCTGTTCCTCGGCCAGCTTCTTCTGCCGGTCGGCCTCTTCCTGCTGCCTGGCCAGCCGCAGCTTCTGCTCGGCCTCCTCCACGCGCTTGCGCTCGGTCAGGTCGATCTGCTCCTGGCGACGCTTGGCTTCCTGCTCCTGCTTTGCCTTTTCCTCGGCGATGGCCAGCGCGCTGACGCGCTCCTGGTCCACGTTGTCCGGCTGGGCGATGCGCTCCTGCGCGTTGTACTGCTGCGGCGTGGGCGCGTCCTGCGGCCGGGGTTCGGGAAGCGGCTGCGGCGGCGGGATGGTGTCCTCCACCACCGGTTCAGGCTGCACGTCCTGCACCGGCTCGGGCAGCGCCGGCAGCTTTTCGGAAGCGCGCAGCGCGCTGCGCGCGGCCGCGGCCTCGGCCGCCGACAGCTGCAGGCTGGCCTCCACCGCCGGGTCACCCGCGGCCGCCTCGGTGCTGCGCGAGGGCGACCACAGCCATGCAACGATGAACACCAGCGCAACCAGCACGTGCACCAGCAACGCCAATGCGACGGGCATGCCCCATTCGTCGCCGGGGTCGCGCGGTGGCGGCATGACGTCAGTGTGCATCGGTCGCCAGACCCACCTTCTCGATCTTCGCCGCCTTGATCACGTCCATCGCGGCCATGACTTTTTCGTAGGCCACGGCCTTGTCCGCGGCCACGATCACGCGCAGGCTCTTGTCCTGCGAGGCCAGTGCGCCCAACTGCGCCTGCAGCGTGGCCGCGTCCATCGGCGCCGGCTCCTTCGCCTCGGGCAGCTTCAGGCTGAGCTGGCCGTCCAGGCGCACCGAGACGATCACCGGGTCCTGCCGGCTCTCCAGTGCCTTGGCGTTGGAGGTAGGCAGGTCGACCTCGAAGCTGAGCGTGAGCAGCGGCGCGGTGACCATGAAGATGATCAGCAGCACCAGCATCACGTCGATGTACGGCACGACGTTGATCTCGGACTTGAGCTTGCGGCGCTTGCGCCGGGAAATGCCGGAGATCATGGCTGCTTACTCTTCGCCGCCGGACTGGCGCTGCAGGATCGAGCTGAACTCCTCGGCAAAAGTTTCGTAGCGCACCGACAGCCGTTCCACGCGGGTGGTGAAGCGGTTGTAGGCCCAGGTCGCGGGGATCGCCACGAACAGGCCGATGGCGGTGGCGAACAACGCCTCGGAGATGCCCGGCGCGACCGAGGCGATGCCGGCCTGCTCGCCGCTGCTGATCATGTCGTGCATGGTCACCATGATGCCGAACACGGTGCCGACCAGACCCACGTAAGGGGCGTTGGAGCCGATGTTGGCCAGCAGCTCCAGGTTGCGCTCCAGCCCGTCGACCTCGCGCGCGAAGGTGGTGCGCATGGCGCGCTGGGTGCCTTCCAGCTGGGTGCGGCTGTCCAGCCCGCGGCGGCCGTTCAAGCGGCTGTATTCGCGGAAGCCGGACTCGAAGATCGCTTCCAGACCGTCCACGGAGCGGTTGCGGTCGGCGGCCGAGGCGTACAGCTTGCCGAGGTCGGCGCCGGACCAGAAACGGTTCTCGAAGTCGTCGGCGGCGCGGTCGGCGGCCTTGAACACCCGCGCCTTGCGGAAAATGATCACCCAGCTGATGAACGAGCCGGCCAGCAGCAGCAGCACGATCAGCTTGACCGGGATGCTGGCCTTGAGCATCAGGTCCAGGTAGTTGATGCCGCCATGACCGGCCTGGGCCACGGTCTGCGCCGCCGCGGCGCTGACGTCCGCCGGCAGTGCCTCGGTCACGGTGGCCTGCAGGGCCAGAAGCAAAGCGATCATCCGTTGTTCCTCAATCTTGCGCGTGTTGGGTTTCGAATCGTTTGAGCATGGCGTACAGCGTGTCGTGCATGGCCTGTGGGCGGAAGTCGCGGGCGCCGACCGCGGCCAGCCGCACCTGCGCGGTGACCAGCGGCTGGCCGTCGCGCAGCACCGCCTGTCGCATCACCAGGCTGGCGCGGCGGCATTGCAGCAGTTCCACCGTGGTCTGCAATGCGTCGTCCAGCCTGGCCGGCTTGAGGAAATCCAGCGCCATCGCGCGGACCACGAACACCTGCCCGTCGCCATTGCGCATGGTTTCCTGTCCATGGCCCATCGCCCGCATCCACTCGGTGCGCGCGCGTTCCATGAACGCCACGTAGCGGGCGTGGTAGACCACGCCGCCAGCGTCGGTATCTTCCCAATAAACGCGTGTCGGCCAACTGAACCGGACCTCACTCGACATCGGGCGGCTCCACGAACAGGTCGGCGGGCGCGGCCCGGGCCTTCAGCCCCATGTGCCGGTAGGCCTTGTGGGTGGCCATGCGCCCGCGCGCGGTACGCACCAGGAAGCCCTGCTGGATCAGGTACGGCTCGACCACGTCCTCCAGCGTGCCGCGTTCCTCGGACAGGGCGGCGGCCAGCGACTCGATGCCGACCGGGCCGCCGTCGAAATATTCCACCAGCGTGCGCAGCAGGCGCCGGTCGAGTTCGTCGAAGCCTTCCGGGTCCACCTTGAGCATCTGCATCGCCGCCTGCGCCACGTCCTGGTCGATGTGGCCGCCGGCCTTGACCTGGGCGTAGTCGCGCACGCGGCGCAGCAGGCGGTTGGCGATGCGCGGGGTGCCGCGCGAACG
>Ga0182745_1002724_pt1 | contig 15544 bp, 10 predicted proteins | sample eDN3rd30CKraftBY_FD_128523 | JGI IMG/M metagenome (GOLD analysis project Ga0182745, IMG submission 128523) | Enriched backyard soil microbial communities from Emeryville, California, USA - eDNA 3rd pass 30_C Kraft BY (version 2) (version 2) | ecosystem: Environmental > Terrestrial > Soil >...
AGTCACCTTCGTGAACCGGGATGTGCTTGCCTTTCGGCACCATGTATTCGACGGCTTCCAGCGTGTCGTCAGCAGGCTCGATCGAGATGCGGCGCTTGTTCTTGTAGTCCTTGCCGAAGCGCACGTAGCCATCGAGTTCGGCGATGATTGCGTGATCCTTGGGACGACGGGCCTCGAACAGTTCCGCCACGCGGGGAAGACCCCCGGTGATGTCCTTGGTCTTGGCGCCTTCGCGCGGGATACGCGCCACGACGTCGCCGGCCTTGATCTCCTGCCCTTCCTCGACCGACAGAACGGCGTCGACCGACATCGGATAGGTGACAGGGTTGCCCTGCTCGTTGCGGACCGGCTCGCCGTCCTGATCGACGATGATGATCTCCGGCTTCAGCTCATTGCCCTTCGGCGCCGAACGCCAGTCGGTCACGATCTTCTGCGTCATGCCCGTTGCATCGTCGGTCTCGTCGCGGACCGAGATGCCCGAGAGCAGGTCGACATATTTCGCGATACCGGCCTTCTCGGCGATGATCGGCAGGGTATAGGGATCCCATTCGAACATCTTCTGGCCGCGATTGACGTGATCGCCTTCGCGCACGAACAGTTTCGAGCCGTAGAACAGCTTGTGGTTCGCCAGCACTTCGCCCTGAGCATTCAAGATGTTCAGCTGCATGTTGCGGCTCATCACGATCAGCTCGCCATTGGCATTTTCCAGCGTGCTCTCGTTTTCATACGAGACCGTGCCTTCCTGTGCCGCCGCAATGAAGGACTGCTGACCACCCTGCGCGATGCCGCCGATGTGGAAGGTCCGCATCGTCAGCTGCGTGCCGGGCTCGCCGATCGACTGCGCGGCGATGATGCCGACGGCCTCGCCGATATTGACCAGCGTGCCGCGGGCCAAGTCGCGACCATAGCAGAGCGCGCAGATGCCGTCCTCGGATTCGCAGGTCAGGGCCGAGCGGATGCGGACCGACTGGACGCCGGCCTGCTCGATCTCGTCCGCCTTGCGTTCGTCGATCAGCTCGTTCTTGCGAACGATCACGACATCCTCGCCCGGAACCAGCACGTCATCGGCCGCGGTCCGGCCCAGAACGCGCTCGGAAAGCGGGCTGACGATTTCGCCGTCATTGACCGCCGCCGAAGCGGTGATCGCGCGATCGGTGCCGCAGTCATGCTCACGGATGATGCAGTCCTGCGCCACGTCGACCAGACGACGGGTCAGGTAACCCGAGTTCGCGGTCTTCAGAGCGGTATCGGACAGACCCTTCCGGGCGCCGTGGGTCGAGTTGAAGTATTCAAGAACGGTCAGACCTTCCTTGAAGTTCGAGATGATCGGCGTCTCGATGATCTCGCCGTTCGGCTTGGCCATCAGGCCGCGCATCCCGCCCAGCTGCTTCATCTGGCTGACCGAACCCCGGGCACCGGAGTGCGCCATCATGTAGACCGAGTTCGGCTCAAGCTCCGCACCCTTCTCGTCCTTCTTGGTGGCCGAGATGGTCTTCATCATCGCGTCGGTGACCTTGTCGTTACATTTCGACCAGGCGTCCACGACCTTGTTGTACTTCTCGCCCTGGGTGATCAGGCCGTCCAGATATTGCTGTTCGAACTGCTTCACCTGGTCCTGCGTCTCTTCGACCAGATCCCATTTCGTCGGCGGGATGACCATGTCGTCCTTGCCGAAGGAAATGCCGGCCTTGAACGCCTCGCGGAAGCCGAGACCCATGATCTGGTCACAGAAGATCACCGACTCTTTCTGGCCGCAGTAGCGGTAGACGGTGTCGATGACGTTCTGGATGTCCTTCTTGCGCAGAAGGCGGTTGACCAGCTCGAAGGGAGCCTTTGCGTTCTTGGGCAGCAGCGCGCCAAGACGGATCCGGCCCGGAGTCGTGTCGAAGCGCTTGATGACCTCGTTGCCGTTCTCGTCGATCTGCGGCAGGCGGGCCTTGATGCGGGCATGCAGATGCACCGCGCCGGAAGCCAGCGCGTGCTCGACCTCTTCGAGGTTGGTGAAGGCCATGCCTTCGCCCTTCATGCCCTCGCGTTCCATGGTCGTGTAGTAGAGACCAAGGACCATGTCCTGCGACGGAACGATGATCGGCGCGCCGTTGGCGGGCGACAGAACGTTGTTCGTCGACATCATCAGGACGCGCGCTTCCAGCTGCGCTTCAAGCGACAGCGGGACGTGAACAGCCATCTGGTCGCCGTCGAAGTCGGCGTTGAAGGCCGAGCAGACCAGCGGGTGAAGCTGGATCGCCTTGCCTTCGATCAGGATCGGCTCGAACGCCTGGATGCCCAGGCGGTGCAGCGTCGGCGCGCGGTTCAGCAGAACCGGATGCTCGCGGATCACCTCGTCGAGGATGTCCCAGACCTCGGGACGCTCTTTCTCGACCAGCTTCTTCGCCTGCTTGACGGTCGAGCTGAGGCCCTTCGCCTCAAGCCGCGAATAGATGAACGGCTTGAACAGTTCGAGCGCCATCTTCTTCGGCAACCCGCACTGGTGCAGCTTCAGTTCCGGCCCGGTCACGATGACCGAACGGCCCGAGAAGTCGACCCGTTTCCCCAGAAGGTTCTGGCGGAAGCGGCCCTGCTTGCCCTTCAGCATGTCGGAGAGCGACTTCAGCGGGCGCTTGTTGTTGCCGGTGATGACGCGGCCGCGACGGCCGTTGTCGAACAGCGCATCGACCGACTCTTGCAGCATCCGCTTTTCGTTGCGGACGATGATGTCGGGCGCGCGAAGCTCGATCAGGCGCTTCAGGCGGTTGTTCCGGTTGATGACCCGGCGATACAGGTCGTTCAGGTCCGAGGTCGCGAAGCGGCCGCCATCCAGCGGAACCAGCGGACGCAGTTCCGGCGGAATGACCGGGATCACGGTCAGGACCATCCATTCGGGACGGTTGCCCGACTCGAGGAAGCTCTCGACGATCTTCAGGCGCTTGATGATCTTCTTCGGCTTCAGCTCGCCCGTCGCTTCCTTCAGCTCCTCGCGAAGCTGCTCGGCAGTGGCGGCCAGGTCGATATTGGCCAGCATTTCGCGGATCGCCTCGGCACCGATATTGGCCGAGAACGCGTCAGCGCCATACTGGTCCTGAGCGTCGAGGAATTCTTCCTCGGTCAGAAGCTGGCCGTAGGTCAGGTCGGTCAGACCCGGTTCGATCACGACGTAATTCTCGAAATAGAGAATACGCTCGAGATCGCGCAGCGTCATGTCCAGCATCAGGCCGATGCGCGAGGGCAGCGACTTCAGGAACCAGATATGCGCGACCGGGGCGGCCAGCTCGATATGGCCCATGCGCTCGCGCCGGACCTTCTGCAACGTGACCTCGACGCCGCATTTCTCGCAGACGAGGCCGCGATATTTCATGCGCTTGTATTTGCCGCAGAGGCATTCGTAATCCTTGATCGGGCCAAAGATACGCGCGCAGAACAGGCCGTCACGCTCGGGCTTGAACGTGCGGTAGTTGATGGTTTCGGGCTTCTTCACCTCGCCATAGGACCAGGCCAGAATTTCTTCGGGCGAGGCCAGCGAGATCTTGATCTCATCGAACTGACGCGGCTGGGCCAGCGGGTTCAGGGGGTTGGTGGCAAGTTCCTGGTTCATTTTCAAATCCTAATGAGGGGCGCGGAAAGGAGGGAAATGGGGCGCTTTCGCGCCCTCACTCCTCGTCCTCCGCATCCAGGAGTTCCATGTTGAGGCCCAGACCCCGGACCTCCTTGACCAGAACGTTGAACGATTCCGGCACGCCGGCTTCGAAGTTGTCCTCGCCCTTGACGATGCTCTCATAGACCTTGGTGCGGCCGGCAACGTCGTCCGACTTCACCGTCAGCATCTCCTGCAGGGTATAGGCGGCGCCATAGGCTTCCAGCGCCCAGACCTCCATCTCACCCAGACGCTGACCGCCGAACTGCGCCTTACCACCCAGCGGCTGCTGCGTGACGAGGCTGTACGGCCCGGTCGAACGGGCGTGCATCTTGTCGTCGACAAGGTGGTGAAGCTTCAGGAAGTACTTCACACCCACGGTCACAGGACGCGCGAAGGGCTCGCCCGTGCGGCCGTCGAAGACGATCGACTGGCCCGACTCGTTGAAGCCGGCACGCTTGAGGGCGTCGTTGATATCCGCCTCCTTCGCACCGTCGAACACCGGCGTCGCGATCGGAACACCAGCCCGGACAGCATTGGCGCTTTCCAGCACGTCCTCGTCCGCCATGTCGGCGAAGGTCAGATCATAGGTCTGGTCGCCATAGCCGTTCTTCATGGCATCGCGAACGGTCGTCATGTCGCCATTGCGCCGGTATTCCTCCAGCGCCTCGTCGATCTTGATGCCAAGGCCACGGCTGGCCCAGCCCATGTGCACTTCGAGGATCTGACCGACGTTCATGCGCGACGGCACGCCCAGCGGGTTCAGCACGAGGTCAACCGGCGTGCCATCGGCGAGGAACGGCATGTCCTCGATCGGCACGACCTTCGAAACGACACCCTTGTTGCCGTGACGACCGGCCATCTTGTCCCCGGCCTGAAGCTTGCGCTTCACGGCAACGAACACCTTGACCATCTTCATCACGCCCGGAGGCAGGTCGTCGCCTTGACGGACCTTCTCGACCTTGTCGTCGAAGCGGTTGTCGAGGGCACGCTTCAGCGCGTCGAATTGCTGGTTCAGCGCCTCGACTTCCTTGGCGGTTTCCTCTTCGGCGACGGCAAGCTGCCACCATTGCCCGCGGCTCAGCTGGCTCAGCAGGTCGTCGTTGACGATCGCTCCGGCCTTGATGCCTTTCGGACCCTTCACGACTTCCTTGCCGGTGATCAGCGATTTCAGGCGCGCATAGATGTTGCGCTCCAGAATCGCCAGCTCGTCGTCACGGTCGCGGGCCAGACGCTCGACTTCCTCGCGCTCGATCTGCAACGCACGCTCGTCCTTGTCGACGCCGTGGCGGTTGAAGACCCGAACCTCGACGATCGTGCCATAGGCACCCGGCGGCAGACGCAGCGAGGTGTCGCGCACGTCCGAAGCCTTTTCGCCGAAGATCGCGCGAAGCAGCTTTTCTTCCGGGGTCATCGGCGATTCACCCTTCGGGGTGATCTTGCCGACCAGAATGTCGCCCGGTCCCACTTCGGCGCCGATATAGACGATGCCAGCCTCGTCGAGGTTGCGCAGCGCCTCCTCGCCGACGTTCGGGATGTCGCGGGTGATCTCTTCCGGGCCAAGCTTGGTGTCGCGGGCCGCAACCTCATACTCGTCGATATGGATCGAGGTATAGACGTCGTCGCGGTGGATACGCTCGCTCACGAGGATCGAGTCCTCGTAATTGTAGCCGTTCCACGGCATGAAGGCCACGACCACGTTCCGGCCGATCGCCAATTCGCCCTGATCGGTCGACGGACCGTCGGCAACGACCTGACCCTTCACGACCTTGTCGCCCACCTTGACCAGCGGACGCTGGTTGATGGTCGAGGACTGGTTCGAACGCTTGAACTTGCGCAGACGATAGATGTCCACGCCCGCGTCGCCCGCGCCCAGATCCTCGGTCGCCCGGATAACGATACGCTGCGCATCGACCTGGTCGATGATGCCGCCGCGACGGGCCATGATGGCCGCGCCGGAATCGCGCGCAACCGTCGCTTCCATGCCGGTGCCGACAAACGGCGCCTCTGCCCGCAGAAGCGGGACAGCCTGACGCTGCATGTTGGCGCCCATCAGCGCGCGGTTGGCGTCGTCATTCTCGAGGAACGGGATCAGCGCCGCAGCGACCGAGACCAGCTGCTTGGGCGAAACGTCGATCAGGTCGACCGCTTCCACCGGGTTCAGCATGAAGTCGCCGGCCTGACGGGTCGAGACCAGCTCGTCCACGAACTTGCCGTTCTCATCCAGCGTCGCGTTGGCCTGAGCCACGGTGTGACGCATTTCCTCGGTCGCGGACATATAGACCACGTCGTCGGTGACGTGACCTTCGATGACCTTGCGATACGGGGTCTCGATGAAGCCGTATTTGTTCACGCGGGCGAAGGTGGCCAGCGAGTTGATCAGACCGATGTTCTGGCCTTCCGGCGTTTCGATCGGGCACATCCGGCCATAGTGGGTCGGGTGAACGTCGCGAACCTCGAAGCCGGCGCGCTCACGGGTCAGACCGCCCGGCCCCAGCGCCGAGAGACGGCGCTTGTGGGTGACTTCCGACAGCGGGTTGGTCTGGTCCATGAACTGCGACAGCTGCGACGAGCCGAAAAACTCGCGCACGGCAGCAGCCGCGGGCTTCGCGTTGATCAGATCCTGCGGCATGACAGTGTCGATCTCGACGCCGGACATGCGCTCGCGGATCGCGCGTTCCATGCGCAGCAGGCCGATGCGATACTGGTTTTCCATCAGTTCGCCGACCGAGCGCACCCGGCGGTTGCCGAGGTGGTCGATGTCGTCGATCTCGCCCTTGCCGTCGCGCAGTTCCACGAGACCGCGGATACAGGCGATGATGTCATCCTTGCGCAGGGTGCGCTGGGTGTCCGGCGCATCCAGATCAAGGCGCATGTTCATCTTGACGCGACCCACGGCCGAAAGGTCGTAGCGCTCGCCGTCGAAGAACAGGCTGTTGAACAGCGTCGAGGCAGCCTCGACGGTCGGCGGCTCACCCGGACGCATGACGCGGTAGATGTCCATGAGCGCGCCTTCGCGGTTCATGTTCTTGTCCGCCGCCATGGTGTTGCGGATATAGGGACCGACATTGACGTGGTCGATGTCCAGAACCGGGATGTCCTCGATGCCGTTGTCCAGCAGGACTTTCAGCAGACCGCCCGAGATCTCGCCATCGCGATCGTATTCGATCGTGATTTCGTCACCGGCTTCGGCATAGATGAAGCCGGTATCCTCGTTGATGATGTCTTTCGCGACGAAGCGGCCGACGATCTTGTCGAAGGGCAGCAGCAGGTTCATGTCGCCTTTTTCGGCAAGCTGCTTGACCAGACGCGGCGTGACCTTGTCGCCGGCCTTGGTGACGACTTCGCCGGTTTCGGCGTTCACGAGGTCATAGGTCGGGCGGGTGCCGCGCACGCGCTCGGGGAAGAACTTTGTGACCCAGCCCGCGTCCTGTCCCCGGACGGCGCGCTGCAGCTTGTAGTCAACCGTGTCGTAGAAGGCATCCATGATGCCCTCCTGATCCATGCCGAGGGCATAGAGCAGCGTCGTCACCGGCAGTTTCCGGCGGCGGTCGATACGCGCGAACACAAGATCCTTGGCATCGAATTCGAAGTCCAGCCACGAGCCGCGATAGGGAATGATGCGGCAGGCGAACAGCAGCTTGCCCGAGCTGTGGGTCTTGCCGCGGTCGTGGTCGAAGAACACGCCGGGCGAGCGGTGCATCTGCGACACGACGACGCGCTCGGTCCCGTTCACGATGAACGTCCCGTTCTGCGTCATCAGGGGCATGTCGCCCATGTAGACGTCCTGCTCCTTGATGTCCTTGACCGATTTCGCGCCCGTGTTTTCGTCGACATCGAACACGATCAGACGCAGCGTCACCTTCAGCGGCGCGGCATAGGTCATGTCGCGGGCCTGGCATTCGTCAACGTCGTATTTCGGCCGCTCAAGCTCGTATTTCACGAATTCGAGGGTCGCCGTCTCGTTGAAGTCCTTGATCGGGAAAACCGACTGGAAGACACCGTTGATGCCCTCGCCGTCCTGATGGCCCTCACCCTCGCCCGACCGCAGGAACAGGTCGTAGGAGGATTTCTGAACCTCGATGAGGTTCGGCATTTCAAGGACTTCGCGGATATTGCCATAGTAACGCCGGATGCGTTTCTGGCCGACATAAGCTTGCGCCATAGAGGGTCTAACCTTTCGTCTTTCGCTTGCAGACGGTCGTCGGGGCCCGACCGGCGCAAGGCGGCGAATGAGGGGCGGGGTCCCATTCGTGCCTCGCGTCCCACCGCGCGGCTCCCGAACCCCGAACATGCCCTGAAGGAAGGTTTTCCCTGAAACCGTCCTTCAAGACAGGTTCGGCAGGGACCGGGAAACCCGGACCCTGCCTGAATGTTCCGAATTAATCGGCCGGCACCATCAGGTGCAGGACCAATTACTTCAGCTCGACCTTGGCGCCAGCCGCTTCGAGCTTTTTCTTCATTTCTTCAGCGTCAGCTTTCGAGACGCCTTCTTTGACTTTGCCACCGGCTTCGACCAGGTCCTTGGCTTCTTTCAGGCCAAGACCGGTGATGCCGCGAACTTCTTTGATCACGTTGATCTTGTTCGCGCCAGCGTCGGTCAGGACGACGTCGAATTCGGTTTTCTCTTCGACGGCTTCAGCAGCCGCAGCCGGGCCAGCAACCATGACGGCGCCACCGGCGGCCGGCTCGATGCCGTACTCGTCTTTCAGGATGGTCTTCAGTTCCTGGGCTTCCAGCAGGGTCAGGCCCACGATTTCTTCGGCGAGTTTTTTCAGGTCAGCCATTTTTCCGTTCTTTCCATTAAGTGTTCCAACGACGGGTATTCAACCCTACGAGGGAATGGGATTGCCTTAAGCGGCCTCGCGCTCTTCCAGAGTCGTGAGGATGCCCGCGATGTTGGAAGCAGGTGCGCCAATCGCGCCCGCGATGTTCGAGGCAGGGGCGCCGATGCAGGACACGATCGAAGCGATAAGCTCCTCACGCGACGGCATCTGTGCCACGGCTTTCACACCGGCAGGGTCAAGCGCCGTGTCGCCCATCGCACCACCAAGGATCACGAACTTGTCGTTGGCCTTGGCGTACTTGTCCGCGATCTTGGCCGCAGCCACCGGATCCTCGGAGTAAGCGAGCACGGTCATACCCGTCAGATAGTCGGCAATGCTTGCGCAGGGCTTCCCATCCAGGGCGATCTTGGCGAGCCTGTTCTTGGCAACGCGAACGGACCCGCCAACTTCGCGCATCTGCGCGCGCAGGTCCTGCATTTGGGCAACCGTCATTCCTTCGTAGTGGGCAACCACCACGACGCCAGAGGCTTCAAAGATCTGGCCGAGTTCTTCGACCAGCTGCTCTTTTTGCGCTCTATCCACGGTTTCACTCCAAGTATGGGGGTTTCCCCCCGGCTCAACTATCCAGCCGCCCGAACAGCGACTGAACCGGTCCGTGACGGTCCAAGATCCCCCGAAGAAACCTTCGGAAAATGGTCTTGATCCCATCTCAGGAAGGAAATTAAGCGGATCTCTCCGCACCCTCCGTCTCGGACAGGACGGGGCGCGATGAACGCCCCGCCATCCGCCGGATCACTCCGGCGAAATTCTTGCGCTTACTGCGCGACGGCCGAAGCCAGGTCCAGCGACACGCCCGGCCCCATGGTCGAGCTGATCGAGACCTTCTTGACATAGGTGCCCTTGGCGCCCGACGGCTTCGCGCGGTTCACCGCATCGACGAAGGCGCGGATGTTCTCGGCCAGCTTGGCGGCATCGAAGGAAGCCTTGCCAACGCCAGCGTGAACGACACCGGCTTTTTCAGCCTTGAACTGGACTTCACCGCCCTTGGCAGCTTCCACGGCCGATTTCACGTCCATGGTCACCGTGCCGACCTTGGGGTTCGGCATCAGGTTGCGCGGGCCCAGGATCTTGCCCAGACGGCCGACCAGCGGCATCATGTCCGGGGTGGCGATGCAGCGATCGAATTCGATCTTGCCCGACTGGATGGTCTCCAGCAGGTCTTCCGCACCGACGATCTCGGCACCGGCGGCCTTGGCTTCGTCAGCTTTCGGGCCACGGGCGAAAACGGCGACGCGGACGTGCTTGCCCGTGCCGTTCGGCAGGGTGACGACGCCGCGGACCATCTGGTCGGCGTGGCGCGGGTCAACGCCCAGGTTCATCGCGATTTCGACGGTCTCGTCGAATTTCGCCTTGGTGTTGGCTTTCACCAGAGCAACCGCATCCTCGACCGTGAGGTTCGATTTTCCTTCGAAGGCGGCGCGGGCAGCGGCTTTGTTTTTCGCAACTTTTGCCATGACTTAGCCTTTCACCTCGATGCCGATCGAACGGGCCGAGCCGAGGATGATCTGCATCGCGGCTTCGACGTCGTTCGCGGACAGGTCTTTCATCTTGGCTTCGGCGATCTCGCGGACCTGCTTGGCGGTCACGGAACCGGCGACCACACGGCCGGGCTTTTCCGAGCCCTTGGCGCGGTTGCGCTTGCCGACCGGCTTCAGGCCAGCGGCCTTCTTCAGCAGGAACGAGGCCGGGGCCGTCTTCGTCTCGAAGGTGAAGGACTTGTCGGCGTAATAGGTGATCACGACCGGAACAGGCGAACCCTGCTCCATCTCCTGCGTGCGGGCGTTGAACGCCTTGCAGAATTCCATGATGTTGATGCCGCGCTGACCCAGAGCCGGGCCGACGGGCGGGGACGGGTTGGCTTGACCCGCCTTGATTTGCAGCTTGAGGCTGCCGACAACTTTCTTGGCCATCTGGCCCTCTCCTTATCATCACGCCCGCGGGATGCGGGCAGACTTAGCGGTCCGGCGCATCCCAAAAGGGGATGAACGCCTCCCGCACCAAATCACGCGGTCTTGGAAACCTGCGTGAATTCCAGCTCGACCGGGGTGGGCCGGCCAAAGATCGAAACGGTGACCTTGATGCGGCTCGAGACCTCATCCACCTCTTCGACCATCCCCGAGAAGCCCTCGAACGGACCGTCGGTCACATTCACACGCTCGCCCACGTCGAACCGGATCAGATTGCGCGGCGCCACCTCGGCCCCGCCTTCACCGGTGCGATGCAGGATCGCGTTCACCTCGTCGTCGCGCATCGGCATCGGCTTGCCTTGCGCACCGAGGAAACCCGTCACCCGATTGATCGAGTTGACCAAGTGATAGGTCCGGTCGCTGAGATCCATATGGACCAGCACGTAGCCCGGCATGAAGCGACGCTCGGAGGTCACTTTCTTGCCGCGACGGATCTCGATCACCTCTTCAGTGGGGACCAGAACCTCGTCGATCTGCTCTTCCAGACCATTTTCCGAAGCCGCCTGGCGAATCGCCTCGGCAACCTTCTTCTCAAAGTTCGACAGGACGCTGACCGAATACCAACGCTTTGCCATGTCTCGATCGACCCCTGTTCATTCCAGGCCGGCTGACGCCAAGCCCTTGCAATTCATTGCTGCCCATCAGGCTCGGCGTTCGTCCGAACGACCATCCGGCCAAATTGAAATCGGCGCGCACGACCGAATCGATGCACGCCGCGTCTCGGGGCAGATCGCACGGACATAACGCCCCCTGCCCTTCATTGCAAGACCTCAGCTGCCGACGAAGTTCACGATCTGGGACAGGCCCGTCTTGATCGCAAGATCGACGAGGAAGAAGAAGATCGAGGCCAGCGTCGCCATGATCAGCACCATGATGGTGGTGGTGATCACTTCGCGCCGGGTCGGCCAGCTGATCTTGCCGACTTCGCTGCGCACCTGACTGATGAACTGGACGGGGTTGGCCATGATGTTCCCTTGAGTCTTGCAGCGCGTCAGATAGCCGCTGCCGGCGCAGGATTCAAGCCGGAACTCGCCCGAAGCCTCAGGGATCCAGAAACTCGACCCCCGGCATCCTGCGGATCGCCGCGATCTCGGCCCCGTAGATATAGGCCGAGCGGGCCCTAACCTTGTCGTCAAGCAGACTGAGCGGCGGGTGTCCGGCCTCGCGCGGGAACTTCTTGCGCGCCCGCTGGAACAGGTCGCGCAGGTCGGACTGCGTGTCGATCATCGCACGCTCGCGATACCAGTCATAGCCGGGCTGGGTCACGCTGACATTGCGCGGCGCGGGCGCGGGCACTTCGGCCAGCAGGGCTGGCGGCACCAGACGGGCCAAAAGCTCCGGCCGGATCGCGGCATAATCCTCATAGCGCCAGACGACGATGCGGCTCACGCCCTCGACCGCAGCCAACCGCTTGACCAGCCCCGACCAGCGGACCCGCGCCGGATCGCGCTCGCCCAGATAGGGTTCCAGCTCGATCTCGTTGCCCGCGCTCAGTTGCAGCGCAAAGGCCGAGACATGGAAGCTGGCCGGGTCGCGGATCGACAGATAGAGGGTGGCCGGCTCCGCCCCGGCCATCGTGATCACCTGACGCAGGCGTCTGGGCGCGGTGGAATAGAGCGTCCCCCAGCGCGAATACATGTTGGTGCGATGGGTTCCGCCGAGGATGTTCTCCTCCGAGATCAGCAGCCCCTCATGCGTGGCCAGCGCCTCCTCGAACTGGCGCCGGCATTCGCGGGCGGCCTTCGAAGCCGTGCCCTGGGCCAGCGCCAGCCCCAGCGGCAGGGCATCACGCAGCAAGGCCGGGTCGGCATAGAAAAGGCCGGCTTCGCTCAGCCGATTCCGTATCTGACGCAGCGAGAATTGCAGATGGGTCGAGGCGGTCTTGTGCGCCCCCAAGTGGATGCTCAGAGCCATGGCCCGTGTTCACCGGAGGTCATGCGAATTGTCAAGAGAGGCGGCTTGGCAGGGGTTGGGGGACTCGAACCCACGACCCTCGGTTTTGGAGACCGATGCTCTACCAACTGAGCTAAACCCCTAAGCCGAGGCTTCAAATATGGCCTGTGCTGAAGGCCGTCAAGGCGAATTTCCGAAACTTGCGCGCCGGCCTGCGACGAAGCCTGCCGACGCGCTGCGGGCGGCTGGTGGCTCCGCCTCAGTCGCTTTCCAGAAACCCGCCGGATTGCCGCGCCCAGAGGCCGGCATAGATGCCGCCGCGCGCCAGCAATTCGTCATGGCTGCCCTGCTCGACGATCCGGCCCCGGTCCATCACCACCAGCCGGTCCATCCGCGCGATGGTCGAGAGGCGGTGCGCGATCGCGATCACGGTCTTGTCACGCATCAGCAGTTCAAGCTGGTCCTGAATCGCCGCCTCGACCTCGCTGTCGAGGGCGCTTGTCGCCTCGTCGAGGACGAGGATCGGCGCATCCTTCAGCAGCACGCGCGCGATGGCGATGCGCTGGCGCTGCCCACCCGAAAGCTTCACCCCGCGCTCGCCCACATGGGCCTCCAGCCCCCGCCGCCCGCGCGAATCGCTGAGGACGCCGACGAAATCCAGCGCCTCGGCCTGACCGGCGGCGCGCATGACCTCGTCCTCGCTGGCTTCGGGGCGGCCATAGGCGATGTTGTCCCGGATCGAGCGGTGCAGCAGCGAGGTGTCCTGCGTCACCACCCCGATCGCGGCGCGCAGCGATTCCTGCGTGACCTGCGAGATGTCCTGCCCGTCGATCAGGATGCGGCCCGATTCGAGGTCGTGGAAGCGCAGCAGCAGATTCACCAGCGTCGACTTGCCCGCGCCCGAACGGCCGACCAGTCCGATGCGCTCGCCCGGCGCAATGTCGAGGGTGAGGTGGTCGAGGACCGCGCCGCCCTGCCCCTCGACCGCGTCGCGGTAGCGGAAGGTGACGTCCTGGAACTCGACCCGGCCCTTCGGCACCTCGAGCGGCTTCGCGCCCGGGACGTCGGTGACCATACGCGGCAAGGAAAGCGAGCCGATGCCGTCCCGAACCGTGCCGATATTCTCGAAAAGCCCGGCAAATTCCCACATGATCCAATGCGACATGTTGCCCAGCCGCAGCGCGAGCGGGATGGCGATGGCGACCGCCCCGACCTCGATCCGGCCCCCGACCCACAGCCAGATCCCCAGCGCCGTGACCGCAAAGGTCAGGCCCGAGTTCAGCGAGGCCAGCAGGATGTTCTGGATCGAGGCCAGCCGCATCTGCGTGTGGACCGTTTGCAGGAAGCCGTCCATGCTGTCGCGGACATAAGCCTCCTCGCGCGAGCTGTGCGAGAAAAGCTTCACGGTCGAGATATTGGTATAGCTGTCGACCACTCGGCCGGTCATCACCGCGCGGGCGTCTGCTTGCGCCTCGCTGACCCGGCCGATGCGCGGCACCAGCCACCACAGCAGCAGCCCATAGAACACCCCCCAGGCAAGGAACGGCACCGCAAGCCATCCGTCGGTCGAGGCGGCAAGGACCAGCGCGCCAAGGAAATAGACCCCGACATAGACCAGCACGTCGAGGAACTTCATCGCCACCTCGCGCACGGCCAGCGCCGTCTGCATCAGCTTGGTGGCGATGCGGCCCGCGAACTCGTCCTGGAAATAGCTCATCGACTGGCGCAGCAGATAGCGGTGCGCCTGCCAGCGGATGCGCTGCGGCAGGTTCCCCATCAGCGTCTGGTGCATCAGGAGCGAGAAGATGATCTGCAGAAGCGGCAGCCCGATCACCAGGATCGTGGCCATGAGGATCAGCCGCCCGCCCTCGACCTGCCAGAAATTCGCACGATCGGCCCCGGCCAGCCGGTCGATCAACTCGCCCAGATAGCCAAACAGGATCACCTCGAACACCGCGATCAGCGCCGAGCAGGCCGACATGGCCAGCATGTAGCCCCATGCCCCGCGCGAGAAATGCAGGATGAAGCGCCAGAGCCCCTTGGGGGGCATCCGCGGCAGGTCGACAGGATAGGGATCAAGCCGGCTTTCGAACCAGCGAAACATTCTGAACCTCGTGGATTTTGCAGGGCGGGCGCGCTTGATCGCCCGCCGGCACGTTCCCATGCACCCGCGCGAGGTGCAAGGGGGGCTAGAGGTGCCGCGTCTCGGGCGCCGGGTTCCACCATGCGTCATGCGCGCCATCGGCATAAAAGACCGGGGCGGCGATCAGCTCCGCCTCGCTCGCGTCGTCAAGCGCGTTGATGCAGACCATGACGAAAGGCCCGCCCATCTCGGCAAGATCGCCCTGCGTCCAGAGGCGGGTGCCGCAGCGGGCGCAGAAATGGTGATGCATGTTCACCCCGTCCGGCTGGCTGCGCGGCGTCTCGGCCAGATGCGCGCTGCCTTCGGTGACGCGGAAGCCCGCCGCATCCGGCAGGCGCATCTCCCAATAGCGCATCTTGCGGCAGAAGCGGCAATTGCAGCGCATCGTTCCCTGTCCAAGATCGCCCTCGGCCTCGAAATGCACCGCGCCGCAAAAGCAGGAACCGTGATAGGTCTTCATCGCTCAACCTCCTGATGATTGCGGCCATCCTGAGGCAGTAATGCTGACAGATCCTGTCAGTTGACGAGCTTTTCGGCGAAGAAGGCCTGCGTCCGGTCCCATGCCAGTTTCGCCGCCGCCTCGTCATAGCGGGGCGTGGTGTCATTGTGGAAACCGTGCTGGGTGCCGGGATAGAAGAAGGCCTGATATTCCTTGCCATTGGCCTTCAGCGCGGCCTCGTAATCCGGCCAGCCCGCATTCACCCGCTCGTCACTCTCGGCATAGTGGATCAGCAGCGGCGCCTTGATCCGGGCCACCTCCTCGGCGCTTGGCTGGCGGCCATAGAACGGGACCGAGGCGTTGAGGTCGGGATAGGCCACGGCCAGCGCATTGCAGACGCCCCCACCATAGCAAAAGCCGACGCAGCCGACTTTGCCGGTCGAATCCGGGTGATCGCGCAGGAACTCATAGGCGGCGAAAAAGTCCTCCATCAGCTTCGCGGGATCAAGGCTCGCCTGCATCTCGCGCCCCTGCTCGTCATTGCCCGGATAGCCGCCGATGGAACTCAGCCCGTCCGGCCCGAAAGCCAGATAGCCCGCCTTGCCAAGACGGCGCACCACATCC
>Ga0182745_1002725_pt1 | contig 15540 bp, 14 predicted proteins | sample eDN3rd30CKraftBY_FD_128523 | JGI IMG/M metagenome (GOLD analysis project Ga0182745, IMG submission 128523) | Enriched backyard soil microbial communities from Emeryville, California, USA - eDNA 3rd pass 30_C Kraft BY (version 2) (version 2) | ecosystem: Environmental > Terrestrial > Soil >...
CGGCCTTCCTGCTGCTGCTGTCGCTGCCGGTCCTTGCCGCCGCGATCACCATGCTGCTGACCGACCGCAACTTCGGCACCACTTTCTATGATGCGACGGGCGGCGGCGATCCGATTCTCTATCAGCATCTCTTCTGGTTCTTCGGTCACCCCGAAGTCTACATCATGATCCTGCCGGGCTTCGGCATCGTCAGCCAGGTCATCTCGACGTTCAGCAAGAAGCCGGTGTTCGGCTATCTCGGCATGGCCTATGCGATGGTCGCGATCGGCGTCGTCGGCTTTATCGTGTGGGCGCACCACATGTTCACCGTCGGCATGAATGTGAACCTCAAGATGTATTTCACCGCGGCGACGATGGTCATCGCGGTCCCGACCGGCATCAAGATCTTCAGCTGGATCGCCACCATGTGGGGCGGTTCGCTGAGCTTCAAGACGCCGATGCTGTGGGCGCTGGGCTTCATCTTCATGTTCACCGTCGGCGGCGTGACCGGCGTCGTGCTCGCCAACGGCGGCGTCGACACCAACCTGCACGACACTTATTATGTCGTCGCGCACTTCCACTATGTGCTGTCGCTGGGCGCGGTCTTCTCGCTCTTCGCCGGTTTCTATTACTGGTTCCCGAAGATGTCGGGCCGGATGTACAACGAGGCGCTGGGCCAGTTGCACTTCTGGGTCTTCTTCATCGGTGTGAACGTCCTGTTCTTCCCCCAGCATTTCCTGGGTCAGCAGGGTATGCCGCGCCGCTATCCCGACTATGCCGAAGGCTTTGCCTATTGGCATTATATCTCGTCGGTCGGTTATGCGATCATGGCGGTCGGGATGATCTTCTTCTTCGTGAACCTCGTCTATTCGCTGTTCGCGGGCAAGAAGGCCGCCGACAATCCGTGGGGCGAGGGTGCGACCACGCTCGAATGGACGCTGTCGAGCCCGCCGCCGTTCCACCAGTTCAACGAACTGCCCCGGATCGCGTGAGGTCTATCGCCTGAACGGTTCCGCCCCCTGCCGGATATCGGCGGGGGGCGTTTCCCTGAAGGCCGGAGTTGAGATGGCGCAGAGCCTGACCCATGGCGAAATGTCGCTGCCTGCCGATTGGCGCGACCTGTTCGCGCTGACCAAGCCGCGCGTGATGTCGCTCGTCGTGTTCACGGCGCTTTGCGGCCTGCTCGCGGCGCCGGGCAGCGTCCATCCGGTGCTCGCTTTCTCCTCGATCCTTGCGATCGCGCTGGGGGCGGGGGCGTCGGGGGCGCTCAACCAATGGTATGAGGCGGGGCTCGACGCGAAGATGAAGCGCACCGCCGGGCGGCCGCTTCCCGCAGGACGCCTCGACCCGCAGACCGCGCTCCACTTCGGGGTCGGGCTCGCCGCCTTCTCGGTCTTTCTGATGCTGTTCGCCGCCAATTGGCAGGCGGCGCTACTGCTGACCGTCTCGATCCTCTTCTATGTCTTCGTCTATACGATGTGGCTGAAGCCCCGGACGCCGCAGAATATCGTCATCGGCGGCGCCGCGGGGGCCTTTCCGCCGCTGATCGGCTGGGTCGCCGCGACCGGCGGCGTCGCGCCGCTGCCGGTGCTGCTGTTCCTGCTCATCTTCCTGTGGACGCCGCCGCATTTCTGGGCGCTCGCGCTATTCGTGCGCTCCGACTATGCCGCCGCGGGCATTCCGATGATGCCGGTCGTCGCGGGCGAAAGCTCGACCCGGCGCCAGATCCTTTTCTATGCGCTGATCATGGCGGCGGCGGCGATCGCGCCGTGGCCGCTCGGCTATACCGGCGCACTCTATGGCTGGACCGCGGTGCTGCTGTCGGCGCTCTTCGTGCTGCTCTCGATTCAGGTCGGCACCCGCCGCACGGGCGAGGACGACCGGATGCAGCCCGAAAAGCGGCTCTTCGCTTATTCGATCGCCTATCTCTTCATCCTGTTCGGCGCGGTCGTCGCCGATCATTGGTGGCCGCTATGACCGACGAAAATCCGCAAAAACCCTTCGACGAGGCCGAATATCGTCGCCGCCAGCGCAGCCGGGCGAACCTGATGGGCTGGATATTGGGGGCGCTCGCGCTGCTGTTCTTCTTCATCACAATGGCGCGGATGGTGCCGCATTCATGACCGCCCTGATGCCCCGCCCGATCGCCCGCATGTCCAAGAACGCGAAGACCGCTTCGCTCGCCGCGCTGCTCGCGGTGGCGATGGTCGGGCTCGGTTTCGCGGCGGTGCCGCTCTACAATCTTTTCTGCCGCGTCACCGGCTTCGGCGGCACGACGCAGCGCTATGATCCCGTCGCGGCGGCCGAAACGCCCAAGGTTCTCAGCGACACCATTTCGGTGCGCTTCGACTCCAATGTCGCGCCGGGGCTGCCGTGGAAATTCTATCCCGAGCATCCGACCGACACGGTCAGCATCGGCGCGCGCGACATGGCGATCTTTATCGCCCAGAATGAATCGACGCACGACCTGACGGGCACCGCGAGCTTCAACGTCACCCCCGACGCCGCGGGCAAATATTTCACCAAGATCCAGTGCTTCTGCTTCACCCAGCAGACGCTGAAGGCGGGGGAGCAGATTCGGATGCCGGTGCTGTTCTTCGTCGATCCCAAGATCAAGGACGACCCCGACGCGCGCGACATCGAAGAGATCACCCTCAGCTACACCTTCCACCCTGTAGACGGGGACAAAAAGGCGAGCTAAGGCCGCGATCGAAGAGTCTTAATCCAGGACCGGCGGGTGATGGGGAATCACCGGGCTGGGGCAAAAAACGGGAACTGCGACATGGCTGGTGCCAAACATCATGACTATCACCTCGTAAACCCCAGCGTCTGGCCGATGATCGGTTCGATCGCGGCGCTCGTCATGTTCTTCGGCGGAGTGATGTGGATGCACGCCGATTATTTCGGCGCCACGGCGGGCAAGGCGGTGTTCGGCCTTGGGGTTCTGGGCGTGATCGCGACCTTCTTCAGTTGGTGGGGCAAGGTTATCGAGGAGGCGCACGCGGGCGACCATACCCCGGTCGTCCAGCTTCACATGCGCTACGGCATGATCCTGTTCATCGCGTCCGAAGTGATGTTCTTCGTCGGCTGGTTCTGGGCGTGGTTCGACTTCTCGCTCTTCCCGGTGCCGGTCGAGATCGTCGACGGCGCGGTGACCTCGCTGTTCGGGCAGGACGGCGCCTCCGCGATCACCGTCTGGCCGCCGAAGGGCATCCATGTCATCGACGCTTTCTCGCTGCCTTTGCTCAACACGCTGATCCTGCTCTGCTCGGGCACGACGATCACCTGGGCGCATCACTCGCTGATCCATGGCGACCGCGAGGGGCTGAAAAAGGGCCTGTGGCTGACGATCATCCTCGGCGTGACCTTCAGCTGCATCCAGGCCTATGAATATGCCGAAGCGCCGTTCCCCTTCGGCACGATCAACTATACCTCGGCCTTTTTCATGGCGACCGGCTTCCACGGTTTCCACGTGCTCGTCGGCACGATCTTCCTGATCGTCTGCCTCGTCCGCACCTATAAGGGCCACTTCACCCCGCAGCAGCATTTCGGTTTCGAGGCCGCCGCCTGGTACTGGCACTTCGTCGACGTGGTGTGGCTGTTCCTCTTCATCATCGTCTATGTCTGGGGCGGCTGGGGCGCGCCGGTCGCCGCGCACTAAGTTGCCGGACGACAAACCAGCAACAAAGGGGCAGCCGCCGGTCTGGCGCGCTGCCCTTTTTGCGACCTGCCCCGAATGCGGGGCGCCGGGGCTGTTCGAGGGCGCGGCCCGCTTTCGCGAGCGCTGCCCGTCGTGCGGGCTCGATTATAGCCGCTACAATGTCGGCGACGGCCCCGCGGCCTTCCTGACCCTGATCGTCGGCGCGTTGCTGATCGTGCTGGCGTTGCTGCTCGATGCCGCGGTGCGGCCGCCGATCTGGGTGCATGTGATATTGTGGGTCCCGCTGACGATCGTCGCGGTGATCTATGGTCTGCGCGTCGGCAAGGCGGCGCTGCTCGCCAGCGAACATCAGCGGCAAGCCGCCGAAGGAAAGCTCAGCGATGACGGAAAGCCCTGACGCGCCGCGCCGCTGGCCGGTGATCCCGACCATCCTCGTCCTTGCCGCCGCCGCGGCGATGGTCGCGCTCGGCATCTGGCAGCTTCAGCGCAAGGGCGAGAAGGAAGCGCTGATCGCGCTTTACGAGCGCAACCGGGCGATGTCGTCGCTCGTGACCTATCCCAAGCTGCCCCCCGTTCCCGACGCGATGCTGTTCCGCAAGAGCAGCGTCGTGTGCTTGGAGGTCGTCAAATGGGATCCGCGCGGCGGCACCGACCGCAAGGGGCAAACGGGCATCCGCATGATCGCCGACTGCCGCACCGGCGCCGAGGGGCCGGGCGTGCTGATCGACGTCGGGATCGCCGACGATTTCACGCCGCCCCAGTGGAAGGGCGGAACGGTGCAAGGAACGATCGTTCCCGGCCCGGAGCAGCCGACGCTGATCCAGCGGCTGACGGGGAAGGCGGTGCCCGCGCGCGCGATGCTCGTCGCCGATGCGCCAGTTCCGGGGCTGCGCGCCAGCGAGGTGCCGTCGGGCGCCGACGTGCCGAACAATCACCTCGCCTATGCCGTCCAATGGTTCTTTTTCGCCGCGATCGCGCTGATTATCTACGCCCTCGCCGTGCGCCGCCGTTGGCGGCACTGAGGCGGGGCTGCTCTCTAACTCCTTCGTCATGCCGACCTTGTTTCAGCATCCATGATCTGTCCTTTCCGCGAGCGGCGTTTTTCTTTCTCACGCAAAGGCGCAAAGGCGCGAAGAGGTTATGTTCGCCGCGAAGCGGCGCTCCCCTTTCAGCGTTGGGATAGGCTGTGCCGTTGAAAGAGAATGAGACCTATCGGCCCAAAGCATCTTCTTCGCGCCTTTGCGCCTTTGCGTGAGAAAAACTGGCGCTACCCTACCGAACGAGCGCCGAGCCACGGATGCCGAAACAAGGTCGGCATGACAAAGGAGAGGGGACAGAGGGCGGCTTTTCGCTTTTGTTGCTTTCCGCGCGCCGCGAATGTTCCCTTTCGAGTGGAATCGCTTTAGGCGCATTCCCGTGATGGACTATATCAGCACCCGCGGCTCCGCGCCGACCCTCGACTTCCGCGCCGCCACGCTCGCCGGGCTTGCCAGTGATGGCGGGCTTTATGTTCCGGCCGAATGGCCGCAGATGTCGGCGGACGAGATTCGCGCGCTTGCCGGACTCGATTATGTCGAAACCGCGGTGCGGGTGATGGCGCCCTTCGTTGCGGGCATATTGAGCGAGGAGGAACTGCGGGGTCTCTGCAAGGCCGCCTATGGCCGCTTCAGCCACGATGCGGTGACGCCGCTGGTGCAGCTCGACCATCGCCACTGGCTGCTCGAACTGTTTCACGGCCCGACGCTGGCGTTCAAGGACGTCGCGCTGCAACTGCTCGGCCAGCTTTTCGAAAAATTCCTCGCGGGCGGCGAGACCGACCTCACCATCGTCGGCGCGACCTCGGGTGACACCGGCTCGGCGGCGATCGAGGCGGTGGCGGGGCGCGAGCATATCCGCATCTTCATGCTCCATCCCGAAGGCCGGGTCAGCGACGTCCAGCGCCGCCAGATGACGACGGTGCTCGCTCCTAACATCCATAATATCGCGATCGACGGCAGCTTCGACGACGCGCAGGCGATGGTGAAGCGCTTGTTCGGCGACGCCGAGGCGCGCGGCCAACTGACCCTTTCGGCGGTGAACAGCATCAACTGGGCGCGGCTGATGGCGCAGGTCGTCTATTATTTCTATGCCGCCGTCCGCCTCGGCGCGCCCGACCGCCCGGTCGCGTTCAGCGTCCCCACGGGCAATTTCGGCGACGTCTTCGCGGGCTATGTCGCGGCGCGCATGGGGCTGCCCGTGGCAAAGCTGGTGGTGGCGACCAACGTCAACGACATCCTCCACCGTGCGTTGTCGAGCGGCGACTATAGCGCGGGCAGCGTCACCGCGACCGCGACTCCCAGCATGGACATTCAGGTCAGCAGCAATTTCGAGCGGCTGCTGTTCGACCTTTCGGGCCGCGACGGCGCCGCGATCACCGGCATGATGGGCGAGTTCGACGCCAATCGCGCGATGACGATCCCCGAGGACATGCTGCGCGGCGCGCGGGGCCTGTTCACGAGCGCGCGGATCGACGGCGACGCGATGACGCTCGCGCTGCGCTGGGCGCAGGAACATGGCGGGCAGATCATCGACCCGCACAGCGCCGTCGGCCTCGCCGCCGCGCGGACGCTGGAGATCGACGCCGATATTCCCGTCGTGACGCTTGCCACCGCGCATCCTGCGAAGTTCCGCGACGCCGTCGAGCGCGCGACTGGCGTGCGTCCGCCGCTCCCGGCGCGGCTCGGCAATCTGTTCGAGCGCGAGGAGCGCTATGTGACGCTTCCGGGCGACTATGACGCGGTGAAGGCGCATATCCTGGCCGAGGCGGCGCGTGGCTGATTTGCAACCCCTCGTCACGCTCGTCGGCGAGGCGTGGGGCGATTACGGGCTGGTCGACAGCGGCGGCGGGCGCAAGCTCGAACGCTATGGCGCCTATCGCTTCATCCGCCCCGAACCGCAGGCGATGTGGCAACCCGCGCTCCCCGCGAGCGAATGGGAACAGGCCGACGGGGAGTTCATCCCTGCCTCGGATGACGACGGCGGCGGACGCTGGTATTATAACAAGCCCGTCCCCGCCGAAGGCTGGCCGCTCGGCTGGCGCGAGGCGCGCTTCACAGCGAGTTGCACGCCGTTCCGCCATCTGGGTTTCTTCCCCGACATGGCGCCGGTGTGGGACTGGCTGCGCGGCGAGATTGCGGACAAGCCCGATCCCGCCTTCCTCAACCTCTTCGGCTACACCGGGGTCGGCAGCCAGGCGCTCGCCGCGGCGGGCGCGGCGGTGACTCACGTCGATGCGTCGAAGAAATCGGTCGCGCAGGCGCGCGAGAATGCCGCGCTGGCGGGGATGGGTGAGAAGCCGATCCGTTGGATCGTCGACGATGCGGGGAAATTCACCGCGCGCGAAGTGCGGCGCGAGCGGCGCTACGATGCGATCCTGCTCGACCCGCCGAAGTTCGGGCGCGGGCCGAACAATGAGCGCTGGCAGCTCGAGGAGGGGCTCGCGCCGCTGCTCGCCGATTGCCGGCAGCTGCTCGACGCCGACAGCCGGGCGCTGTTCCTGACCGTCTATGCCGTGCGCATGTCGGCGCTGGCGATCGGCGAACTGCTCGCGCAGCTTTTCGCCGACCTGCCGGGCAAGGTCGAATGCGGCGAACTTGCGGTGCGCGAGGAGGCGCGGGGGCTGCTGCTCCCGACCGCGATCTTTGCGCGGTGGAGCCAGTCATAAACCAATCATAAAGCGTCGCCCCCGCGCAGGCGGGGGCCGCCATCGTTTTACGCAGCGATGAAGCCGTAACCCGACAGCGGCTCCCGCCTGCGCGGGGGCGACGGCTGATGTTCGGGCCGTCTATTCCTCCGGCGTCGCCAGTTCGATCCGGTTGCGTCCGCCTTCCTTGGCACGATAGAGCGCATCGTCGGCGGCTTTCAGCGCCGCGCGCACCTCGGCATAGCCGAAGACGTCGGCGACCCCGCCCGAGAAGGTGATCTGCCCGAAAGGCTGGTCGGTCTTGCGGTTGATCAGCCGCCGTTCGGACAGGCCCTCGCGGGCTTCGTCGAGCCGTTTCGCCGCCTCGCTCGGCGGCAGGCCGCGGAACAGCATCACGAACTCCTCGCCGCCGTGGCGCGCGACATGGCAATGATCGTTGGAGATACGCGCGAGCGTGTCGGCGATCAGCTTGATCACGCGGTCGCCGGCCTCGTGACCGTGGAGGTCGTTGACCTTCTTGAACTCGTCGATGTCGCAGAAGGCGACCGACAGCGGCTCGCACGCGCTGCGCGCTTCTTCGTGATGGCGTTCGAGCAGCACCTCGAAGGCGCGGCGGTTGGGCAGGCCGGTCAGATAGTCGATCTCGGCATCGCGCTTGGCGCGGGCGAGGCTGCGGCGCAGCGCCTTGGTCTCATCCTCGCTCTTGCGCATCTCGTCCTCGGCGTGGCGCGTGCGTTCGAGCATCACTTTGGCGATGTCGGCGAGGTGCGAGACAAGCTCGCCGGTCTTTTGCACCTGTTCGAGGTCGCTGACATGCGCCTCCAGCTTCGATCCATATTCGCGGGTCGCGCTGCGCGCCGCCTTGGTGCTGGTGTGGAAGGTTTCGAGGTTCGATTCGAGCCGGGCGACCATGCGGTCGAGGTCGGCGCGATCGGCGACGACCGGCTCCTGCTCCATCAACTCGTCGAGCCATTGCTGGGTGACGCCCTCGTGCGTCTGCGAGCGCGCGGCGATCTGGCGCGCGAGCCGCGGGTTGATCCCCGAAAAGGCGCTGTGCGCGATCAGCAGGTTGGCGGGCGAAATGTCGAGATCGTGACCCAGAAGAAAGGAGGTTATCGCGCCGAGCAATTGCTCACGCGCCTCGCGGACCAGGTTGCGCGACCCCGGCGGGGCCTCGCTCCCTTCTTCAAAGGCTCCGCTTCGCGCGCGGAGCCCCAGCCAGCCCAGGAGCCGCCCTACCGGCTCGGTCGATGATGTTGCGTGAGTGGTCATGTGCCATTTAACGGGCGCGCGCAGTCCGATTTTAAGCAGCTGCCAAAAATTTGCTCAGCGGTCGACGCGGCCCTCGTCGCGGCCCGGCATCGCCGCCAGAAACGGCAGGATCAGCGCGGTCAGCACCAGCCAGCCGCTCGACGCCAGCAAGGCGCTGGACAGCGACCAGAGGTCGGCGAGCAGGCCGAACAGCCAGGCGCCGAGCGCCATCGCGCCGAACGTCACGGCCTGATAGATCGACAGGCAGCGGCCGAGGATCGCTTCGGGCGAGCGAAGCTGCATCGCGACGTTGAGCGTGGTGAGCGTCGATACCCAGGCGAGCCCCGCGACGAAGGTCGATGCCATCACCACCGCAACCGATGGGACGAGCGCCATCGGCACGAGCGCCGCGGCGAAGACCAGTGCCGATGTGCTGACGATCCGGTCGCTGCCCCAGCGGCGGCGCAGATAACCGACCTGCAGCGCGGCGAGGATCGACCCGGCGCCGAAGGCCGCGAGGCAGAGGCCATAGATCGTCTCGGTCCCGTGCAGCCGGTCGCGGACAAGCGCGGGGAGCAGCGCCTGAAAGCTGATCGCCGCGATGCCGAAGGCAAAGCCGCGGGTCAGGATGCGCCGCACCGGGTTCGACTGGACGCAGAAGCGGATGCCGGTCGCGATCGCCGCGAGCATCGGCGAACGCTGCGGCGGCGCAACTTCGGGATGCCAGCGCAGCAGCACGACGATCAGCGCGAGGTAGCTGATCGAATTGATCGCAAAGGCAGGGGCGGGGCCGGTGAGCGAAATGAGCAGCCCGCCGAGCGCGGGGCCGACGCTGCGCGCGAGATTGAAGGCGATGCTGTTGAGCGCGATCGCCTGCGGCAGATCCTTCGGACCGACCTGCAGGCGCACCGACGCCTGCCACGCGGGGCCATTGAGCGCGGTGCCGCAGCCGACAGAAAGCGTGAAGAAAAGCAGCAGCAAGGGCGAGATCGCGCCGATCCACGTCGTCACCGTCAGCGCGGCCGAGACGATCAGCATCCCGGTCTGTGCCGCGAGCATGACGCGGCGGCGGTCGAAATTGTCGGCGATCGCCCCGGCGAAGACGCCGAGCAGCAGGATCGGGATCGTCGCGCCCGCTTGGACCAGCGCGATGAGCTGATGCGAGGTGGTGAGTTCGGTCATCAGCCACGCGGCGCCGACCGACTGGATCATCGACCCCATGTTCGAGGCGAGATTGGCGATCCAGATCGCGCGGAAGGCGGGATAGCGGAAGGGCGCGAGGGAAGAAGGTGGGGAGGGGGTCTGCGTCGCGCTCACAGATCAAGCGCGTAGCTGCGCCGGGGATGAGACGCAATCGGGGGCGGTAGGCTTTTTCAATTTATGTTGTGTGCAAATCCCGGTGGCGGCTTTGGGGTGGATTTGAGACTGTCCCCTATTCCCGTTCGTGTCGAGCGAAGTCGAGACACCCATCCAGCTTAAGCCTAGCCCGAGGGGCATCTCGACTTCGCTCGATGCGAACGGGTTTGGATAGGCCAGCGTCCGCTATCGGTCGACAACCGGTCGTTCACGATCAAGCACCGGCCGCGAAATAATCGTGCTTCCCCCACTGGCGCGCTTGGCTCCGACTGGTTACATGGGCCGCCACCAAACGAGTCGCGTGTGCCGCCCGAAACCCACGGGCAGGCGCCGCCCGCATCAGAAAGTGGCACCCATGGAAATCTTCACCGGCCTGACCTTCGACGACGTGCTGCTGGTGCCCGGCGCGTCGGACATCCTGCCGTCCGACGCCAATCTGTCGACGCAGCTCACCAGCGAGATCAGCCTCAACATCCCGATCCTGTCGTCGGCGATGGACACGGTGACCGAGGCCGACATGGCGATCTTGATGGCGCAGATCGGCGGCATCGGTGTCCTCCACCGCAACCTGACGATCGAGGAGCAGGCGGCGGCGGTGCGGCAGGTCAAGCGCTTCGAGAGCGGGATGATCGTCAACCCGATCACCATCACCCCCGACGCGCCGCTTTCCTACGCGACCGCGCTGATGGCGCAGCACAGGATTTCGGGCATTCCGGTCGTCGAAACCGGCGGCAAGCTCGTCGGCATCCTGACTCACCGCGACGTGCGTTTCGCCGACAATCCCGGCCAGCCGGTGCGCGAGCTGATGACCGCCGAGAATCTCGCGACCGTCCGTCCCGGCGTCGGGCAGGACGAGGCGCGCAAGCTGCTTCACCAGCGCCGCATCGAAAAGCTGCTCGTCGTCGACGATGATTATCGCTGCATCGGCCTGATCACCGTCAAGGACATGGAGAAAGCGGTCAATTTCCCCGACGCGACCAAGGACGGGAACGGTCGCCTGCGTGTCGCCGCGGCGACCAACACGGGCGACAGCGGCATCGAGCGCGCCGAGGCGCTGCTCGACGCCGAATGCGACCTGATCGTCGTCGACACCGCGCACGGCCACAGCAAGGGCGTCGGCGCGACGGTCGAGAAGATCAAGAAGCTCTCGAACCGGGTTCAGATACTCGCGGGCAACGTCGCGACCGGCGACGCGACCAAGGCGCTGATCGACTGCGGCGCCGACGGGGTGAAGGTCGGCATCGGCCCCGGCTCGATCTGCACCACGCGCGTCGTCGCGGGTGTCGGCGTGCCGCAGCTCACCGCGATCCTCGACAGCGTCGAGGCGGCGGAGAAACTGGGCGTGCCGGTGATCGCCGACGGCGGCCTCAGGACGTCGGGCGACATCGCCAAGGCGCTGGCCGCGGGCGCGTCGAGCGTCATGGTCGGTTCGCTGCTCGCGGGCACTGCCGAGGCGCCGGGCGAAACCTTCCTGTTCCAGGGCCGCACCTACAAGAGCTATCGCGGCATGGGCAGCGTCGGCGCGATGGCGCGCGGCTCCGCCGACCGCTATTTCCAGCAGGACATCAAGGACCAGATGAAGCTGGTTCCCGAGGGGATCGAGGGCCAGGTGCCGTTCAAGGGCGCCGCGAAGGACGTGATCCACCAGCTCGTCGGCGGCGTGAAGGCGGCGATGGGCTATACCGGCAGCCGCACCCTCAAGGATCTGCGCGAGCGCGCGAAGTTCGTCCGCATCACCAATGCGGGGTTGCGCGAAAGCCATGTTCATGATGTCGCGATCACCCGCGAGGCGCCTAATTATCCGGTGGGGTGAGGACGGCCGTGAACGCGTCCTCTCCTTATCCCCTCCCGCAGGCGGGAGGGGCAGCGAGACTTGCGGGCTTGCCCGCTAGTCGCAGCGGGGAGGGACTGCGGCGTAGCGCCATCGCGGCAGCCCCCACCCCAACCCCTCCCCTGAAGGGGAGGGGCTTTATCCAGCCATGACCCCCGCCGCCCGCCTCCAGACCGCGATCGAAATCCTCGACGCCATCGCCGCCGCGGCGCGCGAGGGCGGGGCGCCCGCCGACGCCATCTTCGCCGAAGCGATGCGCGCCCGCCGCTACGCAGGGTCGAAGGACCGGCGTGCGATCCGCGCCCATGTCTATGACGCGATCCGCGCGGTGCGTTCGGCGCCCCCGTCGGGCCGCGCGGCGATGCTCGCGCTCGCCGATGCCGATGCCGCGCTGATCGGGCTGTTCGATGGCTCGGCCTATGGCCCCGCGCCGATCGCGCCCGGCGAGGCGCGCGCCGAGACCGGCCTCGCCGCAGAGGCGCTGGTCGATCTGTTCGATCCGCTCGTCGATGCGGACGAAGGCGAAGCGATGCTCGCCCGCGCGCCGCTGGACCTGCGCGCCAATCGCATCAAAGCCGACCGCGGCGCGCTTGCGGCGCTGTTTCCCGATGGCGAAGCGATCGCCGGCGCGCCCGACGGCTGGCGCCTGCCGCCGGAGACCGCGGCGGTCCAGCACCCCGCCTATGCCGACGGCCTTTTCGAGGTGCAGGATGCGGCGAGCCAATATGCGTCCGCGGCGCTGGGTGCCGTGCCGGGACAGGCGATCGTCGATCTCTGCGCCGGCGGCGGCGGCAAGACGCTCGCCATCGCGTCATGCACCGCAAATGACGCCGATATCCTGGCCTGCGACACCAATCGCGCGCGCCTCCAGCAACTCCCGCCGCGCGCCGAACGCGCGGGCGCGACGCGGATCGAAACGCGGCTGCTCAATCCGGGGCAGGAGCGCGCGATGCTCGCCGACTGGCAGGGTCGGGGGACGTGCGTGTTCGTCGATGCGCCCTGTTCGGGAAGCGGCACATGGCGACGCAGCCCCGAACTGCGCTGGCGCCTGACGTCCGCGCGCCTCGACCGCCATCTTGCCGATCAGGCGAAGCTGATCGACATCGGCGCCGATCTTGTGGCGCCGGGCGGCAAACTCCTCTATGCTGTCTGCTCGATCATCGCGCGCGAGGGGCGGGCTCAGGTGGACGAATTTCTGAACCGGCATCCCGGCTGGACAGCAGACGATTCCTATCTGCCCGAAGGCGTCGGCCGCGCGGCGGGCGGGGGTTTTCTGCTGACTCCGGCGCGCGACGGCTGCGACGGATTTTTTCTCGCACGGCTGACGGCACCATGTTAGCATCGCCCGACATGAAGACATGGGAGAATGCGATGCGCGTCAGTTTTCTGGCTCTGGGTGCCGGCTTCGTCCTCGCCAGCATGCCGGTCGCCTCCGATGCGCAGCGCGCCGACAGCGACATATCGCCGACCTCGGTCGCCTTGCAAAAGCAGGGCGAGGCGGCGCAGGGCGCGGGCGATCTGAATGGCGCGGTCGATTATTATGAATCGGCGCTCGCCGCCGACCCGCGCAACCGTTCGGCGGTGATCGCGATGGCGCAGGTCGCGCGGGCGCAGGGACTGCCGGGCAAGGCGATCGCCCTCTATCGCGAGGCGCTCTTGCTCGAACCCAACGATCTCACCGCGCTGACCGGCCAGGGCGAAGCGCTCGCCGACAAGGGCGCGCTCGAACTGGCACGCGAAAAGCTCGCCGAGGCGCAGCGGCTGTGCAAGGATAAATGCCCGCAGGTCGCGGCGCTCGAAAAGGCGATCGCGACCAGCGACACCAAGCGCGTCGTCGCGGCGGAGGCGATCGCGCCCAAGCCGGTGGCGACGGTCGGGGCGACCGGCCAGAACTAACCATCGCGCGCGAAGCGACGTCGAACGCTTCTCCCGACCGGAAACGGACCTATCCTTGATCGTCATTCCCGCGACCTATGGCGGGATCAGCCGACGCACGCGCTGGGCTCCCGCTTTCGCGGGAATGACGAAGGGGGAACCCCGCTGATCACTTCCAAACCGGCATCTCGGCCCCACACCCATTGACGCCCCATTAACCAATGTTGGGCATAGCTTTGCGATCCTTCAGAGACGTGGGTGGCGCAATGAAATATGATCCGATCAATCCGGCGGCGCAGATGCTCGACCAGTCGGTCGCCAGCGATTGCGGCGAGCTGGCCGTCGGGTGCAGCGACGCCGCGGGGCGGATCAAGCGCGCGACCGATCAGATGGAGCGCCAGATCGCCGAACTCGGGCGGCTCGAGGAATATGTCGTCGGGCTCGAGGCCGACCAGCGCCAGATCGCCGATTCGACCGACGAGGCGAAGCTGCTGTCGGCGCGGGCGTGCGAACAGCTCGACGCGGGGGCGGAGCGCGTCAATCTGGCGGTCAGCGAATTCCGTTCGGTCATCGATCTCGTCGCGCGGCTCGGCACGCATGTCACCAATTTCGCCGCGGTGATGGAGCAGGTGCAGCAGGTTAGCCAGTCGATCGAGCAGATCGCCAAGACCACCAACATGCTCGCGCTCAACGCCGCGATCGAGGCCGAGCGTGCGGGCGATGCCGGCCGCACCTTCGCGGTCGTCGCGTCGGAAGTGAAGAAGCTCGCGCAGAACACGCGCGGCGCGACCGACGAAATCCGGCGCTCGATCGGTAGCCTTGCCGCCGAAGCGAGCGGGCTGGTCACCGAAATTCAGTCCGGGGTCGAGCAGTCGAGCCGCGCCGAGGCGCAGTTCGAGACGATCACCGACGCGCTGCACGATGCGACGCACCTCGTCGCGCTGCTCGACGGCCAGAGCGACCGCATCGCGCAGTCGAGCGCGATGGTTCATGCCAATGGCGCCAGGGTGCGCGAGGCGATGGACCGCGTGGTGGGGTCGGTGCGCGACAACAGCGCGATCCTCGACGGCACGCGCACGTCGATCCTGACGATGGAACATGTGTCGAGCCGCATGTTCAACGCGGTGATTTCGGCCGGGGTGAGCCCCGCGGACTCGGCGATCGTCGAACTGGCGGCGCGCGTGCGCGACCGCTTCGTGACGCTGGCCGAGGATGCGATCGCCGACGGCAAGCTGACGATGGAGCAGTTGTTCGACACCGACTATGTCCGCGTGCCGGGATCGAACCCCGAACGCTTTCGCACCAGCCTGTGCGACTGGGCCGACGCCAACTGGCGGCCCTTGTTCGACCAGATCGTCGCCGAGCATCCCGAGATCAAGATGTCGTCGGCGGGCGACATGAACGGCTTTCTGCCGACGCACATCACCGATTGCTCGCGCGCCCCGACCGGTGATCTGGAGCATGACACCGCGCATTGCCGCAACGGCCGCATCCTGCTCGACGAGACCGACATGGCGGCGAAGCGCAGCAGCGCGCCCTTCTTCATGACGGTCTATCGGCAGGAAGGCGACGGGATCAATTACCTGACCGTGCGCAACGTCTATATGCCCGCGGTAATCGGCGGGCGGCGCTGGGGCGATGTCGAGGTGGCGTATCAGCTTTAAGTTTCGTCATTGCGAGCGCAGCGAAGCAATCCAGGGCCTGCATAATCCGCTCTGGATTGCTTCGCTTCGCTCGCAATGACGATGTGTGTGAAGATCAGGCGCCCTGCCGCCGCGCCATGAAGGCGAGCTTTTCGAACAGCATCACGTCCTGCTCATTCTTGAGCAGCGCGCCGTGGAGCGGCGGGATCGCCTTGCCGACGTCGCGGTTCTGGAGCACCTCCAGCGGCATGTCCTCGGCGAG
>Ga0182745_1002727_pt1 | contig 15539 bp, 15 predicted proteins | sample eDN3rd30CKraftBY_FD_128523 | JGI IMG/M metagenome (GOLD analysis project Ga0182745, IMG submission 128523) | Enriched backyard soil microbial communities from Emeryville, California, USA - eDNA 3rd pass 30_C Kraft BY (version 2) (version 2) | ecosystem: Environmental > Terrestrial > Soil >...
AATTTTGATGTCCAAAATTTTGTTTCTTCAAATTAATGAAGAAACTATATTCATTAACGTTTTGTTGTTCAGTTTTCAAGGTTCGCATCATCACTTTAACAGCGACTTATATATTGTATCATTACTATTTTGTTATGTCAACAATAACTTTTGTCGACTTTTTTCAAAAAGTAACTCTAATAATATAACACTTATTTCGATCAACGTCAATTACTTTTATATCATTTGTAATCCCTATCAATCGACAACTATTATATTGTATCAACTAACCATATCAAAGTCAATAACTTTCTTTCATTAATAGTATTTATTTGATTATGCCTGAGCGGTAATTAATAATATAGCACTATAACAAATGGATTGCAAGCAAATATATGTATTTTATATATTCTCTTCTTAATTGTTACTAATAGTTTTTTAGTAAACATTCTAATTATAATTCAAATTGCTTTCGGTTTTAGATTAAATCAATTGAATGATGCATCTGCTATAGCAAATTGCTATATATTTTCCCCCTTAATAATTTCCTTTTGAAGTAGAGTATTGCTTTTATACAGCCTATTCTAAAAATTTATAAACTCCCATGATTCAATAATCCTGTTACACCCTACAGGAAATTTTTCTTTATTTCTCATGCATCGGTGTCTTCATACGCCTATCACATCTATACTCACAAAGCTATCCGTTGGAGTGATACCACATTTTTTCTAGACTTTTTATATCTATTTCCGATTGATCGCTGATTAAATTGAAAAAAACAAAAGAAAAGCGCCTCCAACACTAGATAAATTCGTTGGAGGTGCTCTCTTTTTATATTAATTAAGGGAGGAAGCTAACTAATATCTTTCTGCATACCTTTAATCCCGTAGATCTGTATAGCGTTGATAATCACCGCTATTACAATAATTGAACCTTTTACAACAAGTTGCATATATGATGATACACCCATTAATACCATTCCATTAGTAAGGATTGCTATGAATAATGCGCCAATAAATGTACCAATTACAGATCCCTTTCCACCTGCTAAACTTGTCCCACCAATAATTACAGCGGCAATCACATCTAGCTCCCAGCCATTTGCAACAGTTGGATTTCCTGACATTAATCTAGAAGATAAGATAACACCTGCTAAAGCAGCAAACATACCTGTAATTACAAAAACCGCTGTTTTTACTTTTGCAACATCTACACCTGAGAGTTGTGCTGCTTTTATATTGCTACCAACAGAATAAACATACCTACCAAATGGCATTTTAGCTAATATGAAATAAAATAAAATATATAACGCAATCATTAAAATTACTACAAACGGTATTGGTCCAATAAAACCACTACCTATAAATGAAAAACTTGTTGGAAACGGTGCAATTGGAAAACCACCAGTTATTAAATATGCTACCCCTCTCCATACAGATAGCCAACCCAAACTTGTAATAAATGAGGGTATACCATAGCGATTTCTTAAAAATCCAATTGTCCAACCACTTATTCCACCCATTATAATTGTCAGTACAATTGCAACCCAAATATTCAATCCCATTACAATAGATAAATATCCCAAAACTGCACTACTTGCCGCAACCAACGAACCCACTGAGAGGTCAATTTCTGCTGTAATAATAACCATTGTCATACCTATCGCAATAATTGCAATCATTGACATCTGCCTAAATACATCAATAAAATTTGATGTAGTTAAAAAGTTAGGAGCGATTATTGAGAAAACAATAATTAATAGAATTAAAACACCTGTCAGACCAAGAATATTCTGATTCTTCTTAAAGAAATCAAATAGTTTGCTTGTTTCCTTCGTATTCAATACGATAGCTTGTTGTTCCATTTCGACCCTCCATTATAGCTGTAGTTAATTCATTTACTGATAGATTATCATTTTCAATTTCGTTAACGATTTGACCCTTTTCCAAAATTAAAATTCTATCAGTAATTTGAACTAATTCTTCCAAATCTGAGGAGACAATTAATACAGCAATGCCTTTTTCTACAATTCCCTCCATCAAATCGTAAATTTGGCCTTTTGCTCCTACATCAATACCTCGCGTAGGCTCATCTAGCAGTAACACTTTTAGATTCTCTAAAACTAACCATCTACCAAGTATGGCTTTTTGTTGATTTCCTCCACTAAAATATTCAATTTCCTTTTCTGGTAGATTAGGAAAGAACCCTGTTTGATTGATTGCCATATTTGTATATTTTTCTTCTAAAGTTGTTTTTAAAAATATCTTATTTGAAATTTGGTTCATGATAGAAATAACAATATTTTCTTTTACACTTCGACCTTGTAAAATTCCCTCGCTTTTTCTATCTTCAGTTACAAATCCTACTCCATGCTTAATCATCGTTTTTTGTTTAGGGTTTGTGAATATCTTTCCATCAATTTCGATTTCTCCCTGATGCAAAGTTTCATATCCAAAAATCGCCTTCATAATCTCTGTTCTTCCCGATCCCATCTGTCCTGTAATACCCAGTATCTCTCCAGCACATAAATCAAATGAAATATTGGAAATATCTTTGGTATGTACATTTCGTAAGGATAGTACCTTTTGGGGTTTTTTTGAACTCAAACTTTTCTTTTTATGCGCTTTATTATTAGTACCTAGCATTAAGTCAACCATTTCACTTATTGTTTTTTCACCTACATTAAAAGTACCAACGTTCTTTCCGTCTCTAAAAACACTAATTCTATCGCATATCTCCGATAACTCATTTAAGCGGTGTGTAATATAGATTATCCCAACACCACTCTCCTTAAGACGCCTTACAATTTCAAACAGCTTTTCAGTTTCTTTTGCATTTAATGCAGATGTTGGTTCATCTAAGATTAAAATTTTCGCTTCTAATGAAATGGCTTTGCATATCTCTACAATTTGTTGCTCCCCGACAGGTAAGTTTTCAATTAAGGTTTTTGGATTTATTTTTACGCCTACTCTTTGCAATAACTTCTTAGACTGTTCATGCATTTCATCATAATCAATTGTTTTAAGCACTTTAGATTTTAATGGAAATCTTCCAGCAAAAATATTTTCAGAGACGCTCAAATGGTTAAATAGACTGAATTCCTGATATACAATCGTTACTCCTAAATCTTTTGCCATTTGTGTTGATTCGATTTTAGCTGGAGATCCTTCAATAAGGATCTCCCCTGAATCAGCTTGATATGCACCTGAAATCATTTTAACTAAAGTAGATTTTCCAGCTCCGTTTGAGCCTAGAATAGCATGTACTTCTCCCGGAAACAGTGTAAAGTCTATTTCCTTCAACACGTGGACAGGACCAAAGTTTTTACATATTTTCTTCATTTCAAGTAAAGTATCAGGCATATCAAATCACCAAGCCCCTATAAGTTTTTATATTTCTCAATATATTCCTTGATTTTGCTTTCATCTTCCTTTGTAAAGAAGTCTAAATCTACAATAATCTCATCACTAACAGATTCACCTTTTAGAGCTTGTACTGCAGCTTTTACAGATTCATAGCCGATTTTTTCTGGGTCTTGTGTCGACACGGCTTGGTATGGACTAGAAGAATCCAGCAATGTATTAGCTGTTTGTAAGTCCATATCTGTTCCGAAGAATTTAATTTTGTCTTGAAGACCTTTCGATATAATACCTTGTACTACACCGTGAGTCGTACCACCATTCGCTGCCCACATAATATCCATATCAGGATTTGCCTGTATCATTGTTTCTGCAACGGACATCCCCTCTTCTGGACCATTTGCATCTTGCTGACTCACGATTTCAATACCAGGTACTTTTTCTATCTCTGATAAGAAACCTTCTGCACGATCAATTCCAACCTCAAACATTGATAATGTCACCATTCCAATTTTAGCTTTTCCATCAAGTTCAGTTTCCACATACTCAGCAACTTTGCGTCCTGCTTGAGCACCTAATTCGAAGTTATCAATACCTACAAAGTATTCCATTACGCTCTCATCAACGTTTGTATTGTAATTTACAACAAGTACATCTTCATCTTGAGCACGCTTAATAGCCTGTACTGATGATGACGAATCAATCGCCGATACTAGTACTGCATCCATTCCTTGGGAAATGTACGTGTCGATTAAACTAGACTCTGTTGCTAAATCAAGGTTCGAGTTACCAATTTTCAAGTCAACATTAAACTCTTCGGCTGCTTGTTCCATTCCATATTGAATTTGCTTGAACCATTCAACATCTGATTGCATCAATATTCCTGCAATTTGATACCTTTCTTCATCTCCAACACTATTTGAACTACCTGAAACTGGAGTTGTTTCTTCATTTGAACTACATGCCCCCAATAGTAAAGCACTTAACAATACCGCACCACCAAAAACAGACTTGAACTTTTTCATAATTATTGTCCCCTTTACAATAAATTATTTAATTTCCTCTAGATACACAGGTCGATTTTCTTTCATTGACTGATATGCTGCATAAACCATTTGAAGTGTTTTCAAATTATCTTCAGCGCTATTTTCCGGCTGTAAGTTATTTAGTATTGCATTCATTAGCTCTCCCATAGTTCCAATAAATGCATCAGGAAACCATTTTCCCTCTAGCTTGGGTGTAATCCATGTTCCTTTTTGTATAACATTTGAAGTAAATGTTAATGAATCTTCTCTTCCAATTGGGTAATTATAGAGAGCACCATTTTCGCCTTTAATTACACCCTCAGTTCCATCAAATCTATATACTGCATACCAATCATCTTGCGTAAATTGATTGTTATGGGTATCGTAAATTAATCCTCGAACTTCACCAGGAAATTTCATATGAATCATTGTACGAGTTTCACCTTTAACTTTTTGCCCTGGAAACTTCGCTCCATCTGCATAAATATATTCTGGTGTTCCATATAGAAAACGGATTGAATCCATATAGTGAATGCTATGGTACATAATTTCTAAGGTATCTATGTCCTTTAAAAATGGCCAATTCTCAAATTCTGTTAATACATTTACCTGAATTGAAGCATTAACTAATTCCCCTATCCATCCCTTCGAAATTATGTCTGATGCTGCTCGAATTGATGGTGCCCAACGCATTTGCTGATTAACAGCTACTTTAACATTATGCTGTTTTCCTATTTCAACGATTTTCTTTGCGTTTTCAAATGTATCTGCTAGTGGCTTTTGACACAAAATATGTTTTTTCGCTTTTGCCGCTAATTCAACAACGGACAATTGCATTTCAGCCGTTAAAGCGATATCTACTATATCTACCTCTGGATGATTCACAAGTTCTTCAACCGAATCTAGAACATATGGAATTTTGAATTTTTCTGCTAGTTCTTCTGCTCTAGCCCTTGTCCTATTATAAATTGCAACAACTTTAAATCCTGCACTTTCATATGCAGGCAAATGTGCTTCTCGAACAATTTCGCCCGCTCCTATAATACCTATACGCAGTGAATTATTTTTTGGAATAGGTGGTTTATAATTTAAATTATCCATTTTATCAGCTCTCCTTTATTATTCCAGGTAAAATAGTTCTTCCATTTCAGACCACCATTCACCAGGTTTTCGGTTATCATAAGGATTTTGAAGAGGCTTACATAAATCCCACCATTTCTGAGTAATAGGATCCTGAGCCATAATTTCCATATCCGCTTCATAATCAGTACCTATATATTCAAAATAGCTAAATAACTGTCCATTTAAGTAATAAATAGAGTAATTTTGAATGTTACATTGTTTGATTGTTGCTAATACATCAGTCCATACAGCTCTATGTAACTCCTTATATCTCTCATAATTATCAGTTGATAATCGAATTACACTCGCGACTCTTTTCATAACGTATCCTCCAAATCGTAAAAACGTATGGCGGTTTTATACCAAATATCATCCTTTTCCTCTTGTGTATAGCTTGATAAACATTCATTTGTTGCGTCAACAATTTTCTTATAGGTACCCGCCAAATTCAATACTGGCCAATCACTGCCAAACATCAGCCGATTTGTGCCAAATTGTTCTATTGCAATGTTAATATAAGGTTTAAAATCATTGGCATCCCAATCTTCATTAGCTGCAGTGTTTAATCCAGAAATTTTAGCAAAGATATTTTGATTGAGAGACAGCTCCTTCATTAAAGATTGCCATGGTTCAAATCGTCTATTAGCAATTTCTGGTTTCGCTAAATGATCGACTACTATCTTTAAAGATGGAATTTTTTCAGAAACAATAACAGCTTGTTTTAAATGCGTTGGTTCAGTTGCCACTAAATCAAATGGAATATTTGCATCTGCCAACATTTGAAGCCCTTGTAGTGTATTAGGATGTGTTAACCATGTTGGATCTGATTCATTATGAATCAAATGTCGCATGCCTTTAAAATAGGGAGTTTGTTTATAATACTCTATACTTGATTGTAGATTAGCTATATCCTTTAAAGGCAGCCAACCAACTACTCCTGCTACCCAGTCATAAGAATCAGCAATCTCTAGCATATAGTTAGTATCTTCAAAGCTATCAAAGGCTTGTACAATAATAGTTTTATCAATATCAACAGTAGGTAAAATTTGAGCTAACTCATCAGGGCCAATATTACGGTAAATCTCTTTTTCGTTAGGCGTTGGCCATTTATATGGAACTCTGTTAAAATCCCAAAAATGTTGATGTGTATCAATTTTCATATTTCCACCTCGTTTAATGCATTTCGTAGCCTCCACACACATTAAGTGCCTGTCCATTTACGTAGTCGCTTAATGGCGAACTTAAGAATAGGGCAGTTTTTGCTACATCGTCAGGTGTTCCCAATCGATTTAGCTTAACTCTTTGTAAAAACGTATCGCGTGGATCTACACCTTCTAGGATTTGTCTTCTTTCGTAAATTTCATCCATCATAGGAGTGGTGATTACACCTGGGCAAATTGCATTTGACCTAATGTCATACTTTCCAAAGGCTTCAGCACTTGATTTCGTTAGACTAATAACAGCGGCTTTGCTTGCAGCATAATGTGGTGCTAATGGCCGCCCGCTTCTACCAGCAATTGAAGACATATTAATAATCGATCCTGCAATTCGATGTTCTTTCATATAACTAGCAGCAAATTGTGTTAAAAAAAACATACCTTTTAAATTAATACTCATAACTTGATCCCATTCTTCTTCTGTTACATCAAGAAATGGCGTTGTACGCATAATACCTGCGTTATTTACTAAAATATCCAATTGTCCAAAGCTATTAATTGTCTGTTCAACAATACTTTGGCAACTTTCCCTATTGTTAATATTAGCAACTATAGAGAGAACCTTTTTTTTAAAACGCTGTTGCAATCGATCACAGGTTTCATTAATTTCAGGGTTAATATCAACAATCATGCATGCGCATCCTGCCTCTAATAGAATTGTTGCAATATCTAGTCCAATTCCCTGATGTGCACCAGTTATTATGGCTACTTTATCTTGTAAGTCTATCGCGTACATCTGTTCACCTCATTTAAAATAAATGCCATTTATTTTCTTCTAATATCGTTTCCAGTGTATTCATAAACATAGCTCCATCAGCTCCATCAATTAATCGATGATCAAAGCTTGCTGTAACATTCATCCTTTTTTTAACTTTAACTTGACCTTGGTCTAAATATAGAGAATCATCAATTTTGCCAACAGCTATAATTCCGCTTTCAGGTGGATTAATAATAGCCGTAAAGTGATCAACGTTTAACGTCCCAAGAGAAGAAATTGTGAAAGTAGCTCCATTCATTTCTTCCATAGAAAGTTGTCCGTTCTGCGCCTTTTTAATAATTTCTAGTCGTTCTTTAGCAATATCAATTAACGATTTATTTGCCACATTTTTAATAACTGGAACAAATAAACCCTGATTAGTAGCAACTGCAAGCCCAATATTTATATCCGTATTTTCTTGAATATAATGAGCATCTTCCTTAACGATGTAGTAATTGTTAAAAATCGGGTGATTATCAATGCTTTGGGCAATTGCCTTTATTAAGAAATCGTTCATTGAAATTTTTATACTTCCACTGCTTAGTAGATTCATCTTCTTTCTATACTCTTCTATATATTCAACCTGAATATATTTTGATATCGTAAATTGAGGAATCATCATTGTACTATTTGTTAAATTTGTAGCAATGGCTTTTCGTATTCCTGTTACTCTTGATAACTTTCCTAGAGTTGAAAGGGATAAATCTATCTGATTTTCTTCTTCCTCGAGTTTACGGTAAACGTCTCTTAATACAATGCGACCAAAAGGTCCACTAGCAGTTATACTTTGCAAATCTATTTGATTTGCAATGGATAGTTTTCTTGCGGCTGGAGAAATACGAATTAAGGACTCTTTTTTCGAGCGTTTTTCCATAATCGACTCAGTTGGTTGTAGTTGATTATTTATCTGCTTTTTTGGCTTATCTAATTGGTTATCTTGATTAGTTATTTCAATTTTTTCATCAACTTGATCTATAATCATCCCAATTACCGTTCCAACAGGTACTGTTTCTCCATCATGAACAATTATTTCACCTAAATATCCATCCGTGTTAGCTTCAACTTCAGACACAGCTTTATCTGTTTGGACTTCTAAGAGAATATCTCCTCTTTTAACGGAAGTCCCTTTTTCCGCCAACCAACTTACTATCGTTCCTTCTTCCATATTTAAACTCATTTTTGGTAAGATGATTTCGGTTGTTGCCATGTTTACACCCCTTTAACTATGAATTTCTTGACCATTAACCGCCAACGCAGCTTCACTAAATATTTCACTTACAGTTGGATGAGGATGAATTGTAAACCCAATTTCCATGGATGTAGCTTCTACTAGTAAAGCTAAGCTTGCTTCACTAATAAGCTCTGTTGCCTTATCGCCTATGATATGAACCCCAAGTATTCGGTCTGTTTTTTCGTCTACTACAACTTTAATAAATCCATCTGTTTCCCCAGTAATAACCGATTTACCATTACCGCTAAGCTGAAATGTTCCTACTTTAACGTTATAGTCATTTTTTGCTTCCTCTTCAGTTAATCCAATACTTGAAACTTCTGGGTAGCTATATATACATTTTGGAACATAAAATTCATCATATTTAACTTCTTGATTTCCGAGTATACGATCGATTACAATCTCCGCTTGATGTGAAGCTGCATGTGCCAATTGAATATTGCCTGATGCATCCCCAATTACATAAAGTCCTTTTTGTGTAGTTTCAAGATGATCATTAACCACTATTCGATCTTTTTCCAAACCCATCTGTTCAAGCAAAACATCTCCATTAAAGCGCTTTCTTCCAATAGCTACTAATACATATTCAGCCGACTCCTCATTAATTATGCCGTCTTTTTTTGTATTAAATCGTACCTTTTCAGCCGACTCTACAAAGCTATTAAAATCTACTTCATATTCCACTTTAAACCTGACGCCATTTTTAATTAGCCTTTCCTTCAGCTTATTTGAAATATCCCGATCTACTGTAGGAAGTATATACTTCTCTTTTTCTATTATTGAAACAGGAATACCAAGCTGACTAAAAAACGTTGCAAACTCTATGCCTATAACACCTGAACCAATAATAGCAATCGATGTTGGCAACTTTTTCAGTTTTAATAACTGGTCACTAGATAAAACTTTTTCAAATTGCTCATTGACTTCATTAGGCACAAATGGAACACTTCCTGTAGCCATAATAATTTCTTTAGCTGAAATAGTCGTTTCATTCGAAATAACATCAAAAAAGTCCTTTTTTATAATTGATTCTACTTTTTGTGAAAAAAAATCAATCTTATTTTTTTGAACCAAATATTGAAGACCGTTAAATAGTTGAGAAATAATTTGATTCTTATAGCTTAAAAATTGATCCCAATTTAATTCCTCAATGTTGGGTTGTTGAAAATTTGGAAATCCCATTTTTTTCAATTTTTGAACATCCTGATACTTGTTGGATAATTGCAAAAAAGATTTTGTTGGAATACAGCCTTCATGTAGACAAGTCCCTCCAATTTTCCCCTTTTCAAACAAAGCTACTTTTAACCCATTTTTAGCAGCCTTAATAGCAGCCGTATAGCCACCTATACCTCCGCCGATTATTGCTATATCATACACAATGTTCACCTCTTATTTTGGAGCCTGGACAAGTTCTAATGTAATATTATCTGGATCATAGAAATAAACGGTATAACCACCTTTATTTCTGCCTTCCAAAATGTTTACAACATCAGATTTAAATTTAATGCCAGCATCTTTTAATTTTTGAACCAAAGTAAAAATATCATCTACTTCAAAGGCAAAGTGAGCACTTCTTGTATGAGCAGTACCTACCGGCACATACTCACCTTCCGGATGAACATACTCAACTAATTCCAGTACATGTCCTGATGCGCCCATTTGCTTGTTTGTAATACCAAACATAGCAACTTTTAAATGGGCATTCGGATAATCTACTAATTTTGCAGTATATTCATTATGTTGAATTTGTTCATGTATAAGTGTTAAGCCTAAGATATCTCTGTAAAACGCGATTGATTTTTCGATGTTGGAAACCGTAAAGCTTGTATGCCAAATATCCCTAATCATTAGCTACCTACTTTCGTATATAAAACTTCTTCAATTGCTTCAATAATACGTTTTTCATTCGGCAGCACTTCTTTTTCCAGTTCCAAATTATATGGAATCGGTACATGTAAAGAACCGACACGTTTAATAGGTGCATCTAAGTAGTCAAATGCGACATCTTGTACAATAGAACTTAATTCACTACCCCAACCGAAATTTTCCGCTGCCTCATGAACAATTACTAATCTATTTGTTTTCTTTACTGATTCAATTACTGTAGTTGTATCCATTGGTACAAGCGTGCGGATATCAATTAATTCGGCGCTGATTCCTTTAGCTTTTAAATCCTCTATAACATTTTCACAAATTTGTACTGACCGAGAAATTGATACAATTGTTACATCAGATCCTTCTGTTATAATATTGGCTTGACCAAATGGTATTGTATATTCCTCTTCCGGAACTACTCCCTTAGTGTTATAAAGCAATTTGTTTTCAATAAACATAATTGGGCAATTATCTCGTATGGCTGTTTTTAATAATCCCTTCGCATCATAAGGATTAGATGGGACAACAACTTTAATTCCAGGTATGTGTGCAAATATAGTTTCTAAACTTTGCGAATGTTGAGCTCCATTTCCTCGACCACCACCTCCTTGAGTTCTAAAAACAATTGGTACTTTGGTTTGTCCACCTGACATATAAGTCATTTTCGCACCTTGATTTAATATTTGATCTAGCGCTACAAATGTAAAATCAATCCACATAAACTCAACAATTGGCTTAAGACCTGTCATTGCAGCTCCTATACCGGCGCCTGCAAAACCAGCTTCAGAAATTGGCGTATCAATAATACGTTCCTTTCCAAACTTTTCAATTAATCCCTTTGTGACATTGAAAACGCCACCATATTCTCCGATATCTTCACCTAGAACAATGATTTTATCGTTTGAGGACATTTCTTCATAAATGGCTTCATTTAGTGCTTCCGCATACGTAATAATACGACTATTAGTAGACATCAGTATAAACCTCCTCAAAACTTGGTTGTTCGGATTCCTTCGCACGATTAAATGCACCATCAATTAGATTCTTTACTTTTTGCTCTATTTCATTAAGCTTCTCTTCAGACAAGATATCAGACTCTAGTATTTTTCTTTTAAATTGTTTCAAAGGTTCTTTATCTCTCCAACTATTTACTTCCTCTTTAGTTCGGTAAATTTCTGTATCACCAAACATATGCCCTAGTAATCTATAAGTTTTTGCCTCTATAAATACAGGGCCGTTACCATTTCTTGCATACTCTGTTGCTAATTTAGCGACTTTACGTACAGCAAAAACATCATTTCCATCTACAACATAGGAAGGAATACGATACGCTAAACCTCGTTCTGCTAAATGCTCATTTAGTACTGAATCTTTAATAGGTGTCATTTCTGAATATAAATTATTTTCACAGATAAAAATAACTGGTAATTTCAGAATAGCTGCTAAGTTCATAGCTTCATGAAATACACCTTGATTTGTTGCACCATCTCCGAAGTAAGTAATCGATACTTGACCTTGATTCATAGATTTGGCAGTTAGCCCCGCACCGACAGCAATTGGAATTCCACCAGCAACAATCCCATTTGCACCTAACATGCCAAGCTCATTATTTGCAATATGCATCGGCCCTCCTTTTCCCTTACAATAACCATCTATACGTCCAAACATTTCAGCGAATAGCTTAAACGGGTCTGCCCCTTTTGCTAAAGCATGTCCACGTCCACGATAGGTTGTGGTCATATAATCTGATTCATTTATAAATTCTCCAATACCAGTAGCCACTGCTTCTTGTCCTATATAAGGATGGAGGGAACCTCCTAGAAGTCCTTGCTTGTATGCTTCAATACTTGTTTCCTCAAAATACCGAATTTCTGTTAATTTTGACCATATCAATTCAGCCTTTTGTTTTGTAATGTTGTAATCCTCTTTCTCTGTTTCAATAAATTTAATATCCAACGCGCCCAATCCCTTTCTGATTATTCAGTCTTTTTTGAAGCCAATTTTCCGGCATAAGCGAATGTACCCTCTTTTAATTCTAGTATCTCTATACGCACATCTTCTAACTTGACATCTAATGAATTAACTAATGCATTTGTTACTTGCTCAACCATTTTTTGTTTCTTTTCAAAAGTACGACCTTCCATAATTTTAATTTTTACATATGGCATACTTTCCCTCCGAATCTAGAACATTTTGAGTAAACTGCTTGCATAGCCCCAAATAATTCATAGGATTTAACATTTCATCAATTTTATCTTTTGATAAAATTTTATTTACTTCTTCCTCAAGCATAATTTCCTGACTTAAACTTGTGTTATTTTCATAGGAACGCATACATGCTTTATAAACAACCTCATGCGCTGTTTGTTTACCTATAAACCCAGATAACTCAAACATTAATTTTTCACTTAATATTAACCCTTTCGTAATCTCGATATTGGCACGCATTTGATTTTCATAAACTCGTAGGTTTTCAATAATTGTTGTCATGTCATAAAGCATTTTACTAATATAAATACTCATTTCTGGCATGACCTCTAATTCAACTAACCACAAGCCCATATCTCTTTCATGTTCTTGTACTAAAGAATCATGAATTAATGGAACTTGCATACGAACAAGTCTTGAAAGACCGACGATATATTCACAAACCATTGGATTTCGTTTATGTGGCATAGTACTACTACCAATTTTCCCTTCTTGGAAACCCTCTTCTATTTCACGTACTTCAGTTCGTTGTAAATTAATTATTTCATTTGCAATTTTTCCTATTGTACCCGCTACTAGAGAATACGTATTGGCAAGTTCGGCTATATTATCCCTGTTAGTATGCCATGTTATTATTGGTACTTGTAAATTCAATTCCTTTATAACAGCTTCTCTTAACATCATGGCATCTGGTCCTAAAGAAGCTAAAGTACCGGCTGCGCCTGAAAATTGACCAATAAATACACGTTCTTCGATTTCCTTCAATCTAGTATAGTTTCTTTTCATCTCAGCCAACCAACAAGCCATTTTATACCCAAGCGTTATAGGTAAGGCATGTTGTCCATGTGTTCGTCCAGCCATAATTGTGTCTGAGTATTTCCTAGTAGATATGGTTAAAATCTCTATAAATTTTTCAGTTTGACCGACAATTACTTCATAAGCTTCTTTTAATTGCAGGATAAAGGCAGTATCAATCACATCTTGTGTAGTGGCTCCATAATGAATATATTCGCCATGGTTTCCTTCACATAAATTTTGATATTGTTTAATAAATGGAACTAGGGGATGACTCGTAAACACAATATCTTTACAAATTTCTTGTAAATTGAAGAGTTCAACTTTTCCTTTCCGTTGAATTTCATTACTAGCTTCTTTAGGAATTACTCCATATTGTGCCTCTACTTTTGCTAACGCTACTTCAAACTCAATCCATTTTTGAACCATCTTTTGATCTGTAAAAATGGATCGTATTCTATCGGTACCATATAAGTCCTTATATACTTCTGAATCAATCATGTGCGATTTCAATATTAACAACCCCTTGTGCTATTTTGTTCGCAAATTTCAAATTCCTCTAATATAACATGTGAATTCTTTATCGCTTTTTTCTTCATCATTGAAACCAATAATTCTGCAGATTGTACTCCCATTTTTTTTAAATCAACCTTTACTGTCGTTAATGTGGGCTCAAATACCTCACAAATAGGTGTATGATGGAACCCAATAACCGAAATATCTGCAGGTACCTTTAATCCTTTATTTTTAATCGCAGCAATTGCGCCAAAAGCTACACGAACATTTCCTGCAAATACAGCCGTAATTTCTACCCCTTTATTTAGAAGTTCCTTCATTGCATAATATCCACTTTTCTCAGTAAATTCAGATTCTGCAATTATTAGCGGATTAATCTCTATACCATTTATCTCAAGCGCTTTTTTATACCCCTTCAAACGTCTATTACTTGTATCCATATTATTTACAGAAGTAATCATGGCAATTTGATTATGTCCCCTATTTATCAATGTTTCTACCGCCATCTTTGCAGCATTTTCATCATCTGCTGCAACATATCCTTTTGCATGTTTATTCATTCGATTAATAAGCACATAAGGAATATTAAAGGCATTAAAATTTACTATATCTTGATCGGTTAAAATGTTTGAAGCGATAAGTATGCCATCCGCTCGTCCTTCAAAAACTAAATTAATAAACGAATCACTAGTTTGATTTGAATCACTGAGTACAATTAAATGATACCCATGCTTTTGTACTGTCTCTTCTACGCCGGAAATGATTTCGCTATAGACAAAGTTTGTAAAATCAGGAATGATTAGAGCGATTACCTTTGATTTTCCTAGCTTCAAACTTCGTGCTACTGCATTAGGCTTATAATTCAATTGTTCAACGGCATTTAAAATACGTTCTTGTGTTGTCTTTGGAATATTTAAGGTTTTATCTTTATTTAAAAACCTAGATACCGTTGTTACACCTACTCCAGCTTCTTTTGCTACATCTTTCAAAGTAACCATCAATATCCTCCATACTAAAATTAGTGAAACGTTTCAGTGTATCGTTTTAGTGAAACGTTTTACTTATTTACCATAAGATACCATAGCATTTTAGAGACATCAACATTTTTTCTTAAAAAAACACATTTTATCTTCTTTAGGTTGTTATTTTATTTTTTGATATAACTTTATATTTGAGTAATTTTTCGGGAATGTGATGAATTTGTTGAGGGCACTCTTAAAACAAGGGTGAGGGAGAATTCAAAAAAACATTTTAAAAAAGTTTTTATCTCTAAATTATTTTTATTACTTATATAAAAATTTCCTGGTACTCATGTACAGGATTTTAAAAATGCAAATAAAAAAACCACTGAGAATTCAGTGGTTTTCATTTGCCTAGCGACGTCCTACTCTCACAGGGGGAAGCCCCCAACTACCATCGGCGCTAAAGAGCTTAACTTCCGTGTTCGGTATGGGA
>Ga0182745_1002729_pt1 | contig 15534 bp, 20 predicted proteins | sample eDN3rd30CKraftBY_FD_128523 | JGI IMG/M metagenome (GOLD analysis project Ga0182745, IMG submission 128523) | Enriched backyard soil microbial communities from Emeryville, California, USA - eDNA 3rd pass 30_C Kraft BY (version 2) (version 2) | ecosystem: Environmental > Terrestrial > Soil >...
ACTTGAAGCCCAGCGCCATCACCAGCCGGTGGCCCGCGGCGTGGGTGCCCAGCACGTCGGTTTCGATCAGCCGCGCGCCGGCGGCATGCGCGCCATCGAGAAGCGCGAAGATCGGCCCGATCAGCGGCCGCCACATCATCGGCGTGACCCACGGCGCCGGCGCCAGCGCCGCCCAGCAATGGTGCTTGCCGATCCACAGCAGGCCGCCGACGCCGGCGACCTCGCCGCGGCGCGTCACCGCCGCCCGGCTCCAGCGTTCGGCGTCGGGCTGGGCCAGCATCTGCGCCAGCCCGTCGCGCACGGCGTGCGCCGCGACGCCGGACGGCAGGTGGAATTCGGCGATGTGCCACGCCCGCAGCGGCATCAGCGCGCTCATGGCTGCACCATCGGGGAATACAGGTCGGGAACCAGCAGCGCGACGTTCATCGGCAGCGGCTGGTCCTGGATGATCCATTGCGCCGGCATGCCGGTCCACTCGTCGCCCTGGGTGAGCTGATGGTCGCGCGACAGCGCGGCCGGCGGCTGCAGGGGCGCCGCATCGGCCGCGTAGGGCGTCAGCCGTTCGAGGCTGGACAGCTTCGTGCCGTAGCGGCCGCCGATCGACTTGATGACGCGCAGCACCGCGCGCGGGATCCGCTGCGGCCGGCCCTGCAAGGTGCCGGGCGGCGATCCCGCCTCGAGCGGCAGGGTACGATAGCGGCCGCTGTAGCGCAGGCCGACATGGACGATGCCGCACGGATGGCCCAGATCGAGGCTGTCGCCGCCGATCGCGAAGTCGCCCAGCACCTTGCCGTCGCCGACCACGGTGGCCGTCATGCCGATATACGGCGTCAGGCCGCTGAGTGACGCGATCGACAGCCGCCAGTCGCCCTGCGCGATCGCGGTCGACGGGAACGGGAAATCATCCCGCAGCGCCACGGTGACGGTGGTCGCCGACGTGTAGGCCGTGATCTGCGCCGCGGCCCAGCCCCACATCGGCTCGTTGTTCTCGCTGCGGTCGCGTTCGTAGCGCTGGAAGATCCAGCGCCCCACGTCACCGACGACGAAGGCGTTTCCCGACGCCACGGCCGTGACGCTGCCCGACAGTCCGGACAGCGCCAGCGACGAGGCCGGCTTGCTGTCGATCGTCAGCGACATGTCGAGATGGCAGCGCTCCTCCGGCGGCGTCTCGACGAAGTCGGAGAAGCGCAGGCGCTCGATCGTGCGCACCGCGTTGCCGTTCACGGTGCGGCGGAACGCGGCCCACACTTCGTCCTGCACCGGGCCGGGAATCACCGCGAGGCTTTCGCACACCGCGTCGCCGCCGGCCGGGTGGCGATGCCACGCCTGCACGTTCTCGTCGCGCGCGTAGGTGCAGGCGGCCAGGCCGCCGTCGCTGCGGATCAGCCAGATTAGCCCGGTCGGGTTCTGCTGGAAGCGCAGCGCCTTGATGCCGCCCAGACGCGGCGAGCCGGGGATGTGATCGGCCAGCAGGGTCAGGTCGGTGGCGCGATACGCCGCCACGTCCTGATCGAACTGATAGCCGCGCACCCGCCGGCCCTGCTTGTCGACGAAGAACACGCCGTTGCCGTACAGCACCGGCGGCACCTTCGAGCTGCCATAGGCCGACAGCGGCTTGGCCGACACGCCGGTGGGCGTGATCGCCGCCCGCTCGCTCGATCCCGATACGCGAATCTCGGCGCCGCCGGAAAACGCGATGATGTCGGCCAGCGCCGCGAGCGCGAAGATGCGGTTGACCTGCGGCGTCGCCGCGGCGATGCCGATGCCACCGTTGCCGACCAGATCGGGCGAGAACCGCCGGTAGTTGCCGATGATCGAGGCATCGAGACGGTCCGGAATGGCGCGGGCGCCGGCGAGCCACAGCCGCTGCTCATGGATCGTGGCGCAGGCCGGCCACTTGAACTCGGCGCCGTAGATGCCGAGCCGCCAGTCGGCTTCGCCGATGTCGTCGATGTTGGGATTCTTGAAGGCGACTTCCTTGACGCCGGCGGTCACCGACACGTCCGAGGTGAAGGCCGTGATCTCCAGCCAGCGCCACTCGGTCTTCTTGATGTCGTCTTCCGTGAAGCGGTCGAGGATGCGCACGTGACGGCCGACGTCGGTCGCCTTGAACGGCCCTTGGCCGGACGGGAAGCCGTCCGCCGTGATCGTGGTGGTCGCGGTCGGCGAGCTCAGCTTCAGCTTGTAGACTTCGAACAGGTTCTGCCCGAAATACGGCCCGTCCTCGAAGGCCATCGCGACCAGGCTCCAGCTCGTGTGCGAGGAGCGCCGCAGCTCGTGCGGCTGCACGTCGTTGTGGAAGATGAACAGCACGTCGGCGCTCTGGGTGAAGCCCAGCTCCTGCACCTGCGCCAGCGTCCACGGCGTCACCAGCTCGACCGGATCGCCGCCGTCGACGATCAGGCCGCCGTCCTTCCAGAAGCGCACGTAGAGATGGCCGAATTCCAGCACGTAGGCCTGCTCGTCGGAGAAGACGAACTCCTGCAGGCGGCAGGCCGACGATTGCGATTTCGGCGCGCCAAGGAGGGCCCAGCCTTCGCGGAACTCCCACACGCCGGTGGGATGGATGACGATGTTCTCGACGATCCGAGCGCCCGTCGCGTAGCGCACCAGATCCGGCCGGCCCAGCAGCTTCGGCGACAGCTCGCCCGCGACCGGGCCGGTGAGCGCGACGCGGGTCATTCGAGCCAGTCCCCGCCCTCGCGGGCTTCGAGAAAGCTGTCCTGGAAAATCTGTGGCGGGTCGCCTTCCTGTCCGTCCAGCGACTGCGCGTCGGAAAGAATGCGCAGGGCGTCTTGCTTGGCCGCCTGGCGCAACGCCTCGGACGCATTGAGCGGCTTGCCGCAGGTCCACGCCAGCCGGGCGCTGAAATATTCGACGAACCACGTGTCGTAGCGGCCCGGATCGGTGATGCGCTTGATGCCGTAGATGGTGAGCGGGGCGGCTGCATTGGTGACGATCAGTCCTTCAGCAACCTTGAAGCGTTCGCCACGGCGCGGATCGACGCCGATTCTGAGCACGCGCAGGCAGTCATTCGGCTTGTCGAAAGCGCGCGCATGATACGGACTGGGATTCTGGTCGGCGGGTTTCGCCGGCAGGTTCCGCCACCACGTCGTGGCGAAGTTCCACGGGTGCGCCGCCAGCGCCAGGTCGCGCTGCACGTCCCACGCGCGCTTGAGGGTGCGCGCGGCCAAGCCGTCGGCCGTGTCGATGTTGTCGACGGTCTCGACTTCGAGGCGCGTCAGCGCGAGGTTGGCGATGTCCGTGCGGGAGGCCATGTCGGGTGTCGCGATGCCGGCGCTTCACGTGAAGCGCCGGCAAGCGCCGGTCAGGGGTCGACGACGAGCAGCGACGACTGGATCACCGCCGCCGTGGTCGGCGCGGCGCCGGCGATGGTCACCAGCACGTCGATATCGGCCGTGGCGAGGTAGCCCATGCCGAGGCCGGCGCTGTTGAAGCCACCGTGTCCGGCCGTGGTGCCCGACGTCGCGGCCCGGAAGATCGCGCCGCTGCCGCGCACACCCCAGGCGAGCGTCACGGAGGATCCCGCCGCCGTCCAGCTCAGCGTGCCGCCGACGACGCGCTGGCCCTTCTTGATGCGGCCGACGACGATCGTGTCATCCTGCGCGCTGCCGGGACCGGACGCGGGGATGGTGAACTTGTCGTAGAGCGCCCGCACACGCCCGCCGAAATCGCCGCCGCCCACCGGCGAGCGGTTCTGCGGCGCGACGGACGTATCGTAAACCTTGGCGCTGTTGACGCCATATGCCTCGGCCATGTCTGGCTCCGTTCAACGAGGAGAGAGGGGGAGCGGCGCACGCCGTGCGCGCCGCCACGGGATCAGGTGTCGGCGGTTTCCGTGACCTGGATGGGCACGACCTGGAATTCGTGGTTGCGCCGCGCGCCGACGCTCTCGTCGGTCGAGACAAGGTACGAGCGCCGGCGCTGATCCCACGTCACGACGCCCTGGGTGTGATCGGGCCGCCAGCGCGTCAGGGCCTTCTTCTTCACGAACATGATCAGGGTGCGCACGTTCGGCGAGCCGGCCTCATAGGGCAGGTAGCGTTCGACCAGGGTGCCGGCCTTGTCGTAGAGATCCTCGATCATCACGAAGTCGACGAGACCCCACGACGGCAGGTACCCCTTCTCGCGCACCATGCTGTTGCTGTAGTCGCGCGAGGCCACTTCCAGCGTGTTGATGAAGCTCTTCTCCGCCTTGGCGTTCCACAGCAGCACGGCCCGGTCGCCCATGTTCGGGTCGAGCTGGCCGCGCGTCTTCAGCATCTGCACGGCCGTGTCGAACTTGGGCAGGCTGAAGCCTGCGCTGCCGTGCACGATGGTCTGGCCATTCGGCAGGTCGACCGGCGTGCTGCCGTTCTTCCCCGTGTAGACGGTGCCGAGCAGACCCGAGATCGCGACGTACATGCGCAGCCGCGCCGCGGCGGCGGCCTGTGCCTCCGCGAACTTGCTGCGCGCCTGCGTCATCGTCTTCAGCCGGATCTCGTCCTTCTGGGAGACGTAGGCGTCGTGATGATAGTCGTCGAAGTACAGCCAGCGCCGGTCGGTGCCGATCGTGTCGGTCGGCAGTTCCGCGTCGCGCGTCTCGATCTTCCGCATGACGGCGTGTCCGATGTAGTCGTCGGACAGGCCTTCCGCGCCTTGCTCGTGGGTTTCCTCGATCAGACCCTCAAGCGGGTCCCTGGTCTGCTGCGACCAGAGCTTGAGCGTCTCCGCGTAGCGGCTCGACATCAAGGTGGCGAGCTGCTCCTGTTGCGATGCCATCGGTTGCTCCCGTTCTCAAACACGAGTGCGAACCGGGTGTCCCCTTGGTGCTCCGCTTTCCGCCCCGTCCGCCTGCCGGAGTTGCAGGCCGGATTGCCAGTCCATCGGAGGCCGAATTGGCCCCTGTTCTCGGCCCGATCGGGGGCCGTGGTCCGCCGCGGCTGGCGTCGAGGCCGCGGTCTCGCTGGCGCCGGCTTGCCTACGGGCCGCCGGCTTCCGGTTTGGTGCGCGAGCCGGTGACGGCCCAGCGGAAATACTCGTCGGCGATCGGCAGCACGTCGCTCACCGCGCGCTGGCGCGCGGCATCGCGCGCCGCGTCGAGGCAGCGCAACCGGGCATCGACCTCCCACGGCATCAGGGATGCCTGGACGACGGTCGGCGCCACGGCCGCATCCTGTTTCGGGTCCGCCATCATCGGCCTCCTGCCTGGGGCATGCGGATGCCGGTCTTGATCTCGTGCAACCGGTCCCGCTTGTCGTTGAGGGTCTTGTGCTCGGGATGCGAGGGATCGCGGAGAGCCGCCGCCATCGCGGGATCCTTGATCATCCGCGCCAGCTCGGCCTCGGCCTCCTGCGCCGTCGACACCGAGAAGGTGCTGCCGCCGCTCGGGTGCGCCCCGCCGTCGAGCAGGCCGGCCAGCTTCAGCAGGCCCTGCATGCCCTTCACGTAGCCGACCGACCGCGCCAGCTCGCCGACCGCTTCCGGCGGCCATTCGAGATGCGTGGCCAGCCGGTTCACGATCGCGACGTTCTTGTCGTAGTCGCCCCTCCAGGCGACCCGCAACTGGCCGTCGTCTTCCTTCAGCGCCGCCTGTGCTTCGGTCTGGCGCTGCTGGACCACCTCGGCGACGAAGCCGTTCCAGTCCGCCGCCAGGCCGGCCGCCGCCTTGGCCGGCACGCCGTATTTCAGGAACGCCTTGCCGGCCCAGCCGACCATCAGGGGATCGGCCCCTTCGGTCGGGAACTGGTAACCCTTCTCGTCGGCGGGCACGCCGATGGCGGTGTGGAACGCCTTCACCTGTTCCGGCGTCGCGTTCTCGCCCGGCAGCACGACGCGGTTGCTGCCCGCTTCCGACTCGAGCTGCAGGAACCTGTCCGCCAGCGCGTCGACCGACGCGAAGTTGTGGTTGGCCAGCGCCGTCCGGCGCTGCTCGGACATCTGCCCGTACCAGCCGGGAAGCTGCGCCTTGCCGCCGGCGCCTGCCGCAGCGGCGGCCGCTGCCGCTGCGGCAGGGTCGGCCGCCCCGCCGGCGCCGGCGGCGCCAGTGGCGCCGGATCCAGCACCGGCGGAACCACCATCACCGGCGCCGCCGCCGGCAGCACCGCCCTGCCCGCCGCCAGCGCCCGCGCCACCGTCACCACCACCGCCCGCGCCTTCGCCGTCAGGCGCGCGCAGGATCGATCGCCACATCCACCACGGCATGGATCAGCTCCACTTTTCGAGCGCGACGCGCAGCGGACCGACCGCCTCGTGCACGGCATGCGCCTTCTCGGCGAGGTCGGACGGCAGGCGCTGCGCCTGCATGAAGTCGTCGATCGCCACCAGCGCGCGGCACATGCTGACCACCAGGACCGCGTCATCGACTTCACTCGCCGCGCTCGCCTTTGCCTTTGCCATCACCCGGCTCCTTCCACACCCAGAGGCCCCGGCGCCGCCTCGACGCCGCGCAATCCTTCGAACAGCGACGGCTGCCCCGCATCCTCCGGCGGCGCCGGCCGATCGGCCTGCTGGACCAGCGCGCGCTCGATCCGAAGCCAGACGCGATAGCGGCCAACGAGATTGGCCGTCTCGTCCGGCTTGCCCGGCACGAACATGTCGCCGCCGGCGCAGAATCCCTTGAGGTCGGCGAGCACGACGGCGCCGTCGCCCTTATCCGGCCTGTCGGCGAACAGCCGCTGATAGGCGGCGGCGACGTCCGCGAAGTCCGCCCCGCCGCTCATGCCGCGCGCGCCTCTGTCGGGCCGCCCTGGAGAACCTTGAGCAGCGGCGCGATGTTCTTGCCCGCCGTGGTGGCGTCCTTGATCTGCTCCATGCCGGCCGCTTCCTCGGCGACCTTGCCGCGTGCTTCGGCCGATTTCTTGATGTCGGCGGCGGAGTTGATAAGGCTCGGCGGCACGCCCAGCGCCAGGCCGACCATCGCGACGCCTTCGGCCAGCTTGGGTACACCCAGCACCGCCGGGTCGACCTGCGCGGCGGCGCCGATGATCTCCAGCCACTGGATGAAGGCGCGCGCTTCCGCCATCAGCATCTGCCGCAGCGCCGGCGCGTCCATCTAGAGCGCCAGCGGCTTGCCGGCCATTTCCGCCGGCATGTCCGGCATCCGGTTCGACAGGCGGCGGATGCTCCACACGCGCGCCACGATCAGCGCGACGCCGCGCTGGAACGCGGTGAGCAGCGGCCCCAGCGCCCGCATCTGTTCTTCCTGCAGGCCGACGATCTGAGCGATCGGCATGCGCGGCTCGCGCGGCAGGCGCGTATACTCGACGTACCAGTGCTGGTCGATCGCCTGGTGCAGCACCTTGCTGATTTCGAGCCCCAGCTCGGGCCGGCCCTCCGGGCGCAACGAGGCGACGGGCACGTTGCCGTTGCGCATCAGTTCCGACCGCACGACGAGCAGGCCGCGCGCCTCGTTGGTCGGCAGCGACACCACGCCGTCGTCGGGCACGACCGTGGGCGGGTCGATCTGCTTTTCCATGCCGCGCACGGTCACGACCCGCACGCGCTGCGCCATGTTGGTGTCTTCCAGCGCGTTGTCGCCGCAGCCGCGGCCGTAGGCGTCCTGTCCGGTGCGCGGCGCGGTGAACGGCGCGTAGCAGGAATCGTCGAGGAACGACTCGGACACCTTGTGGAAGGTGGCGACCTCGATCCAGCGCACGCGCCAGCGCCGTTCGGCCGGCCGGTCCGATCCGGTGACGAAATCCGGGTTGCGATCCATCACATGCAGGAAATCGAACGGCGCGTCCTCGCCGTTGGCGCTTTCGGCCGCTTCCTTCACCTTGGCGCCGACCCGGTCGAGGCCGAACTTCTCGGCGGCCTGCAACGCCGTCCAGCGCTTCTTCCAGCCAAAGCGCGCCAGCTCGTCGTCGGCATCCCACTCCCACGCCGCTTCGGCCAGCGGCACCTGCAGGAACAGCGGCAGGATCCCCGGCCGGTCGCCGGTGTACATCGCGCCGTTGCCGAACGCGCCGAATTCCTTGGCCGCGGCGCGCAGGGCGTCGGAGAAATTGCTCCGGGGATCGTGCAGGTCGGAGAGGATCGCGTCGCGCGCCTTCTCCAGCGCCACGCGCTCGGCCGGCGACGGCTCCAGGCTGCCGTCGGCCAGGCCGACGCTCAGCCACTTCGAGGCGGGGTTGGCCACGGCGGCGACGATGTAGTCGGCGAACTGGTTGGCGACGAGCACGCCGTGGCCGTCGACCGCCGTGTTGCGGTCGCGCTTCCCCTGGGTGTCGTTCTGCGCCGTGAAGTCCTGCGCCTGCGGAAAGAACACACGGCGCAACTGGTTCCACGTCGTCTCGAAGGACGAACGGTTCGTCTTCGCCCGGTCGTACCAGGCGCAGGCGCGGCGTTCGTCGAAGTCGGCCATCACATGCCGCCCAGCGAAGCGCGCAGGGTCGGCGCGGCCGTCGCGGCCAGCGCGTAGTCGGTCATGATGCTGCCCGTGCGCCCGCCGGCGCGCGCCTGCGCCAGCAGCTCGCGGCGGCGCGCCTGTTCCTCCGGCGTCCCTTCGGGATCGGGAAGCTGCGGCATCTGCTGCTGCTTCGGCATCTTCGGCATCAGGAAGCCCATGAACGCCTCACGCCACCGGCGCGCCGGGAAGAAGCGGCGCGGCGGCTGGGGACGCCGCGCCAGTTTTAAGGGAGGAAACGCCCAACTGATCTACGCTGCTCGTGACGGGCGGATTAAGCACACAGAGCGATATCGCTTGTCTGTCCCAAATACCGGACATCTCGACCAATCGACGCAAATGCCGCTCGCTCACGCAGGTGATATCGGCCAGCAGCTTCCACGGCAGGCCGCGCGCCCGCGCCGCCGCGAGCTGGGGTCCCAGCGGCCGTGACGTATCGATCGTGACGGTGAGCTGGATGATGGCCACGTCAGTTCACCGCCGCTCCGGCGGACGGAAACATCAGCTTGCGCATGTGCTCGACGATGTCGCTGCCGACATGCGCCTCGACCCGCGCGCGCAGGGTGCCGACCATCTGCGTCGCGAGGTCGCCTTCGCGGCCGGCCACCGCGATCAGCGCGATGCCGAATGCCGCGTTGTCGAGCAGCGCTTCCACCAGGTCGGCGCCGCCGCACCGGCCGTCGTTCATGAGCTGCATCATCATCACGTTGAGCGACAGCGCCGCATGCTCGCGGCCGCCATCGACACGCACGGGGAGCTTGGGGTTTCTCATGGCCGCTTCTCCTGAGGCCGATTCTCGCAGTTGATTTCGACAAGGCAGAGATCGGTGAAGAGATGCGGCTGATCACGGAACAAGACCAGGTCGCAGGCCATCATCTCACGGCTCGCGCATAACGGCCTCGATCCGTCCACTGGCGCTGCGCGGAGGAGTCTGGCGATCTTGCGAAGCTGGTTGCGGTAGTGGCCGGTATAGCTGTCAGCTTCCTCGGCCGCCCATTTCGCCATTTCTTCGCGCTCGCTCATGCCCATTGTCCTCACCCGTCGATGATGATCGGCCGTTGTCCCCGCGCGGAATCGCGGAGCCGCCCCGGCACGCGACCGACGTGCGCGGGTGTGGTTACGCCGGCATAGCCGTGCTGTTGCAGGATGGCGCGGACCGGGCTGGCGTCGTCGCGCAGACGGCCGATCGCCTGCTCATAGCCGCCCTCTTCCATCGCGCCGTACTGCAGGGCGTCGGCGACGTGGCTGTAATCGTTCTTCTCCGGCTTGTCGTCGTAGCGCTCGACGCCCGGCACCTGCACCTTGCGCCAGCGATAGCCGCCGTTGAGCGCGCCGCGCAGCACCGTGCAGGTCGGCGACAGCCAGAACATCGGCGTCGTGCCGATTGTCTTCAGGCAATCGTCGACCGCCTGGCGCCGGGGCTGCGGATCGTTGGTCTTCGCCGGCACGATGCGCAATCCGGCCTCGTGGCCGACGCGCTGCAGCCAGTCCCATTCGCCGGCGGTCGTGTCCGCGCCGTACTGCGCCGCCGGGTCGGCGACGGCGCGGATGCGGTTGCCGGCGCGAAAGTTGACATACTTGGCGCTGTCGAGCAGCGCGCCCAGCCGCGCGCCGAAGCGCTCCGGGCCTACGCCGTGCTCGCAAACCACCTCGTCGAGCACCCGCAACTGGTTGTCCCGCCGCCGCTGCATGATCGTCGCCGCCGGCGAGCCGCCGGCATCCATGCTCACGATCAAGGTCAGGCCGGGGTCGGGCTGCAGCTCGTGCGGCGACACATAGGCCACGTCGTCGAATTCGTGCACGGGCCTGCCATCGAGACGACGGCCGAAGCGGTTATGCACCTTCCGCTCGATTTCGGCTTTCGTCATGAACCGGATCTGCCGCTCGTAGTAGCCGGCCGAGAGGTTCATCAGGTTTTCCGCGCCGTCCTCGAAGGCGCCGGGCTGCCGGAAGTAGTTGCGATTCTCGATCCACGCCTGCGTCACGATCGCCTTGTAGGTCCAGTGGTCGACGACCGGCGCGTTCATGTCGGCCCATACGGCCGGATCGACCGCGCCGCCGTCCGCTTCGCGCGGGTAGCGGCCGATGCGCTGGAACGCATACGAGAACGCCAGCTCGACGAAGGTCTGCAACTCGTTGAACCAGATCCACGTCGACTGCAGGCCGGCGAAGAAGTCTTCCAGCGCCTGCTGCGTCGTGGCATCGCCCAAGGCCATGAAATGGGTGTCCAGCACCGCCGCCGTGCCGTCGCGCAGCGCCATCGTGACGGCCTGGGTCGCCGGCCCGCCGTTGCTGCCCAGCCATTCGATGCCGTTGGCCGGATCGTGCTTCGGGATCCACTCGAACCAGGACGGAATGAAGTTTTCCCAGAGCCGCCGATAGTCGGTCTTCAGGATGATCAGCCGTGCGCGGCGCACGGCGTGCGCGGCCGGCACCGCCGGCAGAGCGCCCTTGACGATCGGCTGCGGCCGTTGTCTCATCGTGCCGGCCAGTGCCTTCGCGATGAGGGTGCCGGTCTTGCCGGAACCGACCGGCCCTTGCAGGCCGACGAACTCCTCTCTCGACTGAAATGCCGCCAGCGCCTTCGGCCCCGGCGGCGACCACGGGCGGATTACCGTCGCCATAGCGGCTTCCTCCCTACCCGTACCCCAGGCGCAGGCTTTGGCAGGGCGGGCGCAACCCCCACCCCGACCCGATGGCGTTGTTGAGAAGTTGGTGCCGGCAACGAAGCCGCGAAGTCCGTCAGTTTCGGGGTGGAAGCCTGTCCACCCCCCGCGCACGGAGAAGGATCGCCATGGGGGGCAGGCACCCCGGCTGGGTCCCATTGAGCGCGCCGCAGCATCGCAGCCGCCGTGCCGCGCCAGTCGATCGAGCCCGGCTCGACGACGCGCCAGCCCGGCAGGTCGCCGCAAGCTGATGGATAATCAGCGGGGCGGATCGGCGAAGTCATTGATCGGCCTCGCTCTTTTCCGCGCTGTCAGACTCCGCGCTGTCAGACTCGCCCGATGCCGGCGCGCCAAGTGCTTGATTTTGCTTGAAAGTGCTCGGAGGCAGCGCCGCGAATCGCTCCAGCGCCAGGAGAGGGTCGCCACCGTCGAGCTGGGCCTGGCCGCCCGGCGCCATGCCGGTGAAGATCGCGATGCCGAGCGCCCCCTTGCCCTCGACCCTGACGTCTGTCGGCATCGCCGAATGCAGGTACGGCGCGGCCACGCGGCCGGCCGCGATGATCCTGTCGAGCGCCTCGATTGGCTTGCAGCCCAGGTAGGCCGCGAGCTGCACGGGATCCTGCCGCGCCCATCGCGCCAGGTTGAGCAGTGGCGAGCCTTCCAGGGCGAAGATGTGCCGCCGCCAGGCATCGGTGCTCTTGTTCCGAGCGCCCGGCGGTCGCCCTCGCCGCCCAGGCAGCGCCTCGCCGCCCTCGCTCTCGTCGTCCGGCGCCGCCGGTGTCGGCCCCAGCGTGCTCCGGCCGCTCGCCACGATGACATCGGCCAGCGTCAGCTGCACCGGCTCCGTCGCCGGCGCTTCCGCCGTTGGCGTCGCCTCCTCGACGATCGCTGCTAACCCGTTGACCTTGCTCAATATCCGCCCCGTTTTTAATCGGCCGGCGCGGATCGAGCGCAGGCCGACTGTTGCCGTTGTTGCCAACCGCTGGCAACAACGCAGGACGGCCAAGCCCTTGATCTAATTACATATATCTATCTTGTTACCGTTGTTACCGTTGTTCCGTGTGTCCGTTCCTGCATGCGGGCGCGCGCGCACATGTAGAGAGCCGTGGAACAACGGCAACAACGGCAACAATGTCCTAACGGTCTGATATGGAACGGCTTTTCGCCGTTTCCCTGTTCCGCGAACAATCAACAACGGCAACAACCCCTGACCCGTAGGCCGTCACCAAGCGCCGCTCGCGAGGCACAGAGCATGCCCACGGCGACGCGCTTTGTCCAATTGAAATCAAGGGGTGTGGGTGTGGTGTGGTGACGAACGCAACATCTGCCACACCGGCCCGCGGGTGCGGATGAGACAGGCGGCAGCGCCCAGGCCGCGCGCGCTCCGCCGCGCACGCGGCCTCCGCGGCGTGGTGCGTCATGACGCGCGCCCTCATGCGATCGGGCCGCGCCCGATCGCGGCGCGCACGGGGTGCGACAGGTGCGGCGTTTTGTCGCGATATCGCGCTTGACATAGGGAACATTGTTCCCCATTCTGTGCCTCGTCACCGTCGGGCTGCAACCCGGCCTGATGCAACCATCGAGCGAGGCAACAAGCCATGAGCAAGGTCTATCAAACCATCACCGATACCATCATCCGCCAGATCGAGGCGGGCGCCGGCAAGTTCGAAATGCCTTGGCACACGAAAGGATCGCGTGGCGGCAGCATCTATCCGGTGAATGCAAAGACCGGCACTGACTACAACGGCATGAACGTGATCACCATGTGGGCCGCAGGCAAGGCCAAGAGCTACACGTCAAACGTGTGGGCGACCTACAGGCAGTGGCAGGAGTTGGGCGCGCAGGTACGCAAGGGCGAAAAGTCGACCCACGGCATTTACTGGAAGGAAATGAGCGCGGCTTCCGCCGCCGGTGACGACCAGCAGGACACGCCGGCGCGGCCCGGCAAGCGGTTGGTCGGGTTCGGATTCTCCGTGTTCTGCGCCGACCAGGTCGACGGCTGGGACGGATCGCGGGGTGGGAAGCCGGTGGATCGGACCGACCGGACCGCGCGCCTCGCGCACGCCGATGCCGTGATCGCCGGAAGCGGCGCCAGCATCACGCATGAGGGGATAAAGGCCTTCTATCGGCCGTCAACCGATCAGGTCCATATGCCGGAGCGGTGGCGGTTCATTGGCACCGCCACGGCCGATGCGACCACCTGCTATTACTCGACCTTGCTGCACGAGCTGACGCACTGGACGGGCCACGAATCGCGCCTGAACCGGGAGCGGGTGAAACGCTTCGGCGATGAGGCTTACGCCTTCGAGGAACTGATTGCCGAGATCGGCGCCGCCTTCGCCTGCGCACGGCTGGGCATCGAGAATGAGCCACGCATCGACCATGCGGCCTATGTCCAGTCGTGGCTGAAGGTGCTGCGTAACGACCCCCGCGCCATCATCACGGCCGCCAGCAAGGCGCAGAAGGCGTGCGACTTCATCGTGAACCGTCTCGCGGCGCCGGCCGCGATGGCCGCCTGAGTGCCGATCCCTGCCGGCGCTCCAGCGCCGGCTTTGGTCGGCACTCAGGCCGAAGGACGAGCGAGACGAACGATGACGAAGAACCTAGACCACCTGCGCCGCCGGCTGCGGCGGTTGCGCGCCCTCCGGGCACGCGTCAAGGCGCGCGTGTGGCGCTGGTACGAGCTGGCGGACCGGTATCATGCGCTTGGCGACCACGATGCGGCCTGTGAGTGCGAAATGGCTGGCTGGACCATGACGATGCGGTTTCGCGGCAGGACGCACCGCTACGGCGACTGCCTGCGCGATGCCGACGACGCCACCCGCGCCGTCCTGTTCAACAGCCAGCCAGCGCCAGCGCCGGCGCCGGCGCAACTATCCCTTTTCTAGGGAAGCGCGGCGCCGGAGCTGCAACCCCGGCGCCGCCGTATCCATCAATCATCACCGAGCGAGGCAAATCATGAGCGGACGAACGAAGGCTAGCACGCGGGCCACCTGCGCGTCACTGGTCGAGGCTTATAGCCGTGGATACAGGGTCGGGGGCCGCAACAACGTCGACCGCCCTTACGCTGACGTGAGCCACGGCTACGCATGGATGCTCGGGTGGATCGAGCGGGCCACTGGCTTGCCGCACAATCCGCCGTCGACCGGCGCAGAGGCTCGCCGGCGCCATGACGCACACATCGGGCAACCCAGCTTGTTGGTGGACGTCGAGCGCGCCGCAGTCGACGCCAGCGCCAGGGGCACGCTACTCTAGGCGCATGGACGCTGCCGATATGAAAACCCGACGCGAAAAGCTGGGCCTGACACAGGCGCAGCTCGCAGGCCTGTTCGGCTGCTCTATCCGGCAAATCAAGATGCTGGAATCGGGTGAGCGCAGCGACGGCAAGCCGCTGCGCGCGCGCGGCGTCTACGAGCTGGCGCTGGACGGGATCGAGGCGCGCGTCCAGCGAGGCGCCCTCGGCCATTCCGGCGACCTTCCGAAGGAATAGCTACTGCGGCGCGCCGAGTGGCCCGAAGCGGCGCAGCCGCTCTTGCCGGATCAGCGGATGTTCGAGCAGGGCCGCCATCTGCACCTTGACGGTGTCGGCCATCTCGTCGGCGGCGATGGCCAGATCGTCTGGCCTGACGCCCTGCGCCGCCAAGACGGCCGCCATGTGGAGCAGGGCGCCGACCAGCTCGTTCCCGATGCCATGCCGAAGCGCGAGTTCGCCGACCGCGGCGCTCAACTCGCCCAGCAGGTCGGCCGGAATGGGTTTCAGCTCGGGCACGATTCCTCCTCGCTCTTCCCCGGCGCTTCCGGGTACGGCTCGCCGATCACCGCCTCAACCGGGATGCAGATGGCCGGTTCCGGCCCGCCGTCGAAGCGCTGCTTTTCCTGCAGCGCGCCCGGCACGCGGCCGGCCGATTGCTGCCACACGCCCGCCTGCCAGCGCGTGCCCTGAAAGAGCCGCTGCAGGGCAGAGCCCGTCACCTTCATCGCGAGGTACTGCCGGCCCCGCAGCGGCCCCTCGCGCTTCTTGATGACGCGCAGGCCGTACCTGACGAGCCCGTCCTGCGCCTTCGTCGCGTTCATCCCCTCCGGCAGCACCGCATGGTCCTCGGCGTCGTGGCCCAGCTCCAGCGGCAGCGGCCGCCGGTCGCCGACGACGCCAACGAGCTGGCGACACGTGAAGCGCTGGCCCTTGTCCCACGGCTCCAGCATGCAGCTCGCGAGGTGGGCCACCATCTGGTCCTTGTCGCGACCCTGCGTCTCCATGATGCGCCGGACGTCGGGAATCAGCCGGTCACAGAATTCCCGCACGTCGTCATCCGTCGCCGGCGTGTCGAACAGTGCCAGGTGCTGCATGGTGAGCACCGTGCCGAACACGTCGGCCGCGCGGGCATCCAGCTCGCCGGCGATGGCGTCCCACCACGGCGCCTGCAGCTCGCTCCACCGCGGCCATGCATCGATCATCCGTCG